>Ga0126314_10001685_pt1 | contig 10736 bp, 7 predicted proteins | sample Plot105B_FD_92535 | JGI IMG/M metagenome (GOLD analysis project Ga0126314, IMG submission 92535) | Serpentine soil microbial communities from UC McLaughlin Reserve, CA, USA - Plot105B | ecosystem: Environmental > Terrestrial > Soil > Grasslands | place: USA: UC McLaughlin Reserve, Lake County... | reverse complement strand
TCGACGCCGACGGCAGCATGGACCCCCGCGAGATCGGCAACTACGCGGACGCAGTGAGGGCGGGCCACGACCTCGTCAAGGGATCGCGCTTCCTTCCCGGCGCGGGCACGACGGACATGGAGGCACTCCGCCGTTACGGGAACGCGGCGCTGCGGTCCGTCGTGAACGCTCTTTACCGCGCGGACTTCTCCGACCTCTGCTACGGGTTCATGGCGTTCCGCCGCGAAGCGATCCCGCTGCTCGGCCTCAAGTCCGACGGCTTCGAGATCGAGACCGAGATCGTGGTCCGCGCCCTCAAGGCCGGCGTCACGATCGGCGAGGTTCCGAGCTTCGAGGCTCCGCGCCGCAACGGCGACTCGCACCTGAACACATGGCGGGACGGTTCACGAGTGCTGCGCACGCTGGTGCAGGAGAGGATCGGCGGCGACCCGGTGTGGGCTGGGATCCCGCAAGAGACGATCGGTGGAAACGGTGAGCAGTTGCCCGAGTCGTCTTCCGCCGGGTCGCCCGCCGGTCCGTTCGATGTGTCGGTCGTCATCTGCGCGTACACCGAGGAGCGCTGGGACGCGCTGACCGCCGCGGTCGAGTCGGCCGAGCGCCAGAGCGCCCCGCCGCTCGAGACGATCGTTGTGATCGACCACAACGACGCTCTGCTCGCGCGTGCGCGGAAGGAGCTGGTCGGAGTAATGGTGGTCGCCAACGAAGGCGGGGCCGGGCTCTCCGGCGCACGCAACACGGGCGTGACGGCGTCGCGGGGCTCGATCATCGCGTTCCTGGACGACGACGCCCTTGCGGAGCCGGAGTGGATCGAGCGCCTGGTGGCCGCCTACGACGAGCCGAACGTGGCGGGCGTCGGTGGAACCGTGGAGCCGCTGTGGCGAGAGGGCCGCCCGCGGTCGTTCCCGCCCGAGTTCGACTGGGTCGTCGGATGCACCTACCGCGGGGTCGGCGCGAAGAAGGCGGCCGTCCGCAACATGCTCGGGGCGAACATGTCGTTCCGGCGCGAGGTCATCGCAGCGGCCGGCGGCTTCCACGAGGGAATCGGCCGGGTGGCGACCACCCCGCTGGGGTGCGAGGAGACCGAGCTCTGCATACGGGCGCGGCAGCGCGACCCCGACGCCGTGTTCGTCTTCGAGCCGCGCGCGCGCGTGCACCACACGGTGCCGGCCGATCGCGCCGCCTGGTCGTACTTCCGCTCGCGGTGCTACGCCGAAGGCGTGTCCAAGGCCCGCGTGTCTCGCCTCGCGGGCCGTGCCGACGCTCTTTCCACCGAGCGCCGGTACGTGGCGACCACGCTGGCTCGTGGTGTGCTGAAGGGTCTGTCGGACGCCGTCCTGGCCCGCGACGCGACGGGGGTGACGCGGGCCGCGGCGATCATCGCCGGGCTGGCGGTCACCACCACCGGCTATGCGGCGGGCAGCGTGACCGACCGGCGGACCGTGCGCGGCTAGCCATGCCGCAGGTGCTGGCCCGGCACCTGTCCCACCCGCTCGAGCGCAACGCCTACGCGCTGGCGCTGAACGCGGCGATCACGGCCGCCCTGGGCCTCGCCTACTGGGCGATCGCCGCCCGCTCCTATACGCCGCACGCGGTCGGGGAGAACTCCGCGCTCGTGTCCGCGATGATCTTCGTCTCGACCTGCGCGAACCTGAACCTGGCGGGGGCGATGACGCACTTCCTGCCCCGCTCCGGGCCGGCCGCGGCGACGCTGATCCGCACGGGTTACGCGGCGGCCGCTGGGATGGCGGCGGCGCTGGCTACGGCGTTTGTGGTCGTCGCGCCGGCACTTTCGTCCCGTCTCGAGTTCTTCCGCACCTCCACCGCGCTGGCGGCGGGCTTCTGCGCGGCGGTCGTGATGTGGACGATCTTCGCCGTACAGGACGGCGTCCTGACGGGCCTGCGGCGCGCGGTCGTCGTGCCCGTCGAGAACGCTGTCTTCGCGGCGGCCAAGCTGGCGCTGCTGCTGCCGTTGGCCGTCGCGCTTCCCGCGTACGGGATCTTCGCCTCGTGGACCGCCCCGCTACTCCTGCTCCTCGCGGGAGTCAACCTCCTGGTGTTCCGGCGCCTGCTGCCGGTCCACGTCGCCGACACGGCTGACCGCGCGGCGCTCGTCTCGCGGCGCCGGGTCGCGCGCTTCGTCGCCGGCGACTACCTGGGGTCCCTCTTCCTCCAGGGCAGCACCACGCTCCTGCCCGTGTTCGTGGCGGCCACGCTGGGCGCCGGAGCGAACGCCGAGTTCTACGCCGCGTTCCTACTCGTCTCGGCGGTCGACGTGATGGCCCTGAACGTCGGGGCGTCGCTGACCGTCGAGGCATCGCGCGAGCGCGGCGAGCTCGCCGCGCTGGTCAGGCGCACCGCGCGCATCGGGATCCTCCTCCTGGTCCCGGCCGTGCTGGTGATGACCGCCGCCGCGCCGCTGCTGCTTTCGCTCTTCGGAGAGGACTACGCGAACTCCGCGCAGACGGCGCTGCGGCTGCTCGCCGTCGGACTCGCGTTCAAGAGCGTCACGATCCTCTACATCAGCGCCTGCCGGGCCCTCGGCGCCGTACGCAGGATCGTGGCGACGGAGGCCGCCACGTTCGTCCTCGTGGCGTCGTTGAGCGTCCTGCTGGTCGGGCCGTACGGCATGGACGGCGTTGCGATCGCGTGGCTCATCGCCCAGTCGGTCGTCGCGCTCGTCGTGCTCCCCCGGCTGCTGGCGCTGGTGCGGCCGGGCGTCGAACACAGGGGCTGACCGAAAGTTCGGCAGCAGGCGGTCCGTTGGTGAGGCTGATGGGGTCTACGTGTACGAACGCGGAGTCTGTGACGCCGCCGTCCGCTGCTGCGCTTCTGCACGCACCGGCGGCGGTCCGCAGCGTCGACGTGGCCCGCCCGCTCGAGGACATCGTTCTGCCGCCCGCGCGCAACGGCGGGCGCTACCGCTCGCTGCTGTTGCTCGCGCGGCTGGACGGCGATCCCATCGGGCTGGTCGCAACCGCGGTCGGTCCGATTGACGCTGTGGCCGCGGACGAGCTTGCCGCCATCCTGGTCCACCAGCTCGGCTTCGAGCTGCGCGCGGCGCTCGCGCGGCGCGGACTGAGCCTCGCCGACTGGGCGCCCTCCAACGGCGTCGATGGGCTGGCCGCCAGAGCCGAACGCAGATCGACGCGTCCCGCGCTGAGCGTCGTCATCCCGACGTGCGCGGCGCCATGCCGGCTGACCCGCTGCATCGACACGGTCCTCGCGACGGGCTACGCGCCGCTCGAGGTGATCGTCGCGGACAACAGACCTGCCTCAGCGGTGACCCGCCAGACGGTAGGCGACCGCTACTCCGGGGATGAACGCGTCCGCTACGTCGCCGAGGCACGGGTGGGGACTTCCCACGCCCGCAACGCGGGACTGGGCGCAGCGGGCGGAGAGCTCGTCGCGTTCCTCGACGACGACGTGGTCGCCGACCGGCGGTGGGCGGACCGGGGCGTGGCCATGCTCGAGTCGCGGCCCGACGTCGACTGCGTCGCCGGCATGATCCTGCCGCTCGAGCTCGAGACCGAAAGCCAGCTTCTGCTCGAGCAGTTCGCGGACTTCGGCAAGGGCTTCGTGCCGGAGGTCTACCGGCTGCCCGAGTCGCGCGAGCGCTATCCGTTGCTCCCGTACACGCCCGGGATGATCGGCTCGGGCGCGAACGTCGTCGGTCGAGGCGACGTTTTCCGCGCGCTCCGCGGCTTCGACACAAAACTCGGCGCCGGCACCGCCGCGCGCGGCGCCGAGGATCTGGACGTCTTCGTCCGCCTGCTGCGAGCAGGCCACGCGATCGCCTACGAGCCCGGCGCGATCGTCTGGCACCAGCATCCCGCCACCGAAGCGCAGCTTCATCAGCGCGCCTACGAGTACGGCGTCGGCATGGGCGCGTTGCTCGCCAAGCAGCTGCTGGCCGAGCGGGGACGGCTCGACCTCGTGCGCGCGGTGCCAAAAGGGGTGCGCTACGTGCTTGACGCGCGCTCGCGGAAGAACGCCGCGAAGCCGGCGGACTTTCCGCGCCGGCTCACTCGCCTGGAGCGCCGCGGCCTCGCGGCCGGGCCGGGCAGGTACGGCGTCATGGCGGCTCGCGCGGCCATCCGCCGCGGCGCTCCGGCGCGCCGCTCATGAGCGTCGCCACCCCGCGCAGCCTGGGCCGGAGTCCGCCGTCGTATTCTCGGCTGCTCGCACTCCGCCCGGAGTGGCCGGCTTATCGAGCTCGCCCCCCGGCGGGGGGGCCCGTGCTCGCCGCGGTGGCGCTGGCGGCGTGCGTCCTGGCGCCCGTGCTCGTCGCCCTCGGCGGGCCCACGCCGCTGACCTTCGCGGCGGTTCTCACCGTCATGTGCGTCGCCCCGGGAGCGGCGCTCAGCGCCGCGGGCGCGCCGAAGGACCTCGGCTTGGTGATCGGAGTCAGCCTGGGCACCAGCACAGTCCTCGCCCAGGTGATGCTGTGGCTCGGCCTCTGGTGGCCGAAACCGTTCCTCTACGTCCTGTGCGCCGCGTGCGGCGGACGGCTCGCGGTCATGGCCCGCCGAGGCGGCGAGCGGCGCCTGGTACGGCGACCACGCCTCGTTCGCGCGCCGGCGGAACATGTGGTCCTCCACGCGGCAATCCTGGCGGCGGCCCTGGCCGCGTGGGCGGCCGCCCTCGCCGGCACGGACCTCGCGGACGTCGACGGATACGGGCTCATCAGCGCGCTCCCGCCGACCTACGTCCTCGCGCTGGCACTCCTGATCAGCGGCTTCGCCGACGTGGTGAGCCGCGCCGTGCCCGATCGCCGCCTGCTCGCGATTTACGTGCTGGCGCTCATCGTGGTGATCCACGCGACCACTCCGATCCTCTACGACACGCCCCGCTACCCGTGGGTGTTCAAGCACCTCGGCGTGATCGAGCGCATCGCGGCTACCGGATCCGTCGATCGCGAGATCGACATCTACAACAACTGGCCGGCGTTCTTCGCGCTGAACGCCTGGCTGACCGACACGACGCGCGTGGCCGCGGCGCAGTACGCGGAGTGGGCGCAGGTCTTCTTCAACGTGGTGAACGTCCTGGCCCTGCGCTTCATGCTGCGGGGAGTCACGTTCGACGACCGGGTGATCTGGACGGCGTCGTGGCTGTTTCTGCTGGCGAACTTCATCGGCCAGGACTACCTGGCTCCTCAGGCGTTCGCGTTCTTCCTGTCGATGGTCGCCGTCGGCATCTGCCTGCGGCCGATGCGCCACCGGCCGCCGGCCCTCACCGCATTCGCAGTCGTCGCGGTCGCGGTCGTGCTGAGCCACCAGCTGACGCCTCTGATGTTGCTGGCGGCCCTCACCGCGCTCGCGGTCGTCACGCGGCGCGTCCCGCTCTGGATCCCGGCAGCCCTCGCGGTGACCGAGGTGTGGTGGCTGTGGCTGGCCTGGCCGTTCCTGACCCGCCACTTTCAGCTCTTCGACCCGAACCCGGGGGGCAGCGCCAGCCCGCCTGTGGCGCACGCCCTCGACGGCGTGGCGCTCGTCACCAAGGCGCCGCTCGTCGTTGTGGCGATCGTCGCCGCGCTCGCCGGGGCCGGAGCCCTTCTGCGCCGCAGGCACGGCTGCTTCGACCTGCCCATCGCCGCGCTGATCGCCGGCCCGACGCTCGTCGCGGGCGTGCAGTCCTACGGGGGCGAGGGTCGGATCCGCCTGTTCCTCTTCATCCTGCCCTGGCTGTGCCTGCTCGCTGCTGCGGCATGCGGGTCGGCTTGGCGCTTGAGGCTGGCCGGCGCAGCGCTCGCCACCGGCCTGCTGTTCGCGTACTTCGGCCTGGAGTACGTGAACCAGGGGTCGCGCTCCGACATCGCCGCGGCGCGCTGGTTCGAGCATCGCGCTCCGCGCCGATCGAGCCTCCTGAGCTTCGCTCCCTACTTCCCGTATCGCCTCACGGCGCGCTACGCCGAGGTCTACTCGAACAGCACGACGCTCCCCGAGCAGGACTTCGGACGCCGGCGGCTAGGCGAGCGCGACATCCCCATCGTGCTCCGGGACGTGCGTGAGTTCGACCAGCCGCGCTTCATCATTCTGAGCCCCGGCCAGGAGCGTTACAGCCGCCTGTACGGCTTGCTCGGGCTGAGCTCGACCGCGCCGCTCGCGCGCGCCTTGGACCGGTCCCCGCGCTTTCGGCTCGTCTACAGCCGTGACGGTACGTCGATCTACCAGGAGGTCGCGGCACGCCGCGGAGCGGCCCGCGCCAGGCGCCGGCGCTGACGCCTCACGAACCGGTAGCCGCGCGTACGGACCCGCTCGCGAGCCCAGGACGGCGGCACGAACCGGCCGTCCAGCACTTCCGCGATGCGGGACGCCGGCGTCCCGGCCGTGACGGTCCAGCGGGCGATCGCGAACGGGTCATCCGCCGGGTGAGAGACCGCGTCCTTCACGGCGGCGGCGGACATGTAGCCGGCTAGAGCCACCGCTTGGCGGACGTCGCGATCGTAGGCCCCGTGCGGGTACGCGAACGTGTCGACCCGGGCCTGGATCACCTGCTCGAGCTGCGACCTGCTGATCCGGATCTCGTCGGCGGCCTCGGCCCGGCTCAGCTCGTCGAGCCGCGGGTGGTGCACGGTGTGTGCTCCCAGCTCGACCGCCCGCTCACGTGCGAGCTCGGCGAGCTGATGGGATGAGAGGTGGCCGGGCCGGTCGATCTGGCCGGTCGTCGCGTAGACCGTCGCGGCGAGGCCGCTCTCGAGGAGCGATGCGACCGCTACGTACGTGTCCGAGTAGCCGTCGTCGAACGTGATCGCCACGGGCCGTTCCGGCAGCGGCCGGTGTCCCCTCATCCCGGTGGCCAGGTCGTGGATCGAGATCGGCGTGCGCCCCGTCGCGGCGATCGCGGCGACGTGCTCCGCGAACAGTCGCGGCGTCACCGTGTGGCGGGCGATCTCGGCCGGCGGATCCTCGGCCACCGAGTGGTACAGCAGCACGGGCAGCACCGCGCCGCAGGCGGCCGCGGCGGGGTGACCGGTCACGGCAGCAGCCTCCGCAGTCGCCGACCGGCGCTCGTGAACGGCATGCGCTCGAGCCGGTACTCGACGTACTCGTACGGGCGCGCGCCGAAGCGCTCCTTGAACCGCGCAAGCGATGCGGACGACCCGCTCTCGCCCATGTGGTAGTACCGGCAGCCCGCCTGGCACGCGTCCTCGATCGCCGTCGCGTGGAGTAGGTCGTTCGCGTGCGTCCGCCCCGCCAGGTCGATGTCCATCGCCCCTCTCCAGTAGCTGGCCGACTGGCCCTGGCGCACGACGATGATCGCGGCGGCGGCGCTGCCGTCGACCCATGCGACCGAGATCCGGAACGCCGGGCCCAGGTGGCGGGCGATCGCGCTGTACTTGCGCGCGGGCTCTCGTAGCAGCGCCCGCCGCCGGGCCAGCCAGAGCGGCTCCCGGCCGGCCGCGGCCCAGCGCTCGACCGACTTCCGGTAGAGCTCGTGGAACACCGGCACGAGCGCGCCGGTGGCGTCCGTGGTGACGGTGACGCCGTCCTTGCGGGCCCTCCGCACGCCGCGCCTGGCCTTGCTGGACAGTACGTCGGCCCAGACGCGGTCGAAGCCGCCGTCGAGGCCGAGGACGTGCGCTGTCCGCGGCACCGCCACCGCCTGGCCGGACGCGGCCTCGGCCCATACCTGGCGCAGCACGGGGTTCGGCCGCAGGGCGACGCGCAGCAGACGGTCGCCTCGGAGGTCGCGGAAGACGTCACCTACGTCGGATGCGGTCAGCCGGTCCGACGCGAGCACGCCGCCGAAGCCCCACCCGTAGGGCAGAGACGCGTACATCGCGGCCCGCGCCGGCAGCGCCGTGTGCCGGACCATGGGTACGACCAGGCGCCGGCCGGCCAGCGTTTCGTACAGACGGCTGGCGTCTCGGTACGGGCCGACCTCGCACAACGCGTCGATCCATTCCGGCGTGTGCGACGCCAGCGGCTCGTCGGCGGTGGGGAGCATTTCCCGCCAGACGTCCCGGGGCGCCGGGCTCAGGCAGCGCAGAGGGCCGGTCACGGCAACACCTCCGGCTTTGGCCCGTCGCCGCAGAACGCGACGATCGGGTCGACGTTCCGGCGCAGCCACAGGCGATTGCGCGCATAGCGCTCGGACTGGGTGAGGTTCCCGGCGACGTGGCGGAGCCAGTAGAGGACAAGCGAGGCGCGCACGTAGGCCGCGTCCGGGTCGTCGCCGCCCTCCGCGCGCAGCAGCGAGAGTTCGCCCTTCCGCCACGCGCCTCCCTTGAGCATTTCGCGGACAACCAGGCCGAGGTCGCGCCGCTCCGCAAGTCGTCGCGAGTACGCGATCAGGTGCAGGAGATCGACTATCGGAAGCTCACCGGCGCCGGCCAGATCCCAGTCGACGATCCCCGTTGCCACGGACCCGTCCGCGGTGACGAGGACGTTGCCGAGCCAGAAGTCGCCGTGCGTCCAGCCCGTCGTGACCGACCGGCCGATGAGCGTGGCTCGCACCGCGTCGCACAGCCGGTCGAGGGCTCGGGCGGTGCGCCGGGCGCCGAGGGCCGGCGCGGCCGCGCGCAGCACCACCGGCGAGCGCCACAGCCAACGGTCGAGGTCGGCGTCTTCGATTCGCGTCGTGACGGCGGTCCGGCGGTGGAGCTCGCCTATGGCGTCGGCCGCCGTACGCTGAACGCGTTCCGCCGCTGCCGGTTCGCGTGCGATCGACGCCGCACTTCGGCCCACGACGTAGCGGGTCAGCACGTAGGGCTTGCCATCCACCTGGCCCTCGGCGATCGGCCGCGGAAGCATGCCGGTCCATCCGCCGAGGCGCGGGTCGTCGTGTAGGGCGCCCAGCACGTTGCCCTCGTGGCGGAGGCTCCTCCGCGCTTCGGCGGTGGTAGCGATCTTCAGCACCGCCGCCGGGCGCTCCCCCGGCCGGCCGACGAACAGCATCACCACCCCGGCCTCGCTCACCTGGGCCCCCGCGGCCGCCCAGCCGCGCGCCTCGGGAGCGTCGATCTGCGCGAGCACCGCGGGCGCTGCCCGGCGTGCACCGATGGCGATCCAGTGATCGTCCCAGCCCCGCCTGAGCCGCTGCGCGCCGGCGTGCAGGCTCGACACGCGAACGAGGCGCACCGCATCGCTCCTCCCGGCGGCTGCGGGCGCCTCGCTCACACTCATGCCGCCCGTCGCGCCACGTGCTGTCGCCATATCCGGTCGACCACCTCTGCGGTGACCTCGTGGCGCGGGCGTGCTGCGTCGACGACCTGGAGCCCGGGCAACCGCCGCCCGAGCTTCAGGAACTCATCGCGCTGCCAGGCGATCTCCGCCGGCGTCTCCTCGTCCTTGCGGGCCAGGATCGTGCCCGGCGGAGCGTCCAGCAGAAGGACCAGGTCCGGCGCCGGGCACAGCCGCGCGAGCAGCGAGAAGTACAGGCGCTTCGCCCGGGCGTACGGAGGCCGCGGCGGCAGCCAGGCGTCGTACGTGTAGCGGTCGAAGATCACGGCCCGCCCGGCGAGCTGGTGGGCCCGCGCCCTGAGGTAGCGCAGCCACACGCGTGCCGGGCGGGCGAGCGCACGGACGACCAGGCTCGCCGCGCCGCGATGCTCCCGGCCGTCGCCGGCCCAGAGCCCCATGTACACCGTGGCCGCCGGGAAGCAGAACCGCTCGCCGGCCGCGCGCGCGATCGTCGACTTGCCGGTCCCGTCGGGCCCCAGAAGCGCCGCGCTGATCCCGCGCCGGTAGCGCCACACGGCGGGCTTCTCAGCCAGGCGGGCGAATGAACCGGCTGCTACGCGCCAGGCCACCGGAAACGCCGCGCGGCGCCGCCATCGCCGCCCGAGCCGGGGCGCCACGGCTTCGAGCGCAGCCCAGTCACCGTGGCCGGCGGCCTGGATGAAGCGCGCCGCCGGCCAGTCGCGGGGAGCCGCGCCGGTGACGATCTCGCCGAGCGGGTCAGCGGGCGACGCGGCTGCGGCCAGCTCACCCAGGCGATCGGCGTAGCGCGGCTCGATGCATCCCTTGTCGAGCAGGCAGTGCAGGAGAAGCGTCCAGAACGCATCGGCGCGAGCGAGCACGTTCACGCCGGCGCGCCGCCGCCGCCGCTCGAGACAGCCGCCTTCCGCATGCGTCGCAAGGCTGAACCACGGCCCGTAGGCCAGCTCGGTGACCACGTCGAGCATCAGCCACTGGTCGCTGTCGCGGTCGTACGCGCGGAAGAACGAGTGCGAGCCGCGGCCGTACGCCGGCACCCGCGCGAACGCAAGCGGCGCGAGTACGGCGCGCGCGCGGTCGTAGTCGTCGCGGGCGACGAGGATGTCCACGTCCGCGGGGGGCCGCTCGAGCTCGTCCTCGCCGCGCAGCACGCACCACGCGATCCCGTCGCGGTCGAACGCGTCGAACACGGCGCGTAGCTTCGGGTGCACCGGCATCGGCCGAACAACGGGCGCGCTCCCGCCGTTCTTCCGCGTCCGCACGCGCCAGGATCACCGCGGCCGGAAGCGCCGCGCGCGCCTGCGCGTTGTCGTCATATGACGCGCACCCCCACCTTCGCCGTTGCCCTCGCCGCGGTCACTCTGTTCGCCGGCGCGAGTCCCGGCGACGCCGCGGCAGCGCGCCGGAAGCCGGTCAACACCGCGCCTCCGGCGATCCAGGGAACGGCGGAGGTGGGCCAGACCCTGACCGCACAGGCCGGTACGTGGTCGAGCCCGACCCCGGTCTCGTACGGCTACTCGTGGCGGCGCTGCGACTCGGCCGGCGGCGGCTGCGCGACGATCGACGGCGCAACGAGCG
>Ga0126314_10001684_pt1 | contig 10737 bp, 13 predicted proteins | sample Plot105B_FD_92535 | JGI IMG/M metagenome (GOLD analysis project Ga0126314, IMG submission 92535) | Serpentine soil microbial communities from UC McLaughlin Reserve, CA, USA - Plot105B | ecosystem: Environmental > Terrestrial > Soil > Grasslands | place: USA: UC McLaughlin Reserve, Lake County... | reverse complement strand
TGGAGCGCGTGAAGGACAAGATCACTCAGGAGAAACGTAAGATTGGGGTCAAGAGGGGAGACGCGAAGTAGATGACGTCCTTGAAAGCCATTGTCTACACTCGCGTCTCCACAGACGAGCAGGCCCGCTCGGGCTACTCCATCGCCGAGCAAGGGGAGGCCCTGCGCATCTGGTGCACCGAAAACGGCCACGAAGTTCTGGAGGTCGTCCGGGACGAGGGGCACAGCGGAGCCTACCTGGAACGCCCCGGCCTCGACCGGGTTCGTGACCTCGTGGAGGCAGGTGGAGTCTCTCTGGTCATCGCCCAGGACGCCGACCGCCTCACCCGCGAGCCGGGCCACCGGGCGCTGCTCGACGAGGAATTCGAGCGCTTCGGCACGCGCCTAATCGCTCTCGACGACTGGGGCGACGACTCGCACGAGGGGCAGCTGCTCAAGTTCCTCAAAGGCTGGGTCTCGAAGGGTGAACGTCTCAAGATCGCCGAGCGCACGCGCCGGGGAAGACGGCAGAAGGCGAAGCAGGGCCTCCTCGTCGCCCCTTCGACCGTCCCCTACGGATTTCAACTCAACGAAGCCCGCGACGCCTACCTCGTGGAAGAGGTGCAGATGGCGACCGTGAGGCGGGTCTTCCAGATGGTCGCGAACGGCGCGGGCCTGTACCAGGTCAAGCGGACCCTCGAGGCCGAGGCGGTGCCCTCGCCCTCCGGCGGGCGGCACTGGAGCCGCTCCACCCTGCGTACCTTCGTTAGGAAGGACGCCTATTTTCCGCACACCTTCGACGAGACCTCGGCGCTCGTCGCACCGGAGGTGGCCGCCGGGCTCGACCCAGAGCGAAGCTACGGCGTCGCGTGGGCGTCCCGCCACGGCTGGCGGGTCTTGGGCCGAAAGAGGCGGGCCGACGGCACCTACCGTGACGTGCGCGAGCATACCGAGAAGCCCCGGGAGGAGTGGATAGCCCTACCCGTCCCCGACGCGGGCGTCCCTAGGGAGGTCGCGGAGAGGGCGCGGCGCAACATGGAGCTCAGACTCCCCGCGCCGAAGGCGGGCAAGCGTCTGTGGGAACTTTCGGGCGGATTCGCGGCGTGCGCCGAGTGCGGGCGAGGGCTCTCCGGCCACACGGTAGCCCCGAAAGGCCGCAAGCGTGGGTCGTACCATTACTACCTCTGCACGCGGAAGGTCGAGGAGAAGGGGAGGTGGGGCTGTCCGAACCGAAACCACCGCGCCGAAGACCTTGAGGAGCGCGTGCGCAACTTCGCCCTGCGCCTCATCGAGAACCCTGACACCCTGCGTGAGGAGATAGAACAGCAGGTGAGGACCGAGCAAGAGGGCAAGCCTTGGCTGCGCGACGCGAGGGAGGCGGCGAGCACCCGGGAGCGGCTTGCCAAGCTGGAGATCGTCGCAGACAACTACCGCGACCAGCAGGCCGAGGGGCTAATCACGATGGCGAAGCTCCACGAGAAGTTGGACGGGGTGCGCGTGGAGCGCGAGGACCTGGAGGCGCGGCTCGCGATGCTCGCGGAAGGGGAGAGCCGCGTGCGCGAGCTTGAGGAGTTGCCCCAGCTGGTCGAGGAATACCTCAGGGACCTGCCGTACCTGGTGGACAAGATGCCGGTCATCCGCGAGTACGAGACTGTCGGGGCCGAACGCACTCAGGAAAATCCGCTCGGGATCTACACGCTCGCCCCCGAGAGGATCCGGTCTCTGTCCGAGGAAGAGGTTGCCTCGCGAAGGCGAGCCGCTGAGGCCGCGAGGGGCGCGAGGTTCCGGGAGCTGTATGCTATGCTCGGGCTCCGGGCGGCAGTCCACGCGGACGGAGGGCTGGATATCACGGTGGGGCCACCCGGCGAGGCCACGAAGGGAGTTATGCCGTGCGACGTATCAAGCTCACCATCCACCACCTCTACGCCGACATGATGAACCTCTACGGCGACAGGGGAAATGTGATCTCCATCAAGAAACGCTGCGAGTGGCGTGGCATACCCGTCGAGGTCGTCGACGTTGGGCTCTCACAGAGGATAGAGCCGACCGGCTGCGACCTCTTCCTCTTCGGTGGCGGCCAGGACAGGGAACAGGCCCTCCTCGCAGAAGACCTCTCTGGTTCCAAGGGCGCTGACCTGAGGGCCATCGTGGAGGACGGCGGCGTGGTCATGGGGGTGTGCGGCGGCTACCAGCTCATGGGCCACTCCTACGAGACCCCCGAAGGCGAGAAGCTCCCCGGCGTCGGTATCTTCGACCTGCATACGGAGCCCAGAAAATCGGAAGAAAGGCGCCTGATCGGGAACGTGCTGGTCCGCGTCCGCGCCCCCGAAACGGGCGAGTCGCGTGAGATAGTCGGCTTCGAAAACCACGGCGGAAGGACCTACCTCGGCGCAGGTGTGGATCCCCTCGGCGAGGTCGTCGTGGGTTACGGCAACAACGGTAAAGACGGTACCGAGGGGGCCCGGCGTCTCAACGCCTACGGTACCTATATGCACGGCTCCTTGCTCCCCAAGAATCCCTGGCTAACAGACCAGCTCATCCTAAACGCCCTGCGTCGTGTGGACGGAAGCGTCGAGCTAGAACCGCTCGACGATACGGTGGAGGGGACCGCTTTCTCGTCGGTGGCAGGACGCGTAGCCGGCAGGAGGTAGGACCAAGAGCGGCTTGAACGAACCTTGATGCGACCCGATTTTACCTTTGCGGTCGTAATTGTTGACCGCCATCCAGGGGTTGGTGGGCTGCCGAACTGAAGGCGTCGCGGTTACCAGCGACGGGTGACGTAGTAGGCGGCGACAATGCAGAGGGCCGCCAGCACAAGCAAGGCGGCCAGGATCAGGAACGGCATCTGTTTATTTCGCTCGAGAGTAAGAGACCCCGGCGCCGCAGCACCGGGGACGGTGTGATGGGAACTGAATCTGTCTACCTGGCTCCGACCATCTCCTTGACCTTTTCGGTTAGCGACTTGTCCTTCTCGGGCTCGCGGCGGTCCGGGCGGACTTCTCCCTCGCCCCTTCTGCTGGTCTCCTGTTCGGCCCGTAGCCTGCGTACTTCTTCGAAGCTCTTGTCCTTGCGCGTGTAGCACATAAGCCTGTCGCCCCTTTCTCCGCGACGCTTCCAGTGCTTTCTAGCGAGTACCTACCACATGCGCTGGGGGTGTAAACACGGACCCTAACCTCCATCGACAACCCCACTTCTTCCCGTAGGACGTATCGGCGTTCCGACCGGAGTGGCGATCTGTCCCAGGGACATCGTCCCCGCACCGCGCGAGTTCGCGGATCGCTTCTTCGACCTCCGGCGCTGGACGCGGATGCCAAGGGGCGGGCACTTTGCGGCGATGGAAGAACCTGAGTTGCTGGTCGAAGACCTGCGCGAATTCTTCCGTCCGTTGCGCTCGACGACCTGAGGTTCCAGGAGAGCCCCTCGTTTGCTATTCGTAGTATGTAGATGAGTCTACGTCGCTACCCTTACTCCCCGGAGAATAGACGATTGGCCTCCGGGTAGGGGATCGCGCCCTCGGTGATCGAGGCGTAGATCCCCTCCTCCAGGAGCTCCCGGCCCATCCTGCGGACGAGGCCCATCGCCGCCCGCGTCGGGCCGGATCCCACGCTAATGCGCCGTACTCCCAGTCCCGCGAGTTCGGCCACCGGTGGCATGCCGGGGCCCGCGAGCACGTTGAGCGGCCCCTTGTCTCCCCGGCAAGAGCAGAGATGGTTCCCGTATCGTTAACGCCTGGAACGAAGGCGCAATCGGCGCCCGCCTCGAGGAAGGCGTTTACCCTCTGGACGGTCTCCGAGAAGCGCCACTCCGGCTCGCCCACGCTCCTCCAGTAGAGATCGGTCCTGGCGTTTACTACGAGCGGCACCCCAACGTCCCTTCCTACCTCGACCACGGCCCGGATCTTCTACAGTTGCCCTTCGAGGTCAGCGAGCGGAAACGCGGCGTCGCCACCTTGCGCCCCTGCTCCCGGCGGCGCTGGGTCGGCCGCGTCCTCCAGGTTCAGGCCGACCGCCCCGGACTCGAACGGCTCCGATGCCGGCGAATTCGGCGCAGATCGTACCGAAGTTAGCCAGCACGAACAGCGCGCCCGCGACCTTGGCAGCCGTGTAACCGTAGCGTACTCGAATCACAGCGACGAAGCCCTTGCCACTGCGAATCGCGAGGCGGATGGCCAGTAGATGAAAGAAAATAAGCAGCGCTGTGGAGATCAGAATCGCCCATAAGAGCTGGTAGCCGAAGTCGGTACCCAGTATCGAGTAGGTGGTGACGCCCGCAGGGTCGTCATCGGAGAGGCCGGCGAGCACGCCCGGTCCGACCACGGCGAGCAGGGCAGCCAAGCGCGTGGCCCCGCGGCTTCGGTGATGCAAGAAGCGTCGCGCGATGCCTCGGCGCTTGTGCCCGACCTGTGGTTTACGGTTACTCACGGCGAGAGTGTAATATGGGGCTCTGGCTCTCTGACATTTATTACGGCCATGAGCGTGTTCGACCATGGTTTTGATCCCGGCTAACGAGAACCCATTCAGCAATGAGGATCCGAACCAAAACCCGTCGGCCAAAGACTGTACGCGTATTCTGTACCAGGCCAGAGGTAGTGATTACGTCTTGTCCTACCATACTCCCGAGTACTGTCCATCCACGTAGGCCTATGAAGCAAATACCGTTTTCTGCTGTGGTCACCTAGTGTTTCCCCACCAGACGGCGGTGGACAACATCGCTAGGGCGCGACTCCGCTGCCGCCCTCGGGCTGCTCGTTGCGGTGGCGGCTAGCCCAGCTGCCGGCGCTGTGGAGCGTATCGGGACGCAGCCACAGCGACACGTGGGCGGGCTGCAGCGTCTCCCTTACCACACTTACCGAGTCGTCGCTCAAGGCGTCGAGGTCTGTCTCATCCCGCGGTTTGGAAGAGAAGGCGGCGAGCTATTGGCGGGTGAGGTGTGCCTATTCATCCTGAGGCTCAGCCTGATACGTTACAGATTTCACGTTGTCATCGCGGATAGCGATAAGGTTACCTGCGGTATTGTAGACATACCAAAAGCCATCCGTGTGAGCTAGCAACCTACCACCCTCTACACTTGGAGTCCCCTGTACGTCTACCTCCGGAAGCGGGGGCTGGTTGATGATGGTGAAAGCGAAAGCTGCAATGAACGCCCAGACCACTCCCATAGCCAAGCGGTGACCCAATAGGATCCTGCGATACCCGCCCTCTCTAACAAATTCTCCGAGGATGACCGTATTCACCGCCAGCAAGCTCACTCCAGCGAAGGCAATAACTACTATAGCAACCAAGGCGTCAGCATTAAAAGCTTTGACAAGGTGATGCAAGAGTGGACCCACTTGAACGTCTCGCGGTTTGCCTATAGTAGGGGGCCAGAGTTTAAAGTGCCAGGGTTTAGGGTGCCAGGGTTTATTGCTGGTCTTAGAGTACCAGGACCAGAAGATTACCAAGAATGTAAATAACAGATACATTGGTGCTCCGATAAGAGTTACCCAGAGATACCGTATGGAGTAGCGCCGTAGGGTGATGTCATCTGCGGATATGCGTGTATCGCCGGAGCGATCGGACCACTTAGTAACTATTAGCGCACTCGCCGTGGCGTAGAGCCCTACACTAGCTAGAAGGGTTGCTAACCCTATCCCCCAGGTAGGCACCTTCAAGTCATGAGGGAGGTAAGCGTTCATGCGCCACCCAAGGTACCAACCAATCAAGCCCCAGGCAAAAAAGGAATCTATGGCAATAAGTGCCCACAAAAAGATGTGGGGCTCATGTCCTTCTAGACGTTTCTCCAGTTTTTCCCTCTGAATTCTTGCTGGTAAGGGGATTGGACGTAGAAGCCGCACCAGACCTATCGACTGCAGTGTGCGAAGAGGGGTGAGACACAAATACTCCACCGTAACAGCTATGAGAACCATTATGGCTACGAAAATCAGCGGCACTGCCACCAAATGTTGAGCACCTAGTCCGACAACCACGGTTTTCGGAACCAAAGATGTCGCATGCCAAGCTGTGACAAAGTCCCCCGAATAGGTTCTCTGTATCGGCACCCACAATGAGAAAATTCCCAGGATGTAAACCACGGTCCCCAACCCAGCAACGCTAGACAGAAGTGTCACTATGCTTGGGAAGTATCGTTTCCAGTCCTGCGGGGAGCCGCCAGAAACCTCAGAGGTCGTATTCTCTCTACTATCCTCCCAGGAGTGCACCACTTATCACGTTCCTCTCACGAGACTGTGAAGCGCCCCGCGCTCTCATTAGTAGCAAGCAGCGATGAATTTACGATGAATATTCAGAAATCGCCGAGCAAAATCGCGCCATAAGGACAGTTTGACGCGAAAAGGACCGGGGCCACCATTGTAAGGGAGGGCTAAAACGGTATTCGGTGCAGTTGACCAACTCCCCTGACCGTCGTGGGTGAATCGGGCGCGTAGAGGTGGATGGTGCGGCGTCATCCAACTCTCGGATACGACAACGAGTCAATACTGTTACACACCGCCATAGGACATATGAACTTACCCGGGATAGGCGCCGTGGGTAGGCGTTCTGTACTCACTCCCCTTTTCCTCTTCCGCGAACGATACATGCTTCGATACTTGATTCATTACAGCCTGTACTCGCAACCGTTCGAGCACCCACAGAAGTAAATAGGTGAGTGAAAGGCCCAATCCCACTAGCACCTGGATCCACACAACTGGAAGAGGTAGTGCATCTCTTAGATGACTAGGCAGATGACCAATTAGAAAAATACACACAAACACGATTGAAGCCACCGCAATGACGTAGAGAGATATATAGAGAAGCCGGAAGGCGAGCTCTTGTAAGCTCTCTTGCGCACGATCTCCGGGTTGTCTTGCCCGAACTCCCGTTTGCTCGAATCCGACCGGTAGGTCTAAGCCAAGCGTCTGTAAACACTGAGATGCAAGAGTTTTCTTCGAGCCCATGGCCCGCTCTTCTAACCAGGTCACCCCCAACCACTCTTCCCAGCCTTTAACCTTCGTGGCGGATTCGATATGTTCTCGTATGTAACGAGCACACCGGCTTATCGCGAGATGTTCCGCAAAAAACAATGCGTGTAGAACCAGTACAATTATTGGTAAGAGCAGCAACAACACCAGCATGGGAATCGCGAGAACGGTGCCCATACCGTTCTCCGAGTGCACGGATTCCTTCACAGCGATTGCAAGGATCTCGACTGCAGGCACAATAACTAGAGATCCAGCGCCTATCTTGAATTGTCGGTCTTTACTAGTCTCAATTTCCTTTCTGAGAGTGTGGTATTGCCATTCTAAAAACGATTCTTTGTTCATGGTCGTCTCTCACCTTCTGCTTTCCGAGCCTGCATTTTGATACAGGCCGATGAATCCGCAATGAATTGGGGGTGGATTTGTACCGATTGTAGGTTGCGATGGTAATGATCATTACGAACTATGGATCTATGAATGCTTACATGAAGTGTCATGCAACCGTTATGCACCGTTGGTGAGATGCGGGTCAACTCTACTGCAAGCCACTATAGGAGCAGGAGGATGTCATCACCTACCTTACCTTAAACGCTTGGTGTGAGTTCTGAGCTCACCACCCGAGCAAGTCGGCGAAGGCCAGCCGGGGACGACCGAGCTGGTCATTGAGCCAGATGCAGAAGTTGTGCAGAGCTACTCTCGCTGCCAGACGAGCTCGCAACCCGTTCAACTCGTGGGGCCTCTCCCGCCACAGACCGAAGGCGTTGAAGAGCTTATCGTAGACGCTCTCCACGATCTGACGGATGCCGGCGACCCATCGCCTGAGTCTTTTGGACCAAGGCTTTCGGCTGTTGCGTTTACGCGGATGGATTACCTCAGCCCCGTAGCTCTGTTGCCACCTTAGGTGGTTCTCTTCGCCCTTGAAACCCTTGTCGGCTACGTAGGGTCCCCAGCCGATCGAGCCCACGCTCGAAAGCCTCGGATTCGGGTGGGCTCTAAGGGCGAAGAAGCTCTCCGCCATGCTCTGCTCGGCAGTAGAGGCGGCAGAAAAGCAAAAGCCCGTTATGATCCCGGTAGGATCTGTGGCGGTGAGCAAGCTAAAGCCTTCGTACCAGCCGATGGAGTTGGACCAACCGATGTCGGCCCGTCCGGCCAACCATCCGTGCCCCCGACGCTTGCAGTCTCGGGTAGGCATCGCCGAGCTATCCAGGCCTTGGTAAGGGCACTTCCGGGCGTCCGTGAGAAGGCTCGCCAGATGCAACACGAAAGCCTCGATGAGCTCCGCGCAGGAGCGCGACAGGCGGTTGAACTGGGAACGCTCGGGCAGGGTGGGGAAGGCGTCTGTGAGGTGGCCTGTGGCGTAGCGATAGAAGTCCCTCTCGCTGGTGAAGCGGCTCCAACGGGCGAAGATGGCGAGAGTTATGACCTCGCTTTCGGAGAGGGACGCCTCCGGAGCGGGTCGCCTTCTCGGGTCGCCTTCTCGGTGGTTGGGAGTGGCAAAAGTCGTCAACCATGACGTAGAGTGTGGTGAGGAAGGTGTCCACATCGACCATGAGGAGTCGGTTCCTTTCCCTTCGGGATCGGTGAGCAAGCCGACTCTAGCGTGTGGACACCTTCCGCTCAAATCTTCGACAGATAACTCACACCAAGCGTTTAACCGTCCTCCTGCCGCAGAGTCGCGGAGCATCGCCGCAGCAATGCGAGTAAGTCTGCCCTCTCGTCCGCGGAGAGCCCGGATAACATCCGCTCCTCTACAGTGTCTACTCGTTCTGCGCACTTCTGGCGGAGTCGCTCCCCCTCTTTGGTCAGGTAGCCTTGAAGAACCCGGCCATGCTCGGGATGCGCCACCCGCTCCACAAGCCCGGCGGCCTCCAACCGGACCAGGATCTGGTTCATCGTCTGGGGCGTGACGAAAGAGCGCCTGGCCAGCGCGGCATTAGAGAGCCCCGGCTCTTCGGCGAGTACGCTCAAAGCGGCATACTGCGGCGTGGTTACGTCAAGCTCCTTGAGTTCCGCGTCCATGCCGAGTCTCAGATCATGCTGCACCTTCTTGAGCTCGTAGCCGACCCTGTCCTCCAACCTGCCTGTGCCTCCCCCCGTACTCGACGGTAACCCCATAGAAACTTCTTGAATATTATCAGGACCCTGATATAGTGTCAGTACACTGATAGTGTAACGGAGAGAGAGGGCTATGGCCAGGGTTACGCACCGGTTTTATCGGCCCGGTTGGCCAGGCGGTGAAGGTACATGCTGGAGGTAGAGACAGTGAGACGTACTGGCAGATTCGAGTTGGATCCTGTGGGGCCGTATTCGATCTCGGCGAGCGCGAGGTTCCTGGAGGGGTTCGCTCCCGCGCAGTATGAGGGGGCCGGACCGGAGCACTTGCGCTTCGCTTTCGTCGCGGACGGGATGGACCGTAGCGAGCGAGTAGCGGGAGCTTACATATACCCTGAGAAGCGGAAGATCGTCATTGAGACCTACGGTGAGGCCGCCCCCGAGATGGTCAGAGATCAGGTCGAGCGCGTCCTCTCGCTGGATGTGGACGGCAGGGAATTTCCGGAGGTCGGGAGGCGAGATCCCATAGTAGGCAGGCTGCAAGAGCGCTACCCGGGTTTGAGGCCGGTCCTCTTCTACTCCCCGTACGAAGCCGCAGCCTGGGCGATCATCGGCAACCGAATCCGGATCGTGCAGGCCGCCAGAGTAAAATCCAGAATGGCCGAGGAACTTGGAGAGCCAGTGGAGGTGCGCGGAGAGACCCGCTACGCCTTCCCTGGTCCCTCGCGCCTGTCGAGCCTGGATGGATTCCCCGGTCTCTCCGGGCGTAAAGTGGGATACCTGAGAGCGTTGGCCCATGCATCGCTCGAGGGTAAGCTCGAAGCGTCCTATCTACGTTCGCTGAGCAGTTCGGAGGCACTTGCCGGGCTCGAGGAGTTGCCAGGCATCGGCGAGTTCTCCTCGGAGCTGATCCTGCTTCGCGGAGCAGGTGAACCCGACCGGTGCCCTACCCGCGAGCCCCGGCTCGCCCGGGCGGTCGCCATGGCCTACGGTCTCGGGGAGACGCCCACTGCTGGGGAGGTTGCCGAAATATCCGCAGGATGGCGTCCCTACCGCACCTGGGTGGCCCTACATCTGAGGACCTTGCAAGAGGACGAGACAGGCGAGATCTCTGGCCGGAGAGAAAGCTCGCCGTCCCGTCCGGCCCCAGCGTAAGAGCCGGGTCCGCTCGACCTGATCCTCGAAACGGTCGACGCCTTACCCTCTTTCTGAGAGCGGCACATCGAACTCACCCCAGGCAACAGGTCTACCCGACCCAGGATTGACATACCTAGTGCTACTATGTATAGTGCTGCTATGTACACTGGAGTTATGATTCGTTAGCGTCGTGCGGGGCGTGAAATCATGGAGATCAACAAGGATCTGATGGCCGCTTCCTCGACGCCGATCGTCCTGGCGATTCTGGCCGAAGAGGACAGCTACGGTTACGCTATTCTCAAGCGGGTTCGGGAGTTGTCTGGAGGGCGCATGGAGTGGACGGACGGGATGCTCTACCCAGTTCTGCATCGTCTCGAGCGGCTCGGCCGCGTCGAGGCGCGGTGGGAGGTTGCGGAGAGCGGCCGCCGTCGCAAGTACTACCGTATCACCCCAGGGGGCCGGGTCCAGCTCGCGGAGGAGCGCAGGCAGTGGCAAGCGGTGGACGCTACGCTGCGGGGCATCTGGAGGACGCACTCCCTTCCCGTCCCGGCCGGTCACCCGGCGGCGTCCGCGCCAATTCCTCAGGGGGCCTGAGCGATGCCGGCTCCGAAAGACGCG
>Ga0126314_10001683_pt1 | contig 10745 bp, 9 predicted proteins | sample Plot105B_FD_92535 | JGI IMG/M metagenome (GOLD analysis project Ga0126314, IMG submission 92535) | Serpentine soil microbial communities from UC McLaughlin Reserve, CA, USA - Plot105B | ecosystem: Environmental > Terrestrial > Soil > Grasslands | place: USA: UC McLaughlin Reserve, Lake County... | reverse complement strand
TTGCCGAGCGTGGTCACCTGCGCTGCAACATTGTGGGTGCGACCAACCATGGCCCGCTCTGCATGTTCAGCGGCCAGGCCGGCAAGCCGGACGAGGGTTGCGACGATCCGATCGCGGATGATCTTCATCGAGGACATGATCTGCAGCTGCTCGACGTTCTCGGTGAGGTCCCGCGACGTCATTCCCTTATGGACGTGCTCGAATCCCGCCAGAGCGTTGAACTCCTCGATCCGCGCCTTGACATCGTGTCGGGTGACCTTCTCCCGTTCGGCGATCCGGTCAAGATCGACCTTCTCGACCACGTCCTGATACGCCTTGATCACCGCCGCTGGTTCGTCGCCGCCGAACTCCACGCCAAGATCGCGTTGGCTCGCGAGCACCGCGAGCCAGAGTTGCCGCTCGGCGATGATCTTGTGCTCCGCCGACCACACTTCGCGCATCTCTGCGGAGGCGTAGCGGCTCGCCAGCACGTTTGGAATAGTCATGATCAACGAACTACAAGCTGCGATGCCGCCAGCGCAATGTCGGTCCGGTAGAACGATCCGGACAAGTTGATCTTGGCGATCGAGTCGTACGCTCGGCCCCTGGCCGCGTCCAGATCGTTGCCGGTGCCGACTACGGTGAGCACTCTTCCGCCCGAACTGATCACGCGCCCCCGGGCGTCCATCGCCGTGCCGGCGTGGATGATCAGGCTGCCATTGCGCGACGCTGCCTCCAAGCCGGTGATCACCCCACCGGTCTCCGGGTCGCCAGGGTAGCCCGCCGAAGCGAGCACGACGCCGACCGCTGCTCCATCACTCCAGTCGAGCTCCGGCTGAGCAATTAGGTCACCGGTTGCCGCGGCGTACAACAAACCGCCGAGCGGGGTGTGCAAGCGGGCGAGTAGCGGCTGAGTTTCCGGATCTCCGAAACGCGCATTGAACTCGACCACCCGGATACCGCCCCCGGTCAACGCCAGCCCGGCATAGAGCAGGCCAACGAACGGGGTGCCGCGGCGTGCCAGCTCGTCGATTGTCGGCTGAAGTACAGTGCCGCGGACCTCCTCGGCAAGATCATCCGACGCCCATGGCAGCGGGCTGTAGGCACCCATCCCGCCCGTGTTGGGGCCGGTGTCCTCGTCGCCGACTCGCTTGAAGTCTTGTGCCGGCTGCAGGGCTCGTACTGCCTTACCGTCGGTGATGCCGAACAGGCTCACTTCGGGCCCGTCGAGATATTCCTCGACGACGACTCGGCGGCAGCGAACCCCGTGCTCCAGCGCGGCGTGCCGGTTGCTAGTCACCAGGACGCCTTTACCTGCCGCCAATCCGTCGTCCTTGACGACGTACGGCGGCCCGTACTTCTCCAAGGCCGCTTCGATTTCGGCGGGGCTGGAACAGACCCGAGCATCAGCGGTGGGCACGCCGGCTGCCGCCATGACGTCCTTGGCGAAGGCCTTGCTCCCCTCGATCTGAGCGGCTGCCGCCGACGGTCCGAAACAGGCGATTCCCGCCTCGCGTACGGCGTCGGCGACACCGGCGACAAGCGGAGCCTCGGGCCCTATCACCACGAGATCGGCGCCTAGTTCAGTGGCAAGCTCGGCCACCGCCGCGCCGTTCGTCTGGTTCACAGGATGGTTGGTGCTGATGTGCCCGGTTCCTGGATTGCCGGGAGCAACGTGCAGTGCCGTGACGGCAGGGTCGCGGCGAAGCGCAAGGGCCAACGCGTGCTCCCGTCCACCGGAGCCGATCACCAGCACCCGTAGACCTTCAACCACGTGCCAGTAGCCTACCTAGAACCGCTCAGCGGCAGGGTGCCGAGTTCACCCTGCGCACCCTTGTGCCGTCGATCCGGACGGCAACCGAAGTCGCGTTGTCGGCCTCGTTCGTCTCTAGCAGCCGACCCCAAGGGTCAGCCTTGAGGTCGAGACAGAGAACTTCCGAGCGCACATCGGACGGCAGGTGCAACCACTGGCCCGACAAGCTCGCTTTGTAGACGTCCACCCAGCCTGGCGAGATTCCCTGCTGGCTGGTCCTGCGGGTGCATTCCCCGAAGTGCCGTCGCGGTACCACGACCCGCTGGCCCGGAACACGAACGTTGTCCCGCAGGCAGAAGCTGACCTTGGGCCGGGTAACCAGCACCTCGGATGAACCGGGGCGTCTAAGGGAATAGGAGGCCATCGCGGCGAAGTGCCAATGATCATGGCCAGGATGGATCAACATGCGCCCGGTCACTCGACCGAAGCCGGTACGATCGCGCGCGCGTTGGAATACGCCATCCCGGTTGAAATCTCGATGTAGGGCTTGGACCGCCTCGTGCTGTCCCGCCTGGCACTCGCCACGCTCCCTGGGCAGAAGAAAAAGGGGTCCAGGTCCGACGTTGGCCAGGGAGGCAGCGAACCGGAGCCGTCGGCTACCACGCACGACCTCGATACTCAAATCGCTTGCGCTCAGGCTCCTCATGTTGGGCAGCAGCAGCGGAGGCGCCTGAGGGACTGTTCTGGTTGGCGAAGGAGTCGGTCGCGTCGATTGCCCGGGGCTCAGCGTCAACCCGCTTGCCGAGGGGGCCGTGATGCTGGAGACCCTACTGGGGCCGTCGCCGACTGCGAGCACAACGCCTACGAGGCCTACAGTCAGCGCTGTCGCGGTGGCTCCTGCCGCCACCGCCAATCTGGCGGTAGTCCCCACGCCGGTCACGTTACCGGCGTAAGTCAAGAGGGACGACCCTCGGACGAGTTAGTCTGAGTAGCCGTGGACGACCCGATCTTTCCGGCCCTCCACATCCGACCCCCTCGGGGATGGGTCAACGATCCCAACGGCATCTGCCTGATCGACGGCACGTATCACGTGTTCTTCCAGCACAACCCGGATGCGCCACTGCACGGAAACATCCATTGGGGTCACGCCAGCTCGACCGATCTGTTGCACTGGCGCTATCACCCGGCCGCCCTCGTGCCGCGGTCGGGGATGATCGACTCCGGCGGTTGCTGGAGTGGCTGTATCGCCGACGACAACGGCGTCCCGACGGCGGTCTACACCGCCAATCCGGACGACCCTCGGCAAGCGGTTGTCGGCCTGGCCAGAAGTGACCGATCACTCCTCGCCTGGAAGCAGGACGAGGCTCCAGCGGTCGCCACCCCGATCCGCCCTGGCATCGATGAGGTACGCGACCCGTTTCTGTTCGTTCACGCCGGCCACCGGTACGCCGTGCAGGGCGCCGGCCATCGCGATGGCCGTCCCATGCTGCTGCTGTGGGAGTGTGATGACATCACGCGCTGGGTGGAGCTAGGGACCCTGCTGACCAGCGATGATCCGATTGCGGCCGAAGTCGCGCCTGCAAACATCTGGGAATGCCCGAACCTGGTGCGGATCGAGGACCAGTGGGTGCTTCTGGTTTCCCTCTGGCGCTGGATGAAGAACACCCACGGGCTGATCGGAGTCCGCTATCTTTTCGGCGATCTGGTGGGGTACGGAGACGGGCTTCGGTTCAACGCGACGTCGGGTGGTGTCCTGGACGACGGCCCTGCGTTCTATGCACCACAGGTGCTGGCGGGAGTACACCGTACGCTGCTCTGGGGTTGGGCATGGGAGATCGGGCGGACTCCGGATCAGATCCGTCAGGCCGGCTGGGCCGGATTGCTGACGTTCCCTCGTGAACTGTTCCTCTCCGACGGTCGGCTTGGCTTAAAGCCTGCCGCAGAACTGGTCGGCTTGCGGTCGACGGAACTGGAGTGGCGACGCCCGTTCACCGAGCATGCGTTCGAGATCGTGGCGTACGGGCGGGTCACACTGCAGTTGGTTGACGGCGACCAAGACTGGACGATAACCGCGACCGGGTCGCCGAACAGCGCGGCCCGGATCTTCGTCGATGGCAGCATCGTCGAGAGATTCCAGAACGGATCGGCTCAGACCACGCGCGCCTACCCGAGCCGCACCAGCCACTGGTCGGTGGCAGCACGTGACGCGAATGTGAAGCTCTACCGACTGGCCGTCGCCGAACGTGACTGACGGCTTCGAGGTGCAGTCACTGAATCTCGAAACACCGGCGGGCAGACAAAGGCCACCTGCTTGACGGAAGTCTCGGCGCTGTCCAAACTTTCGATGATCATGCTGAAGGCTTGTTCCGCCATGGGCCGGTCAGGCCGCTCGATGGTGGTCACCGGCGGGGCCAGCTGACACGCGAGCTGTTCACCGTCCTCAAGGCTGACCAGCGACAGCTCCTCGGGAATGCGCAGTCCCAGCTCTGCGGCCGCTAGGGCTGCACCTACCGTGATTCGTTCGTGCGCGCAGATCAACGCGGTCGGTGGCTCCGGCTGCTCGAGAAGCGTACGCGCGGCCACTGTGGCCGAGCCGGGGTCACAACCTGCGACGAATTGGGTTTCAGCCGCCATGTCGGCCGCGGCGATGATCTGGTGGCAGCCCGCCACCCGGAGCCGGGTCTGAACCGCATCCGGTGACCCGGCGAGTATGCCGACGCGCGAATGCCCGGCGTCTACCAGGATCTGTGCCGCGGCTGCGCCGGCGCCAGACTCATCCGGCACCACGCTGGTGACACTGGCCTGAGGGTCTGCGCAGTTAACCAAGATAGTCGGAATGGACATCATTGGTTCTGGCGGCCGGTAGTCGGTGAGCTCCGGAGCAATCACCAAAAGGGCCTCGACCTGACGATCACGAAGCGTGGCCAAGGCCTGGCCCTCGACTTCCTGATCGCCGCCGGTGTCCATGAAGATCAGCACATAGCCGGCCCGGGTCGCTGAGTTGAGAACCGCGCGCAGAATCAGCGATGGCGTTCCGCCGACGCTCGGCCAGGTCAGCACGCCTATGGTGCGCGTTCGCTGGCTCCGCAGGCTGAGCGCGACGGCGTTGGGTCGATAGTTCAGCCGTTCGGCGGCTTCCAGAATTGCCTTCTGCTTGTTTGGCGCGATGTTGCCAGCACCATGTCCGTTGAGTACCAGTGAGACGGCGCTGCGCGACACACCTACGAGGTCGGCCACATCCTGTGCGGTCGGCCTGCGCATGGGCCCACTGTATGGGTCCGTCCGATGTTCGCGCTGCCGTCAGGCCAGCGATGCGGCCAGAAAGCGCGACGAGTGGAGCGACCTACAACAAATCGTTGATAACGATCGACTGTTCACGCGAGGGACCGACGCCGATGCCGGAGATCCGGGCGCCGCAGAGTTCCTCCAGTCGGTTGACGTAGCTCTGGGTGTTCTTGGGCAGATCGTCGAACTCGCGGCATTGGCTGATGTCCTCGCTCCAGCCGTCGAGTTCCTCATAGATCGGCGTCGCGTGGTGGAAGTCGCTCTGTGAAGCCGGCATCACGTCGTACCGGTTGCCGTTGATCTTGTAGCCGACGCAGACCGGAATCTTCTCCCAGCCGGTGAGCACATCCAGCTTGGTGAGGAAGATGTCGGTGAACGAGTTGGCCTTGGCTGCGGACTCGACCACCAGGGCGTCGAACCATCCGCAGCGCCGCTTGCGACCTGTCGTGGTGCCGAACTCGACGCCAGCCTCCCGCAGTCGATCACCGTCGACATCCAGTAGTTCGGTCGGCATCGGCCCCTCGCCCACCCGCGTGGTGTAGGCCTTGGCGATACCAACCACCCGGTCGATCCGGGTCGGCCCGACGCCGGAACCGACGCACGCCCCACCGGCCACTGGGTTTGAGGAGGTCACGTACGGGTACGTCCCATGATCGACGTCGAGGTGGTGCGCCTGAGCACCCTCGAAGAGCACGACTTTGCCCGAATCCAGCGCGTCGTTCAGAACCCGGCTCACATCGGCGACGTGCGGCCGGATGCGCTCGGCATGCGACATCAGGTGCTCTGTGACCTGGACCGGGTCGATTCCGCGCCGGTTGTACACCTTTACCAGCATGTGGTTCTTCTGCTCCAGAGCAGCCTCCACCTTCTGGCGCAAGATCGAGGCATCGAAGAGATCTTGAACCCGGACACCGATCCGGTTGACCTTGTCTGAGTAGGCCGGGCCTACACCGCGACCGGTCGTGCCGATCTTGGCCTTGCCCAGGAAGCGTTCGGTGACCTTGTCGATCACCTGGTGATAGCTGGTGATCACGTGAGCGTTCGCAGAGATGATCATGTGCGAGGCGTCCACGCCGCGAGCGGCAAGTTCCTCCATCTCGGTGAACAGCACGTCCAGATCGACGACGACGCCGTTGCCGATAACGGGCACGCATTTCGGATTGAGGATGCCCGAAGGGAGGAGATGGAGCGCATAGCGTTCGCCGTCCACAACGATGGTGTGACCGGCGTTGTTGCCGCCGGAGTAGCGGACGCAGTAGTCGACCCGATCACCCAGCTGATCGGTCGCTTTGCCCTTGCCTTCGTCGCCCCATTGGGAGCCCATCACAACAATGCTCGGCATCTGATCGCCGCCCTTCAGTCGCGTACGTCTCGTACGCAAAAGATCAAGCCCCTGGGCATCCGCCACAGGGACTCTTGCCACCTAACTCTACAGAGGTTTCACGACATGTTCTCGGCCCCGGCCGCCGGATCCGTGGACCCGGCCGTCAGGACTGAATAGGCGCTCTCGGAGGAGTCCCTCAAGAACTGGGCGCACCGCTCCTGCTCCACCGTGTCCCCGATGCGCTCTGCTGCCACCGCGAGCGCATGCAGGGCGCGCAGGAATCCGCGGTTCGGTTCGTGCTCCCAGGGAATTGGGCCGGAACCTCGCCAACCGGCGCGGCGCAGCGCGTCCAGTCCGCGGTGATAGCCAGTCCTGGCATATGCGTACGCAGCGACGTCCGCCTCCCTGCTGCGGGCTTGAAGTGCGTCCTCGGCCAGCATCGCCCAGACCAGGCTCGATGCCGGGAACTCACGGACGAGCTTCATGACGTCCGCCGAATCCGCCGCATGCAGTGCTGCCGCTACCGGGTCGGCCGGCAGCAGGGTCGGCTCGGCAGCAGAACCCGTGGCGAGCAAGTCTCGATGTGAAGAGCCGGTCACCGGAGTCAATCTACCGGCGACGTCAGACCCAGTCCTTTGCCCGGAAGAGAAGGTAGAGCGCCATCGCGGCGATGATCGTGATCGCGAGGTAGAACCAGAAGCCGGCAACGGACCCCACGAGCGGAAATTCCACGTTCATCCCGACGAAGCTGGTCACCAACGTAGGGACGGCGATGATGGCTGCCCACCCGGTCAGCTTTTTCATGATCGAGTTCAGCCGGACGTCAGCCAGAGCGAGGCTGGTGTCGAAGACCGAAGACAGCGCCTCACGAAGTGCATCCGCTGCGTTCGCCGCGCGATCATGCTGCTCCGCCAGCAGCTTCCAGCGGCGGCTGACATTCGTATTCTTGTTCTTCGCCTTGGCGCTCGGCGGCGAGCTCTCCACGATGTCGGTCATGACCGCACGCATGGGATCGGTAAGCCGGCGCAATTGCGACAGCGCACTGCGGAGCCGGAAGGCGTGCAACTGCTCCAGCTTGTCGAGCGGGCGCTCCTCATACAGCACGTTCGCCAGATCGTCACTGGCGCCCTCCAACCACTCCACGGCTTCCTCGTAGGTACTGATGACAGCGCCCATTACCACTTGGAGCGCAGCTTCCACGCTCCCCTGGCTCAGCACCTCCGCCGAATCCAACAGCAACTGCGCCGGGCGGAAGCCGGCTCTGGACTCGACCAGGCAGATCAACGCGCGGTCGGTAGCGATGATCGAGATCGGAGCTGCAGACAACTTCGCCTGCTCGCGATCCACGGTGACCGCATTGGTGATCACCAACCTGGCCTGCCCGATAACCTCGAACTTTGCCCGCTGGTCCTCGGCAAGCAAATCCTTGATCGCGAGATCATCAAGATCGAGAGCGTGCGCGACACCCTTCAGCTCCGCAGCCCCGTAGTGGTTCTCCCGAGGGAGCACCCACCAAGCCGACGCGTCGGAGTGCAGTTCCAGGACGTCGCTGAGATCCTCCCCATTCAGATCCTCGGCGATGATCCTGCCTCGCGACCATACCCGGGACATCGGCGCAGGTCGCGAAGCCAGCTGAGTCACCATCCGAGAGTAACGCCGCCCGGAGTGAGGCATCTCGCAGCAATCACCCTTGCCGGATGAGGCAGAGGACTCCATGATGAAAGCAGAGTGTTCTGAACAGAGTCATGATCGGCGTCGACACTGTGGAGACGTAATGACCAGAAGCCGTTTGGGACTCCTGGCGATCGGGGCGCCAGTCCTCCCACTCCTGCTCGGCGCGTGCGGCGCCGGCCAAACCGGTGCTCCGACGGCGCAGTCGTCGAGCGCACCGACCAGCCCATCTTCGCCGGCGGCGGCCACGGCCGTTCCGTCCAAACGAGTCGTCAAGGACGTCACTGAGAAGGACTTCGATCGGCGCAACTTTCCGGCAACGCCCAAGGTTGACAACCAGTGGTATCCACTGACGCCCGGAACTCAGTACGTCCTGGAAGGCAAGGCGGACCGTGGGCGCGGCGAACTCCCCCACCAAGTGATCTTTACGGTGACTGACCTGGTCAAGCTGGTCAACGGAGTTCCGACCGTCGTTCTCTGGGACCGCGACGTCAATGAAGGCGAGCTGGAAGAGGCCGAGCTTGCATTCCAAGCCCAGGACAACGATGGCAACGTCTGGCTCCTCGGCGAATACCCCGAGGAATATGAAGACGGCAAGTTCGCGACGGCCGAGAGCACCTGGTTCTCCGGGCTTCAAAGCGCCAAGCCCGGCGTCTTGATGCGGGCAAATCCCCGACCCGGCACATCCGCCTACTACCAGGGCCTCGCACCCGAGATCGAATTCCAAGACCGCGCCAAGGTGTCGAAAACCGGTCTACGGACATGCGTCCCGGTCAAGTGCTACAACAACGTGCTCCTGATCGACGAATGGAATCCGCTGGAGCCAGACGAAGGGCACCAGCTCAAGTACTACGCATCCGGGGTCGGCAACGTCCGGGTCGGCGCGGTTGACGACCCCGAGGGCGAGGAGCTGGTCCTGGTCAAGAAAGTCACGCTGAGTGCCTCGGCGCTAGCCAAGGCCGACGCGGAAGCGCTGAAGCTCGAAAAGCATGCGTACAAGGTGCTCCCCAAGCTGTACGGACGCACCAGCCCATCGACAAAGGCTGGCTGACCATCCGGCCTGAGCTCGTCCCGAACGAGAGTCGAGCCTGCCGAAGCTTCAGCCGCCAATAGGGGCGGGGTAGGTAACTATTGGCTCAGACTTGTCCCCGCCGAGCGCAGATCCTCACACGCCTCGACGACCCGCGCTGCCATTCCCGCCTCGGCCAACTTGCCCCACGCGCGCGGGTCGTAAGCCTTCTTTTGGCCGACCTCGCCGTCGACCTTCAGCACACCGTCGTAGTTACTGAACATGTGCCCTGCGGTCGGTCTGGTGAACGCGTACTGGGTGTCGGTATCGATGTTCATCTTGATCACGCCGTAGTCGACTGCCGAGCGGATCTCCTCCAGCGTCGATCCTGAACCGCCGTGGAACACCAGGTCGAATGGGCGATCCTTGCCGATTTTGGCACCGACCTCGGTCTGGATCTCCTTCAACACATCGGGACGCAGCTTCACCGCGCCGGGCTTGTAGACACCGTGGACGTTGCCGAAGGTGAGCGCGGTGATGTAGCGGCCCTTTTCGCCGGTGCCTAGGACCTCGATGGTGCGCAGACCATCTTCGACGGTGGTGTAGAGCTTCTCGTTGATCTCGGCGCTGACGCCGTCCTCCTCGCCGCCGACTACCCCGACCTCGATCTCCAGGATCACATTCGCCGCTGAGGTCTGCTCGAGCAGCTCCTCGGCTATTGACAAGTTCTCCTCGAGCGGTACCGCCGACCCGTCCCACATGTGCGATTGGAACAGTGGCTGGCCGCCATTCTTGACTCGCTCAACCGAAAGCGCCAGCAAGGGGCGAACGAAGCCGTCGAGCTTGTCCTTCGAGCAATGATCGGTGTGCAAGGCGATGTTGATCGGGTAGTTCTTGGCGACCTCCTGTGCGAACTCGGCAAGAGCTACCGCGCCGGTCACCTGGTTCTTGATCTGCGGACCGGAGGCGTACTCGGCGCCGCCGGTAGACACCTGGACAATGCCGTCGGACTTGGCATCGGCGAAGCCTTGCAGGGCCGCATTTAGCGTCTGGGAGGAGCTGACGTTGATCGCCGGGTAGGCGAAGGAGCCCTTCTTGGCTGCGTCGAGCATTTGGGCGTAGACCTCGGGAGTCGCGATGGGCATGGCTGCCGTTTCCTTTCCTGCCGTCACCTTTTGGGGCGTACGCCGTCTGCGCGCGCAAAGTGATCGCAGCAACGTACGTCAACCCCGCTTGTCGGCGGTCTGCGCCGGTTGCTACGGCCGCAGAGCGCAGAAAGCGAACGTGAACGTTCGTTGCCGCAGAGGCCAGTCTGTCAAAGATCTCAAGGAGGTGGTTACCCGGGGAATCTGGTCTCAGAGATCGTCGACGCTCAGTTGTCGAGCGCGGTCAGATCGACGCCATGACGCCCGCCCGAGAAGGCCCGGGCAGTTGTGTCCAGAGTCGCTGGATAGGTCGGAATCTGTTCGAAGGACACGCTTGCCTGACCGCCACTCACCGTCCTCAGCCTCAGCACGGGTGAACGACCGATGCCCGGTCGTACTGCGTCGAGCGAGGCTACCTCCGACCAAGGCGCGTACAGGCCTGCAATCTGCACACCAGGCGGTCCCATCCGTACGGCGGTCCCGCTTCCGACGCCGGCCAGCTCCTTCTTGGCCCGGCGGTAACCGAACAGGACAACAATGAACCAGACGACCGGTATCGCCAGCAGGACGCCGAAGAGC
>Ga0126314_10001682_pt1 | contig 10751 bp, 7 predicted proteins | sample Plot105B_FD_92535 | JGI IMG/M metagenome (GOLD analysis project Ga0126314, IMG submission 92535) | Serpentine soil microbial communities from UC McLaughlin Reserve, CA, USA - Plot105B | ecosystem: Environmental > Terrestrial > Soil > Grasslands | place: USA: UC McLaughlin Reserve, Lake County... | reverse complement strand
TCTACGTCTCCAACGCCACCGTGGCCCCCGTCATAATCGGCAACGAGATCCAGGGCAACCGCGGCGCCGGCCTCCACATGAACGGCGACTTGAGCCAGGGCGGCAACGGGCTCATCACCGGGGCCAGGATCGAGAGGAACGTCATCTACGGCAACGGGGAGAAGGGGGGATCCGGGATCAACTGCGACGGCGTGCAGAACTCCCTCATCCGCAACAACCTCCTCTATGGCAACCACGCCTCCGGCATCTCCCTGTATCGCATCGACGCAGCCGAGGGGGCCAGGAACAACGTGGTCGTGGACAACACCGTCAGGATGGCTCCGGACGGGCGTTGGGCCGTCAACATCAAGAACCGCAGCACCGGCAACACGGTCTCCAACAACATCCTCCTGCACGACGGCCCGAGAGGAGCCATCAACATAGTCCCGGACAGCCTCTCCGGCTTCGTCAGCGACCACAACGCCGTGACGAACCGCTTCTCGACGGACGACGGGGAGAGCTTCCTCACCCTCGCGCAGTGGCGCAAAGCCACGAACCAGGACGAGAACTCGTTCGTCTCGGACCCCGCCTCGCTGTTCGTAGCCGCGGCGGCGAACGACTACCATCTCTCCGCGGCGAGCCCGGCCATCGATGCGGGATCTTCGCTTGGCGCGCCGAACGCGGACATCGAAGGCAATGGCCGTCCGTTCGGCTCCGCCCACGACATCGGTGCCTACGAGTTCGGCAGCGCTTCCCCGCCCGCGCCGGACACCACCCCGCCGGAGTTCTCGAACGTGCGAATCTCGAACGTCAAGCGCGGCTATGTCAGCGTCACCTGGATGACCAACGAGGCGTCCACCACGGTGGTGCAGTACGGTCGCACGAGGGCCTATGGAAAGAAGCGGTCGAATACTGACCTGGTCGTCCGGCACGGCATCACCCTGACCGGGCTTTCCGCCAACACCCGCTACCATTACCGGGTGGAGAGCGAGGATGAGGCCGGCAACCTGGCTGCTTCCACGGACCTGACCTTCAAGACGGCGAGATAAGATCTCCCTTCGTGCCGAAAGCCGCGCATAGCAGTACCATAGCGCCATGAGAGGCGGCACCCACACCTTCCTGCCCACCGAGAGGGTCCACTTCGGCGCCGGGAGCCTGCAGAAGTTAGAAGAGGAGGCCCGGTCGTCGGACCGGGCCTTCGTCGTCACCGGGCGCTCCCTGTACGAGAAGACGGATCTCATCCGGCGCGTCGAGGCTCTGCTCGGCGAGAAGCACGCGGGCACCTATTCGGGCATGGGCCAGCACACGCCGGGAAGCTCCGTCGAGAGGGCCGCCGAGGAAGCGCGGGGCTCGGATCTCCTCGTGAGCGTCGGAGGCGGAAGCGTCGTAGACGGGACGAAAGCGATCGCACGAAAGCTCGGCTATCCAATGCACGTTGCCGTGCCGACAACCCTCTCCGGGGCGGAGTGGGCGCACCGCGTGGGGGTGACCGACGAGGCGTCCGGGCGCAAGGGCGGCTTCACGGACCCCGGAGCCGTCCCGCCGGTGGTCATACTGGATCCGGAGACGACGCCGTTCACCCCCGAAAAACTCTGGCTCTCGACCGGGATACGGGCGCTAGATCATGCTGTCGAGGGGTTACTCTACGGGGGAGAACACCCGATCACCAACGTGACCGGGCTCGAGGGTGCCCGTCGCCTCGTCGCCTACCTGCCGCGCTCGAAAGAAGAATCCGAGGACGTCGAGGTACGTCTGGAGCTTCAGATCGCTGCCTGGCTCGCGTACTTCGGACCGTTCAACACCCCGATGGGTCTCTCGCACGCGTTGGGACGCAGGATCGGGGCCAGCTACGGCGTCCCACACGGCTACACCTCCTGCATAACCCTCGCGCCGAGCCTGGAGGTCGCGAAGCACCGGCTGCCCGGGGATCGCTGGCGGAGGCTCGAAGAGGCCCTCGGCGGGGACCCGGCCGGCCGCGTCGCCACCCTGGTGCAGGATCTCGGGCTGCCGCACCGCCTCCGCGATGTGGGCGTCCCCGAGGAGGATTTGGAGGGCATAGCCCGGGAGTTCGATCATCATAAAGAGGACGCTCTCGCCATATTGAGGAGGGCCTACTAGCAATTTGTCTTCCGAGATTCCCCCGAACGGATACTCCGTGCGCGCGCCCGCTGTCGCCGACGCTCGAGCAGCGACGGAGGTCATAGCCGCCGCAGAGCTCGCCGATGGAGGTCGGACCGAGATGACCGTCGAGGAGCTGATGGGCGACTGGCAGGAGATCGAACCTTCCGAGGAGGCCGTGGTCGTGACGGCGCCCGACGGCAGCGTGGCCGCGTGCGCGGACGTGCTCAACCGGTCCTACGTCTCGGTATCCGTCTACGGCTACGTCCATCCCGAGCACCGCGGACGCGGCGTCGGATCCTATCTGGTGCGCTGGGGCGAGGAGTGGTCCCGCGATCGCATGGATAGGGCTCCCGAGGACGCGCGCGTCGTGGTGCAGCACTACGTCAACACCCTCAACGAGTCGGCGCAGCGCCTGCTGCAGGCCTCCGGCTACACGCCCGTTCGAAGCTACTACCGAATGGCCATCGAGCTGGAGCAGGCCCCTACTCCGCCGGAGTGGCCGGAGGGAATAGAGGTGAGAGGCTTCGTGCCGGAGCGGGACGAGGGGGCCGCCTACGAGGCGGTAGAGGATGCCTTCCGCGACATCTGGGGCCGGCCTCGTGGCACCTTCGAGCGCTTCTTGAGGTTCCCTGGGCAGGAGAGCTTCGATCGCGGCCTGTGGTTCCTCGCGGAGGATGGAGGCGAGATCTCGGGCGTGTGCCTGTGCAAGACGATCGCCGGGAGGGGAGAGGTGGACGTGATGGCCGTGCGGTATCCGTGGCGAAATAGGGGGCTGGGGCTCGCGCTGCTCAGGCACGCCTTCGGCGAGTTCTACCGCCGCGGCGTGCGGGAGGTGGGCTTGAGCGTGGACGCCGAGAGCACCACGGGGGCGCCCCGGCTCTACGGCAGGGCCGCGATGCGCGTCGCGGAGAGCTATACGCTCTACCAGAAGGAGCTGCGCCCGGGCCGGGACGTGTCCGTGGCAGACGGGGCGTGATCTCAACGGCGCCCGGTACTACCATGCTCCGGTAGCGGAGATTCGTCGGCTAAGGTGCCCCATCCAGGGCTTCTGATCTTCTCGGATGTGAGATATAGTACAAGATAAAGGGGAGGGACAACACGCTGTTAAAGTGGAGGGTAGGAGGTCTGCCATGACCATCCGGAAGATAGGCGGAGAAGCCGGTCTCGAGACCTTCCGCACGGGAGAGCCGGGTTTCACAAACGATGACCCTGAGGCTCTGCGCGTCTACCTGCTGGGCGGCTTCCGCGCATCGGTTGGGCCGCGAATCATCGACGACGCGGAATGGCGGTTACGCAAGGCGAAGACGCTCGTCAAGCTACTCGCCCTCGCATCGGGCCACCGCCTCCATCGCGAGCAGGCGATGGACATTCTCTGGCGGGACCTGGATCCCGAGGCGGCCGGCAACAACCTCCGTAAAACGCTCCACGTCGCCCGCCGCGCCCTCGAACCATCGGCGTCCGACGCCTCTCGCTACCTCCACACGCATGACGACCTGCTGGCCCTGCGTTCACCGGGCTCGCTCTGGATCGATGTCGATGCTTTCGAGGCTGCGGCGGCAGAGGCTCATCGGACCCGGGATCACAGGGCATACCACGCCGCGATCGAACTGTACGCAGGCGACCTCCTACCGGAAGATCGCTACGAGGACTGGGCCGCCGACCGGAGGGAGGAACTGCGCGAGGAATACGGTGGCCTTCTTGTCGAGCTGGCGCGGCTGCACGAAGCCCGGGACGAACACGTGCCGGCCATCGACGCACTTCGCCGGTTGGTCGCGAATGATCCCGCGCACGAGGAGGCGCGCCGGGGTCTGATGCGCCTGTACGCCCTGGCTGGCCAGCGTCACCAGGCCCTGCGCCAGTACCAGCACCTCCGGGAGGCGCTACAGCGGGAGCTGGGAGCCGAGCCCGACGCTGCCAGCCAGCGTCTCCACCAGGAGATCCTGGGCGGCCGGTTCCCGGTCCGGGCGTCAGACAGTGTTCAGCCTGACAACACAGCGTCGTACGGTGTACGCCGCTCGAAGCTCCCACCTCTCGTGGGTCGGGATGAGGAGCTGGATCTCCTCGAGGAGGTCCTGGACGCACTGTTCGCCGGGCGAGGCGGGCTGGTCCTGTTGGGCGGTGAGGCGGGCATCGGCAAGAGTCGCCTCGCCATGGAAGTGGCGGAGCGGGCGGCCCACCGGGGAGCGGCGACACTACGGGGCGCTGCCTACGAGCAGGAGAAGCAACTGCCATACGGACCCTTCGTCGAGGCGCTGGAAGGCTTCGCCGGTCCGATTAGGTCGGACGAGCTGCGCGCGCTGGTGGGAGACGCCGCTCCCGAGCTCGTCCGGCTGGTGCCCGCCCTCGCGGCCAAGCTCGGCTCGGACCGACCGGCAGACCCGCCGCCGGACCGCTTCCGCCTCTTCACCACGGTGGCCGGCTTTCTCAGACGCCTGGAGGCACGCGCCCCAGTCGTACTCGTCCTCGACGACCTGCACGCCGCAGACGAAGCCAGCCTTCAGCTTCTGCACTACCTTGCGCGTACCGGACGGGATTCGCCCCTCTTTCTTCTCGGGACCTTCCGAACCGAGGAGGCAGGCTCCACCGACCCGCTGGGGCCGCTCCTGGCCGCGCTCCATCGTGAGCGACTGTCGGCACGCCTCGATCTGTCGCGGATCGATCCGGGCGAAAGCGAGGTGCTCGTGACCACGCTCCTTGGCGGCGGACCCTGCGATCAGACGGTGTTCGAGGCAGCCTACCGGCTCGCTGAGGGGAACCCCTTCTATACGGAGGAGGTCGTGCAGGCGTTGCGCGAAGGCGACCAGCTTGAAAACAGAGACGGTCGCTGGCTATTGCGGGGCGAAGTCGCGGCGGTGCCCGGTCCGCTTGCCGACCCGATCATAGCCCGCCTCGAGCGGTTGGCACCCGGCACGCAGGATGTCCTGTCCCTGGCCGCGGTTATCGGGCGAGACTCGCCCTACCGGCTACTGCGAACGGCCAGCGACCTGCCGGAGGCCGAACTGCTCGACGCGCTCGACGAGTGCCTGAACCGGCAACTCTTCGAGGAGACTGCTGAAGGCTACCGCTTCGGGCACCCGCTCCAGCGGGCGGCGCTGTACGAGCGCCTCGGCCGGGCGCGGCGGGCTAGCCTCCATGGTCGTGTGGCCGCGGCCCTCGAAGCGCTCCATGGCGATAGTCTCGTCGCACATGCCGAGGCGCTCGCCTACCACCACGAACTGAGCGACGAACCCGGGCGGGCGGTGCCTCACCTCATCGTCGCGGGGGATAGGGCCGCCACCGTCCACGCCAGCGAAACGGCCATCGGCTACTACCAGCGGGCGCTCGAGTTGCTGGACGCACCGGAGCGGACGCCCGGCCTGGTATGCGAACTCTGGGAGAAGAGCGGGGACCTGTGGGCGCTTATTGGCGAGGCGGGCCGTGACACCGAGGCTTACCGAGAAGCTATCGCCGCACTCCAGGAGGCGCCCGATGGGCTCGCACGGCTACACCGCAAGGCCGCCTACGCCTACCTCTCCCAGCATGATACCGACTCGGCGGAACCACACCTCATTGCAGCCGAGAATCTGCTAGTCAACCTGACAGACGAAGCCGAGCGAGGACGCCTGCGCTGTGTGCGAGCGCACTGGCTCTGGGAGCGGGGTCACTTCGACGAAGCGCTGGGGGCGGCCGAGGAGAGCCTGGAGCTGGCCGAGCGCCACGGCGAGCCGTCGGACGTGGTGGCCGCCTACGAGACGCTGGCGATCGTGTTCCACTTTAGCGGTGAGTGGAAGCAGGGTCTGCACTTCGAGCTCCAGCGCCTGGGCACCGCCGCCGACGACCTGCAACTCGCCCGGATCTTCGACATCCACCATTGCGTGGGCGAATACCATCTCTACGGTGACAGCTCGTTTGAGGGGATTGAGGAGTACGCACGAAGCACCCTGGAGCTGGCCGACCGGATGGGTGCCCGGCGGGCGCAAGCGTTCGCCTGGTGCCTGCTGGGCGAATCGCTCTTGCTGCGCGGGTACTGGAATGAGGCAGACGGCTGCCTGAAGCGCAGCACCGAACTGCATGGCGAGCTGGGGACGCGGTCGGTAGCGCTGCCGTGGCAGCGTCTGGCCGAGCTCGCCGTCTGCCGGGGTGATGCGGCGGCTGCCGAAGAATACCTGCGAGAGGGCATGACCATCGCGACCGTGTCGCCGATGGCCCCCCACCTGTGGGGCCGTCTCTACGCCACAGCGACCCTGAACGCCCTCGAGCAGGGTGACCCGCGCGCTGCCGTGCGAGCCGTCGAGGCGGCGGCAGAGGCGGCCGGGCGCTACGGCTCCTGCCCGACCTGCAGCGCGCTGCTCCACCCGGTGGCCGCCGAAGCCTACGCCGCCCTCGGCGACCTGCCAAAAGCGGAAGAGCACGCCCGGGCGGCCGAACAGGTCGCCGGCTTCTGGGAGAGCGCGGCCTGGAAGGCGATGGCCGAGACCGCGCGCGCCTCCCTCGCCCTCGCACACGACGACCGGGCGCAGGCCCGCTCTCGCTTCCTGGCCGCCGCCGATCTGTACGAGCGGGCCGGCCAGCCGTTCTGGACCGCACGTTGCCTGTTGCAGGCCGGGGGAGGCGAGGTGGCAGAGTCTCGCGACCTGCTGGAGCGGGCGCTGGCCACCTTCCACCGGCTCGGTGCCGCGCGAGCCGAAGAGCGGGCGCGCCGCGATCTGGCCCAGCTCGCCGGGTAGGAGAGATTTTCTTCCTGTGCGAAATCTCGTGAGTAGTGTGCACTGGAAAAGTAGGGAGTAGTATTTTCTTGATTCCCTACTCCCCACTCCCTGTTCCCTATCCTCGTGCCATGAAGGGGAGATACCCTGCAAGAATTTTTCGCTAAATTTTTGAACTAGGGCCAAAATAGACGCGAAAAGAACGCCTGGGTAACGGCCAGGGAACAGGAGCCGTCTACGATTCGGAGCAGGATCGTAGACGGCTCTTTCGTTTCGGGAGGCCGCCCAGGGGTTGACACAGAAAAATGAGGACGGAAGGAGGCAACAGGATGACGGAACAGGAGATAGCGGAGAAGGGCTACGCTCACCCAGAGGCACTCGTCACTACCGAGTGGGTCCAACAAAACCTAGACGATACCGACAACATTCGTATAGTCGAGAGCGATGAGGACGTACTCCTCTACGACATAGGCCACGTCCCTAACGCCGTCAAGATAGACTGGGTTGAGGACCTTAACGATCCTTTGATGCGCGACTACCTAGACCCCGAGCACTTCGCTAACCTCATGAGCGAGAAGGGCATAAGCTCAGATACAACCGTGGTCTTCTATGGGGACAAGAACAACTGGTGGGCCACGTATGCTCTGTGGGTTTTTAGGCTCTTTGGGCACAACAACGTACGAGTGATGGATGGTGGGCGAGTGAAGTGGGAGGCTGAGGGTAGGGAGATGACCCAGGAGGTTCCCTCCTTCCCAAGAGCTCAGTATCCGACACCCGCCCGAGATGACTCAAAGATCCGGGCTTTCAGGGATGATGTGGAGAAGCACTTGCTCTCAGAGGGAGCACTGGTGGATGTGAGGAGCCCTGGGGAGTATTCCGGAGAGTTACTGCACATGCCCGACTACCCGCAGGAGGGAGCCTTGCGGGGAGGGCACATCCCTGGAGCGGCCAACGTGCCGTGGGCTAGGGCTGTAAGGGAGGATGCCACCTTCAAGAGTGCACAGGAGCTAAGGGGGATCTACGAGGGAGAGGCAGGACTCGAGGCTGGCGACGATGTGGTTGCCTACTGCCGGATAGGGGAGCGCTCCTCTCACACTTGGTTTGTCTTGACTTACCTGCTGGGCTATGAGCGGGTGAGGAACTACGACGGCTCTTGGACCGAGTGGGGCAATCTCGTGCGTGCTCCCATAGAGCGGTAATCCCGGGATCGTCAACCCAGGAAAGGAGACACGATGGCGAAGATAGGTCAGCCCTACACCTCGGGCAGATGGCTGGTCAAGGCGGGAAATGAAGAGGACTTCATCGAGCGGTGGACGGCCTTCACGCAGTGGTCGTTGAACAACGCGCCTGGGGCCGAGTCATTCGTCCTGATCCAGGACACCGGCGACCCTCGCCGCTTCCTCTCTTTCGGGGCTTGGGACAACTTCGAAGCAGTGACGACGTGGCGCCAGAGCCCCGAGTTCGGTGAGTTGCTTGGCGAGTGCCGGGCGCTGTGCGAGGAGTTCGAGCCCCACGACTACAAGCTGGTGGCCACCCCGGGTGGATAGCGAAGTTTCGATTGTCGGCGCGAAGCCGCCCGTCAGAGAGCTTCACGCCTCACCATGGTTACGGGGCGGGTGAGGAAACTCCCGCCCCGTAAGGAGCACAGAAGAGATGTCAGCGAGCAGCAACTCCTTGGAAGCAACCCACCTGGGGGGCACGGACTCTGGAGCCGCCAACACCATCGCCTTCAACGGCGAAGCAGGGGTGCAAGTCGCTGCCGGCACGGGTAACAGCATCCTGCGCAACTTCCTCTTCTCCAACGGGGGCCTCGGGATAGACCTCCGGGAGAACACGACTGATAACCGCACGCGCCCCGCGAAGCGAAGGGTAGGGAAAAATGGGATGGGTAGCGACAAACGTTTCCGGCTGAGGGTGCTGGTGCTGCTTGCGGCGGTAGTTCTGGCGGCGGGACTCTTGTTGCTGAAGACTAAACCGGCGGAGGCGACTTTCCCAGGCGATAACGGCAGGATAGCGTTCGTGAGTGATCGGACCACGGGCGCGGGTGTGGACAATCCGACCGGGGACTTAGAAGTCTTCACCATCAACCTCAATGGAACGGGCCTAACCCAACTCACCTTCAACACTGTGAGCGACAGCACTCCCAACTGGTCGCCCGACGGAACGCGGATAGCGTTCCTGAGCAACCGGGATGGCAACTTCGAGGTCTACAGGAAGCAGGTCAACGGCTCCCTGCAGACCTTGCTCTCCAACAACCCGGCGCTCGACGGCGATCCTGACTGGCAGCCGCTGAAGCAGCGACGGCGTTAGGGTAGGGCGAGTCCCGAACGGTGGACGAGGTCGTCCGTGTCGATCCGGTTTACGTGATCTGTGCGCCAGGACGCACGAAGCTGCCATCGAGATGCCGGGTACTATAATCGGGCTCGAGAGAAGGTACGGCTGACGAGCGGTGGCGCTCGTAGAGAGGGGCTGTCATGGCGTCCTGGACGCGAGCGGGGTCGGTGTTCCTGCCTCTACCGCTGGAGGAGTGGGAGGACACCAAGGAGACGCTCCACCGCTACGTCCAGATCGTGGGCAAGCTGAGGCTCGAGTATTCCCCGTTTCGTAATCACTGGTGGCACGTGCCGCTCTACGTGACCACGCGGGGGCTCACCACGAGCCCGATACCCTACGGCCACATGACCTTCGAGATCTCCTTCGACCTCATAGACAACAAGCTGGTGGTCTCGACCAGCGAGGGCGGAGGGTTCGCGTTCGTCATGGACGACCTGCCCGTCGCGGAGTTCTACCGGAGGCTCTTCGATGGGCTCGCGGCCCTGGGTATAGACGCCTCCATAAACACGAGGTCCTTCGACCTCGGCGACGAGTACACGCTGGAGGAGAACACCTTTAACTGCGTCTGCGACAGGAGGTACGTGAGGCGTTACTGGCGCGTGCTGGTGCAGGTGGATCAGACCTTCAAGGAGTTCGCCGGCCGGTTCAACGGGAAGACCAGCCCGGTGCAACTCTACTGGCACGGCTTGGATCTGGCCGTGACCCGCTTCTCCGGGAGACGCGCCCCCGAGCGTGAGCGCGCCGACAGGGTGACGCGCGAGGCCTACTCGCACGAGGTCATAAGCTTCGGGTTCTGGCCGGGGGACAAGAACGTTAGAGAATCGGCTTTCTACTCCTACACCGCCCCCGAGCCGGAGGGCCTCACCGGCCAGCCGTTGAGCCCGGAGGGAGCGTTCTGGGCTCCGGAGGGCGGTATGGCGCTCCTGATCTACGACGACCTGCGAAAGATGGACTCACCGAGATCCGCCCTCCTCGAGTTCCTGGAGAGCGCTTACCAGGCCGGGGCGAAAACCGCCGGCTGGGACATCGAGGAGTATCGGGCCGATCCCGTTTCTTAGAGCTCCAGCCGCGTCTCTTCGAGGTCGAGGTCGTGCTCGATGCGGTGCATCGCTTCGTCGCCGATCTCACCCTCGTTGCGCAGCCGGATCAGCTCTTTGCGCTGCGCCCGCAGCAGCTCCCTCATGAGGCGCTGGTAGGCGACCGAGCGTTCCTCGACCCCGTCCTCGTCGCCGTCGAAACGGGCGCTGAAGCGGGTGCGACGGTAGTTATAGAGGCCGCGCACCCTCTCGGCCGTGTCCTCGCGCACCCACTCCTCCTCGACCAGCTCCTCTATGCGCGCGAGCGCGGCCTCCGCCACTCCGATTCTGCCCTGGATCTCTTCCCGTTCCTGGCTCCCGTCGTCTTCGAGTCCCAGGGCCCGGATCAGAGCCGGCAGGGAGAGGCCCTGCACCACCAGCGTCGCCAGGATCACGCAGAAGGTCAGGAAGAGGATCAGGTCGCGCCTCGGAAACGGGGCTCCGGTTTCCGTCGTGAGGGGCAGGGCGAGGGCGGCGGCGAGCGAGATCACACCTCGCATCCCGGTCCAGGCGATGACGGTTACTGCCCGAGGAGAGGGAGAGGGATCCCGCCCGC
>Ga0126314_10001681_pt1 | contig 10752 bp, 11 predicted proteins | sample Plot105B_FD_92535 | JGI IMG/M metagenome (GOLD analysis project Ga0126314, IMG submission 92535) | Serpentine soil microbial communities from UC McLaughlin Reserve, CA, USA - Plot105B | ecosystem: Environmental > Terrestrial > Soil > Grasslands | place: USA: UC McLaughlin Reserve, Lake County... | reverse complement strand
GAGACCTACCGGATCTGCCCGCTCAAGTACAAGTTCGCGCGCGTCTTCCGGATCCCGCAGGAGCCCACCATCCACCAGCGCTTCGGCATCGTGGTGCACCAGGTGCTGGAGCGCTTCCACAGCCAGGGTGGCGGCTCCCTAGCGACATTGATGGAGCTGTTCGAGGCCTCCTGGCGCCGGTCCGGCTTCGGAGACTCGGATGACGAGCAGCAATTCCGAGAGCGCGCCGTCGCGGCGCTCGAGAGCTACTGGCAGCGCGACCGCGATTCCGATTCCGAGCCCGTCTGGTCCGAGCGCTCCTTCGCGTTCCGGATCGGCCCGCACCTGCTGCGCGGCCGCGTCGACCGCGTGGACCGCCACCCCGACGGCTCGTACGAGCTGATCGACTACAAAACCGGGCGCGCCAAAACCGAGGACGACCTGCGAGAGGACGTGCAGCTCTCGGTCTACCAGATGGGGGCGCGCGAGTCCTGGGGGCTCGAGACCTCCGCGCAGAGCTACCTCTACGTGCTCACCGGCGAGAAGGTGCCGGTGGAGCACTCCGACGAGGAGCTCGACCGGGTACGCACCACCGTCGCCGAGATCGCCGGAGGCATCCTCAAGCAGCGCTTCGAGCCGACCCCCTCGCCGGAGATCTGCCGCTTCTGTGATTACCGGATCATCTGCCCGGCCGCCGAGAAGTAGGGGCAGAGTCGCTCACTGTCCGCGACCTGCCAGCGCCGCAACGACACATTGCCCAGACGGACCTTGACAGGACTGGGCACAACAACAGGCCGGTGGGGGGGTCAGAAGGCGATGATCACCGCGCACGGTCGGCCAGCCCAGCGCCAACCATCACGTCGGTGTCGAACATCTTCATCAGAGTCGCGTCATTGCCGAAGACGACCTGCCTTGCCGCCTTCCAAGCTGCGATCTTCGTAGCGCCGTACATGTACTCGAGCTTGTCCGGGTCGATCCCGGAGTTCTTCGACCAGTGCATCGTGTAGCGGATGCCGGCCTTCCGGAACGCGGCGTCCAGCCGTCGCTCGAACTCGGGGAACCGGTCGTCGTTGATCATCCCCAACTCGAACACCGCCGTAATCGGCTCGTGCTGGGTGAAGGCCAGCGTCGCCTGCGAGGCCCGGCAGAGCCGGACCTGGTAGATCGAGGGAAGCCCCATGTCCTTGGCCACCTCCGACGCGACGTCGATCGTCGCCGGCGCGTCCCTCACCGAGACGGCGAATGCGCTCTCGATGTAGCCCTCGAGGTAGTAGATCGAAGAGGTGTAGATCTGGCCGGGGCTGCCGCGGACGCCGTCCAGCAGGGCGACCTTGCGGTATTGCCTGAACTCGAGTGCCGTGAAGATCCGGGGCGGCACCACGAAGCGGAACAGGCCCACTAGACGCAGGATGTTGATGCCGGGCGCGTAGCCGTTCTTGTCGCGGACTATCCAGCGAGGCTTCGGGGTCGGCACGCCGGGCTCGTACTGCACCTTCGGCGCGGAGGCCTCCATGGCCATCTGCTTGCGGCTGTGGGGATCGAAGATGAACTCGTAGTGATAGAGGTTCTCCGGAGGCGCGTCGGCGAATCCGCTCAGCTTCGCCTCCAGGTCGGCGTAGCTGATGTCGGCGATCGGCGGGAAGTCGAGCTGATAGATCGGCGCCGTCTCCACCGCCATCGCGGTGATGATCCCGAACGTGCCGAAGCTGACCACGGCCGCGTTGAAGACGTCGTCGTCGCGGATCAGGTCGGCGCCGATCTTCGCGGCGAACTGCTCGTTCAACGCCGGCTTCGACGCCCTCTCGATCCACAGTGTCCGGCCGCTGCCCGTGGCGATGTGCAGGCCGACGACGAAGTCGGGCATCGCCCCGAAGGTGAGCTGCGAGCCGTGCGTGTTCCCGGAGACCGAGCCGGCGACGGTCTGGCCGTTGCCGATCCCGGCGGCCTGGATCGCCCGCCGCTCGGAGTCCTTCCGCGGAACCAGCTCGAGGTAGGCGTTGAGCTCGGCGATCTGCGTGCCGGCCTGTGCGAGCACGACGTTGCGCCGCTGCGCGGCCGGATAGGCATCCTCGAAGTACCGCTCGCCGATGTCGTAGCAGCCGTTCAGCAGCTTCGTGTTCACCAGCCAGCCGTCGGTGATGTTGATCCTCGACAGGGCCCATCCCGCGCCGATCGGGAGAATGCGCTGGCCGGCGGCGCGGGCTTCGCGGATCAGGCCGTCGAGGGACTCGCCGGCGTACCGGAGCATGTCGAACCCGCCCAGCAGGGCTCCATCAGGACCGACGTTGTCGATGTCGACGATCTGGGCGACCGTCGCCCTGTGCGTGACGTGCACACCGTTCCACGATTGCGCGCCGCGATCGTCGCGGTGGACCATCGTTCCCGCCTCAGTCCAGCGTCCCGGACTGCGACGGCGGGCGGCAGCAGCGCCAGCTGACTCGCGTCGGCGCCACGATGCCGAGAGTCAGCAGGGCGAGGAGCATCTGCGGCAGGCTACGCCCGATCCTGAGCTCCTCGATGCCGAGCCGCTGGCCGTTGGCAAGGCGGCAGTTTCTGACGGGCAGATCCTGGCGCCACAGGCCCCAGGCGAAGCAGACGAGTGTCTTCGACTTCCACTCCGTACCAGGCATGTTCTGCGGCTGCGAATCGCCGATCCCGCCGTCCTGGTAGACCAGGTAGGTCGACATGGCAGAGAAACGGGACTGGCCCACGGGGCGATCCATGTCTTGCACTCTCCCTCGGTCGGCTAATGCTGAGCGGATTCTAAGGACTTACGTGTCAGAGTTCTTCCTTCACATTGACGGTCAGTCTCCGACCTGATCGAACCTCGTCCCATCGATCCACGGCCCGGGGTCGGCGAGGAACGGCGTGTCGCCGAGACGCTCGAAGTCCTCGATGAAGGGCTTCAGGACGCCCCCGGCGGCCTTCGTCGATCCGGCCGCCAGGAATCCGGCGGTTTCGAGGTCGAGCGCACGGCTGAAGCGGCGATCCGTCCCGAAGTAGAGACATCGCTTCAGCGCGGCGACCGCGGTCGGCGACCGTCGCGCGAGTCGCGCGGCGGTCGCCTGGGCCTCGGTGAGGAGCCGCTGCTCGGGCACGACCCGATGCACCAGGCCGTGCTCGAGCGCCTCCTGCGCCGTCAGCGGAACGCCTTCGAGAACGTGCTCGAGCACGCGCGCTGGGCCGAACATGCGCAGCAGTCGCTGGCTCCCGCCGCCGCCCGGAATCAAGGCAACGAGCATCTCCATCTGGCCCATGCGCAAGTGCGCGGCGTCGGCGGCGTAGCGCAGGTCGCAGGCGAGCACGATCTCCAGCCCGCCGTCAAGCACGGGGCCGTTGATCGCCGCGAGGTAGACGGCGGCGGAGCGGTTCATGCGCAGGGTCAACCGTTTCCAGCGCTGGCCCATGACGATTCCCTTACCGGGAGCTCCGCCGAACCGCTCAAGCAGGCTCGCGACCCCCGGCAGTCGCAGCACGGCGTTCAGCACTAGCACGACGACCTCCGCCGCATGCATCGGCAGCTTCGGGTGCGGAAGATCTCCAATCCCGGCGAGCTCTTGCGCGTCTAGGTGGGTGAGAAAGCGGCCTTCGACGCCGCCGGTGAGCACGACGGCGCCCACAGTCGGGTCTTGGGCCACGCTGCGCGTCAGCTGGTCGAGCTCACGGATGAAGCCCGTGGTCATGAAGTTGAGCGGAGGGTTCGAGAAGCGCGCCGTGAGCACGCGACCGTCCTGCTCGAGCTGCAGCGTCTCGAGCGCGAGATCGCGCGCCGCCGTCATGCGATCGGGCCGAGTCGCCGGTTATGACCTGACACCATCAACTAGCTCACGTCGAGGTCACAGTAGCTCTCGGGCCTCGTGGCCGGCAAGACCCACCCGGGCTCGCGGTGATGAGGCGGGCCGACATGCCTACGCCGCCGCCGGGACCAGGATCGTCGCGGGCCGCGGGCGATCGGCGTGCGCGTCCCACTCGAGTGTCCGTCCGTCGTAGCCGCCGTCCTGATCGCGCTCGAAGACGGCGTAGCTGAACACGGTGCGGCCGAGCAGGTCGGGCCGGTCGCGCGGCCACAAGGCGATCCACGTCCCGGTGTTGATGTACAGCGGGTGGCCCGGCGCATCGAGCTGCTTGACCGCGCTCACGTGCGTGTGCCCCATGCACACGTACCGCAGGCGGCCCGACCGCTCGCGCTGCCGGCGCGCGTGTTCGGTCGCGGCTCGGACGTGATGGTCGGTTGCCGGCCGACGGCCGCGCAGGTCGCCGATCACGCCGAGCAGGTAGGGGAGCGCGCCGGCGAAGACCAGGCCCAGCAGCGCCGTCGCGATGAAGCGCCCGGCGTCGCCGATCGGCAGCCACCCGAGCACCATCTCGCGAACGCCCGGGATCGCGAGCAGCAGCAGCGGCGCGAAGAGGGGCGCGGCGAGCAGCAGCCCTATGGTGAGCACCGAGCGGTTCATTCGTCGCTTGGCGATCGCCTTGCGCACGAACTTCCAGCCGCCCGCGTAAGTCGTCAGGATCTTCAGGGGCCGCTGGTGTGCGAGCCGCAGCAGCGAGGACTGAACCGGCTTGACGTTGTCGATGAACGGGTCGAGCGCCTCGACCTGGTTGATGAAGTAGCGGTTGATGAACGACCCGAGCGGGAGGTTGATCTGCGTGTGGTCGGGGGGCAGGGTGGGGTCGCCGTCCACCTTTGTCATCGCGTCGTACATGTGGCCGTGCTCGACCCAAACATCGTCCAGCGCGACGCCGGAGTCAGCGAACGTGACGCGCTCTGCGACGGCGTCTGCGCCGCGGCACGCCAGCTCAGAGCGGATCCAGTCGCGCACGAGCTGCCAGTGCAACTCGACGTCGTGGTTTCCGGTCGTGAACAGCACGCGACCGCGGCACTGGACCCAGGCGGCCAGCGCGTCGAAGAAGCGCCAGTGGCCGTCGACAGTGACCATCAGCTTCCAGACAGTCTTGTAGTCGTCGGTCTTGAGGCCGTACGTGCACTCGTCGCCCTCGACGGCGGCAGCCAGGTCGGCCGGGTCGATCTCGCGACCGAGGCCGGCCAGCCGCTGCGACCACCGCTCGAAGTCCTCCGGCGCCCTGGGGACCTTGGTCACGCGCAGCACGTCGAACGTGTCGCCGTTGAGGATCAGCAGCGTCTCATGCGCCTGCGGCGCGTAGTGCTTCAGCCACGCGCCGAACGTCTCGTCGGCGAGGAAGTTCTCCGTCGAGATACAGGTCGTGGTGACCGGGTCCCAGCCTTCCCCCAGATGGAAGTCGCTGGCAACCAGGACGCGGAGCGGACGGCTCTCGCAGAGTCGCTCGACCAGCGCCCGTTCCCGCTCAGCGGACATTTCTGCAATGGCCTCGTAGCGACTTAATCAGGACCGCGGGGCTGGATCAAGGGCACGCGCGATCCCGACCGCGCGAACCGCGGTCGGCCATGGCCGGGATGGCTCGTCTAGATGCGCTTACGAAGCCGGCGACTCCACGGCCCAGCGTTCGAACTGTGCACAGGCCGAACCTCGTCATCAAAGTCCGCACTTCTCTCCCCAAGTCGTAATTGTCGGCCGCATGCAGCCGTGGCAATCCGCGAGTCGTGAGTGGGCAACGCCGCGAGGTCGCCGGGGCGCCCATGGGACGCGCGCGCTTCTGGGCCAACCCCACCGCAGAACTCGGTTGGCGGCGCGTAGACGATCTCGCGCGAGGTACGCGGTGTAGTGGCCCCTTTCCTCGGCCGCCGCGCCCCAGGTCAAGGCGCGACGTCACCGGCCGGCATCGACGCTGTAGAGCCGAATCGCGCTGAGAACGTACTGATTTGCCGAGTTGTGGTCCCGGCGGTCGGGGCGGCGAGGGACGCCGCTCACTCCCTGTATCGAGCTTGCGGCGTGACGCCGCCGTTGCACAACACGCCGATCGGGGCCGCCGACCTGGCGGCCCCGAACAGTTGCTTGGTGACCGGATTCTCAGCGCATGGATAGATCCCGAGGCGCTGCGTTGCTCGCTCACGGCGATGGCTCACCGTCGTGCCCCGGCCGCTGGCAACGTACCCAACGGGATGGGGCCGAGCAATCTACGCGTGGGCAAGCCCATGCGACCGGACGTCGCGCCCGCGTTCGACCGACTCGGCGGACTCCGCCTCGCGAACTGTTGGAAAAGTGATGATTTCTCGCTGAAATACCGATACACTTCGAGCGACACAGGAGGACTTTTGCCTACAGCGATTGCATCAGAGACCACCAGACTCGGCGAACTCGGGTTGACCGACGATGACCTCGCCCGGGCGACGGGCGCCGCCCGCTCGACCGCACGGGCGTGGCTCTCCGAGCGCAACGCCCCCACCGGCGAACGGGCCGAACGGCTTATCGAGCTTGCCGCGCTTGTGGAGCGGCTCGAGCGACTGATCGAGCGCGACTACATCCCAATCTGGCTGCGCAAGCCGGTGCCCGCTCTGAACGACGACAAGCCGCTCGACGTCATCGGGAGTGGCGAGTATCGAAAGGTAGCCCGGCTCATCTCGGAGCTCGAGGGGACGACCGCCTCCTAGTGCGGTGCCGCTAACGACCGAGCGGGTTCCGCTAAGCGGGACCTGGTCGCGACAGGTTCGTTCCGGGCTCGATCCGCTGGAATTGCGCGAGCCACGCAACGACGGCCGCTGGCAGCACGGGGACGCGGTAGGCGCCGTCTACCTCGCCGACGATGAGGACACAGTCTGGGCCGAGTGGTATCGCGCCCTCGCCGAAGCAGCGCTGCCGCCGAAGGTATGGCTCCCGTGCGATCTCTGGAGCATTGAGGTGGACCTAGACGACGTGGCGAACCTATCCGATGAGGAGCGCCTCGGGCGAGTGGACCTCCCTCTGCCGGAGCCCGATCGCCGCACTTGGCCGCCCTACCAGGACGCAGGCGAGGCTCTGTTTGCCGAGGGGTGCGCGGGCGTGATCGCTCCCAGCGCCGCTCGCCCGAACGGCCTTGTGCTGTGTGTGTTCGAACAAGCCGACCAGCTGAATGGTTTGACGGCGCTCGACGGCCCAACACTGGTTGCTGAGCCGCCACCACCCCCGCGAGGCATGCGGACTTAGGCGGCACCCATTCAGCGCCTAGACGTAGTTCCCAGCCAGGTTGTTCAGCTCGTTGAGGCGAACTGCGGGTGCTTTGTGGCCGAGGGCGCCGTGTCGTCGGGTGAAGTTGTAGTGGGCGAGCCAGCTGGGTAGCGCGCGCTCGCGTTCGGCCGAGGTGGCGTAGATCGCTCCATCCGCCCAGCGGTTGGCCAGTGTCTGGATGAAGCGTTCTGCTTTGCCGTTCGTGCGTGGGCGGTAGGGGCGGATGAAGCTGTCGCGCAGGCCGAGCCGGCGGCAAGCGTCGGCGTGCGCGTTCGAGCGGTAGCAGGCGCCGTTGTCGCTCAGCATCCGGCGCGGTTCGACACCCATGCTCTGGAATCAGGCGACCGCCCGCTCGAGGAACGCGGCGGCGCTGGGCCGGGTTCGTACCAGCACCTCGGCGTAGGGGAGCCGGGTCGCGTCGTCGACGCAGACGTGCACGAACTCCCAGCCGAGCTCGCCGGCGCGGCCACTGAGACGCTTGTTCTGGCTGCTTCGATTGCCCGTCACGCGGTGGCCCGCGCCCCGGATGCGGCCGAGCTGCTTGGTCGAGATGCAGCAGCCCGCCAGGCCGCCGGTGCTCATAGCGGTTCGGCGGCTCGGGCGGCTCGAGCCTGCTGCGCTTGCCGAGCCCGGCCCGGCGCAGCACCGCCGACACCGTCGAGAGCGCCATCGACAACACCTCGGCGATCTCCGCCGCGGTCATCCGCAACCTGCGCAGCGCAACGATCGCCTCGACCCGCAACGCCGGCGTGCGATGCGGAACCCGCTTCGGCGCCGACGAGCGATCGACCAGCCCAGCCTCACCCTCGGCGCGCCACCTGGCCAGCCACTTCGCCGCGGTGCGGTCACTGACTCCGGCGGCCTCGGCCGCCTCCGCCAGCCACCACCCCACCCCAACCCGATCGACCAACAGCCGCCGGCTGTTCGGACAGGTCCTCGCGTTAGCGTGCACCAAGAACTACAGCTAGACAGCGCTCGCCGCTCCCGGGCCGCCAACCCGCGGCTGTGCCCGAGCTCAAGACGTTGACGACGCATGCGGTCGCTTTCGTGTTGAGCTTCCGATCGACGCCGCCAGCCTTACTCCAGCTCGTCACCACCGTACGTCCAGCGGCCTGCCACCATCGTCGCCAGCACGTGCTGCTCCGGCACGGCGAAGCTGATCGCCCGCGGAGCGGTCGACCCCGACTCGGGCCCGCGCTGAGCCGTCGCGCTTAGCGGACCAGCGGACGGTCGTCGTACCCGGCGGGGTCCCGACGACGCACCTGCGTGAGCATGAAGAGCCCGATCACGAGCCCGACCACGCCGGCGATCATGAGGATCAGACCGATGGTCTGAATCTCGATCCCGGACACGGTGACGTCGACTGCATACTTCAGGATCGCGCCAAGCGCGATCAGGAATATCGATGCTCCAATCGTCATGGGGAGCTTTGTGCCCGCCGCGGGGCGGCAGCAAACTACGACCCTTGTCCAGGCTCCTCAGGGCCGCGCTGGCGCAGAAAACGCTGGAAATCGCTTGCAATCGTGTCTGCAGAGGGCAGCTGGCCCTCGTCGGGCGGGTTTTCCGCGTGCTCCTCGTCCATCGCGGTCTCCAGGCGCTCCACGAACGCCTTTACCTCCGGGTCGCTCGCCACCGCAGCGGTCACCTGGCGCTCGTAGTCCTCCGCCGCGCCCTCCAGCTCGCCGCCGTCGACCGCCAGGCCGGCGGTCCCCTCGAACGCGCGCACGAGGGCAAGGGCGACCTTCGGGTTCGGCGACGCGGCCACGTAGTGCGGCACCGATGCCCAGAGGCTGACCGCCGGCAGCCCGGCCTCGGCGCACACGTGCTGTAGGACGCCGACGATCCCGGTGGGGCCCTCGTAGGCGGGCGGCTCGAAGCCGAGCCGCTCGACGAGCGTCTGGTCCGACGTGATCCCGGTGATCGCGACCGGCCGGCTGTGCGGCACGTCGGCGAGCAGCGCGCCGAGCGTGATCACCATGCGAACGCCCAGGTCCCGGGCTGTGGTTACCACGTCGTCGGTGAAGCGCCGCCAGCGCAGCGACGGCTCCACTCCCTGGAGCATCACGAGGTCGCCCTCCGCGCCTGCGACCGGCGCGACCGAGAACGAGTTCTCGGGCCATTCGACCTCACGCATGCTGCCCTCGGCCAGCTTGACGCTCGGGCGCACGGCTGTGAAGTCGTAGAAGTCCTCCGGGTCGATCGCGGCGACCTCACGGGCCTCGAACGAGCCACGAATGTACGAGAGCGCGGCCGTGGCTGCCTCGCCGGCGTCGTTCCAGCCCCTGAACGCGCACACCATCACCGGTGCACGCAGCTCGGGACGCTCTCGCCAGATCACATCGCTCATCAACCTCACGGTACCCGACGTCCGATCGCGCGATCACGATTGAGCCGTGAGCATCGCTGAGCTGCGAGCCGGTGGCGAGGTCGAGGGCGTGTTCGCGTGCACCCGCAAGGACCGTCTCACGGCCAAGAACGGGTCGCCGTACCTGGCCGTCGAGCTGCGCGACCGCACCGGCGCGATCCCGGGCCGGGCGTTCCGCGATGCCGACTTTCTGGCGGGCCAGTTCGAGCGCGGCGACCTCGTGACAGTGAGCGGGCGGGTCGAGCGCTTCCGCGACGAGCTCCAGGTAGAGCTGAAGACGATCGAGCGGGCGCGGGAGGACGCAAGCGACCCAGCCGAGTTCCTCCCGGTGGCGTATCGCGACATGCAGGAGCTGGACGGCTTCCTGGAGCACCTCTCGCGCGAGGTGTACGACCCAGATTTCCGGCGCCTGCTCGACTCCTTCATCGGAGACGACGCGTTCCGCGCCGAGTTCCGGCGCGCGCCCTGCACCCGCTCCGGCCACCACGCGTACCTCGGGGGTCTGATCGAGCATACGGTGGCGGTCGGCACGCTGGCCTTCGAGACCTGTGCGCTGCACCCGCGGCTGAACTCGGATCTGCTCGTGTGCGCGGCGATCCTGCACGACGTCGGGAAGACGCTCGAGTTCGAGCTGGGCGCGGAGATCGCGCTGAGCGACGCGGGAGCCCTCGTCGGCCATCTCGCGCTCGGCCAGCAGCTCGTGAGCGAGCGCGCCGGCCGCCTCGACGACTTCCCCGACGCCAAGCTGCATGCTCTCTCTCACTGCATTCTGGCCCATCACGGCGCGGACGCCCTGCCGGGCCGGCGCTTCCGCTCCGCCGAGGCGCTCGCGCTCTACCGCCTGAACGTCCTCGACGCAGGCGTGAAGGGCGCTCTGGAGCACGGAATCGGCCTGGACGAATAGCCCAGAGGTGTCCATTCAGGGCTTGTGTCGGCCCTCGCGCGCGCCGACAGGGACTGGGAGGTGTCCGAGAACGAGTCGAGTCCCGCGACCGCCCAGGCGGAGGCCGTCGAAGAGCTGCTGCGCCAGCTCGTGGACGCCCGCTTCGTGCTCACGGACCGCGAGGGCGCCGTCACGCGCTGGAGCCGCCCCGCTGAGGAGCTCTTCGGCTGGCCGGCCGCGCGCATGCTCGGGCGCCCACTCGTGGAGACGCTCGCCGTGGCCGGCGAGCTTCCCGAGTACGGCGGGGTCGTCCAGACCGTCGCGCGCCGCAAGGACGGCACCGAGCTCGAGCTGACGCTCACGTTCGTCCCGGTCGGGATGAGCCAGAGCCTCGAGTTCAACGGCTTCCTCGAGGCGCTCGAGATCGCCGCACCGCGCGG
>Ga0126314_10001680_pt1 | contig 10754 bp, 12 predicted proteins | sample Plot105B_FD_92535 | JGI IMG/M metagenome (GOLD analysis project Ga0126314, IMG submission 92535) | Serpentine soil microbial communities from UC McLaughlin Reserve, CA, USA - Plot105B | ecosystem: Environmental > Terrestrial > Soil > Grasslands | place: USA: UC McLaughlin Reserve, Lake County... | reverse complement strand
AGGACAGGTTCCCGGATGGCGGCGCGCTGCACGACGCGCTGGAGGCGGCGCTGCGCGACGCGACGTCCGACTGGGACCGCCCCCTCTTCGAGCGCCCGCAGCCGGAGCGGACCGCGCCGACGCCCCGACGCATCTCCGGTGAGCCCGCGCGGATGATCCGCGGACGGCCGAGGAGACTCACTCCACCCGGAGGCTCACGCTCTCAGGCGCGGTCCGTGGCTTCGTCCGAGGAGGGAGTCACCCGGACCAAGCCCCGCGAGGCCCGCGTCCCAGACGCGCCCAAGGCACCCCGGGAGCTCGTCATCACCCTCAAGCCCTGGGTGGTGGGCGCATGGGTCGCGTTGCTCCTCCTGCTGGCCTGGGCGCTCCTGGCCCTGCGCTGAACACGGGGGTCTCCTTCCCGGGGACCCTCGGTTCCAGCAGGAATCCCGGGGACTTGCGCGCCCGGCGGGCCAGGCCCGGAGGCCCCGTCGCCCGCTCGCGGCGGTGCATCCCTCACGCCTCCAGCGGATCCACGATGGGCTCCAGCGGACCTCCACACCACCGGGTCCGCGAGCCCAGGACACGGCCCCCGCGCTCCTGGCGCCGGGGCCCGGGTGTCTCACTTCTTCTTCTGCTGCATCGCGGAGGCAACCAGGTTCATCAGCTTGAGCTGCACCGGGGACAGCTTGCGCAGGTTGCGCATCAGCCGCCGCATCTCCGGCGTGTCGTCCTCGCGAGACTTGCCGCCCGTCTTGTCCTTCGCGGGCGGCGGCGCGGCCAGGTCATCATCCAGCCCCAGCAACTGGTGGGGCGGCACATTCAGCACCACGCACAGCCGCCGCAGGTTCTGCACGCTGGGGAGCATGTGGCCTCGCTCCAGGCGGCCGTACACCTCCGACGCCATGCCAATCCGCTCCGCCACATCGGCCTGCGTCAGGCCCATCCGCACCCGGGCAGCCCTCGCCGCCGCGCCCAGCATGCTCGCCAGTTCTGTGTCCATGCGTGTGTCAGTCGTCCACGAAAGGAGGGCCCCGCTCCAGGCGCCTCGGAAGCCCCTAGATAACCCTGAAGGTCGGGTACTTTCACCATACCTTCAGCGTTTTTTCAAACGCGCGCCACGTCTCGCGCGCGTCTGTCGCGGCCTCCTCTTCACTCGCATTCACGGCCTCGCGCGCCACCGTCACGTCACGGCGCGGAAGACACGCTCTCCTCTACATCCATCAGCGCGCGACGTCGCTCCGCCGCGGTGAAGAGCAGCGCCAGCGGCAACCCCAGGAACACCGAGTGCAACACGATTTGGGGGAACTGCGGCACGTCGAGGAACCATGGGTAGTAGCCACGCGCGATGAACTGGAAGTCCACCAGCCACACCGCGATTCCGAAGAGCATTCCCACCGCGGCCTGGAACTCCCAACGTCCCCGTCCATCCGGCGGCAGCATCGCGTCGAGGAACGAATAGAACACGCCGACAATCGCGGACACGGCCAGGTGGATGCCCACGCCCACCACCACCAACGTGCCCGCGGGGAAGCCCTCGCCGAAGACGCGAGGCCCCAACACCATGCCCGCGGACATGCGCACCGGCCGCATCGGACTGTCGCCCGCGGCCAGCGCCATCACCACCTCCGCCAGCCCCAACACCACGCCCGCGACGACGCCGAACAGCAGCCCGTTCGTGGCAGACCAGGGGGTGTATCTGCGCCGTGCCGCCATGGCTTCTCCTTGTCTTGTCGGGGCCCATGCCCTCCCCGTGTGTCAAAACGTGAGCACGCGGGCCCCGGGCGGGCAGCCAGAGCACAAGGACGGCTCGCGGTGCCGCCTCCCCCCCTGCCACGCGGGCGGGCGCGGCCCAGGCGTCCGGGCAGGCCCTCCACGCACGCTCCCTCGCCCCACGCACGGGCGGAGGACCCCTCGACACCTGTCGTTTCTTCCGCCCCGCACGGGCGGTCTTCGGTAACTCCTTCAGACTCGAAGCATCTCCCCCGCACCCTCAGGGGAAGGAGGGGTGGATCCGCGCGGGCACGGCAATCGCAAGGGAGTGACACGGAAAGGAACGTCGCCTCCGGAACATGCCGCAGTCCCGCCCCCGCCACCCAGGACCGCACCGCATCCACTACTCGCCCCAGGCGTGGCGAGAGGTGGGCCGCATGAGCGCGGAGACGTTCGGCGCGCTCCAGGGCGCGCTGGAGCGGCTGGGAGACGGCCTGGTGCGAGAGCCTCGAAACGAGGCGAGCGGCATCGGCCGCCACCAGGAGCCCCGTCACGGGTTCGTCCTGGACTACGCGTGGGACGACCGCTCGCGCACGCTCACGCTGCTGTCGCTGGAGCGCGAGCCGTGAGCACCCGGTGCGCGCGCGGTGTCACTCACGCGGCGATGGGCAACATGCTCCGCACGGCATCCAGCAGCTCCTCCACGGAGAAGGGCTTGCGCAAGAGGCCTTTGGCGCCCGGGGGAATGTCCGTGGTGACGGCGGTGAGCACCATCACCGGCACGTTGCGCAGCCGGGGGATGGCCTGGCGTCGCGCGAGGAACTCATGCCCGTTCATCTCCGGCATCATCAAGTCGAGCAGGATGAGGCGCGGCACGTAGCGCACGTCGGAGAGCTCCTCCATCGCCTCGCGTCCATTGGTCGCGATGGTGACTTCGTAGCCCTCGCTCTCGAGAATCTCCGCGATGGCGGCACGGATGTCGTCCTCGTCTTCCACGACGAGCACGGAGCTGTGCTTCGCGATGCTGGCCATGGGGACAGCATAGAGTCCCCCTCCCCCTCACGGCGACCCGGTGTCCCGCGTGACACGGCGAAAGTGGACAAAACCGTGCGTGCGCACGGCCATCGCCGCACATCCTCCCAGGGGGGCTCGCTCACCCGTGCGGCCTGGCATGCACGCGAGGCGTGGGCGGATGTCACGGGTGGGGTGGCGACGAGGTGACGAAGCACCGGCCAGGTTGACCGCTCACCACGGAAACGTACATTCCCGCACGAGAGCCTCGCGCCCGAGGGGCCCGGGACTTTCCCGCGCGCCCTTCCACTCCCTAGCTTGAGGCGCCATGTCCCGCACGACGGACAACTCGATGACACGACACCTCCGCGGAAGTCCGGGGGGGACCTGGAAGGCTCGGGCCTGGGCCGAGCTGGAGATTGCGCGCGCGCGGGTGCTGCGCATGCTCTCCGGCCTGCCGGAGCATGTGCTGATGAACCAGCACTCGCCCTTGATGTCGCCGCTCATCTGGGACGTCGCGCACGTCGCCAACTACGAGGAGCAGTGGCTCTTGCGCGCGCTCGGCGCGCCCGCGCTGACGGACCCCGCCTTCGACGCCATCTACGACGCCTTCCAGCACCCCCGACGTACCCGCGCCCTGCTGCCGCTCCTGGCGCCCGAGTCCGCGTTCGCCTACGCCGCGCGCGTGCGGGAGGCCGTGCGAGCGCACCTGGCGGACCACGTGCCCGAGGACAGCGACGCGCCGCTGCTCGCCGGCGGTTATGTCTACGGCATGGTGGCCCAGCACGAGCAGCAGCACGCGGAGACGCTCGCCGCCACGCTGCAGTTGATGACGGACGTGGAGTACCGCATCGCCTCGCCTCGGCCACACCCGCGTCCGGTGCCCATCTCCCGGCAGCCCGTCTTCATCCCCGGCGGCACCGTGCGCCTGGGCAGCGAGTCCCCGTGGGCCTACGACAACGAGAAGCCCGCGCACGCGCGCGAGGTGGCGCCCTTCCTCCTGGACGCGCACCCCGTCACCAACGGGGACTACCTGGCCTTCGTCGAGTCCGGTGGCTACGACGACGCGCGCTGGTGGCACCCGAAGGGCTGGGACTTCGTGCGCGCGGAGCAACTGCGCCACCCGCAGTTCTGGCTGCCGCAGCAGGGCGGACGCTGGCTGCGCAGGCGCTTTGGACGGGTGGAGCCGCTGCCCTCGAACGAGCCGGTGCAGCACGTGTGCTGGTACGAAGCGGACGCCTATGCGCGCTGGGCGGGGCGACGGCTGCCCACGGAGGCCGAGTGGGAGACGGCGGCGCGCGGCGCGGATGGTGTCGCGCGCGAGCACCCGTGGGGTGACGACGCGCCCACGCCCGCGCACGCCAACCTGGGCGGCGATGGGTGGGGACCGGCGCTGGTGGGCAGTCATCCGGAGGGCGTCAGTCGCGAGGGCGTCTGGGGCCTCCTGGGAGATGTCTGGGAATGGACGGCGAGCGACTTCCAGCCCTACGCGGGGTTCCGCGCCTACCCCTATCGCGAGTACTCGGAGGTCTTCTTCGGCGACGAATACAAGGTGCTTCGAGGAGGTGCCTGGGCGAGCGCGCCCGTGGCGGTACGCAATGGCTTTCGCAACTGGGATTACCCCATCCGTCGGCAGATTTTCGCCGGCTTTCGTTGTGCGTCAGAGGTGTGAGGTGAGGCGATGAGGTCGACAGTGCAGCCAGTGGAGACGACTTCGGGCGAGGGGACGCACAGCGTTCCCGGGGTGAAGGTGGAGGTGTATGTGAAGCCGGGCGACGCCAAGCGCGCGCTGCGGCAGGAAGCGCTCCAGGGGCTGTGCAACTCACCCAAGGAGCTGTCACCCCGGTGGCTCTATGACGAGCGGGGCAGCCAGCTCTTCGACGACATCACCCGGCTGCCGGAGTACTACCCCACGCGGCGCGAGCGGGAAATCCTGCTGGCCCACGCCGGGGATGTGGCCAGGCTGAGCGGCGCGACGACGCTCATCGAGCTGGGCAGCGGCACCAGCGAGAAGACGCGCCTGCTGCTGGACGCCATGGAGGAGGCCGGACAGCTCTCGCGCTTCGTGCCCTTTGACGTGAGCGAGGCCTTCCTGCGCCGCGCGGCGGCGACGCTGGCGCGCGAGTACCCGGGCATCACCGTGCACGCGGTGGTGGGTGACTTCGAGCACCACCTGTCCCGGCTGCCCGCGGGCGGACGGCGGCTGGTGGCGTTCCTGGGAGGCACCATCGGCAACCTGAAGCCGCCGGAGCGCGCGCGCTTCCTGAGCGAGCTGGCCGCGGGCCTGCAGCCCGGCGACGGCCTGCTGCTGGGCACCGACCTCATCAAGGACCGGGACAGGCTGTTCGCCGCCTACAACGACAGCGCCGGGGTGACGGCCGAGTTCAACCGCAACGTGCTGCGCGTGCTCAACCGCGAGCTGGGCGCGGACTTCGACCCGGACGCCTTCCAGCACATCGCGCCCTTCGACGAGCACAACGCGTGGGTGGAGATGCGGCTGGTGTCGCAGCGCGCGCAGTCCGTCTGGCTGTCCTCCTTGAAGCGTCGGGTGGACTTCGCCGAGGGCGAGGTGCTGCGCACGGAGGTGAGCTGCAAGTTCGAGCAGGCGCGCGTCGAAGCGGAACTGGACGCGGCGGGGCTGGGACTGGCGGCGTGGTGGACGGACAGGGCCGGCGACTTCGCCTTGTCCCTCGCGCTCAAGCGCTGAGTTCCACGGGCTCGGACCTGGGGTCGGGCATCACCCGGCCACCAGGTCCGGCATCCTTCCGACGCTTAGCGTCTTCTGGATTCCTCCGACGCTTAGCGTCGGGGGTTGCGACGGGACTGCACGCGCACGGGCACGGGCACGGGCTGCGGCCGAGTCCAGGCGAACCACAGCGCGGCCAGCACGGTGACGGCCAGCCCTCCAGCGGCGAACAGCCGCTCCCCCAGGGGGCTGAGGTCCACGGTGGCAAGGTGAAGAGGGAGCATTCCGGTGAACGACATGCGGGGAACTCCTTGCGGGGCGCTGCGTGGAGGTCCGGAGGATGGGCTGGGGCGTTGACCCACCACGGGCCGGGGAACGACAAGGTTAGGGACTCGCGAAGGAATCTGGAAGTCCCCGTGCGACAATGGCGACGCGGCGTGCACGGAAGTGCACCCCTCGTCCCGACTTCGGAGCCTTTCGCTCCATTCTCTCATCCATAATCAGATGGACGCCCGGCGCTCGCTGAATGTTCAGCGCCGCGTCACGCCTGCTTGCTCTCGGAGGTCAGGTGGGGAGCGCGCCACCGGGCTGACGCGCTTGCAGCACGTGCATCAGCTCCACCTTCATGCACCGGTCCTGGACCACGCGGATGCCGGCGCGCGCCAGCTTCTCCGCCGCCGCGTCATTGCGGATGCCCAGTTGGAACCACACGGCGCGCGGCTTCTTGGCGAGCAGGTCCGGCACGTGCGCGTCGATGTCCTCCGGGCGACGGAACACCTGCACCAGGTCCACGTCCCCTGGGACATCCGCCACGGCGGAGTACACGGGTCGGCCGAGGATGGGCTCCTTCTCGCCGTGCACCGACACGGGGACGATGTCGTAGCCGTGTTTCTGGAGGAACGCCGGCACGGAGTACGCCGGCTTGTGCGCCTGCGCCTCCGAGCGGATGCCCAGCACCGCCACCCGCCGGGAGTGCTCCAGCACCTGACGCACGCCCGCGTCGTCCTCGACGAGATTCGCTCTCCAGTCGTCCATGGCGACCTCCTGGGACAAACCTTGCCACGCCTGCTCCCGGTGGCGACCACCCATCCGGAGAACCGTGCGCGTCGCGCCCCGCGGATGAACCTTGGAGGTCCAGTGCCCGGGCGAGCACTCCGGCACCGCATGGGGACAGGGGTTGCCTCGAGGGCTCGGCGGCTCGCTCGCGTGACGAGGAGGCGCTTCCCCGTCAGTCCACCGCGAGGCGCCGCGCGACTACTTGGCCTGGACTTCGATTTCGCGGCACGCCTCGGTGGCCAGCCGGACGTCTTCCGGCGAGGCACCGGGCAGCGTGGCGCAGAGGAACAAGTCGTTGCCCACGCGGCGGGCACCGAAGAGCGCGGGAGCCTGGAGGCCGACGCCACCGTCTCCGAGCTTCGGCGCCATCGTCACGCGCAAGAGCGAGTACGTGTCCTTGGACTCTTCCTGGTCCAGTGACACCTCGAAGTTCTTCGACTCCTCGCGCACGCGGTCGGCCAGGTCATCCACGGTGGGCAGTTGCTCGCCCTGGCCCCGGCGCAGGTCCACGCGCAGCACCGGGCGGCCGGGCGGGCCCGCCTGGAAGCTGTCATCGGGAGCGACCTGCGCGGACCAGCCGTCCGGCAGGGGGACCTTCACGCCGGAGCGCGGAGTCTGCGCGGCGCCGTCCGCGGAGAGGGCGCCGGAGTCGGCCCCCTCATCCTTGTTGCAGCCCTTGCAACCGGACAGCAGCGACAGCGCCAGCACCAGGGCTGGCGCGATGTGCGCGTGCCGGCGCACCTACTTCTTCGACTCGCCGCCAGGAGGAGGAGGACGCGAGGGCGCGTTGCCACCCAGGTTCTCCATCTTGAGCGAGCCCTCGAAGATGACGCCGCGGTCCATGGACAGCGACGGCGTCTCCAGGGTCCCCTTCACGCGGCCCGGGTTCTTCAGCTCGATGAGCTGCGTGGCCTTCACGTTGCCTTCGACCTGACCGTTGATGATGACGGTGCCGGCCTGGATTTCGGCCTGGACCTTGGCGCCATCCCCAATGACGAGCACGTCCTTGGTGATGATCTGCCCCTGGAACTTTCCGTCGATGCGGACCTGTCCCTCGAAGGTGAGCTTCCCCTCGAACTCGCTTCCCTTGCCCAGAAGCGTATGAACCTCACCAGAGCGCTGCGACACGGATTCCTCCTCCCGCTTGAACAGGGGCTTGCTGGGTGAATCGTCTTTCTTCCCGCCAAGGAGCGCCACGCGCTACTCCTTCCTGAGCAGCTTCAACAGCCGGTCCAGGTCATCGTAGGAGAAGAAGTCCACCTCGATGGTGCCCTTTCCGGGGCTTCGTTCGGTCAACCGGACCTTGGTTCCCAACCGGCGTTGGAGCTCCTCCACCAAGGACTTCACCTGCGGGCTCTGTTTCGGCGGCGTCTTGCCCGCATCCTTCTTGCCGTGGGTGCGACTCTGCTGGACCAGCCGCTCCGTGTCACGCACGGACAGCTTCTTCTCGGCCACTTGCTTGGCCAGGTTTTGAAGCTCGGGCAGGCGGGGGACGCCCAACAGGGCGCGCGCGTGGCCCATGCTCAGCGAGCCATCCGCCACCATCAGCTTCACGTCGGCGGGCAGCGCGAGCAGGCGCAGCGCGTTGGCCACCGTGGAGCGCTCCTTGCCCACGCGCTGGCTGACCTGCTCCTGCGTGAGGCGGAACTCGTCCGTCAGGCGCTTGTAGCCCTCCGCCTCTTCAATGGGGTTGAGGTCGGCGCGCTGGAGGTTCTCCACCAGGGCCAGCTCGAAGGCCTGGACCTCGGTGACGTCCTTGACGATGGCGGGCACTTCCTTGAGGCCCGCGGCCTGGGAGGCGCGCCACCGGCGCTCGCCGGCGATGAGCTTGTAGCCGTCGCCATCCTTGCGGACGAGGATGGGCTGGAGGATGCCCTGCGTCTTGATGGATTCGGTGAGCTCCTTGAGCTTCTCCTCGTCGAAGTAGCGCCGGGGCTGGTCCTTGTCCCGGTGGATGGCTTCGATGGGGAGCTTGAGGACGCCGGCCTTGAGGGCGGCCTGTTCGGCGGCCTTGCCGGGAGCGGCCTGGGGGATGAGTGCGGAGAGCCCACGACCGAGGGCGCGCTTCTGCGTGTCTGCTTTCACCAAGTCATGACTCCAGTGCCGCGAGCGGAGGGCTTCACGCCACCCGCCGGCGGGGCGTCTTGGGAGTGTCGCGCTTCATCAGCTCGCGGCCGAGGGCGAGGTAGCTCTCGCAGCCCTTGGACTTGATGTCATAGAGGATGATGGGCTTGCCGAAGGACGGGCACTCGGACAGGCGCACGTTGCGGGGGACGACGACCTGGAAGACCTGCTCCTTGAAGTAGCCGCGCACCTCGTCCACCACCTGGTGCGCGATGTTGGCGCGCGCGTCGAACATGGTGAGGAGGATGCCCTCCATCTTGAGGTCGGGGTTGAGGCCCTGCTTCACCAGGTCGATGGTGTGGGTGAGCTGGGAGAGGCCCTCGAGCGCGTAGTACTCGCACTGGAGCGGGATGAGGACGGAGTCCGCGGCGGACAGGGCGTTGAGGGTGAGCAGGCCGAGCGAGGGCGGGCAGTCGATGATGATGTAGTCGAACTCGGAGGCCAGGGGGCGCAGGGCGTCGCGGAGGCGGAACTCGCGGTTGTCCAGGTTGACGAGCTCGACTTCGGCGCCGGTGAGGTCGGGAGTGGCGGGGACGACCTGGAGGTAGCGCAGCTCGGTCGGGTGGAAGAGCTCCTTCATGGGGCGACCATTGAGGAGCGCGTCGTAGATGGTGCCGTGGAGCTTGTCCTGCTTGAGGCCCAGGCCGCTGCCGGCGTTGCCCTGCGGGTCCATGTCCACCAGGAGCGTGCGGCGCTCGGCGGAGGCGAGGCTCGCGGCGAGGTTGATGGCGGTGGTGGTCTTCCCCACGCCACCCTTCTGATTGGAGATGCAGATGATTCGACCCACGAGCCCCATCCTCTCTCTTGCCCGGCGAGAGCCAGGCGCCGTGCGTGATGCGGTGCACGACTGCACGCTGATCCGCTGCTAGCACGCGGTTCGGTGTTGGATCAAATTCACGGCGCTCCCAACGTGACGACTCTTTTCGAGGGCGTCCGAGCAAGCCGGAAGGCCTGATTCCGGAGACTTGGACGCACGGTTTCCTACGTCCAGAACCCGGCCGACCGGGCGTTCGCATCCTGGATTCGGGTGGTGGGCGGAGGCTGCTCGGATGCCCTCCTTATAAGGAGGCGTCGGGTGGGGTCCGTTCCATAGGGAACGGGCCTGGCGGGCAGGTGGGCGGACGCGCCCGGGTACGGGGGTTGGTTTCGGTGGGTCGGTCTTCGTGAAGCGGGTGAGCTCTGTGACTTGTTCGCCATGAAGGACGGCGTGGGTGCTTGGCCGAAGTGGCGACCCTTTCTTGGGGTGGTGTCGGAGGCCATTGCTGGAACCGGTCCGCCGCGGCTCTCAACTGTTCGAACTGGAGCGCGGGACCCACTCCGTACGGTGAGACCGACTGCTGACTGGACTGCGCGGTTCCACGGTCCGTTCGACATGGGGCGCGGCGCGGCCACCCTCCCCTGCGGTGACCAGCCACCGATGAGAGCCTCTATGCGACCGGCTCTCCACACCTTGAGTTGAGCGCTCACCTTCCGGTGCGGTGCCCATCGATGCGCCATCGTCGAGAGCCTCGGCGCAAACTGGGTCGCCAGTATCCGTCGCTCGTTCTTCATGAAGCGCGGAGGCCCATCGGTGCGGCATTCAACCGATGCCTTTCATCGAGCACCTCCGCACGAAACCGGCTCGTCACTTCCGTCAACTGAGCGCCATGAAGCGCGGTGGTTCGAGCGCGGCATCCATTGATGCGCCCGCATCGGGAACGTCCGCAGGAACCAGTTCGCCGTCACCAGCGACTGCGCGCTGTGGAGCTCGGTGGTTTCAGCTACAGCCCCTCATCATCGAGAGCCTCTGCTCGAACCGGCTCGCCGCCTCCATCGATTGCGCCATGACACGCGGTGGTCCAGGTGCGGCAATCCTTGATGAGGTTTCATCGAAAGCCTCCGCTCGAACGAGCGCACTGCATCCTTCCCCCGTTCGACATGAGGCGGAGCGCGACCACTCAGCGATGCGGCGACCGTCCGTTGATGCGTTGCCGCCCCTCTTCGCAAGAACGGACTCGACACCTCCATCCGCCGTTCGACCTGGGGCGTGGCGAGGCCACGCTTCCCTGCGGTGCCCATCGACGCGTCATCATCGAGCCTTCATCTGAACGGGCTCGCCACGTCTATCGCCAGGTTCGACCTGGGGCGTGGCGAGGCCACGCTTCCCTGCGGTGCCCATCGACGCGTCATCATCGAGCCTTCATCT
>Ga0126314_10001679_pt1 | contig 10754 bp, 9 predicted proteins | sample Plot105B_FD_92535 | JGI IMG/M metagenome (GOLD analysis project Ga0126314, IMG submission 92535) | Serpentine soil microbial communities from UC McLaughlin Reserve, CA, USA - Plot105B | ecosystem: Environmental > Terrestrial > Soil > Grasslands | place: USA: UC McLaughlin Reserve, Lake County... | reverse complement strand
GTAAAAGCTAATTCTCAGAGTTATCCAATTAATGGCAAAACAAGAGTTGCATATTCGGATATCACAATTTGCAAAAAATAGAAGAACCGTCACGACTATCTCCGTTGTTTCTCTGTCATTAAATTTTTTTGACAAATATTATTTCTAAATATATAATAGAGATATACAATTATTAGAACAAGCCGTATTCAATTCCTTTTTTATCTAAAAGAATATTTAATAGTATCAGAAATATCTCATTCCTAGCAACGATTAAAATATTGAAAGCTCGTCGTTTTCAATACATAAAAATATCACATTAAAAGTCAAGTAAATAATGCAAACTATAAACATTGAGGAAACGACTTACAAGAGGCTCACATCTATATTGAAAGAAATTATGCATGAAAAAAGGCGCGATATTAATTATGATGACGTTCTAAATGAGATAATTGATGTTTATCAGGAAAATAGATGGAGTCACTTTGGCGCTGGTGCTGGTGGTGGTTAAATTCACGCTGGTTTAAATTAGACAACATTAACAATTATTATGAAACATATGCTATCTCGATTTTGGTTGTTGAATTATTTGTAATCAGCATGTAGCTGCATCTCTTGCAGATTTATCTTTAATAATACTCTGGTTTCAACATTTAGAAGTTCTGATAGCAATTTAACGCGATAGGCTAGTATAAATAATGAATTTCTGCAGTAGAGGTGACAGTAGAATTAAATCATAAAAGACGATAGCAAAATAATGATACCTAATAAACCAACCTGTTGGAGAATATTTATCACCTTCTGGTATGACTTTTTTATCAAAATCAATCAGTCAGTTATATAATCATGTAATTCTGCGATCAAATTCTATTAGTAACGAATTGATTTGAGAGCAATCAATCTATATTATCAAATGAAGAGTAACATGAATTCTTTGCCCAAAATAAATATAATGGAGTATTTAGAAATGTCCTTAACAATTTTAGAGAAACTATGAACATCATAAAGATAGAAAAGTCGAATCAGGAAGTTAAATTAAGTCTGTATAAATCTAATCTTACTTTACTTGAATCAAATGCATTTGAAGATCTTTCCACAACAAATTTTTATATGCAAAATCTATTAAGAAAACATAATATCAAAAAAGTATTATTGGTGGTTCATGACAAATGCAAGAACTCATTAGAAATGACAGTTGCAGAAGAGGAAAATTCATTTTTTATCACATAAAAAAACTTGCGTTGTCTTATTTTTTTCTCTATCTCTAATTCTTCATATACTTATTTTGAACAAAGTTTTTCTTTGCAATAGATACCTTCATTGAACTGTGACAAATAGGACACTCTGCCCACTGATGTCCACCAAAATACTGCCATTCAAAAGAACATTTATCATAGGTGCATTTAATCCAAATACCTTGTCCTGGTGCTTTTATCCAATTTTCTTGCAAAGGCTTTCTCGCACGGCGGGCAGAACGCGGAGGTCTTTTTCCCTTATATTCCAATAAAAGTTCTTGCGCTACCTAACTTAAAGGGATTATTGTTTTAATACATTGCAGTAGAAAGATAAAGCAGCTCAAAACACTATTTGTATTGCCCACAAAGAAATTTGCTCTCTAGAAAAAGAGAGAGAGAGAGAGAGAGAGAGAGACATACACACAGAGTTGCTAGAGCAACGTCATATTATTTTATCCTTCTCAGCATTCTTACCACAAAGCTTTTCTAGCAATTTCTTTAACACCTTTACTACTTGGGAAAGCGACAATTTACTATCGATATAGGTAATGAGCAAATTCTTGTTGAGGGACAAGTGCATAGAAATGTGGCAATAAAATACTTAATGAAAAGACGGAGGTCTTTGCTTATGACCAAAGATCCAAATAAGATTGAATCATTATTTTCCACTTTACCTAAAACTATAAAAATAATTGGTAAACAAGTGACTCGATCATATACGGTGAAATGGCAAAGAGAAGGTGCCGAGGACTTTCATGGTTCGCGTTTTGTATTTGTACTCTATACTGAAGAAAATGAAGAAAAACACACCAATCCCATCATGTGATGATATTAGATCTTTTCTAATTCAAATTCTATATCTGAATAATTACCAGTGCTATATGCTGTCACAAGGTGTACAAGTTGTATTGTCAATTGTACTTCCTACCAATATTGAGATAGCAAGAACTGATTTTGTCATCATTTTGGTATTTATCTAAAAATTAGATCTAAAATTGAAGTGGCATAAAACTTATCCAAAGCAGCGACGGGAGATACCTTGTATGTATAAAGGTAGATTAACAGATAAAAAAAGATTTATCGTTGTTGCTTTAATCTTTATTCTGCCGTTTTACTTCCTTAATTAATTAGCCAAATTGTTATAGAGAGACCATATACTATATACTTTTAGTTGACAATTAACTTCTACAATCAGTAATTTACTGTATGCTCATTCAGAATATATTGCCATACGAGATTAAGTAAAAACAGTTTTATTTATTTATTTACAGTTAATTACAAATATTTTGAATAGTATTAATTTCGTTCTTCTTGGAGATCCCAGTATCGCAGACGAATTAGGAAGAAAAGGCACAACCACAGATATTGCCATTTATGACAAAAAAACGTCAGACTATATTTATACATGGACCTTGCCTGTCACATATCCTGACAAAATTCAATCTCTATTGCAGGCTGTAAATATTGCAGAATATGCTATATTAAATGTCACAAAATTGGACAAATATCTAGGAGAAGAAATTATTGCTTTAGATTACGTCAATTTCAAGGATGGATTTATCCTCCACTCATATGACGTCGACGAAAGTAAACTGAAAATGTTAATCAAAAATACCTCAGTTTCTGAATTCAAGTTATTAGATAACATCAACCAATTAAAAAAAGAAATACCTCAACTAAGACCCAAATATATTCAAGGACCTGTTATGATTGAAATAGATCACGCTTTTGATGTTAAAGGAGTTGGAACGGTAGTACTAGGGGTGATAAAACAAGGAATAGTCAAAGTACATGATCAGCTGAAAATTATGCCTGGTGCAAAAGATATTCTAGTTAAATCTATCCAAATGCATGATGATCCGGTATTGGAATCTAAGAGTCCAGCAAGAGTTGGGCTTGCAATTAAAGGTATATACGCTAATAATATCAACAGAGGAGATATAATATGTCCTCCAAATACAATGGAAGTATCTTCAGAAAAAGTCTCCGCAAAATTTACAAAGAGTGTCTTTTTCAAAGGAGATATTACTGAAAACCAAATGTATCTGATATCTATTGGATTACAAATTAAACCGGCAAAAGTAAAACCAATCGGAGGAGACATAATTGAAATTATATCTGAAAAACCTATTGTATTTTTTCATAGGCAGACATGCGTGCTATTAAAGCCAGATAGTCTGGGAACCAGGATAATCGGTAAAGCAATTATTCAATGAAAAGCCTTATCAAAAAGAAGATCTATCCAGATGATACAGTGTTGCAACTAGAAATACTGCTATCAGAGTTATGTACCTTATCGCAATACCATTTGCTGTTTTCATAGGGTAGTTTATTGACTTCAAGAATTCCTAAAATGAAAACAGATAGTAATAAATGTTCTAACTTTAGTCCTCGGCATTTTCATCCAGAAAAGAGAGGAATTAGAATTTTTGGCATAGCAGAGAGTTTCAAGAAGTCTAATTCAACATCGACTCTTGGAGGTGTTGTGATGCGGCGTGATCTCATAGTAGATGGGATCGTCTTTGGCAGTGCTACATTGAAAGGTGATGATTCTACCAAAAACATTCATGGCATGTTCAGATCCCTACAAAGAGATGATATAAATTGTATAATGCTCGATGGACTCATTATCAGCTTGTATAATATCATTGATGGTGAAAAACTCAATAATATTACAGGGCTTCCAATTATTGCAATTACATTCGAAGATTCAAGAGGTCTAGAAGAACATATAAAACATCATTTTTTAGAAAAGTCAGAGATGAAACTTGAGCAATATCGCAAATTGGGTAACAGAGATCAAGTCAGATTAAGAACTGACAAATCACTCTATATTCGATATTGGGGTCTGTCACTAAAAGGAGCATTAAATACACTTAATGCTTTTACTCTACAAGGATCAATACCAGAACCTATTAGAGTAGCAAAACTCTTGGCAAGAGCTCATAGAAATAGTATTAATTCCTAAATAATCCCTCAAGATAATCCTACATATATATTCTGATATTATCAATGAAGTCTATTGGCACATCTATGGATTCACTATACGTAACTTTGTGTTTGCAATAAAGTGAGAATTCTCCGATGCAAAAATATTTTGAGCCATTGTCAGCGCTAATAGGTGTATGCAACATAATCGGAATGAAATTATGAATCACTATGAATAGTTAACTAAAAAGTAGAATAATAGTCTTGATAGATTCTAAACTCCTGGCCCTACTGCTGGGTCAAAGTCGGGATTTCCATCTCCATCTATGTCAGAAAATTCTGTATCCATATGCTCATAATCGGCTTCGTTTTCAGATCCATCCAATTCTTCTTCAGATCTTTTGATTGTCTTTATGGGTCTTTCTTCCTCTGGCTTAACTATTGCAATTTCTGGCACATTAGGATAAGATTTTTCATCTGCTGAATCATTCATGGAGTATACCTAGCATTCACCAATTATATGGATATCAATGAACTTAGATTAAAATCAGGAAGATCATAGAAGAAGAATATTTTGATGTTGTTCACTCCTATGTTCAGTCATTGATCAGTGTCAGATAGCGGAAGTGATGGGACCAAAGGACTGAAGAATAGAAAAACGCATAGGAGAAACTAAAGCAGAAGGTGGCAAGTAGTGTGCTGACAGAAATGAAGCATGACTAATACTTTGCAAATAATATCATTGTTAAATAAGAAGTATTATAATTATTGCTTAAGCACGAATCATCCTGCTAAAAACACAGCTCTGCACAAGCTCTCAAACATCATTTGCATTTGCATTGATAATTTATCTATAGATCATCTTTATAATATCTATTAAAGGTTTATCTTCGATATAATGATATGACGTTGCTTATCAAATTAGACATATTTTCATACTAATGCCATATTTTATCTGTCAAAAATATCATCAACATCATTATCCTCCTATCTTTAATCCTTGGCAGAAATAGCATGTTTGTTGATACTTTGTTGATTGTTTATCTTTGTCTTACCTGATGATAATGATTTATCTAAACTAGAGGAAGAGACAAAAGAAAGTATTTGTTGCTTTAACTTACTGTATGTTAATAAGTGTGTTTTTTTATATCTTTGTATCTATTTCTGATGGTGACTTCTGTCACGCCTGCTGCATCTGCAATGTCCATTTGAGTTATTGTTTCACCGGTATTTATAGAAGACATATAAATAACTGAACCTGCAAGTCCCATAGGATCTTTTCCAGCAGATACACCACTTTTGACAATATCATGCATGATATTCATTGCTTGACGTTTTGTCTTCTCGCTTAGTTTGGCCTTGTTTGCAACCTTAACAACACACTTCATTGGATCAATCATTGGAACTTTAAGGTCAAGTTCCAATACTAGCAGTCTAAAGGTTCTTGCAAGTTCTTTATGTTTTATATTGTTAAGATGAGCAATATCGTCCAAAGTTCTTGACATTCCCATCTCTCTACATGCTATGTATGCTGCTGCAGCCAATACTGAGGATATTGTTCTTCCACGCACCAATCCTCTTTCCTGAACCTTTCTATAGATATAAGCAGTCTTTTCTATTACTGAATCCGGCAACCCAAGTTTATCCTTTAGTCTGTCAAGTTCACTAAAGGCCTGCCTAAGGTTTCTGTCAGTAGAAGTGTGAGCCTGTGTTCTAAAGTCCCATGTCCTTAACCTTTCCATGGTAGTACGCATAGCTGCATCTAATACTTGTCCGCTAGCGTCCTTATTTGTTCTTCCAATTATTGTAGCAAGTCCTTTATCATGTCTTGCTAGAGAGGTAGGCATTCCAGTTCTACTTCTTGTATTGTTTGCTTCATCAGTCGTAAAGCTGCGCCACTCAGGACGAGTCTCTTGTACATTATCTAGCATTACCATACCGCAGTTCCTGCAAATGATTTCACCAGATTCATTATCGGTAATTATCTGACCATTGTTATTATTACAGATCGAACATGTAATTGATGTTTGCATGATATATATATCGTCATCTTATTATTTAAACAATAATAAACCAGATTGGATAATAATTATATAGTTTGTTTATAATTATTTCATGAAAGGCGACATGGTATTTGCAGATTGCTTAAATATTTAATTTCATATTATCATAACCTCGTGAATTATATCGTAGACCAATAAGCCGTTCCAGTAAACCATTATTATAACATAGAGATAAACGAAGAAGTCTTACTACAGCAATTATGATAAATTCTCATTAGATATTCTTCTATTTCTTAAGAATATCTAGAAAAAAAACAAAAACGCTATTTTTATAACTAATTCCATACTTCCCATTATCGCGTCTCATATACCAATTTGATTTATAGAAAATATATATTCTTCTTTTAATTGTTGGCGTCTTTCTTCTAGTTATCAATCGATTTGTTCACAATCAATCACTCATTCTACACTATATGTCAAATACAATTTTTTTATCCTCTTCAATGGCTCTTCTCCGATACTTTGGTTTTCTATAGAATTCTTAAATACACGCTAAAGCATAATGATTAGATCGCAATGTCAGAGTTAATGGCTAATAATTATTTCTTTCATAAGGTTCAAATTAATGGATCAGACCACAAAACCTTACAAAGCGGTGTTGTTTATTAGAGATGTCATTACAAAGTTATTTTCCACATCCTTACATGAGAGATAAACAACAAAAGACACTGGAAGAAATTGAGCAGGCTCTTAAATCGGGATTCAAGTACATCTTTCTGGAAGCACCGGCAGGATTTGGAAAAAGTCCAGTCGCAATTGCATTGGCTAGATATCTTGGGAGCTCCCACATTTGTACTGCTACTAAAGACTTGCAAGCACAATATTCTAGAGACTTTCCTTTTATAAGGCAAGTAAAAGGAAAAAGTAATTTTATATGCATTATAAAGGACAAAATGGGTTTGGACGAAACCTGTAACTATGGTCCTTGCTTAAAGGATGATGGATATGATTGCATCTACAAAACTAAACTAGGTGATTATAAAGTACAAGGTGAAGGTACAAAATATGAAACTGTTGAACTAGATCACTTTGCTCAGAAAAAATATATTGATAAGTTGAAGTCTCAATCAAGAATTATACAATTAGACTGGAAGCCATGTCACTATTATCATCAAAAATGGATCGCACTTAAATCTAGTCATACTATTTACAATTACAAGTATTTTCTATCTGATCTTTTTTATTCAAACAGTATGCAGAAAAGACAATTACTCGTCCTTGATGAGGCACATACAGTAGAATCTGAAGTGGCAGATTTTAAAAGTTTTACAGTATTTAATGAGGGCCTTACTGGCTTCCTTCCAAAATTAAGTATTCCTTATGAAAGCGAGTATGATATCGAAACTTGGATCGCTTTCGGAACTGAATTAAGAGAAAAACTTCTTATTTTTATAGACAAAGCAAGCACAATACTCGAAAAAAATATTGAACAATATCCCTTTACAGAGAAAAATCTCATTGATGCAATAACAAAAGAGAAGAATTTAACGACAGTTATTGAAGATATGAGAACTAATAAGGATAACTGGATTGTGACAAGCGTAGAAAAAACTGCTAATAACCAGTTACGAAAAGTATTGGTTACTCCCATTGACGTTTCGTCTTACTTTAAAGAGATTCTAGACAAAGGCTCAATATCTCTCTTTATGAGTGCAACTATTTTGAGTAAGGACTATCTATGTAAAATTGGAGGGATTAAATCGGATCAGGTAAAATTTATTCGTGTCCAGGAGTCAAATTTCCCTCTAAAAAATAGACCAATTTATCTTATGAATGTTGCTTGGCTTAATGCAAAAACAATGAATCAAAGTTTACCTGCCATAGCCAATGCTGTTAACAATATCATGACGACACATAAAAATGAAAAGGGAATTATTCACACTACATCTTACTCTCAACTTCGATTTATAAAGGACAACATTAGCAAAGAAAATGCAATTAGACTTATAGAAACAGGCTCAAAATTCGATCGAAATGAGATGCTCGAAAAGCATTATAAAAGTTCAAAACCAACAGTACTCATATCTCCATCCTTATATCTTGGAGTAGATCTAAAGGATAATCTTTCTAGATTCCAGATTATTGTGAAAGTGCCATATGCAGATCTTACTGATAGGAAAATTTCTGTTATGAAACAAAGAGATCCAAACTGGTATACATGGAACGCAATTTTAAAGTTAGTTCAAGCATACGGTAGAAGCATTAGAAGCAAGGAGGATTTCGCAAATACCTATATTCTTGACAGCAGTATAACCTTCTTACTAAAGCAAGCGAAGGAAATGTCCCCAAAATGGTTCTCAGACGCTATTATACAAAGATAATAGTACAAGATATTTTTATTTAGACTAAAAAACCATAAAGGCTGCTGCGTTTGTTCAATAAAAAGAAAAGTGTTTCTTCTAATAGAAAGACAGATTTAAAGAAATTTAAAATCAATTCAGGTATAATTGTTACTCTTCTTCTTATCGCTCCAATTATGTTTACTTTGATTGCTTATCCTGATACATTTTACCTATCATGGAATGTTGGACGTGGAGGCTTTTTGTTTGCCATGGTTTTTATTGCAGCAGAGGTAATTGGGTCAAACCAAAAGATCAACAGTAAGAAATTTTTCCTTATAATAGGTTTATTGAATCTTACAATAGGATATTTTATTGCTATTGAAGAATTAGGACTCAAAGAGTCAATTAGAGCTGCTGCGCCTATCTATAACGTTCAGATTCAGGAAAGTTGGACTCTTATGTGGGACTTTATCATAATGGTACTTTATGTAAGTATTGGTCTATCTATATTATATGGAAAGAAAGGATACAAAATTGCTCCTGCAGGATTGGTATTTCTAGCAGGGATTGTAGTAATATTGTCACTTGACGCATTCTTTCCAAAAGATACCCTTGGTCCTCTTCAATATATTGTACCTATGTATTTACAAATAGATCAGGGGGTAATCAGACTCATCGACAGCTCCATCATGGATCTTGGACCGGACAGTCCACTAGTGACTGCACGAGACAATATGTTGACTTTGAATGGTTTACAGGGATCGATGAATTTGATTGTGTTTTGGCCATCAGCCGGGGTCCATAGCATGATTATCTATAGTCTAATCATGCTCATATTTTTTCTAAAAATGAGAATTCCTTTAAAGAGAAAATTGACCTATTTCATAATAGGTACTATAGGAACTGCTGTCATAAATATAATACGCATACTCTCATTATCATTATTTGCATTAATAGTATCTGCAAATCCTATCTCCTGGCAATCATTTCACTCTATTGCCGGAGAAATTATCTTTATACCTTGGCTGTTCATATATGTATATAGTGTTCTCTTCCTTGAGAATAGATTAGCAAGAAAGTTACAAGCATTAAAGGTGTAGGCGATATACTTGAAGAAATCCTTTAGAATTATAATATGAACTGATGAACTTTCAATTTTCCTAAAAGTAAGAAGAAGAAGATATCAACGAATCAAAGGAAATGTTGACATTGATTCATTTTGTTTTTGTATTGATAATATTATTATTAATAAAATTAAGCATCATGTTCTGACCTTCATTATCCTTCAAATCAGATAGCTTAATTCCTAATCTTCTGACCTTAATATTTGGATAATTATTTAGTGTCTCATTCAATATCGACTTAACAGATGAATACAATTCATGAAAGTCTCTAGAATGGGTTTTCAAGCTCTTTGAACGGGTAATATTGTCGAGGTTATTTAAGATTAACAAAATGCCTATATTTCTAAATAATACGTTTTGATCTAATGCCATTTTGTATACAGATTTGCATATATGCTGTAGTTCACCGTCGATTTCAGAGGCTTGAGAAATATCTCTCTTCAACGTAATTATTCTTCCGATCTGTTTTGCTGATCCATGTGGTTTTATAGGTTCATTATCAATACCCTGAGCTGAGTTGTGAAGATAGGTTGCATATTTTTTTCCGAAGACATCAATTAACCTGAATAAACTAAAGGCTGACAATTCGCCGCCTGTTCGTATTCCCATTTCGAACAATTTAGCAGTAGTTTTAGGACCGATACCTGGAATTTTATCTACATTACATTTAGAAACAAAACTTTTTGCCTCATATGGTTTCACAATAGTCATTCCGTCTGGCTTCTGAAAGTCGGATGCCATCTTTGCTATCAGCTTATTAGAAGCAATACCTATTGAGCATGTCAATCCAATTTCTTTTCTTAACTGTTTTTTAAGATTGTTTGCTAATTCTTTTGCCCTCATAAAATCAAAATCAGCTTTCTCTGTTACTTCGACAAAACATTCGTCTAATCCGATATATTCAAATTTCAGGCATTTTATTGGCTGAAAAACAATTGAGCGAGTCCCAGATAAAGAATAGTTGTCCAAAAAGTCACGTATTAAGGTCATTGCATCATCTGATTTTTCAGAATAATAATTTATATCTGAAGACAGAAATACTGGTTGAGCCACTTGAGCAAGTTTTGCTTTTGCTGTCTTGATTGGAATACCTGACCTGACTCCATATTTTCTTGCTATATAGTTACAAGTACTAACCACCCC
>Ga0126314_10001678_pt1 | contig 10757 bp, 13 predicted proteins | sample Plot105B_FD_92535 | JGI IMG/M metagenome (GOLD analysis project Ga0126314, IMG submission 92535) | Serpentine soil microbial communities from UC McLaughlin Reserve, CA, USA - Plot105B | ecosystem: Environmental > Terrestrial > Soil > Grasslands | place: USA: UC McLaughlin Reserve, Lake County... | reverse complement strand
GCGCCATGCCGTTGCTTCCCCGCCTGACCCTGCTCGCCCTCGCCTGCGCCGCGCTGCTCGCGGTCGCCGGCTGCGGCGGCTCCGACTCCGAGGAGCCCGCCTCGACGTCGACGCCCGAGGCCGCCCCCACGCCCGAGGCGACCAAGCCCGACGTGACCGTGCCCAAGGGCAAGCCGCCGAAGAAGCTCGTGATCAAGGACCTGAAGGTGGGCAGCGGCGCCGTCGCCGAGCGGGGCAAGCAGGTCTCGGTCCAGTACGTCGGCGTGTCGTTCCTCAACGGGCGCCAGTTCGACTCCTCGTGGGAGCGCGGCGAGCCGTTCACGTTCCGGCTCGGCGCCGGCGCGGTCATCCCGGGCTGGGACCAGGGCGTCGCGGGCATGAAGGTCGGCGGCCGCCGGCAGCTCGTGATCCCGCCCGACCTGGCCTACGGCAAGCAGGGCTCACCGCCGGCGATCGGGCCGAACGAGACGCTCGTCTTCGTGATCGACCTGCTGGACGTCCAGTAGGACGCTAGCCGGACGCGGGTCCGCCGGCCGCCCCGAGCGCGCCGGGCTCCCCGGCAGCCGTCACCGCGCCGAGCAGCGTCCCGAGCAGCAGCCCCTGCAGCTGCTCGCGCGTCAGGTCGCCGTGCTCGACCCAGTCGAGGATCGCGCCGTCCATGAACCACAGCCAGGCGCGCACCGCGCTGCGCAGCGCGGGCGCCGGCGTGCCCGGCGCGAGGCCCGCGAGGATCCGCTCCGACGTCGCGTCGCGCACGCGGTCGACGACCTCCCGGACCTCCGGGATCGCGGCCGCGCTGCGCACCAACTTGCCGTAGGCCTCGCGGTTGGCCTCGACCCAGCCGAGGAAGGCGGCGAGGCTGCCGGTCAGCTGCTCGACCGGCGGCAGCGCCGGGTCGGGCTCCGTCAGCGCCGCCAGCTCGGCGGCCTTCTCCTCCAGCGTCGCGGCGAAGTAGGCCTGCTTGCCCGGGAAGTAGTGGTACAGCAGCGCCTTGGAGATCCCCGCCTCGCGGGCGATCGTGGCCATCGAGAGCTCGTCGTAGGAGAAGCGCGCGAACAGATCGGCGCCGAGGTCGAGCAGCCGCCGGCGGCGCTCGTCGACGTCGAGGCGGGTGTAGGCGGGCCCTGCCACGCCGCCGACCCTACCTGCGAGGCGGGCGGCCTACTCTGGTCGGGTGAACGAAGACGTCCACCCGCCACGCCACGCCCGTTCCTCCGACGAGGAGCTGCTGGAGGCGGAGACCAGCGCGATCCTCGCGGACCTGACCGACGCCCAGCGGCTGCTGCGCATCCAGGACGAGCTGCGCAACGGATTCCAGGCTCTCGGGCGGATCGGCAAGGCGGTCTCGATCTTCGGCTCCGCGCGCACCCCGCGCGACGACCCGCGCTACGAGCAGGCGCGCGCGCTCGCACGACGGCTCGGCGAGGAGGGCTTCGCGATCATCACCGGCGGCGGGCCGGGGATCATGGAGGCCGCCAACCTCGGCGCCCGCGAGGCCGGCGTGCCGTCGGTCGGCCTCGGCATCGAGCTTCCCCACGAGCAGGGGATGAACGAGTACATCGACCTCGGCCTGAACTTCCACTACTTCTTCACGCGCAAGGTCATGTTCGTCCGCTACGCGAGCGGGTTCGTGGTCTTCCCGGGCGGGTTCGGGACGATGGACGAGCTGTTCGAGGCCGCGACCCTGCGCCAGACGGAGAAGATCCGCTACTTCCCGATCGTGCTCGTCGACTCGGACTACTGGAGCGGGCTCGTGCAGTGGCTGCGCGACTCGATGCTCGCCGACGGCTACATCTCCGAGCCAGACCTCGAGGCGATCGCGGTCTGCGACGACCTCGACCGGGTCCTCGAGATCGTCGAGGACGTCGAGCACCGGCGCCCGCGCCGGGCGGCCTAGGCGAGGCTCTCGAGCACCCAGTCGCCGTCGCGCCGGCCGAGGGTGAGCGTGTCCCGGCGCCCCTCGGCCTCGACGCGGAAGACGGCGTAGTCCTCGTCGGTGCCCGGGCGGTCGATCACCTCGACCAGCACCAGCTCGGACGGCTCGTTCCCCCGCTGCTCCGCGTGGATCCTGCGCGCGGCCGACTCCAGGATCTCGCGATCCCAGCCCCTGTCGGCGGCCGCCGCCTCGGCCAGGTCGTGGTTGGCCTTCTCGAGCTGCTCGCGGAACTGCCCCTCCGTGCGGCGCAGCCACATCGAGCGTGCGATGTAGCCGCCGACCGCGAGCACGACGATGGCCGCGAGGACGATGATCAGCCAGGTGGGCATGAGAGCGTGATTACAGCAGGACGGCGCGCGACTGCAGGTGGGAGCCGACCTTGCGCTTGACCCGCTGCAGGGCGTTGTCGACCGTCTTGCAGTCGCAGTCGAGCTTCTCGCCGATCACGGTGTAGGAGTAGCCGTCCAAGTACAGCGACAGCACCCGCGACTCCAGGTCGGACAGCACCGTCGACAGGCACGCGACCAGCGAGCGCAGCTCCTCGGAGGAGATGACCTGGTTGACGGGGTCGTGCACGGGCGATCCCGGCAGCACCTCGTCCAGCGTGGGCTCTGAATCGCTCGCGCCGGCGGGCGTGGCCGAGAACGAGACGTAGCCGTTGAGCGGCGTGTGCTTGTTGCGGGTGGCCGTCTTGACCGCGGTGATGATCTGGCGCGTGATGCAGAGCTCCGCGAAGTTGCGGAACGACGACTCGCGGTCGGGCCGGAAGTCGCGGATCGCCTTGTAGAGGCCGACCAGGCCCTCCTGGATCAGGTCCTCGCTGTCGCCACCGATCAGGAAGTACGAGGACGCCTTCAGGCGCACGAACGACGAGTAGCGCCGCACGAGGCGGTCATAGGCGTCGGCATTGCCCTGGCGGGCAAGGGCGAGGAGGTACCCATCCTCGATCTGAACTTGAGCCTGAGCCCTTGTGGGAGACAATCTGGCCACGAACGCACCTCTCCGGAACCCGTCCAGGGCCCGTCTTGTCGTGGCGCACACCTCCCCCGGCGCCTATTTCATCGAACGCGAGGGCCATCGCTAACCCTCAAGTTCAACCTCATGTAGCCCGAGGATGGCACGCTTATGTGGACGCGTCAAGCCTTTGCTGCAAGATCTCGTACATCAGGACCGCTCCGGCGGCGCTGACGTTGAGCGAATCGATGCGTCCGAGGAGCGGCAGCGAGACGAGCTCGTCGCACGCGCCCGCGACGCGCGGGCGCAGCCCCCTGCCCTCCGCGCCGAGCACGAGGACGACCCCGCCGGTGTAGTCGGCGGCGTCGTAGCGGGTGGCCGCGCCGGCCGCGGCGCCATACGCCCAGCAGCCGGCCTCCTTCGCGTCCGCGAGGAAGTCCGCGAGGTTGCGCACCCGCGCCACCGGCAGGTGCTCGACCGCCCCCGCCGACGCCTTCGCGACCGCGCCGGTGACCTCGGCCGACCGCCGCTCGGGGATCACCACGCCGGTCGCCCCCGCGCACTCGGCCGTCCGGATGACCGCGCCGAGGTTCTGCGGGTCGGTGACCTCGTCGAGCGCGACGATGAACGGGTCCGGCTTCGCCAGCAGCTCCGCGGCGTCGGCGTACGGGTAGCGCTCGACCTCAGCGCACACGCCCTGGTGGGCGTCCGTGCCACAACGGGCGGTGACCTCGTCGGCGGGCACGATCGTCACAGGCGCGCCGGCGAAGTCCTTCGCGGCCGCCCCCGTGGCCCAGATCCGCTTCACCCGCCGGCGGCCCCGCAGCGCCTCGCGCACCGCGTTGCGGCCGTACACCACGGTCGCCAGGGGCGCCGCCTCGGGCGCCGCGTCACGGCCGGCCTCGCGGCCACCACCGCGCGGGACCACGCGGCCGCCGCCCGCTGGCGCGCCGCCGGACCGCGGCGGCTTGCGACCGGCGCCCCCGCGCGGCTTGCCGCCGCGGCCGGGGCCGTCACCCCGCCGGGAGGAGCTCCGGTCCCTGCGGGCCATCGCGGACCTCCCAGCCCATCGCGCGCAGCTCGTCACGCAGTCGATCCGCCTGGGCCCAGTCGCGGGCCTCGCGCGCGGCGTCGCGGCGCTCGGCCAGGGCCATGGCGTCCGGCGGCGGCCCATCGCCGGCGGAGTCCAGCAGCGACGAGAGGCCGAGCACGTCGAGCATCTCGCGTAGGTGCGACGCGCCGACCGGGCCCTCGCGCCGGTTGGCCTCGCGGATCCAGTCGTAGAGCGCCGCCAGGGCGCGCGCGGTGTTGAAGTCGTCGGCGAGCGCGTCGAAGAACGCCTCGCACAGCGGCGCCAGCTCCTCCGGCGACTCGCCGGCCACCACCCGCCGCCCCGCCTCGCGGATCCGCGCCGCCGCGCGGACGGCCTCCTCCAGCCGCTCGTCGGAGAACGCGATCGGCTGGCGGTAGTGGCCGCCGGAGAAGTACAGGACGAGCACCTCCCCGCCGACCTGGTCGAGCACGTCGCCGAGGCTGCGGATGTTGCCCACCGACTTGGACATCTTCTCCTCGGCGAGCTGGAGCATCCCGTTGTGCATCCACACGCGCGCGAGCGGCCGGCCGCGCCCCGCCAGCGTCTGCGCGGCCTCGTTCTCGTGGTGGGGGAACACGAGGTCGATCCCGCCGCCGTGGATGTCGAAGTCCACGCCGAGGTACTGCTCGGCCATCGCCGAGCACTCGATGTGCCAGCCGGGCCGGCCGGGGCCCCACGGCGAGTCCCAGCTGGTGTCCTCGCCCTCCTTGGTCGCCTTCCAGAGCGCGAAGTCGAGCGGGTCCTCCTTGCGATCGGCGCCCTCGACGCCCTCGCCCTGGTCCATCTGGTCGACGTCGCGGCGCGACAGCGACCCGTAGCCGTCGAGCGAGCGCACGCGGAAGTAGACGTCGCCGTCCGCCTCGTAGGCGTGGCCGCCCTCCACGAGTGCGGAGATCAGGTCGATGATCTGCGGCAGGCTCTCGGTGGCCAGCGGCTCGTGGTCGGGGCGCCCGAGGCCGAGCCGGCCCGTGTCGTGCACGTAGTGCACGGTCATCTCGCGCGCCAGCTGGTCCGACGGCCGGCCCGCCGCGCGCGCGGCGTAGTAGATCTTGTCGTTGATGTCCGTGATGTTCGCCACGAGCGTCGTCTGCAGGCCCTCATGCTCGAGGAAGCGCTTGAGCTGGGTGAAGACGACGAACGGGCGCGCGTTGCCCACGTGCACGCGCGCATAGACGGTCGGCCCGCAGGCGTAGATCCCCACCTTGCCGGGCTCGCGCGGCTCGAGCGGCCGCACCTCGCGGGTCTTGGTGTCGTACAGGCGGATTTCGCGCACAGAGCGGTGAGGCTACCTTCGGGTGGCGCGTTCCGCGCGCCCGGCGGGTAGCGTCACGAGCGTGCCGACGCTCTCGACGGAGGTCCAAGAGGCATTCCGCACGCTCCCGAGCCGCTATCTCGGGGCCCAGCCGGGCTTCGACGCGACCTACCACGTGCGGCTCGGCGATGTCGGGCACACGTGGGAGATCCGCTGTACGACGCACGGCGCGCGCGTGCGCATGGGCGCCACGAAGCGCCGCCCCGACGTCACGATCGGCACCGACGCCACCACCTGGTGCCGGCTGCGCCAGGGTGATCTCTCGGGCATCGAGGCGTTCTCCCAGCGGCTGCTGTACGCCCGCGGCGAGCTCGACCTGGCGCTCGGCTTCGAGGGCATGTTCCGGCTGCCGGACGGCCGCCCGCCGCTGCTGCGCATCCGCGACGTGCCGGTCGGGCGCCTGAAGGTCTCGACGCTGACGATGGGCGACGGCCCCGACGACGTCCTGCTGCTGCACGGCCTCGGTGGGACGAAGTCCTCCTTCTTCGACACCGCGGCGGCGCTCAGCCGCCGCTACCGCGTCCACGCCCTCGACCTCCCCGGCTTCGGCGGCTCCAGCAAGCCGCCGCTGGCGCCCTACGACGCCGCCTTCTTCGCCCGGACCGTGGTCGGCGCGATGGACGCGCTCGGGATCGACCGGGCCCACGTGGTCGGCAACTCGATGGGCGGGCGCGTGGCGCTCGAGCTCGGCCTCGAGCACCGCGAGCGCGTCGGCGGGCTCGCGCTGTTGTGCCCGGCGACGGCGTTCGTGCGCCGCGACTGGCACCCGCTCGTGCGTGTGCTGCGGCCCGAGCTCGGGCTGCTGCCGCACTCGCTGGGCCGGCGGCGCATCGAGGCCCAGTTCTGGTCGCTGTTCGCCGACCGCGACCTCGTCGACCCGTCCGTGGCCGACATCGCCGTCGACGAGTTCGAGCGCATCTACCGCAGCGCCGGCGCCCGGCTGGCGTTCCTGACCACCGCGCGGAACATCTACCTCGAGAAGCCGTTCGGCCGCGGCGGCTTCTACCCGCGGCTGGTGCGGCTGGAGCCGCCGGCGATGTTCGTCTGGTCCTCGCACGACAAGCTGATCCCGCCCGGCTTCCAGCGCCACGTGGAGCGCTGGCTGCCCGCCGCGGAGCAGATCCTGCTCGGCGGGTGCGGCCACGTGCCCCAGGTCGAGCGGCCCGACCGCACGAACGGCCTGCTCGAGCGCTTCTTCGCGCGCCTCGACGCGCTCGGCCGCGCGCGCGGGCTGGAGGCGGCATGACCCGCGCGACCGCGACCAACGGCCACGGCCCCACGGAGGCGGCCCGGCGCCGGCTGCATACGGCCGGCCCCGAGGACGCGCCCGAGGCGGGGGCCGGCGGCGTGGTCGGGTCGCTGCTCGGCGCGGTCAAGGGCCTCCTGGCCGGCCGCATCCCGCCCGCGGACCTCGACGAGCGCGACCCCGACTACATCCGCGAGAGCCTGCCGCGGCTGTGGCTGCTCTGCTCGCTGTACTTCCGCGGCGACGTGCGGGGCCTCGGCAATGTGCCCGAGGAGGGCGGCGTGCTGCTGGTCGGCAACCACTCGGGCGGCAACCTGACGCCGGACACGGTCGTCTTCACGCTCGCCTTCTCCACCTACTTCGGGGTCGAGCGCGCGTTCCACCAGCTCGCGCACAACCTCGTGCTCTCCTTCCCCGGGCTGTCCTACCTGCGCAAGTACGGGACCGTGGCGGCCTCGCCGGACAACGCGCGCACGGCGCTGGAGGCGGGCTCCGCGGTGCTCGTCTACCCGGGCGGCGACTACGAGGTCCACCGGCCGAGCTGGCACCGGCACCGGGTCGACTTCGGCGGGCGCAAGGGCTTCATCCGGCTCGCGCTCGAGCAGGACGTACCGATCGTGCCCGTCGTGGCGGTCGGTGGCCAGGAGACCGCGCTGTTCCTCTCGCGCGGCGAGTCGCTGGCCCAGGTGCTCGGGCTCGACCGGCTGCTGCGGCTGAAGGTCCTGCCGATCTCGCTGGCGCTGCCGTGGGGGCTCAACGTCGGCGACATGCTCGGGCACATCCCGCTGCCGGCCAAGATCACGGTCGAGGCGCTGCCGCCGATCCACCTGCGCGAGGAGTTCGGGCCCGACCCCGACGTCGACGAGGTCTACGACCACGTCGTGCGGCTGATGCAGGACACCCTCGACGCGCTCGCCGCCGAGCGGCGCCTGCCGGTGCTCGGCTGATGCGCGTCGCCGAGTCGATCACCGTCACCGCGCCGCCCGAGCTGGTCTGGGACCACGTCTCCGACCCCAAGCGCTACCTGCACTTCATGTCCGGCATGACCCGCTGGTCGGTCGAGGGCGACCAGGAGACCGGCCTGGGCGCGCGCTACCGGATGCTGCTCCGCGTCGGCTCGGCCGAGGTCGGCGGCCTGATCGAGCTCGTCGAGTTCACGCCCGCGCGCGACCTCGCGTGGACCTCCGTGACCGGGATCGACCAGCGCGGGCGCTGGCGGATCCGCGAGCGCGGCGGCGCCTCACACGTGGAGCTGCGGCTCCAGTACGGCGTGGCGGGCTCCGGGATCTGGGGGTGGGTCGCCGAGACTCTCGCCTCCCGGACGGTGCGCGGGCACCTGCGGCGCTCGCTGCAGCAGCTCAAGCGCCAGGTCGAGCACGAGCAGCTGCGCGTGCAGGCGGCCGCCCGCCGCTCAGCCCGGGCGACGCCGCCGCCCGGCCGGCCCGCTTGAGCTCGCGCTAGGCGCAGCCCTCGGAGAAGTCGACCTCGGGCCGCAGCCCGGTGGCGATCTGGAAGATCTTGTCCTGCGCGTTGACCGAGAACTGGATCTCGCGGGTGCCTCTGCCGTGCAGCTCGAAGATCCGTGTCTCCGGGCTGACGTCCGACCCGCGCTCCTGCAGCTTGGATCCGTACTTGGAGCGGAGCCGGTTGAGCGTGTCGTTGACGCGGATGCCCTTCGCCGTCGGCATCGCGGTGCGGGTCACGTACAGCACGCGGATCTTCTTGTTGAAGCGCAGCGTGGTGAGCCCGAAGCGCCGCGGCAGCACCGTGTCGTGGCGGCAGCCCTTGGTGACCTCGCTGCCGGCCACGATCCCGCGCCGCGCCGCCTTGCGGGCCTGGTCGATCGTCATCCCGAGCTCGATCGGGCCGACCCCGCTGAACCCGATCACGGCGTTGCCGTCCATCGGCTTGGGGTCGGCGGCGGGGCGCGCGGCCGCCGTGGCGGCGGGCAGGGCGGCGAGGACGGCGGTCAGGGCGAGCAGGCGCTTCATGAGGCGACGCTAGTCGATCAGCGTCGCCACCGCCAGCGCCGCGACGCCCTCGCCGCGGCCGACGAAGCCCATCCCCTCCCCGGTCGTCGCCTTGACGTTGACCGTGCAGCCGAGCGCCTGCTCGAGCGACGACCTGATCGCGTCGCGATGGGGGCTGAGCTTCGGGCGCTCCATCATCACGGTGCAGTCGACGTGCCCGACGGCGCCGACGCGGGCGACCACCACGCGCAGGAGCTCCATCGAGTCGGCGTCCTTGAACTGCTCGTCGGTATCCGGGAAGAGCTGACCGATGTCCCCGAGCCCGGCCGCGCCGAGCAGCGCGTCGGTGATCGCGTGGGCCAGCACGTCGGCGTCGCTGTGGCCCTGGAGCCCCTGGTCGTGCGGGATCTCGACCCCGCCGAGGATCAGCCTGCGGCCGGGCGCGAAGGCGTGCGAGTCGATGCCGATGCCCGTGCGGCTCATCCGATCGGCTCCAGCCGCCGCTGCCGGCGCTCGAACACGGCGAGCCGGTCGACGCCGATCTCCTGCAGCAGCTCGACGGCCTCCTCGTAGCGGAAGCCGAGCTGGTCGGGGACGTGCGCGTCGCTGGACAGCGCGATCGGGCAGCCGGCGTCGACGATCATCTCGAGGTACGGGCGCGCCGGGTACAGCTCCGCGACGGGCTTGCGCAGTCCGGCGGTGGAGAGCTCCACGGCGACCCCGGCCTCGGCGAACGCCTCGACCGCGGGCTCGTAGAAGTACCGCGGGTCCTGGTCGGGCCGCGGCGCCCGGTCGCCCCAGACCTTCACCAGATCGGGGTGGGCGACGATGTCGTAGAGGCCGCTCAGCGCCGACTCGGCGACCGTCTCGAAGTACCGCCGCCAGATCCTGTCGGCCGACTCGCCGGTCCCCCAGACCGAGTAGTCCTCGGTGTCCACCGACCGGTCACGCAGGAAGTGCACCGAGCCGACGACGTAATCCCACTCACGCGGCTCGATCAAGTTCGCGATCCGGTCCTCGCGGCCGGGGACGAAGTCGACCTCGATGCCGAGCCTGAGGTCGGTCTCCTCGCGCACGAAGGCGCAGTAGTCGTCGAGGTCGTCCTTCGCCCACTCCCGCCAGAACGGGTGCTCCCAGACCTCGAGCGCGGCCGCGAAGCGGTAGATGTGCTCGGCCACTCCCAGCTCCTGGATCCCGTGCTCCTCCGCGGACGCGCGATACCGCTCGGCGTTGCCCGCCGTGAAGTAGTCGCGCGGCGTCGCGTCCGGCTCATCGGGCCGCAGGTGGACGTGGTAGTCGGTCAGCACGGGGGAGGACTCTGGCACACGCTTTCGCGCCACCACGGAGCGCGGGCCGCCGGTTCGGGCTCCTGACGGGTGCCTCAGCCGTGATGGCGACGCCAGTGGCGGAGCGCCTCGAAGAGGCCGTTGGCGACGGCGATGGCGGCCAGTAACAGCCCGTTCTCCACGGCCAGCCTCCCCTGGCCGTGGTGCATCGCGAAGCCGAGGAACATCAGCGCGTAGGTACCGATCACGAGGCTCGCCACGCCGATCACCGAGCCGATCGCATCGATCACCGGCGTCTCCCGAGCGTACGCGTGGTAGCGGCGCGCGTGGCGCACAGCCGAAGCGTACGCCGGGCGGCGCGCGCTATGTCGTGGTTCGGCTGCTACCCGGTCACGCCGAGCGCGATCGCGATCAGGAGGGCCTCGGTCGGGTACGGGCCGATGCCGAGCAGGATCCCGATCGCCCGGCCACGCGGCGGGACGGTATCGGTGGCCTAGCCTCCACGGGATGGACACCGGCATCGGCTACTTCGCGACGCACGACACGGCGGGCCCGGGCGAGGTCTCGCGGCTCGTCGAGGAGCACGGCCACGCGGCGATCTACTTCGCCGAGCACACGCACATCCCGGCGAGCCGCGAGACGCCCTACACCGGCGGCGGGGAGCTGCCGCGGAAGTACGCGCATACCTACGACCTGTTCGTGACGATGACGGCGGCCGCGGCGGCGACGTCGCATCTGCGCATCGGGAGCGGGATCTGCCTCGTCGTCGAGCGCGACCCGATCACCACGGCCAAGGAGGTCGCGAGCATCGACCACCTCTCCGGCGGGCGGCTGGAGTTCGGGGTCGGGGCCGGCTGGAACCGCGAGGAGATGCGCAACCACGGCACCGATCCGCGCACGCGCATGGGCCTGCTGCGCGAGCGCATCGAGGCGATGAAGGCGATCTGGACCGACGACGAG
>Ga0126314_10001677_pt1 | contig 10759 bp, 13 predicted proteins | sample Plot105B_FD_92535 | JGI IMG/M metagenome (GOLD analysis project Ga0126314, IMG submission 92535) | Serpentine soil microbial communities from UC McLaughlin Reserve, CA, USA - Plot105B | ecosystem: Environmental > Terrestrial > Soil > Grasslands | place: USA: UC McLaughlin Reserve, Lake County... | reverse complement strand
AGGAAAAACACACAATCTTTATCTACTAGATTTTTATTGACTAAAATATTGAAGAAAATATGCAGATTGTCATTACATCTGTCTTGATTATCTTTACTATAACACTAAGTCTATTTCTCCTTCATTCTGTAATAGATATACTAGCACAATTTCCTCAGTTGAATAGTAAAGATCAAAATACGTTGTCTTTAAATGTAACCAATGCGATTTATAATGCTAATACGAGTGAGTTTTTAGGTTCCAAAAATATATCATTGATCCCATATCGAATTACAGAGCAACATTATTTTGATGAAGGGTTCCTAAATAATGTAGGGAATGTAACTAACAGTCAGACATTTTTGAATACTTACTTATCTGATGGTTTGCTTCTTGGGAGAGGAAATGGAACGTTTGAGACTACCGATGGACAAGATATTAGTTGGATATCTTCCGACATAGGAAGATTGATTGATAATCAGTGGGTTTTTTATGGATTAATGTTATTCAATAATACTCATAGCGAATCATTATCTTTACTAAATAATAGCATCGGTATATCCAAGAGTACATCTGGTTCTGAACCCGACTACATATGGATTTTGGAATAGGGTGTTTACTTTATTTAATACTTTTTTTGGACTAGAAAAGCATTTCTCTAAAAATTTCTGGCTAAAGACGTATTATGGATTATTTTATAATTTATTATACATTATATCAATCATTATATCAATACTAGTCAAATATACAAATCAAATTGTCATTGATATTATATGGGTTTTGAGAGATTGAGTATGACATGTAGTTAGATTTACCTGGAATTTTCTTAAAAATGGTCTATTGAGATAATCATAATGCTTTAATATTTAGTTGTCTAACATATTTTAGAAAACGTATTATGATAAAATTATCTTGCAAAGAGTCAGGATTAGAATGTGATTTCTTCGTAGAGGGAAAAACAGAAGATGAAATATTGGAAAGTATTTCTGAACATGCTATCAATGTTCATAATATGCGAAAAGAAGACATATACGAAGAACATTTATCTGCTGCTTTTTTATGCCATGCCATAGGTAAAAGGACATCAACCACAATAAGCAAAAATTTAGATTAGTTCTATGTATAATATAATCTACTTAATAACATATGTTCCAATATTTATTACAAATAATAAGTAATATCTATATTTAACCATGAAAGTACTTTCTGTAAATGTTGGATTACCACGAAAAGTACTCTATAATGGACAAATTATAAATACTGCAATTTTCAAGGATCCAGTCAAAGGTCCTATTATGTTGCGAAAGCTTAATCTTGATGGAGACAAACAAGCTGATTTGACAGTACATGGTGGAATTGATAAGGCAGTATATTCTTACCCAGTAGAACATTATGATTACTGGCGTAAACAATTTCCTGACACAGATCTCATGTGGGGAATGTTTGGAGAGAATTTTACAACTGAAGGATTATTGGAGGATGCTGTTAATGTAGGTGATCAGTTTGAAATAGGATCTGCTAATCTTGTAGCAACACAACCTCGAATGCCATGCTATAAACTTGGTGTTAGATTTGGACGTATGGATGTAATTAGGAGATTTATGACAAGTGGTCGTCCTGGTATTTACTTTAAGATATTAAAAGAAGGGGAAATCAAAACAGGGGACAAAATAAAGAATATCAAAAGAGATAAAAATAATGTTACAGTGAAAGATATTGTTTCTCTTTATATTAGCAAGAACCACATAGACGTTATTGAAATGATGAGACGAGCAATAAAAATAAGAGATCTGCCAGAAGGATGGAGATATGAATTCGAACAAAAAATTGAACAACTGCAACACAAATAAAAATGATATGGTAACATCATTGCTTAATAACAATCTGTAGATAGTGAAGGGAATTGATTCCAACTACGTCTCATAAAATTTTGAGAGATAGTTTTAATAGAGTAGCCAGAAAATTAAGAATTTCTGTAACTGATAAGTGTAATATGAAATGCATTTATTGTATGCCAAATGGTAACATTAAATGGATCGATAATAAAGAAATTTTAAGATTTAAGGAAATAAATAGAATAGTTTCTATTTTTACTAATCTCGGTGTAACAAAAATAAGACTTACTGGAGGAGAGCCATTACTGAGACCATCAATAGAGAATTTAATTAGAGATTTGATAAAGATACAAAATATCGAATCCATTAGTATGACTACTAATGGATTTTTGTTAGAAGAAAAGATAAATCAATTAAAATCAGCAGGATTAAGTTCACTAAATATTAGTCTTGATACTTTTCGAGAAGAACGATTTAGAACTTTAAACGGTATTTCTAATTTAAATAAAGTTCTCAGAGGCATTCAAAAAGCAAGCGAATTAGGATTAAAAATAAAAATCAATACTGTAATAATTCGAAATTGGAATGATGATGAAATAATTAACTTTGTAAAGTTTGCTAAAGATACAGGAATAACTGTACGTTTTATAGAATTTATGCCGCTTGATGGATCAGGTATCTGGAATTATAATCTTGTGGTAACTAAAAAAGAAATAATAAAAATAATAGAATCTAATTTTGATAATGTTTCTTTGGATAAAAATAATTCTTGTCCATCTGATCCTGCAACTGTATATAATTTTGATGATGGAAAAGGAAAAATTGGATTTATCCCATCGATTTCTGATCCTTTTTGTTCAAATTGTGATAGGATAAGATTGACATCTGATGGGAGATTTCTTACTTGTCTTTTTGAAAAAAAAGGATATGATTTAAAGAAAATGATTCGAAATGTAAAGGCAACTGATCAAGAAATTATAGATTATATTGTAAATTGCTATAAAAAGAAACCAGAAGGAATAGTCGAATTAATCAGAATTAATGAACTTAGACCAACGTTAAATCTTATGCATACAATAGGTGGTTGACCAAATTTGAATTCACATGAAGATAGAACTTTAAATATAAAATTATTTGGAATTTTAAGAGAAAAATTGAAAAGTAATACTCTGATTATTCCTATTCATGATAATTCCATTTCATTGAAGGAACTTGAAAAATGTCTTAAAGAATTATATCCTTCTCTCTATATTAATGAGATAAACTTTGTATTTGCTGTTAATAATGTAATATCTAATGAAAATGTCAACGTAACTTCATCAGATGAAATTGCTATAATACCACCAATAAGTGGAGGATAAAAATAATAAGAGTGATAATATGATTTCAATAACAAAAGATGTAATCGATCAGTTAAAAATTTTAGATCGACTTAAAGATGATTCATCTGGTGCCGTTGTTTTTTTTACAGGATCTGTTAGGAATTACAATTCCAAGGGAAAAATTGAGGGAATTTTTTATGAAGCTTATCAAGAAATGGTCGAAGAAATATTAAAAAAAATTGAAAAAGAGATTTTTGAGAATTGGACTATTAAAAAATTTATTGCAGTACATAGAATAGGATATCTCAATGTTGGAGAAATAAGTGTTATAGTTGGAGTTTCATCAGAACATAGAAAAGAGGCATTTGAAGCGTGTAGTTATGGAATTGATAATATTAAAAAAAGATGTCCAATTTGGAAAAAGGAAAAGATGCAATCTGGAAATTCTGAATGGGTAGAAGGTGTTATGATAAGTGAATGAAACAACAAATACTTATAATAAAGGAATGTTTGATGTATCCAGAAAAGGAGACACGTTAAGATTTGCTACCGCACAAGCAATAATTAAAGTAAGTCCTGAAAGTATAGATCTAATAAAAAATGAAAAAACACCTAAGGGCGATATTATTGAAGCCGCAAAGATTTCAGCAACACTTGGAGCAAAAAAAACATGGGAATTAATACCTTATTGTCATCCTATTCCTATAGATCATATTTCGACAGTTCTGTTGTTATACCAATCATTTATAGAAATTAAAGTTAGTGTTAAAAGTGTATGGAAAACAGGAGTAGAAATGGAAGCATTAACTGGTTGTAGTATCGCTGCTCTTGCTGTATATGATATGCTCAAACCAATAGATGAACATTTATCAATAGAATCAATAAAATTGTTAGATAAAACTGGAGGTAAAAGAGATTTTATTGAGAAAAGTCTTGATAAAAAAATTACCGTTGCCATATTTGTTATAAGTGACTCTACTTTTAATGGTACAAGAGTTGACAAATCAGGTAAAATGATAAGTGATAGATTAAAAAATACTTATGCTACTACTACTGAAATTGTTGGTTATGAAATATTACCTGATAATATAGACAAAATTAAGGAATATCTTATCCAATATTCTGATGAGAAAAAAGTAGATCTAATAATATCTTCAGGAGGTACTGGTTTTAGTAAAAGAGATGTAACTCCAGAGGCTACTAAAATGGTTATTGATAAAGAGGCAGCTGGAATTTCTGAAGCAATTAGATCGTATGGTCAAAGGAGAACACCATTATCAATGCTTTCACGGGGAATATCTGGAACAAGAGATAAAACTTTAATTGTAAATCTGCCTGGAAGCACTAAAGCAGTATCAGAATCGTTAGATCTTCTTTTGCCTAGCATATTTCATGTATTTAATATGTTAGGAGGGAAAGGTCATTAATGATATTCTACTATTAGTACTTGCTCCTATCTTCTTTGCAATAAGTTTTTTCTATTCTTCGGTAGGATTTGCTGGAGGAAGTAGTTATATTGCTATTCTAGTTTTGGTGGGCATCAATTTATACTCAGTCCCACCAATCTCTCTAGCATTAAACATTATTGTATCTTCAGCAGCCTTTTTTAATTATCTAAGAGCAGGTCATTTGTCATTAAGATTATCCATTCCTCTGTTGATTTCAGTACCTTTTGCATTTATAGGTGGTTCTATAGTTTTACCAGAAAAAATATTAACACTAGTTTTTGTCATATCTCTTTTTTCAGCTTCAGCTGCATTGCTATTATCTGGAAGAAGAATAACACATCAACATGAAAAGATGAAAAAAATGAATTTAGATTTTACTAAGACTACACTAATAACATGTTCGTTAGGTGCTCTTCTAGGAAGTATTTCTGGTCTTGTTGGAATAGGTGGGGGAATATGGCTTTCACCAATCTTGATAATGTCAGGTTTAGCTAATCCCAAGGAGGCAGCTGCTTCTGCTAGTTTGTTTATACTAACGAATTCTATAAGCGGATTTATTGCTCATTCTATAACCAATAGCGAAGATGTTGATTTTGACTTTATAATACCCTTGTCTATTGTTGTTCTTGCTGGTGGTATACTTGGATCTAGATTTGGAGCATTCAAATTCGATCATAATAAAATAATCATAATAATTGGAATTTTAGTTGCATTAGCAGGCATTAATCTTGCTACCAGGTTATTCAAGTAATAGATCACATAAAGTCTATGGGGTTACTAGATGCAAAAGAAAATCCAGAGAGTAAATTTACTTGTATATCATTCCCCTTTTCAATACTTGTTATTTTTTCAGGTACTATCACATAACCATTTGCCCTAGTCATAACTGTAATATTTGATGTTTCTCCAGTTATTGGTTCAGCATTTATTATGTTATTGTTAGGTTTTGAAATTGATAAATGGACATATAATATTTTTACAAAATTTTGAAATTTCTTTCTAGCATTCCAATTGTCAGTAATTTGAGCATTTATAATAGCTTTATTATTATAAGATAATCCAATTAAAGATCTAATTAATGGCATAGCCAATACAATGAAAGCATTAACAGCTCCTTGGATAGGTCCAGGTAATATAACAATAGGCTTAGATTTTAATACAGCAATTTTAGTTACTCTTCCTCTATCCAATTTAATTCCCTCGGCTATAATTCCAGGTTTCCCCATAGAATTGATAGATTCTGCAAGGAGATCCTTATGTCCAACAGAAGATCCTCCTATTGTAAGAATGATATCAGTTTGAGATATTGCATATTTTATCTTATTCTGGATATTTTTAATATTATCAGATGTTATTCCTAGATCAACAGGAATTCCTCCAGACGCTTCTACTAATGTAGAAATTATTTGACCATTAGTATTAAGAATCTTTCCATGAGTAACATTTCTAATATTATTGGTTAGTTCACTTCCAGTTGGAATTATTGCAACTTTCGGTTTTTTAAATATATTCAGTTTTTTGATGCTAATTAAGTGTAACAAAGCTATATCTTGAGTTCTAATTAAATGCCCTTTTTTAAACAATAATTTATTTTTAGAAATGTCCTTTCCTGCAGGAGATATAAACGATCCTTTGGGAAATTCAGAAAAAATTTTAACTGACCTATCAGTTATGTTAAATTTCACATATTCAACAGGAATGACTGTATCAGAATTTTTAGGTAAATATCCACCCGTTGGAATTCTGGCAGCATAGCTCGATTTTAAAGGTTCGACTTTACTATTTCCAAGTTTAATATCATTTATTACTTTCAGTGTCACTGGTTTCAAATTTGAAGCTCCTTTTATATCCTCATAAAGAACAGCAAAACCATCCATGTGTGAAGAATCATGTAAGGGAAGATTGAGCGATGAAATAATATTGTTATATAAAATTCGACCTAATGACTCTTTAGTATTTACTTCTTCATAGACAGGTTGAGCAATAATATTTTTTCGTAATTTGATAAATGCAGTTCGAATGGATAAATATGAATTTAATTCTCTATGCATAATTACTATCAAAATAAAATTAATGTAATTTGTTCTTTTAATTACAAATTATTAGTTTAAAATATTCAATTTTTAGAAACCCAACAATTCATCAAGATAAAGTATTAATATTGTAAAAGAACATGTTTTACCAAATGCTTTGATAATTAATGCATTGAATCTTAAGATCATAATATGTATTTTTCAAAAATCTAATTAATCTTATGGATTCGGAACCTGATTCCTTATTAGATAATTTCTATTTAATAGTATCTTTAAATAATATTTTCCAAAGTACTAAATGATGAAAAGGAAAGAAGAGTTTGAATCAATAAAAATGATATCATTAATAATCTTTGTTTTAGTATTAATTTTGATAAATTCTCTTTCTATCAGAGTATTGGCTTTAAATGAAGATTCTGTAACTACTACTTCTCCCTATGATAATGAGTTAATAAATAATGAGAATAACAGTATGATGTTGCCAGGAAGCAACATGACTTTTGTTTCATCATTGGATAACGCTAAAATGCATTTAATGGAAGCAATCATAGATATTGAGAATAATAATATTGATGGAGCATTAATGCAATTGAATATGACTGGTAATGATATAAAGATACACGAACATGAAATGGCAGATATGATGCTTATGATAAATAAAATGAAAGAAGTAGATAAAAAATAAAATAGTTAATGAGAACGTTTCTTCAAATGTAAAAAAGTAATTAAAGAACGAATCGAACAGAGATTATTTTATTATTAATAATAGCGCTTTCTATTATTGATATTTAGTTTCAGAATATAAAAAAAGAATGCTTAAATTATTTATTCTATAATAAGTTATGTGCCAAAGGGACTTCGCAGGTCAGTTTTATTTTCATTCTCTGCAGGGATTGTTGCAGGGCTTGTATCTATATCTATATCAATTATGCTCAAAGTATTTTTTGGTGGATTATTTTTACCGGAACTTGCATCACAAACATTATTTTCAATAACTCCCGGAGAATTTGAATCTCAAGCAATAGAAACTTTCGGCCCTCTTGCTAAATATTCTACTTTTATAGGATCAATAATAATTACCACAATAATCTTTGGTATATTTGGAATTCTTTTAGATAAATTATATAACAAATTTAATTTAAAGCACTACGTACTAAAGATTATACCTTCTTTTGTGTTAACTTATGGAATCTTAGTTACAATTTCCCTTATATTAGTAACAATAATTCAAGTTAGAAGTGGATCTCAAACAAATTCAATTCAACTTGTCATTCTTTCTCTTATTCCATCACAAATAGCATACGGGGTTATTCTTTCATTGTTTTTGAGAAAACCAAATGATAAAGTAGAACAGAAGTCTTACCCACAACAACAACAACAACAACAACAAACAATAACAGAAAATACTAAAGAAGAGAAAAATTATAATAGAAGAGACTTTATTCGTCTTATTCTTGCATCTATTGTTTCTATTCCAATAATATATTTTGGATTAAATCGATTATTTTCACCACAAGAAGTGGAACAACAACAACAACAACAACAATTTCAATCTGATACATCCAATTTACTGCCATCACCACAACAATCAGGATCAATACTATCTGAATTTAAAGATCCAACACTTGCTCCATTACTTGCTTCAGAAATAACCCCTACCTATTTATTCTATAGAATAGATATAAATCCGATTGTTCCTGAAGTAGATGTAAATTCTTGGAATTTGCAGATTAAAGGAATGGTTGATAATCCATTAAAATTAAGTTATGAGGAAATAAGGTCTATGCATGCAATTGAAGAATTCGTAACCTTAGAATGTATAAGTAATAAAATAGGTGGAGACCTTACAGGTACTGCACTATGGAAAGGAGTACCGCTCAAAAATATTCTTGAAAAAGCAAAGATTGTTCCTGGTGTAAAATATATAGTATTTCGATGTTCTGATGGTTATGATGTGGGTATCCCATTAGATAAAGGACTTTTGGATGAAACAATTTTAGCATATGAAATGAATTTAGCTCCACTAACATCTAAACATGGGTTTCCTGTTAGAGCTATAGTCCCAGGTTTATATGGAATGATGAATCCAAAATGGATCACTGAAATAGAATTGGTTGATAAAGTATATGAAGGATATTGGCAGAGAAATGGATGGACAAATATTGCTGAATATAATACTGGATCATCAATAGTTATACCTGGACAATCTCCAATAAGAAATAGATTCCGAGGTTTAGATGAAATTCCTTCTCCCTCCTCGAATGAAAGAGTCCCAATTGCAGGAATAGCATTTGGAGGAGACAGAGGCATTTCAAAAGTAGAAGTTAGCACTGATGGTGGTACAACATGGAAAACTGCTAAAATCAAGGAGCCGCTTTCTCAATATACATGGATATTATGGACAGCAGGATTCATTCCAGAAGAAGGAATAGATAATTATAAAATTGTAGTAAGGGCTACAGACAAAAAAGGAAAAATTCAGACTTCAGAGTTAAGAAAGCCATTTCCAGATGGGGCAACAGGATATCACACAATCAGTGTATAGACTACGCATAAATCACGATAAATATTACTGTTCAAATAATTGATAAAAGCCATAGCCTACTAATAAAGTAAATTTAATAACTAAACTAATAGTATGGTAGATTATGCTAATTGATTAAATGTATGATAATGATAATTTACCTATTGTTTATCAGTTCTATTTATTTACAAATTGGAGGCATTTCTGTTTATGTTTATTCTTTTCAAGCAGAGATTTTATTTTGGAAATATTATTCTCGTATGGTTTAGTAGTAGGATTAGAGGAAAAAGGAATATTATTTTTTAAATATTTAATATTTTATCTATTTCTTCATATTTAATGCCTATTTCTCCTTCTGCAGTTTGACCTTTCCATAACCGTGCACTACTTTTCTTGTTTATTATTTTATCAGGCAGATCTAGATATCGAGCAAGAGATCTTATCTCAGTTTTATAAAGATCGACAATATGAAAGAGATCTGCTCCTACATCACCATATTTAGTAAAATAGCCCAGCATCATCTCACTTTTATCTCCTGTTCCTAAAACTAATCGATTCATCACTGTTGCATAATAATAATAAAGTAATGACATTCTTAATCTGACTAAAAGATTTGCTCTAGCCATTTTATTTCTAGGAAGACCGTTGACTAATTGTTCCTTAATTTTATTTAATTCTATTACTTTGTATTTTATTTTCAAAGATTTAGATAATTCTATAGCATGTGTAGTATCGCTCTATGGAGTTAGAGATGAATCTGGAAGCAGTAAGCCAAATACTTGTTGATGTCCTAATGCTTTAACTGCCAAGACTGTACTCAACGATGAATCTATTCCCCCACTCATACCTATATTATTCCTTTAGAGTCTCGTTTTTCGATTTCATGTTTTATGAAATTTATTATAATACTACAAATATTTTCATACATGTTTTCATGAGAATAAATCTAAAACACGATTATAGATTGTTATTTATAATTTATCTTTATTAAATAACAAATTAGTTTTTATAATAAAGAAATTTATATATTTATAATTTGCATTAAATGTAATGAATAATATTGTGAAAGAATATGATTTTTTATTTAAAAGAAAGCCATAGCCTCCTGATGAGATGAGTCAATTGAATAGTAATAATGTAGAAGGCTATGGTTAATGTTCAAATCTACTTTTCTTTGGTTAGTTGTATTAGTATTATTCTATTATTATATAAAAACTCGATAAAATTTAATTGATTGGTTAATTAGTAAGATAAAAGCCATAGCCTACCACTAAAAAAATAGAAGCAATGCAAACAGAAATCAAAGTAGCAGTAGGCTATGACTACTTTCTTTAGTACTCGGAATTGCTTGATTTAAACATGGGACTGGAATATATAAAAATCAGTGAACAGTATTAATTACTATAATAATAATTGTCATAGCCGAACCAACTACATTACTTGGGTTCATAGATAGTTGTAGGTTCAACTATGACTGACTTTTTTTGCAATATGGTTTTAGGTTAGAGGTATGTATAAAATAGTAATGAATGTATTTAATATCTCGTAAAATTCTCATTCTATGTTTTGAATATGTATGTATAATTAAAATAATAGAAATTCAAAATACATAATAATT
>Ga0126314_10001676_pt1 | contig 10759 bp, 12 predicted proteins | sample Plot105B_FD_92535 | JGI IMG/M metagenome (GOLD analysis project Ga0126314, IMG submission 92535) | Serpentine soil microbial communities from UC McLaughlin Reserve, CA, USA - Plot105B | ecosystem: Environmental > Terrestrial > Soil > Grasslands | place: USA: UC McLaughlin Reserve, Lake County... | reverse complement strand
AAGGTGCCGTTGCATTTTCTGGTTATTGGCGCCGAAGGCAGCCGTCATGACGGACGACACCACCCATTTCGGCTACGAGACCGTCCCGCTCGCCGAGAAACAGAGCCGCGTGAACGAGGTGTTCCATTCCGTCGCGCGCCGCTACGACCTGATGAACGACCTCATGTCGGCGGGACTGCATCGGCTCTGGAAGGACACGCTGGTCACGGCGGTCCGTCCGTCCAGGACCCGCCCGTTCCGGCACCTCGACGTCGCGGGCGGGACCGGCGACGTGGCGTTTCGCATCCTCGACCGGGGCGGCCCCGGCACGCACGTGACCGTGCTCGACATCAACGGCGCCATGCTCTCCGCGGGGTGCGAGCGCGCGGGTTCTCGGTATCGGGACCGGATCGACTTCGTCGAAGCCAATGCGGAAGCCCTTCCGTTCGCGCCGAAGACATTCGACGCCTACACGATCGCTTTCGGCATCCGCAACGTGCCCCGGATCGCGGTCGCCCTGCAGGAGGCCCACCGCGTCCTCAAGCCGGGCGGGCATTTCCTGTGCCTGGAGTTCTCGAAGGTGGACGTTCCGGGGCTCGATGCCCTGTACGAGGCTTATTCCTTCTATGTGATCCCGCGCCTCGGGCAGGCCGTGACGAGCGATAGCGAGTCCTACCGCTACCTGGTCGAGTCGATCCGCCGCTTCCCGCCGCCGGCGGCCTTCGCGCGGATGATCGAGGAGGCGGGATTCCGGCGCGTCACGCACCGGCTCCTGACCGGAGGCGTGGTCGCCATCCATTCAGGCTGGAAAGTGGCGTGATCGGCAGCCTCGTCCACCTCGCCCGAAACCTGCGTGCGGGCTTCGTCCTGGCCCGCGAGGGCGCGCTTTCGCTCGTCGACCCGAGTGCCCTTCCACCGGCCGCCCGCCTCGCGATCCGCTTGGCGCGCGTCGTCGAGAAACCCGGAGTCGGCGACGGCGCGGCGCGCCTTTCCGCCTCTCTCACTCGGCTCGGACCCTCTTACGTGAAGTTCGGCCAGTTTCTCGCCACGCGCCCCGACATCGTCGGAGTCGCGGTGGCGCGCGACCTCGAGAGCCTCCAGGACCGGATGGCGCCCTTCCCCCGCGACGTTGCGATCCGCATCGTCGAGATGGCTCTCGGCCGTCCGCTGAGGGCGGCGTTCCTCGACTTCGGCGAACCGGTCGCCGCGGCCTCGATCGCCCAGGTCCACAAGGCCCGCATTCGCACCCCAGAGGGGGAGGAGACGGTGGCCGTGAAAGTAGTGCGTCCCGGCGTGCGCGAGCGCTTCGCGCGCGACCTCCAGGCCATGCGCGCCGCGGCTCGTTTCGCGGAGCGCTTCGTTCCCGACGCGCGGCGGCTGCGGACGATCGAGGTCGTCGAGACTCTCGCCCGTTCGGTGGCGATCGAGATGGACCTGCGCCTTGAAGCGGCCGCCGTCTCGGAACTGGCCGAGAACACCAAGGACGATCCCGGCTTCCGGGTCCCAAAGCCGCAATGGGATCTGACGGCCCGCGACGTTCTGACCACCGAATGGATCGACGGGCTGCGCCTCAGCGACATCGAGGCCATCGAGGCTGCCGGTCACGAGCGGGTGGCGCTCGGCCGGACGGTGATTCAGACTTTCCTTCGCCAGGCGATCCGGGACGGGTACTTCCATGCCGACATGCATCCCGGCAACCTGTTCGTCGACCGCGAGGGGCGCATCGCCGCGGTTGATTTCGGCATCATGGGGCGGCTCGGCCTTAAGGAGCGCCGCTTCCTCGCCGAGATCCTCCTCGGCTTCATCCGCCGGGATTACCGGCGCGTCGCCGAGGTGCACTTCGAGGCCGGCTACGTGCCGCCCCACCATTCGGTCGCCGACTTCGCGCAGGCCCTGCGCGCCATCGGCGAACCGATCCACGACCGGCGCGCCGACGAGATCTCGATGGCGAAGCTGCTGACTCTGCTCTTCGAGGTCACGGCCCTGTTCGACATGGCGACCCGCACCGAGCTCGTCATGCTCCAGAAGACCATGGTGGTCGTGGAGGGCGTGGCGCGCGTCCTCGATCCGAAGCTCGACATGTGGACCACCTCCGAGCCCGTGGTGCGGGACTGGATCGAGCGCCATCTCGGACCCATCGGGCAGATCGAGAACGCCGGCCGGGGCGTGCGCACGCTCGCGGGCGTGATGGCCGACCTGCCCGAGCTGGCGCTCAGGGCCGAGCGGGTCCTCGGCCAGCTCGAAGCCGTGACGGCCCAGGGAATCCCGCTCCATCCGGCGAGCGTGGCCGCGATCGGACGGGCCGAAGCGCGCGGCTACCGCTGGGGCGTCGCGGCGGTGTGGGTGATCGCCATCGTGCTGATCGCCATTCTGGTGAAGGCGTTCTGAGCGGGTCAGCCTTGCGGGGTGACGTGGCTCGACTGTAAATTCTGTACAGAACCGGGAGGGATGCCGTTCCACGAGCCGGGCGAGATCGGGAGCCTGTGACGTGACATCGCCGCTCGACGCGAAACGCATTCTTCTGATCGTCGGCGGCGGCATCGCGGCCTACAAGTCGCTCGATCTCATCCGGCGTCTGCGCGAGCGCGGCGCCGCGGTGCGCTGCATTCTCACGATGGGAGCGCAGCAGTTCATTACTCCGCTCGCCGCGGCGGGCATTTCGGGGCAGCGGGCGCATACGGATCTGTTCGACCGGGAGGACGAGGCCGACATCGGCCACATTCGCCTGGCGCGGGACGCAGACGCGATCGTCGTCGCTCCGGCGACCGCCAACCTCCTGGCCAAGATGGCCGGCGGACACGCGGACGATCTCGCTTCGACGGTGCTGCTCGCCACCACCCTGCCGATCCTGATCGCGCCCGCCATGAACGTGCGCATGTGGCTTCACCCCGCGACTCGGCGCAACCTCGAGACGCTGAGGAGCGACGGCGTTCACGTGGTCGGTCCCAACGAGGGCGCGATGGCCGAGGCGGAATCCGGGCCCGGCCGGATGAGCGAGCCGCTGGAGATCGTGTCGGCCCTCGAAGCGCTCCTCGCCTCCGAGGGCGCTCTCGTCGGCAAGCGCGTGCTCGTCACCTCCGGTCCGACCTACGAGTCGATCGATCCGGTGCGCTACATCGCGAACCGCTCGTCGGGAAAGCAGGGCCACGCCATCGCCCTGGCGGCCGCGCAAGCCGGCGCGGACGTCACCCTCGTCTCCGGTCCCGTCACCCTGCCCGATCCCCCTGGGGTGCGGACCGTTCACGTGGAGAGCGCCCGCGAGATGCTCGCCGCCGTCGAAGCCGCCCTGCCGGCCGACATCGGGGTATTCGCAGCCGCGGTCGGTGATTGGCGCGTCGACCGCGCGGCCGATCAGAAGATGAAGAAGGACGCCGGCGCCCTCCCCGCCCTCAAGCTCATCGAAAACCCCGACATCCTCGCGACGGTGGCCCGGCAAGACGAGCGCCGTCCATCCCTCGTGGTCGGATTCGCGGCCGAGACCGAGAACCTGGTCGCCCATGCTCAGACGAAGCTCGCCCGCAAGGGCTGCGACCTGATCGTCGCGAACGACGTCTCGCCGGGGACGGACGTGATGGGCGGCGACCGCAACACGGTCCACCTCGTGAGTCCGGCCGGGGTCGAGACTTGGCCGACCTTGTCCAAGGACGAGGTTGCCCGACGGCTGGTCTCCCACCTCGCCGCACGCCTGACGGAGCGCTCATGAGCCTTCCCGTTGCGGTGAAACGACTGCCCCACGGCCACGGGCTCCCCTTGCCGCGCTACGAAACCGCCGGAGCGGCCGGGCTCGACCTCCTCGCGGCCGTGGCCGAGGGCGCTCCGGTCACCCTGGAGCCGAACGACCGCACGCTCATCCCGACGGGCCTCGTGGTCGAGCTTCCGGACGGGTTCGAAGCGCAGGTGCGTCCTCGCTCCGGCCTCGCGCTACGCCACGGCGTCACGGTCTTGAACGCGCCCGGCACGATTGACGCGGATTATCGCGGGGAGCTCCAGGTCCTGCTGGTGAACTGGGGACGGGAGCCCTTCGTGGTGACCAGGGGGTTGCGGATTGCCCAGATGGTGGTCGCACCCGTGACGACGGCGACGCTCGTCGAGGTGCAAGACCTCGGCCCCACCGGGCGGTCGAACTCGGGCTTCGGCTCGACAGGGCTCGGAGCGGATCGAAAGGGCGACTGATGCTGTTCTTGTCGCGTCGCAGCCTGCTGGCTATCGCGGCGGTGGTCGACATCGCGCTCCATGCCCGGCCGATGCCGGTCGCGGCGAAGGCGCTCGCGGCGCGCCACAGTCTTCCGCCACGCCACCTCGAGACAATTCTGCAGGCCCTGGTGCGCCAGGGAATTCTCAAGGGGACGCGCGGTCCCCGCGGCGGCTACGAGCTCGCCCGGGAGCGCCGGCGCGTGACGGCGGGAGAGGTCGTGCGCGCAGCCATGCTGACGGGGGACGATAGCCTGCCGCCCCTGCCTCGGTCGAAGCTCGTAGACACGGTTGTAGAGCCCGTGGTCCGGCGGGCGGCTTCGGCTTTTCTGAGCGAACTCGATGGAATCACGATCGACGATCTGTGTCGAGACGCTGAGGCGCAGGCGAGCGCCGACCGCACCACGCCGGCTGATTTCACGATCTGAATTGTGAATTAGTCCAATTATCGACATTTCGCGCGAAATATCCTACCGTCCGGCGCTCAGCCTTTGGAGGACCTCATGGCCGAACCTGCCCGCAAGTTCGAGACGGCGCCGCCCGATCTCGGCAAGAAGCCCGGCCGTGGCCGCATCTACGGGTCCATCACCGACACTATTGGCGATACGCCGCTGGTCCGGCTCAACCGGCTGCCGCAGCAACGCGGCATCGAGGCAGAAATCCTGGTCAAGCTCGAATTTTTCAACCCAATCGCCAGCGTCAAAGACCGCATCGGCGTCGGCATGATCGACGCCCTGGAGGAGGAAGGGCGGATTCGGCCCGGGACGACTCTGATCGAGCCGACGTCGGGCAACACGGGGATCGCGCTTGCGTTCGTCGCGGCCGCCCGCGGCTACCGCCTGATACTCGTCATGCCCGAAACGATGTCGCTCGAGCGCCGCAAGATGCTGGCATTCCTCGGCGCCGAACTCGTTCTGACGCCGGGAGCGCTCGGGATGAAGGGGGCGCTCGCGAGAGCCGAGGAGCTCAACCGGGAAATCCCGGATTCGATCACTCCCCAGCAGTTCCGCAATCCCGCAAACCCGGAGATCCATCGTCGCACCACGGCGGAGGAGATCTGGAACGATACCGACGGCCGCATCGACGTGTTCGTGGCGGGTGTCGGCACCGGCGGCACGATTACCGGCGTCGGCCAGGTCATCAAGCCGCGGCTGCCCAGCATGCGGGTCGTCGCGGTCGAGCCGGAGGATTCTCCGGTCCTGTCCGGCGGACAGCCCGGTCCGCACAAGATCCAGGGCATCGGCGCCGGTTTCGTGCCGGAGGTTCTCGACCGCTCCGTGATCGACGAGGTGGTGACGGTCGGCAATCAGACCGCGTTCGAGACCTCGCGGCTCGTCGCGAAGCTCGAAGGGATTCCCGGCGGGATCTCCACCGGCGCCAATGTGGCGGCGGCTCTTGAAGTCGCGAGCCGGCCCGAGTTCCGGGGCAAGCGGATCGTCACCGTCGCGCCTTCGTTCGCGGAGCGGTATATCTCGAGCGCGCTCTTCGAAGGGTTCTGAGGCGTCCTCCACCGAGCGCATGCGGCGGGGCGGCTTCGGCCGCCCTTCCTTTTGGCCGGGGTTTTTCGAAAAAGCGTGGCCAGAACTTGTGCGCGCGGGCCGTGTTCTCCTGCTGGAACCAAGCGAGGAGCCAATCATGGCGGACGAGAGACGCGCGCCTCATTCTCTCAAAGAGCAGACCGCGGACCAGATTCGCAACGAGCAGCGCGGCGGCCGCAATACGCCGATCGATCCCAACGCGGAGGCGGGTCCAGCGGGCAACGCCACGATGCGGAAGGTCTGGAGCGAGCCGGGTGGCGAGGCGCACAACTACCGCAATGCGATGGTCGGCGCAGGAACCAAGGCCGACGACCAGGGCGAATTGACCGCGGCCGAAACGCCCGATGCCACGAAGCGGCTGGGCGATGCGACGCTGTCGCCGAACGATCAGGATGCCACCGCGGAGGCGATCGCGCGCGCGACTCAAGGCGGGAACGCGGCGAGCGGAACGGGCACGTGAGGAGGCCGGCATGAGTGCAGGCGACGGGAAGCCCTCCGTCGACCCGGAACGTCCTGACGCCGGCATCGGACGTCTCCCGTCGAACGCGACGCAACCCGAGGGACCACCGCGGGCGACCGAGGAACGGGGCGACAGCTCGGGGGATGCGCCGAAACCCTCGGACCGCCTGCCGCCGGCGGGCCCACATGCCGATCCCGCGCTGATCAACCCCGACGCGACCCCCGGAAGCGGCGCCCTGCAGCCGCCCGGCGGGCACGACGACGTGGATTCGACGAGCGGCTGATCCCCCGAAAGGGTCCGTGAAAGGGACCGTGGAGGAAGAGATGGCGAATGAAGTGCGTTCTGGGCCGCGGGTCCCGGAGGAGCGTCCGGATCCCAAGGAAGCGCCCCGCAAGGCGGGCGGCGAGGACCGCCCGGGCTTCGACCTCGGCGGTGCGACCGAGGAGGCCACCGGGATCGGGTCCAACACGGTTCCCGGCGGACCGAAGGGATCGGCCTCGAGCGGCACCGACGCCGGCGGCCGCGACACCGGTCTGACCAACCCCGCCGGCTCCCGCTCCCTCGGCGACGAGGCAAACGCCGGCTCCGATTCCGGCGCGGGTCCGACCGCCAGTTCCGGCCGCGGTTCTCGAGGAGGGTCGCCATGACGGGAAAGGACAAGCAGCACGAGACCGTCGATGAGAATCTCAAGGATCTCTCGATCGAACGGCCGCGGCTCACTCCGCAGGGGCGCGCCAGCCCCGACGAGGACGGTCAGGACTCCACCAATCCTATGGGTGACGGCGCGAAGCAGGGGCAGGGCGACAAGGCCGAGGGGTGAAGCCCTTTGGGCCCCGCTGCCCTTCGTCATGGCCTGGCTTGACCTGGCGATCCACGGCTTCGAAACCTGATCGCCGCAAAGGCGTGGGTGCCCGGCACGGATCCCTCGGATCAAGTCCGAGGACGGGCATTGACGCGGTGGAGCGGTGGAGCCGAGCTAGTCGACCGGGGCCGGATCAGGCGCTCAAGGCTTCCTTTTGCCTCTCCGCCCGCTTGCGGTCGTTCGGGTCGAGAATCGCCTTGCGGATCCGGATCGACTTCGGGGTCACCTCGACGAGTTCGTCGTCCTGGATCCAGGCGAGCGACTTTTCCAACGTCATGCGGATCGGAGGCGTGAGGCGCACCGCTTCGTCCTTCGAGGTCGTGCGGATGTTGGTGAGCTTCTTGCCCTTGAGCACGTTCACCTCGAGGTCGTTGTCGCGGTTATGCTCGCCGACGATCATGCCCTGATAGACCTTCCAGCCGGGCTCGATCATCATCGGGCCGCGGTCCTCGAGGTTCCAGAGCGCGTAGGCCACGGCCTCGCCGGAGTCGTTCGAGATCAAGACGCCGTTGCGCCGACCGGGGATCTCCCCCTTGTAGGGTTCGTAGGAATGGAACAGGCGGTTCATGATCGCCGTGCCACGGGTGTCGGTCATGAGTTCGCCCTGGTAGCCAATGAGGCCGCGGGTCGGCGCGTAGAAGACGAGGCGCTGGCGGTGGCCGCCGGACGGGCGCATCTCGGCCATTTCGGCCCGGCGCTCCGACATCTTCTGGACCACGACGCCCGAATGCTCCTCGTCGACGTCGATGACGACCTCCTCGATGGGCTCGAGGAGCTGACCGGTGGCCTCGTCCTTCTTGAACACCACGCGGGGCCGCGAGACGGCGAGTTCGAAGCCCTCGCGGCGCATGGTCTCGATGAGGATCGCGAGCTGGAGCTCGCCGCGCCCCGAGACGTAGAACGAGTCCTTGTCGGATGACTCCTCGATCTTCAGCGTTACGTTGCCCTCGGCTTCCCGGAACAGCCGCTCGCGGATCATGCGGCTCGTGACCTTGTCGCCCTCGGTGCCGGCCAGCGGCGAGTCGTTGACGAGGAAGGACATCGTGACGGTCGGCGGGTCGATCGGCTGCGCCTGGATCGGCACCTCGACGTCGGGCGCGCAGAACGTGTCCGCGACGGAGCCCTTCGTGAGGCCCGCGATCGAGATGATGTCGCCCGCCTCGCCGAGGTCGATAGGCTGGCGCTCGATGCCGCGAAAGGCCAGGATCTTCGAGACGCGGCCGTTCTCGACGAGGTTGCCGTCGCGGTCGATGACCTTGATGGTCTGGTTCGGGCGGACGGAGCCGGACGAAATCCGGCCCGTCACGATCCGTCCGAGGAACGGATTGGCCTCGAGCAGGGTGCCGAGCATGCGGAACGCCCCCTTCTCGGTCTTGGCCTGGGGCACGTGCTCCAGCACGAGTTCGAACAAGGGTGCCAGGCCCGCGGTCTTCGGCCCCTCCGGGCTCTTCGCCATCCAGCCGTCGCGGCCCGAGCCGTAGAGGATGGGGAAATCGAGCTGCTCGTCAGTGGCGTCGAGCGCTGCGAATAGATCGAACACCTCGTTGATGACCTCGCCGGCGCGCGCGTCCGGCCGGTCGACCTTGTTGATCGCGACGATGGGCCTCAGGCCGATCTTGAGAGCCTTCGAGACGACGAACTTCGTCTGCGGCATCGGCCCCTCGGCCGCATCGACGAGGACGATCACGCCGTCGACCATGCTCAGGATCCGCTCGACTTCGCCGCCGAAATCCGCATGGCCCGGCGTATCGACGATGTTGATGCGGGTGTCCCTCCAGACCACCGAGGTCGCCTTGGCGAGGATCGTGATGCCGCGCTCCTTCTCAAGGTCGTTGGAGTCCATCACCCGCTCCGCGACGCGCTGGTTCTCGCGGAACGCGCCGGACTGCGCGAGGAGCTTGTCGACCAGCGTGGTCTTGCCGTGGTCGACGTGGGCGATGATAGCGATGTTGCGCAGCTTCATGACGGAGTCCAAAGCAAAGCTGCCCGGCTCGCGGCGGCGTCAACCGTGAACCGCGCGAACCAGGCAGGTGAAATCTGTTGCGATGCAATATAGGCAGAGGCCTGCGGCCGCAATAGGGCGCCGCGCCTCAGGCCGTCGAGGGCCTCGGCCGGAAGCGCCATTCGGGCCGCGCACTGCGGACCATCATCATCTCGCCGACGTTTTCCGGCGTGATGAGGCCGACGAGCTGCTGCGACCCGTTCACCACGAGGAGAGCCGGCGCTCTGGCGCTGTTGAGGAGCGCCAGGGCGGCCTCCAGGGGCTGCCAGTCCCCGACGGTCGGCAGTTCGCGCGCCATGACCTCGAGGACCGGGGTCGTGGGTCCTCCTTTACGCAAGGCCAGGATCAGCCCGTCGCGGGTGAGAAGGCCGCGGGGCCGGCCCGAGCCGTCGACGACGGGGAATTCCTTCTGCGACGTGCGCAGCATCATCTCGACGGCGTCGTCCAGGGTCGCGCCGGGCGAGAGCGCCTCGACCGAACTCATCATGACGGACCGCACCGGCAGGCTCTGCGTCCCGTCGCGGAACGCCACGTGCTGGGCTTCCGCGGTCGCGGCGAGATAGACGAAGAGCCCGATCACGATCAGCATCGGGTTGATGAACAGGCCGGCGAGCGCAAAGACGAAGGCCGCGCCCTGCCCGATCCGGGCGGCGATCCGGGTCGCGTCCGCATGGCTGCGGCTCATGGCGAGGATCGCGCGCAGGACCCGGCCGCCGTCCATGGGAAAGGCCGGGATCATGTTGAACACGACGAGGAAGATGTTAGCGCCGGCGAGCCGCGCCAGCAGGCCGGCCCGCGGGTTCTCGAGATCGGCCATCGCGGCCCCGTCGAGCCCCGTTCCGATGATGAGGATCAGCACGGCCGCGATCACCACGTTCACCGCCGGGCCCGCGAGGGCGACGACGAGTTCCTCACGGGGCTTGTCGGGGATTCGCTCCAGGCTCGCGACCCCTCCGATCGGCCAAAGGGTCACGTCCGGCGTCCGGATTCCGTAGCGACGGGCTGCGAAGATATGGCCGAACTCGTGGGCGAGCACGCAGGCGAAGAGCAGGATCATGAAGAGCACGCCTTCGAACGCCGCCTCGCGCCCGCCCAGCCGCCAATACGACCCGCCGATCCACGCGAGGAACAGCAGGAAAGTCACATGGACGCGCACCGTCGTGCCGGCGATGCGAGCGATCGGAAAGGACCAGAGCATGGGAGTCTCCGCGGGCCGGGTGCGCCCGGATCACGGAAGGGACGCGCGAACGCCGCCCGGGCTCTGGGGCTTAGAGATGGAGCTTCTTCTTGCGCTGCGCCAGGGTGCGCAACCGAAGCGCGTTCAGTTTGATGAAGCCCGCCGCATCCCGGTGATCGTAGGCGACGGCGCCTTCCTCGAAGGTCACGAGGTCCTGGTCGTAGAGCGTGTAGGGGCTCTCGCGGCCGACTACATGCACGCCGCCCTTGTAGAGCTTCAAGCGCACGGTGCCGGTCACGAACTCTTGCGAGCGATCGATGAGGGCCTGTAGCATCTCGCGCTCGGGAGAGAACCAGAAGCCGTTGTAGATGAGCTCGGCATATTTCGGCATGAGCTCGTCCTTGAGGTGCGCCGCGCCGCGGTCGAGGGTGATGGACTCCATCGCGCGGTGCGCGAGGAGCAGGATCGTCCCGCCGGGGGTCTCGTACATGCCGCGGCTCTTCATGCCGACGAAGCGGTTCTCGACGAGGTCGAGGCGGCCGATGCCGTT
>Ga0126314_10001675_pt1 | contig 10759 bp, 9 predicted proteins | sample Plot105B_FD_92535 | JGI IMG/M metagenome (GOLD analysis project Ga0126314, IMG submission 92535) | Serpentine soil microbial communities from UC McLaughlin Reserve, CA, USA - Plot105B | ecosystem: Environmental > Terrestrial > Soil > Grasslands | place: USA: UC McLaughlin Reserve, Lake County... | reverse complement strand
TTGAACGTGGCGATCACGTCCTTCTGGGCCTCGACCGCGTGCGCGTGCTCCCGTCCTCGTTCGAGGACCCGGGGCTGACCGACGAGGATCCCAACGGCCAGACCACCTCGGCGCCGGACACGGAGGGGCCCGGCGGGCAGGTCCCCGACGCCCTGTTCGACAAGAACCCCGCCGCGCCGCTCGACGTGGGCGTCGCGGCGCCGACGCCGCGCAGCCTCGCCCCCACCGCCCGCGGCGCGGTGCCGGTGAGCCCGCGGGTCGAGCGCAGCACGGGCGCCTACGTCGCGTTCACGCGCCCGGCGAAGCACGTCGACTCGACGGTGTTCGAGCACCGCGTGACGGCGCCGAACGCCTTCGCGCACGCCGCCGACTCGCGCGAGGCGCAGGACGAGGACCGCCAGCAGCTGTGGTTCGACCGCGACCCGCAGGACGTCGCCGTCCAGCTCGGCGGCCGCGCCGTCGCCGAGGGCGGCCGGGTGCAGCTCCTGCGCGGGCAGCTCGCGACGATCGCGGTGACGCCGAACGGCCCTCGCCGCTACGCGGCCTCGCTGCTCCAGCCCAGCACCGGGCTCGTCCTGCGCGCCAGCAGCCCGGTCGTCCTCGTCGCCCAGGGCGCCAACGGCATCGAGCCGGTGCAGGTCGACCGGATCTACCGCTGGACGCCGCCCGTGCCCGGCACGCCGGGCAGCTTCGACCACCCGACGCTCCAGACGCACGGGATGCACCTGCCCTCCGACGTGCGGATCCCGGTCCGGCGCTTCGAGGTCGAGGTCGTCGACACGGTCCCGCCGCGCTCCGCGCCCGACCCCTCGACCGCCGGGCTGGCGGCGGCCTCCCACGCCGGCGACACCGTGTACGTGTGCGTCCCCGCGCCGCTCGCGCGGCCGCTCACGCTGGCCTCCGTGAGCTACCCGGGCGGCCGGCCCGCCGTCGTCACCGACCCCTCCCCCGGGATCGCCGTCCACCCGCCGAGCGCCGCCGCGGCGGTACTGCTGGGCATCGGCGGGACGATCTGGCGCATCAACCTCGGCGTGGCCGATCCGCCGGAGGCGCCGGTGCAGGTGGAGCTCGTCGTCGGCGTCGGGCTGACCGACGGCACCGGCGACGTGAGCTGCCTGCTGGCCGTCGACCCCCACTTCACGCTCGACGCGGCCGGGTTCACCGTCGCGCGCGGCGGGCGGCTGAGCCTGACCTGCAGCGGCGGCGTCGTGCCGGGGGCGATCGTGGTCACGCCCGCCGGCGGGGTCGTCACGAGCATCGCCGGGAGCACCGTCCACCTCGACGTCGCGCCCGCCGCGCCGGGCGCCCCCACGCACACCCGGACCGTGCTCGTCACCGACGCCGGGGCCGCCAACCGCCGCGCCCGGCGCACGTTCACGGTGACGCCGTGAGCGCTCCCGGGCAGGCGCAGCCCGGCGGCCGCGCGGCGCTGCGACAGGCGTTCGACGCGTTCGCCAACGGCGTCGGTGCGCTGGTGACCGCGCCCTCGGGCGTCGTGATCGGGCCGCCGGGGCCGCCGCCGCCCCCGCCGCCGCCCGCCGCCGCGCCACAGCGCGTCTGGCGCCCGCTGGGGCCGTTCGCGATCCCGCACGGCCAGGCCAAGGGCGGCGCCGACGACCCGCGCATGCCGGTCGCCGGCCGGATCGCGGCGCTCGCCGTCGACCCCGCGAACGCGACGCACCTGATCGGGGGCGCGGGCGGCGGCGGGATCTGGGAGAGCATCGACGCCGGCCAGTCGTGGCTGCCGGTCTCCGACACCATGCCGTCGCTGGCGATCGGCGCGATCGCATTCGACCCGTCGGTTGCCGGGCGCGTCTACGCCGGGACCGGCGAGGGCGACTCGCTCTCCTACCTGGGCGCCGGCCTGCTGCGCTCCGACGACAGCGGCCACACGTGGGCGCCGGTCCCGTGCGCGGCGCCCCCGACCGGCGGCTACTTCACGCTGAAGGTCGACCCCGAGCACGCCGGCGTGCTGCTCGCGGGCACGACGACGGGCCTGTGGCGCTCGGCCGACGGCGGCCGCAACTGGGGCGCGGCGATCCGGCCGGTGATGACGTGGAGCATCTCGTTCCACCCGGCGGTGCCCGGCACCCCCGGCCTCTCCCAGGAGGTCCTCGCCGCCAGTTCGGACGGGCTCTGGCGCAGCACCGACGGGGGCCGGACGTTCCCGCCCGCCGGCGCGGTGGCCGTCCCGGGGGCGCCCGCCTTCTGGTCGCGCCTGGCCGTCTCGCATGCGCCGAGCGCGCCCAACGTCGTCTGGGTGTGCGGCGTCGGCGGCACCGCGCCGAACGGGACCCCGAACGACAACGGGCACGTCGCCCGCAGGCCGGGGGCGCATCCCGCGGCCTTCGCCGCGGTCGCGGTGCCGGCGGCGGTGCCTGTCGGCACGATGTCCCAGGCGACCTACGACTTCGCGATGGCGGTCGCGCCCGACAACGCCGACACCGTGTATCTCGGCACGCTCGACGTCTGGCGCATCGACCGCAACGCCATAACCGGCGCGTGCGCCTTCACGCCCGTCTCCCACGTCGCCGGGTCGCTCGCGCGCGGCGCGCTGATCCATTCCGACCAGCATGCGTTCGCGTTCCCGCCCGCGACCCCGGGGACGGTCTACGTCGGCAACGACGGCGGCGTATTCCGGACGACCGACCGCGGGACGACGTGGGAGGCGCTCAACCGCGGCCTGTCGATCCTCGAGGTCGAGTACCTCGCCCAGCACTCCCAGGTCGACTCCTGGCTGCTCGCGGGCACGCAGGACAACGGGACGGAGCGCTACGAGGGCTCCGGGACCTGGTTCCACGTCGCCGACGGCGACGGTGGCGACTGCGCGGTCGACGAGGACGCCCCGGCGTCCTGCTACCACGAGTACTTCGCCGGCGCGCAGCCGGGTAGCGAGATCCACAACGAGCGCTCGCGCGCGGGCGGCGGCTGGGAGAGCTGGCGCTACGCGACCGCGGGCCCGACGGGGCATCCGACGCTGTTCTACCCGCCGATCGAGGCGTGGGGCGGCATGCTCGTCCAGGCCGGCCAGGACGTCTTCGTCTCCGACGCCGAGGGCGACGCCGGCAGCTTCACCCAGGTCGCGATCCCACCGATACCGCTGTCGAACGACTTCGTCAGCGCGATGGACATCGCCTCGCCGGACCGGATCGTCGTCGGCACGACGCAGGGCCGGCTGTTCGAGCTGACCCGCAACGCCGCGCCGCCGCCGGCCTGGAACGTGCGCGCGCTCGGCGCGGCGCCGCTGGTCGGTCCGCAGTACTGCACGGACGTGCTCGTCGACCGCAACGACCCGCGGCGCATCTGGGCCACGTTCGGCGGCGTGCTGGCCGGCTTCCTGGCTCCCACCGGACCCGCCAACACCGCCGTGATGCGCTCCGACGACGGCGGCACGAGCTTCAACCCCGCGATCGGCGGGCTGCCCGCGAACCTGCGCACGTGGGCGATCGCCGCCGACCCCGCGAACCCCCCGACCGTGTTCCTGGCCGCCGACCGCGGCGTCTACCGCTCGGTCGACCGCGGCGCGACCTGGACGCCGCTGGGCGCCGGCCTGCCGAACTGCCAGGTCAAGGACCTCGCCTTCCACCCCGTCGCGAGGGTCCTGCGCGCCGGGACCAAGAGCCGCGGCGTCTGGGAGCTCGACGTCGACCTGCCGCCCGCGGCCGGCCCGGAGGTCTACGTCCGCTACCACGCGGTCGACGCCGGCCGCGCGCTGCCGGCGGGGACGCTCGCCCCGGTCGAGTCGCCCGACCCGTTCGCGCCGCAGCGCTCGGCGCGCTGGTGGGAGAGCCCCGACGTCAAGCTCGACGCCGCGCCGCACCTGCGGCCGCTGCTCGCCGGCGTCGAGTTCGACGCGTTCTCCGACGACCACGGCCTCGCCGCGGCGGGCTTGTTCGCGGAGGCGCCCGTGCCGGGCCGGCCGGCGCGCATCTATGTCCAGGTGCACAACCGCAGCGCCGTGCATGCGACCAACGTCGACGTGCGCGTCTTCTTCGCGGCCGGCTACCCGATCGGCGCGCCGCCGCTGCCCCCCGGCTTCTGGGCCGGCTGGCCGGCCAACGCGCCGGGCGCCGGGAGCGCGTGGAAGCCGGTCGCCGCCGCCGTCCGGATCGCCGACATCGAGCCCGGCCGCGGGCGGCTCGCGGCCTTCGACTGGGCGGTGCCGGCCGACCTTCCCGGCGGCGCGGCGCTGCTCGCCGCCGCGGCGCCGGCCGCGTCACCGCTCGCGCCCGCGCCCATGAACCTCTCCGAGCTGCTGGCGGCGACGGGCGCGTGCGGGCTCAGCGCGATCGCCGGGGTGCGGCCGGGCCAGGGTGTGGCGGGCCCGCGCCCGGGAGCCGTGGAGGCATTCGTCCACGCCTCCACCGGCGCCGACACGTACCGTCTCGAGGTCGACGCGGGCAGCCCGGGGATCGTCGTGGGAGCGGTGCTGTCGAACGGGCTCGCCGGGCAGGCGAGCGCGGTCTCGGCGCGGCCGCTGAACGAGCCCGACTTCCCGGCGTTCGGCGCGCTGCTCGCGAGCCGTGCCGTGCTCGGCGCCCAGCTCGACCGGACGCGGCTGTTCGTCCCGCCCGCGCGCGGGCCATGGCTCGGCGACCTCGCGCTCGCCGCCGGCGACGCCGAGCCGGTCGTCCTGCTGCTGGTGCGCCCGCAACCGCCGCGCGGGCGCTGGACCCTCGTGCAGCGCGACGCCGCCGGCGTGGTGCGCGGCGGCCTGACCGTGGAGTCGTGACCGCCGGAAGGAGCCCCGTGTACGAGCTGCTGCCCATCATCCTCGGCGCCCTCACCGGCGCGCTGACCGCCGGCGTCGACCGGACCGTCCTGCGCTGGGGCGTCCGGATGGGCGCTGCGCTCGCCGCCGGCTGCGCGGCGGTGCTGCTGTCCGGCGAGGAGGCGCCGCTGCTGGTCTGGGACACCGCGCAGGCGCTCGCCGCCGCGGGCCTCGCCGGCGCCCTGGTCGCGCGCATGGCCTCCTCGCGGCGCGACGCCTCATAGATGCTCAGACGTGCGGCTCCGTCGTCGTTCCGGAAGAGCAAGCCGGTAGGCGGCCGCGAGCCACCTCCACGCGGTGGGTATCCACGTCCCATGAAGTGAGCGTCGTCAGGTGTCGACACCTCGCCGACGACGCGGCGCCAGCCTCGACTGAGCGGCTGCGCTCCACACCCAGGTGCGGGAGGGACCATGGAGATCACGATCATCGGCACCGGCAACATGGCTCGCGGCATCGCCACGCGGGCGCTCGTGGGCGGTCACGCCGTCACGCTGCTCGGCACTGAGACCTCGAAAGCCGAAGCACTCGCCGACGAGCTCTCGGGGGATGTCCGCGCCGGGAAGGTCGGTGACCCGCTCGCCGGGGACGTCGTCGTGCTCGCCGTCTGGTACGCCGCCGTCGACGACGTCCTCGGCCGCTACGGCGACCAGCTCCACGGCAAGATCCTCGTCGACATCACGAACCCGATCGACGTCGACGCGTTCGAGCCGCTGAAGCTCGACGCCGGCTCGGCCGCGCAGGAGATCGCCGGGAGGGCACCGGGCGCCCGCGTCGTCAAGGCCTTCAACACGACGTTCGCCGGCACACTCGGCGAGGGTCGCGTCGCCGGACAGCCGCTAGACGTCCTGCTCGCGTCAGACGACGACGCCGCGAAAGCGACGATCGGGCAACTCGTGGCGGACGCCGGCCTGCGCCCGATCGACGCCGGGCCGCTGCGCCGCGCGCATGAGCTGGAGGCGCTCGGCTACCTGCACATGGCGATTCAGCAGCCGCTGGAGACGAACTACGGCAGCGCGGTCAAGGTGCTCGGTTAGCCACGGCCAGTCGCCGCGGAGGGCCGCTTCCTCGACGGCCCGGCCGCCGCACTTGGCTCAATCCTCGTGCGCGTTCGCGCAGTGCTCGCCGCCTTGGCCCTGGCCGTCGCCCGGCGTTCCCACCGGCGGCAAGGGCAGCGTCTGCGGACTGTGGGCCAGCAGCGCTTCCTTCGCCATGCCGTTGTCGTTGGACGGGCTGCCCGCCGCCGGGGCGTGGCAGGCGGTTGCGGGGAGCCCCGTGTGGTGGAACGCGTTCGCGGGTGACGCCGCGATGACGGCGATTACGAGGCCGGCTAGACATGCGCGCTTCATGAGCTCCTCCTCGGGCGGGCGACTTCACCGAGGGGATACGCAGCGATGACTCCGCCGGTTCGTTGAGGATGTGACGCCATCCCGCCGATCTTGGCGCGCCAGGCGATGGACCGCCTCGCCGAGGGTCTGGTCGAGGTGCCCCTGCGTCGGTGGAGCTCATCGGTGAATGTCAGGGTGCGCCCGTACGCTCGCACGACGCTGGGCGCCATCTCGAGCACGGCGTTCCCCTCGTCCCACTCCTGGCGCTCGGCGCCGCGGGGCGGCACGTGACCCCGGCGCGGAAGAGCGAAGGCGCTCCGCCGGCGCAGGCAGCGTGCAGTGGTCGCAGCGGTCATGGGATGCTCCTACGCGACCGGCTCGCGCCGGACGACGGCGATCGCCCTGGTCGCCCGTGCACGGTGGCCGGCGAGCCGGAACGGATGGCTCGCCACGTATCGGTGCGCCCGTCGGAGGAGCACGTACGGCGCGGCGACGATCGCGACGACGGCGGCGGCGAGCAGTGTGACGCTCGCGGCGACGAGGGCCATGGCGACGACGAGGGTGACTGCCACCGTGAACGGCCCGGCGAGCAGCAGGCTGCCGAACACGAGGGCGCCCCCGGTGAGGAACGCGGGCGGTCCCGCCTGGGCGACGAAGCCGACCAAGTCGCTGATGTCTTCGAGCATCCGGCCGGTGGATGGAGGCTCGGTATGTCGAGCGGTGGTGGTCATGCCAGGAGGTTCCCTCCGTACGGCTGGGGTCTCCTCAGGGCAACACACCGGTCGCGTCCCCGGTCGCCATCCTGCGGTGGATCCTCGGCACCAGACTGGGCACCTGCCCTGACGAGAGCGCGCGCGCATGTGGGGAGGCTGATGGCATGAACACACCACACCCCTCCACCCCGCATCCGCCCATCGAGGAGATCGAGGAGGCCGCTTCGTTCGTGGGCCTCGCGGCCGCCCTGGCACTCCGTGCCGTCGAGATCGGCGCGATCGTGCTGCTCGGCCTGCTCGTCTGCCCGCCGCTGCTGATCCTCACGTTCCTCGTGATCGCACCGATCGTGGCCGCGGCGGTCGTCGTCTCCCTGGTCGCCGCGATCCTCGCGACGCCGTACCTGCTCGTGCGCCACCTCCGCGGGCACCACGTGCCCCACGCCTCCGTGTTCGCGCGCCGCCTCCGTCACGCCGGGCGCGCGATCGTCGACCTACTGCCCCACCGCATCGTGCGCGAGGCGCGCCGCGACCCGCTTCTGTGACGACGCGAGCGCGATCAGCACGCTCGTGGCGATCGCGCTCAGCAGCAGCACACTGATGTGAGCCGCGAGCGGCAGGAGCACGACGAGCAGCCCTAGGGCCGCCAGCCGCTCGCGGTTCCACGTCCCGGTGATGCGCCGGCGGAAGAGCGTCTCGCCGAGCAGGAAGAGCCCGGGCCCGCCGAGCACCATCGCGATGCCGACGCCGTGCAGGGCCTGCTCCGGATGGGCGATGAGCAGGTCCTGGCCGACCGCCGTCGCGATGATCCCGGCGACGATCGGCAGGTGCCCGTAGGTGTACGCGTCGCGCGCGAGCCGGCCCGGATCCTCGCTGGAGCGCATCGCGGCGCGCGCATGCTCGGCCGTCGCGCCGAAGTAGACCCACCACAGTGCGGCCGTTTCCACGAACGCGACCACGAGACAGAGCAGGACGGTCATCGTGAGACCGGCTGCCGAAGCGGTCGCCCCGGTCACCACGATCGACTCGCCGAGCGCGATGATGATGAACAGCTGGCAGCGCTCGGCGAAGTGACCGCCCTCGACGTCGTAGTCGGTGGTGACCGCGTGCCCGCGACCGGGCAACCAGTATCCGGCGGCGGGCGCGCCCAGATCGAGCGCGAGCGCCGGGGTCCACAGCAGCAGGCGCCGGCCGTCTGAGAGTGCCGCGCCGGCCAGCCAGAGCACGCCCGACGCGGCGCTCCACGAGACGAGCCGTTCGAACACGTCCCGGAGCCGGTCGCCGCGAGGCAGGTGCAGCGCCGCCGCCGCGTTGCGACCGACCTGCAAGACCACGTATCCGCCCGCGAACAGCAGACCGTGCTGCCCGAGCGCGTCGGGAAGCGCGGCGGCCATCAGCAGGCTGGCCAGCATCCCCGCGGTGAGCACCACGCGGATGCTCGGCGAGTCGGGGTCGAACCAGTTCGCCATCCACATCGTGTTGATCCACGCCCACCAGACCACCAGGAGCAGGAACCCGGCCTCGGCCACTCCGCGCAGCGAGAGGTCGTCGAGGATCAGATGCGAGAGCTGAGTGACCGCGAAGACGTAGACCAGATCGAAGAAGAGCTCGACCGCGGTGACGGCTTGCGCGCCTTCGCCGCGCGGCCGCAGGTGCCGTGACGCGTCAGGCACTGCAGCGCGCGACGTCGGCGGCGCCCGCCCGGATGTCCGCCACGAGCATGTCTTCCAGGGCGCGGAGCTGCCCGCTCTGGGCAGCGGCGACGACCGCGTCGAGCAGGCGCTGATGCTCGGTCGTATCGACAGGGACACGCCGATCGCCGGCGAGATGGCGGCGGGCGCGGGCGGCGAGTTGCCGCGCGTTCGGCTCGCTGAGCCCCAGCACGCGCGCGACCCGTCGGTAGGGGTAGTCGAACGCCTCTCGCAGGACGACCACCGCCCGTTCGGCCGGAGACAGCGTCTCGAGGAGAGCGAGGACCGCGCGTTCGAGCGCCTCGCCGCGCTCCGCGGCGTGCGCCGGATCGGCTTCCGCGTCCACGGGCTCGGGGAGCCACGCCATGGGCGTCTCCCGGCGCTCGCGGGCAGACTGCGAGACGTTGATCGCGAGGCGCGTCGCGATGGTCGCGAGGAACGCCCTCGCGTCGCGGACCGTGCTTCGCTCAGCGCCGTGCCAGCGGATCCACGTGTCCTGCACAACCTCGTCCGCTTCCGCCGCGCTTCCCAGGATGCGATAGGCGATGCCGAACAGCCGTGGCCGTACCGACTGGAACGACTCGATGTCGATGGCCAGCGAGGGACTGACCGCGTCGATGGTGCTCATGCCGTCGACTCTCGCCCCCAGCGGGGTGCGGTCACATCAGGGCAAGTCCCGCGTCAGGTCCCTAGTTGCGTGACGAGTGCCCTGGGCCACTAGGCGGTCTCGCCGGGTGTCACGGGCGGGAGCGCTGCCCGGTCCTTGACGGTGTGACGCCGCCGAGCGCTTCCCCGGCAAGATCCTCCCCGGGCTGCGGCCTCGTCCGTTCCCGCCGGCGGACGGCTCCGAGGGCACGGACCCGCGAGCGTCCGCTGACCGGTCGCCGGTCCCGCCGCCCATGGGCGGCGGGATCCGGCTAGGCCGGCATGCCCGCCTGACCGGCGTGGCGGAGCGCTCCGGGCAGCTCCTTGCGGGATCGGATGTCGAGCTTCGTGAACACCTTGCGCAGGTGGTACTCGACCGTCCGGGGGCTGATGAACAACTGGGCGCCGATCTCGGGATTGGTGTGGCCGTCGACCGCCAGCCGGGCGACCTGCGCCTCCTGCGCCGTGAGCTCGTAGAGCGTCTCGACCGAGCGCTTGCGGACGGTCTCGCCCGTCGCGAGCAGCTCGCGGCGGGCGCGCTCGGCGAACGCCTCCGCGCCCGCACGAGCGAGCACGTCGTGCGCCGAACGCAACTGCTCGCGGGCGTCCACACGGCGGTTCTCGCGGCGCAGCCACTCGCCGTACAGGAGCTGGGCACGGGCGCGGTGCACGACGATGCGGGTGCGGCCGAGCCGCTCGATGGCCTCCCGGTAGAGCCTGTCGGCATCGTCGCCGTCGGCGACGAGCGCCCGCGACCGGGCCTGGATGCCGCGCGCCCAGTCCGTACCGGCCTCGCGGGTCCGCTCCTCGAGCAGGCCCAGCGCGGTGGTCGCGACATCGAGCCGTCCGCCTCGCGCGGCCGCCTCCACGAGCTCGGTCAGCGGCCAGTTGACCATGCCGAAGTCCTTGTACTCGCAGGCCCGCTGGGCCGCGGCGAGCGCCTCGTCATAGCGGCCGAGCCCGTTGTAGAGCACGGCCCGCGCGTACTCCGCCATGCAGATCGCCCGCCCCTCGCCCCTCGCGGTGGCGGCATCGACGCTGGTGGCGGCCATCTTCAGCGTCGCGTCCTCGTGGCCCCGCCAGGCGGCAAGCAGGACCGAGGTGCCCCGCCAGCGCGTGTTGCCGGTCGCCTCGACGATCGCGTCGGCCTCCGCGGACAGGACCGACGCGGCGGCGAAGTCGCCTGCGTAGATGTGCACCGCCGCGCGGTAGAGGAGGAAGATCGGAAGCACCGTCAGCGCGCCGGCCTCGCGAGCGAGGGCCACCGCCCGCGTGGTGAGCTGTTCCCAGGATCCGTCGTCCCAGACCTCGTGGGCAGCGGGCCACGCCATGAGCATCCACCGCAGGCCCCGACCGCGCGGCACGTGCCCTTGCGCGAACGCGTCCACCGCTCGCCGGAGCGGCTCCAGGCCGGCGGCGTACCCATGGGTGTATCGCGCCGCCAGGCCGTCGAGCAGCAGGTCGGCGGCGCGCGGCGGTCCCGGGCCGACCGGCGCGGCGTCGGCCGCGGCGGCCGTCTCCTCCAGGGCCCCCCCTCCACCGAGCCGGCCGGCGAAGATGCTCGCCACGAGCGCTTCCAGGTAGGTCTCGCGCGCGAGGCCGGCATCGACCGGCTCG
>Ga0126314_10001674_pt1 | contig 10762 bp, 8 predicted proteins | sample Plot105B_FD_92535 | JGI IMG/M metagenome (GOLD analysis project Ga0126314, IMG submission 92535) | Serpentine soil microbial communities from UC McLaughlin Reserve, CA, USA - Plot105B | ecosystem: Environmental > Terrestrial > Soil > Grasslands | place: USA: UC McLaughlin Reserve, Lake County... | reverse complement strand
TCGATTCTCTAACGAAACCAATTCTGTGCCTGTTCTCGATGCCGCTTTTCAAAACTTTGCATCACAGGGTGTGACAGATCTTATCGTAGATCTTAGATATAACGGAGGCGGTTATGTAAGTACTGCAGAACACCTGATCAATCTTATCGCTCCATCAACCGCAAATGGCGTAATGTATAAGGAGCTTTTTAATGCAACGATGAGGGATGGCAAGGCTACCATCATGAAAAATCAGCCAATACTCGATGAAAATGAAAAAGTACGGTTCACCGACGGCAGAATGGTCAATTATTTCGATGATGTTGATTATTCCGTTGCAGCCAATACCAGTTCCTTCAATAAGGCAGGCAATTTAAATAATGTAACTAATATTGTGTTTATCGTAAGCGGCAGTACAGCATCGGCCAGTGAATTGGTAATTAACAGCCTTAAACCAAAAATGAATGTAAAGCTGGTAGGTGAGCAGACCTATGGCAAACCGGTCGGTTTCTTCCCGATCAGGCTTGAAAACAAGTATGATGTGCTGTATGCTATGTTTGAAACTAAAAATGCGTTAGACCAGGGTGGATACTTTGCAGGGATGATACCGGATTTCAGGGAAGAAAACCAGGCATCTACTTTCTTTGATGATCCTAGGTATAATTTTGGAGATCAGAATGAACCTTACACGGCTATTGCTATTAAGACGCTGAATCCTTCAAACGCAGCCGTTAGTTTAAAGTCCGGTGGTGCTGTGATGGTTGTAAATGGTAAACAGGTTATCTTCAATAGTAGCAGTGATATGAAGCCTGTAAAAGAAGATAACGGTGAATTTGTGGGTATGATAGAGACCAGGCATAAAACCAAAAAACACTAAATCCTGATACAAATATTTTACATTAATTGCAGATAAGTGTAGCTTTAGCTCTTGCTATTTTAATAGTTTTGATGCATATTGTAATTAACAAATATGTCACTATCATATGTTAGGGGAATTAATACAGAAAGAATCAATAGAGGTTAGTCAAATCATACCTGCAGATCAGAACCATACGGAGGAGTTAAGGAGTAAATTAAATTCGGCACAACGTTTAGGCAATGAGTTTAAGTCGAAAGCAGACATTACATTCAATACAAAGGAGGGTCCGAAAACCGTAAATACAACGGTGTGGTCCGTTACGGAGAAATATGTGCAACTTAAGAACGGAATACACATTCCATTGAACAGTTTGATTGATATAGATTTTTAAATATTACTGCTTTTTCATCTTCAGTTTTTCTTTAAAGATCTTTTGGATGTCGCGCTCTTTATCAATGTTACTGATGATACTCGTAATCGCATCAACGGCTGCACTAAAGAATGTCTGATTGATGTTCTGAAACTCATCAGTAGCTTTGTGGTAATCTTTATGGTCTTCCACACCAAAATATATAAAAGGAATGCCCTTTGCATGGAATGCACCCTGATCACTTTGGTTAGTCCAGTCATCATGGCCTAGCTTTGGGTCATCGTGCCCAAAAAGAACTTTAAGGGCCGGATTGGCAGTAATAAAGAATTTCTTAAGCTCTGGATACCTGAAAGTTCCGCACGCATAAAGCTCTCCTTTGTCGTTGTGGGAAATCATATCCATATTTACATTTAGTCTGACCTTGCCAATGCTTACAGGAGGGTTGTCGACAAATGCCTTTGCTCCCTGCAGTCCGAGTTCCTCAGCGTCAAATGCTGCAAAGATGAGCGTACTGTTAGGTTGCTGCTTTATAAAATAAGCGGCCATATGGAGCAAGCCTGCCACGCCAGAAGCATTATCATCGGCGCCATTGTATATCTCGCTGTTTATGACTCCCAAATGGTCATAATGGGCCGAAATAACAATTACATTGTCTGTCTTGCCCGGAATATAGCCAATCATGTTTTTAGCCTCCACATCTTCCCCATCACTATCTTTAAAAGTAAAAGGCTGTTCGTAAGAGGTATTAAAGGATTTCAATCCGATGGTCCTGAACCTATCATTTATATACGCTCTGGTCATTTCTGCACCTTTTGTTCCTGTTTTCCTGCCTTCATATCGGTCAGAAGATAGTGTTTTCAGATCTTTTAAGAGCTGTGATTCAGCTTGTGCGTCAGATTTCTTAATGCCGCTGCAGCTCAGCAGAGAGGCAAGTACAACAAAGAGGTATGATTTCATAATGATGCTATTGGCATAAAAATAAAAAAGATCGGGCAGGTGCCCAATCTTTCTGATGACTATTTATAATAAAATATCTAATTAATGCTCAGGTGCACATTAACCTAAATAAGATTTCAAAATTTTACTTCTTGAAGTGTGTCTTAAGCGTTGCAGCGCTTTGTCCTTGATCTGACGCACACGTTCGCGTGTCAGATTAAACTTCTCACCGATCTCCTCAAGAGACAATGGATGATTAGTGCTGAGACCGAAGAACAAAACAATTATCTCACGCTCGCGCTCAGTCAGCGTAGACAAAGAACGTTTGATCTCTTCTGACAGTGATTCATTGATCAGGCTGCTATCTGTATTTGGTTCGTGATTCTCCAGTACGTCAAGCAATGTGTTTTCTTCTCCCTGAACAAATGGTGCATCCATAGAAACATGTCTTCCTGAGTTGCTCAGTGTGTCAGAGATTTTGTCTACTGTAGTTTCAAGAATATCTGCAAGCTCTTCAGGAGAAGGCTCGCGTTCATATTCCTGTTCCAGTTTAGAAAAAGCCTTACTGATCTTGCTCAATGAACCTACCTGGTTTAAAGGCAACCGTACAATACGGCTCTGTTCAGCGATAGCCTGTAGAATGGACTGACGGATCCACCAAACCGCATATGAGATAAATTTGAAACCTTTTGTTTCGTCAAAACGCTTTGCAGCCTTGATCAGACCAAGGTTTCCCTCGTTGATCAAATCACCTAATGTTAATCCCTGATTTTGATATTGTTTAGCAACTGAAACCACAAAACGAAGGTTTGTCTTTGTTAAACGCTCTAATGCGGCCTGATCTCCCTCCCGTATTTTTCTTGCTAATATTACTTCTTCTTCGGCGGTAATTAAATCTACTTTACCAATTTCGTGAAGATATTTATCTAGTGATTGACTTTCGCGATTGGTAATCGACTGCGTGATTTTGAGTTGTCTCATTTATATGCTTTGGTACTCGTTATGTGTGTTGAAGGTGCAAAAGTAAGGATTTTAAGGTAATTAGAAAAGATAAATTACTGAAAACGTTACACTTTACACAAGTTATTTGTACTATAATACGACAGCAAAAATTATTCCAAAGTACTTTTGTCAGTGTGTTTTCAACCCGTTCAAAAGAACCTTACATAATGCTATTTAGAGAAAATACCTCTGCAAGTCTAATGCCTTTTTCAGTCTGCTGGAGAGTACAACATTCATTCACAGGATCATGCTCAAGGTAGAGAATGTATTGCCTGTCTGCTGCTTCCTGCAAGAACGACTTTTTTTCCTCTAATGTTTGCATCGGAAACATATCGTAAGACATTACGTACGGCAACGGAATATGACCTGTTGATGGCAACAGGTCTGCCATGTAAACAATTGTTTTATCCTTGTATTGAATTTGAGGCAGCATCATTGCGTCAGTATGCCCATAAGCAAAGCGGACATGTATGCCAGTATGAAATTCGGTGCCCTCTGTATCCTCAATGAATCTCAATTGACCACTCTCCTCAATCGGGAGAATATTGTCCTTTAGAAAGGAGGCCTTCTCCCGTTCGTTCGGATTTACGGCCCAGTTCCAATGCTTTTTATTGCTCCAGTAGAAAGCATTTTTAAACGCCGGCTTTAATTTATCACCACTGCGCACAATAGCGCCCCCGCAATGGTCAAAATGCAAATGTGTTAAAAAAACATCCGTAATGTCGTCTCTGCTGAAACCCCTGCTGGCAAGGGACTTATTCAATGTATCTTCACCATGTAGGTAATAATGGCTCAGAAATTTGTCATCCTGTTTGTCGCCAATGCCGGCATCGATTAGGATCAGCCTATCACCATCCTCGATCAATAAACAACGCATAGCCCAGGTGCACATGTTATTCGCATCGGCCGGATTACTCTTCTGCCAGATGGTTTTGGGAACGACCCCGAACATGGCACCGCCATCGAGTTTGAAAAGTCCGGTCTCAATCGTATGTAAATTCATATTGGAATAAGTCAGTTTAAGTTAAATCATTTAAATAACGTAACCAGTTAAAACAATTAAAGCTAACAAAAAAGGCCGCTAATAGCGGCCTAATATAATTTATTCTGCTCATCCAGCAAATTCAGTGTCTTAAAGAGGACATAGCGTTATTTGTCTATTATTAAATTTACAAATGGATAACCTCGCCATACGCATCAGCAGCAGCTTCCATGATAGCCTCACTCATTGTAGGATGCGGATGTACGGACTTGATCATTTCATGACCTGTTGTTTCCAGTTTACGCGCCACTACGATCTCAGCGATCATCTCAGTTACGTTAGCACCGATCATGTGAGCACCCAGTAATTCACCGTATTTTGCATCAAAGATCAGTTTAACAAAACCATCCTTAGCGCCAGCGGCACTTGCCTTGCCCGAAGCAGAGAACGGAAACTTACCAATCTTCAGTTCATAGCCTGCAGCCTTAGCCGCTTTTTCTGTATAGCCAACAGAAGCAATTTCCGGACTACAATAAGTACATCCCGGGATGTTGTTGTAATCCAAAGGTTCCGGTTTATGGCCGGCAATCTTTTCAACACAAATAATACCTTCAGCAGAAGCTACGTGAGCAAGAGCCTGTCCACCTACAATATCACCAATCGCGTAATATCCTTTGACAGAAGTATTATAGAATTCATCTACAATCACCTTACCTTTTTCTGTTTTGATGCCTGTTTCTTCCAGGCCGATGTTTTCAATATTTGCCACCACACCAGCAGCCGAAAGCACAATGTCGCATTCCAGTGTTTGCATACCGGCAGCAGTTTTTACCTGCACCTTACAGCCGGCACCACTTGTATCGACCGATTCTACGCTTGAAGAAGTCATTACATCGATTCCTGCCTTTTTAAAGCTGCGCAGCAATTGCTTAGATACATCTTCATCCTCTACCGGAACTACATTGTCCATAAATTCAACCACGGTCACCTTAGTGCCCAGTGTAGCGTAGAAATAGGCAAACTCGACACCTATTGCTCCGGAGCCCACAACAACCATCGATTTAGGTTGCTCAGGCAAGACCATAGCCTGTCTGTAGCCGATCACCTTTTTGCCGTCCTGTTTCAGGTTTGGCAATTCTCTTGACCTTCCTCCAGTGGCCAGGATAATGCTGGTTGCGGTGTATTCTTTTGCAGACCCGTCAGTTCCTTTCACTTCGACCTTGTTGCCAGGTTTAGCTTTGCCGGTTCCCATGATCACTTCGATCTTATTCTTCTTCATTAAAAACTGAACACCTTTACTCATGCCGTCGGCTACACCGCGGCTGCGTTTGATCACTGCAGCAAAATCAGCCTCAGCCTCGGCGGTTTTAATTCCGTAATCCGAAGCATGGTTGATGTATTCAAAGACCTGTGCACTTTTTAACAAGGCTTTGGTAGGAATACAGCCCCAGTTCAGGCATATACCGCCAAGTGATTCGCGCTCTACAATTGCAGTTTTCAAACCCAATTGAGAAGCCCTTATTGCAGCCACATATCCGCCCGGACCGCTGCCTATTACAATTACATCGTAGTTCATATCTTTAAATAAAGGAATTTTAACTTTAGTCAGCGCCAAAATTAATAAAAATGTTTATTAAACCATGCGCTTTGCGTTTTATGACACTACCATATATAATGGTGTGTATCTTGTACACTATGGCTATTAATGATTTTTAAATGGAATGAGTATAAATATCTGAAATGCTGATGGTTATAAATATATTTTTCAAGTTAAATCTTGAAAAATAGTGTCATTATTAATAATTATTTAACATTATAACCAGAATCCTGGGTATTTTAATTTTTATCTTTGCAGCGATATCTTTTGGTGATATCTGCACATAAAAAAACAAAAATATGAAGAAATCTTTACTACTTAAATTTGTAGTGATCATCATGGCTTCTGTCGGCATAGTATCCGGCGCATATGCTCAGGTGACTACATCTTCGATGAGCGGAACAATTCGTGATTCGAAAGGTCCACTACCGGGTGCCAGCATCAAGGCTACGCACGTAGCAACGGGTACTGTCTATAATGCTTCAACAAATGCTGACGGAAGGTTCAATATCTTCAATATGCGTGTTGGTGGTAGTTATGAAGTCGCAGTTACATTCGTTGGTTACCAGCCTCAGGAGTTTAATGAGGCAGTATTGAAATTAGGCGAGCCGTATGTATTAAATGTATCCCTGAGTGATCAAGGACTTACACTAGAACAAGTACAGGTAGTTGGTCGGCGAAACGAAGTTTTTAACAGTAAGAAAAACGGTGCGTCTACTAACATTAGCAAACAACAGTTAGAGTCGCTTCCTACATTAAGTAGATCTTTGTCAGATTTTTATAGATTAACTCCTCAGGCAAATGGGAACTCATTTGGTGGAGCAAATCAACGATATAACAGTATAACAATAGATGGCGCTGTTAATAATGATGTGTTTGCTGCATCCAGCTCTGCTATAACTCCAGGTAGTAACGCAAACACTCAGCCAATTTCTTTGGACGCAATCCAGGAAATCCAGGTGGTACTTGCACCTTATGACGTGAGTTATGGAAATTTTACCGGCGCAGGCGTTAATGCTGTAACACGTTCAGGCACAAACAAAGTCGAAGGGTCAGCATACTTTTTCGGAAGGAATCAAGGTACTGTCGGAACAACTCCTAATGGAGTTAAAACATCTGATTTTACTGATTATCAGTATGGGTTACGCCTTGGTGCTCCGATTGTAAAAGACAAGTTATTTATATTTGTTAACGCAGAACTTGGTAGGAAAGCCCAACCTACGGTCAATAATGCAGGCGATCCCGGCGCAGTGCTTACACTAGATCAGGCAAATTCTCTTGCCTCGTTCGTTAAAACTAAGTATGGCTATGATGTTGGTCAGACTGGCGCAACAGATGCTGAGACTCAAAATGATAAGATTTTTGCCAGATTAGACTGGAATATAAATTCAAAGAATCAGTTAATGCTCAGGCATAACTATATAAAAGCATATGACGATGTGCTTTCCCGCTCAGCAACAAGTTTTAGATTTGGTAATAATGGTGGAAGGAACAACAGTAAGCAAAATATTTCAGTACTCGAATTGAGAAGTACCCTTTCAGAGTCATTATCCAATAATTTACTGCTCGGTTATTCGACGATTAGAGATGCAAGATCGACATCCGGAAATTTATTTCCTCATGTAGAAATAAGAAACTTCAACAGTTCAAGCAATATCGTCGCTTTTGGATCAGAGCGGAGCAGCACGGCTAATCAATTAGATCAGGATATTTTCGAGATTACCGACAATTTTAAAATTGCTGCAGGTAATCACACATTTACCGTCGGTACCCATAACGAATTTTATAAGTTTAGAAACTTATTTATCAATAACAGGTTCGGATATTGGCAGTTCAATAATCTGGCAGATTTTGAAGCCAACAAACCGTCACGTGTCGAGGTGATCTTTCCCAAGGCAGGAAGTGATGGTAATGCAAGATTTGGTGCTGCTCAATTAGGGTTCTATGGACAGGACGATATACAGGTAACTCCAGAATTAAGATTTACCGCTGGTTTACGTGTTGACATTCCATTATTTTTTGACAAGCCAGCCAGGAATTTGGAAGCTGAGACCTCATTTGGTTACAGGACTGACCTTACGCCAAAAAGCCGGCCTTTAATTGCCCCTCGCGTGGGATTCAATTACGATGTATTCGGGGATAGAAGCCTACAGATTCGTGGTGGCTCTGGCTTTTTTACCGGAAGGGTACCTTTTGTATGGCTATCAAACCAGTTTACTAATAATGGTTTAACTACAGGAGAAATAAGACTGACGACCCAATCGTCTATACCAAACGGCTTCCAACCAGATCCCAATCTTCAATCAAGTGTAGGAGGCGCATCAAATACTTTTCAGTTAAACCTCATAGAAAAAAACTTCAGATTACCTCAAGTGTTCAGATCAAATCTTGCAGCTGATTTCAAATTATTCGCTGGCATATCAGGTACTTTAGAAGGTATTTATAGCAAAACTATTAATAATATAACGTACAAGGATCTCAATATTAAGGGTGTTACAGGTACAGTTAGTCCGGCTTTAAGTGGCGGTCAGGACCTGAGACCTACTTATGGTGGAAAAAGAAATGCAAATGTTACAAATGCCATTCTTCTTCGAAACAGCAATCAAGGTTCTGCCTATAGTCTTACAGCACAATTACAGAAATCATTTAACAATGGTCTCGGTGCATCCATAGCCTATACTTATGGTGAGGCGAAAGATGTGAACAGCGGTACCAGTTCTACAGCTGTTTCAAACTGGCAATTTAACCAAATCGTAAATGATCCGAATTACGCACCTATTGCATACTCTACGTTTGATACTAAGCATAGAATCGTTGGAAGTTTGAATTATGGTGTAAACTATGGAAAAAGTAAATTGTTTGGTACTTCAATTGCAGTATTCTACGCTGGAAGATCAGGCAATCCATTTACTTATCTTTACAACGGTGACTTGAATGGGGACGGATCAACTGGTAATGATTTGTTATATATTCCCAGAAATAATTCAGAAATTAAACTGGTTCCAATTGCTGCCGGATCAGGAGCCAATCCAACGCCTGCAGTTTCTGTTGAAGAACAATGGACTAGTCTGAATGCTTTTATAGAAAGTGACCCATATTTAAAAACCAGAAGGGGTAAATATGTTGAGCGGAATGGCGCAAGACTTCCATGGCAACATTCATTCGATGTAAGGCTATTACAGGATTTAGGCACTTTGATTAAAGGTTCTTCAAATAAAATTCAACTTTCTGTAGATGTATTTAACATTGGCAACTTAATAAACAAAGATTGGGGTAGAGCCTATTTTCTCACAAATAATGCAAGTACCCTTATTGGATACAGTTCGTCAGGCTATACATTTAAAGCTCCTGCAACAAGTACAGCATATGGAGTCGACCAAATACCATCGCGCTGGGCTGCGCAGTTTGGTGTAAGATATTTATTTAACTAACACCGAAAACTAATTCCTAAAAAGGGCGTCAATCAAAAGACGCCCTTTTTTGTTCCAATTCTTCTCCGGTCTTTCTGCGTACGTGCTGCGCTAAAAGATACCCATTTGTGGAGCATGTACAGCCGAGGTTTGTTTTTACCCCGGAATAGTGTGTGCGATTACATCATCAGATGTTTTCGGCATAACATTTATTAGCCGAAAGCGTTATGGCATAAAGCAGATGCAAACACGCGATAATGGATAAAAGTATGAGGGTGCATATCAATCACACCAAAAATAAAGATCAGCAGGTCAAGGAATTTCTTAAAGAGCATTCATTTGAAGAAATTCATGAAATGCTCGATAAATTATATAGCGGATGGGCAGTATCAGCCGCAGTTGATGTAGAGCGCGATGAAAGGCTCAGGACGCTTATTTTTTTTGATGAACTAAAACAGTTTTTTGAGAAAATCGAAGAAAACAATTAAGAATCTGGCTGATGGTCTAATCAAAAGTTTGTGCTTGTAAGGGAGAGTGCAAGGAAAATCAATAGTTTGATTCAAATGATTAATAAAAAACAGCGTCTAAATTACTATTTTGGATGTTCAAAAGATCAACAGATATATGAACGCTTTCAAACCGGTTTTTTTAGCCGCAATAATCACCTTTCTGCTGTTTACTACGGTATACAGCCAAACCAAAATACCAAAATTTAATGTCATTGCCTTCTATACAGGCAAGAACGATAAAGCCCATGTCAGTTTTGTTCATGAGGCCAACAAGTGGTTTCCGAAAGCGGCGCAGGAAAATAACTTCAGCTATAACTCAACCAGTAACTGGAGTAATCTCAATGCAACTTTTCTTTCCAGATATCAGGTAGTTTTGTTTTTAGATACCAGACCAGACGATCCGGAGCAGCGTAAGGCTTTTGAACGGTATATGAAAAATGGCGGCGCCTGGATGGGATTTCACTTTTCGGCCTTTGCGCTTTCGCCTTCGGCATATCCCCAAGACTGGGATTGGTATCACAATGAATTTCTGGGTTCTGGCCAGTATGCCAGTAATACATGGAGGCCGACTTCTGCTGTACTCAGGGTAGAAGATCTTAAACATCCGGTAACGAAAGACCTGCCGGCAACTTTCAAATCGGCACCTAATGAATGGTACAGGTGGTCGAATGATCTGCGCAAAAATCCGGATATTAACATTCTGCTAGCTATCGATACCAGCAGTTTTCCTTTGGGAACCGGGCCCAAAGCTTATGAGGTCTGGAAGGGAGGTTATTATCCGGTGGTATGGGCAAATAAAAAATTCAAAATGGTCTATGTCAATATGGGACATAACGATATGGATTATGAGCATCCTCCACACAACAAAGAGCTTTCTCTTTCTTTTGACAATGAACTTCAGAATAAAATGATCCTGAATACCCTGCTTTGGCTTGGTGGTGATAAATAACTGAGGCATGGTGTTTTCGGGGCTTTGCATACTATAAGACGCAAAGTAGGTTCCTGACCAGAAAGTTTATGAATCTTTAGCTGGCTTTAAAGCATGGCTTTAAGGGCAAGTGTTCCCAGCAAACTGAGTTTTTGTTCTGTTTCTTTCCCCCAGGGCAGACCAAAACTGA
>Ga0126314_10001673_pt1 | contig 10763 bp, 8 predicted proteins | sample Plot105B_FD_92535 | JGI IMG/M metagenome (GOLD analysis project Ga0126314, IMG submission 92535) | Serpentine soil microbial communities from UC McLaughlin Reserve, CA, USA - Plot105B | ecosystem: Environmental > Terrestrial > Soil > Grasslands | place: USA: UC McLaughlin Reserve, Lake County... | reverse complement strand
TTGCCGACGATCATGATGTCCGGCTCGATCCCCGCCTTGGCGATGCCCCACATCTCTCCGGTGCGCATCAGGCCGGTCTGGACCTCGTCGGCGATGTAGAGCGCCCCGTGGCGCTCGCACAGCCGCTTGACGGCGCGCAGGTAGCCCGGCTCGGGCAGCGGGAAGCCGTAGGTGGCGGGGATCGTCTCGATCACCACGCCGGCCACGTCGCCGCCGCGCAGCGCCTCCTCCATCGCGCCGAGGTCGTTGAAGGGCACCTGGACGAACTCCTCCGGGCGGTCGGAGAGGAACAGGGTGCTGAAGCGGTCGTCGCCGGTCGCCACGGCCAGCCCGGTGTGGCCGTGGTAGCCCTTGCGGATCGAGACGATCTTGCGCCGCTGGCGCGTGTGGCGCGCGGTCTTGATCGCGATGTCGGTCGCCTCGCCGCCGCCCGATCCGTAGATGACGCGGCGCATGTTCGGCGTGCACGTGGCCACGAGCGCCTCGGCGAGCGCGGTGCGCGCGAGCGCCGGGAAGTGGTGGTTGCCGATGTCGAAGCGGCCCATCGCCTGCTCGAGCGTCGCGATCAGCTCGGGATTGCGGTGGCCAAGGTTGTACGTGCCGCCGTTGAGGTGCAGGTCGATCAGCCGCCGGCCCGCCATGTCCCAGAAGCAGTAGCCCTCGCGGCGGTCGATCACGAGATCGACGCCGGCGTCCTGCCAGAACCGGGTCTTGTCCGGGTTCCAGAACTCCTCGGAGCGGCGGAGGAAGTCCGCCTTGGACTCGAACGAGAAGAGGCCGTAGTCGTACACGTTCCGCCTTCGCGGCGGAACGTACCATATGCAGCCTAGGCAGCCAACCTATTACCTATTTGGTCTGTAAAGGCGTCGAAGAGGCGGAACGCGGACGCCTCGGCGGCGCGACGCCGCGCCGGGGCGGCGGCGAGCACCGCGTCGACCCGGTCGGCGCGCGCCCAGCCCTCCACGACCTCGACGGTCGCCTCGGGATGGAACTGCACGCCGAGGTGCGGGCCGAGGCGGAAGGCCTGCGCGGCGTCGCGGGTGCGTGCGAGCTCGGTTGCCGGCGGCGGCACGTCGAAGCGGTCGTAGTGCCACTCCAGCCACGGGCCGGCCGGGACGAGCTCGGGGTCGTCGGTGTCGATCTCGCGCCAGCCCAGCTCGGGCACGGGCGCCCGGGTGACGCGGCCGCCGAGCACCGCGGCGAGCACCTGCCCGCCGTAGCAGAGGCCGAGCACCGGGATGCCGCAGGCGACCGCCCGCGCGAGCAGCTCGCGCTCCGTCGCCACCGCGGGCTCGTGCGTGTCGTTCGCGCCGAGGTCGTGGCCGAGGGAGGCCACGCAGGCGTAACCGCCCGGATCGGGCTCTGCACCGTCGACCCACGACCGGCTGACCTCGTAGGCCAGCCCACGGCTGTCGAGCCACGCCGCCAGCAGCCCGGGCGGCGCGCTCTCGACGTGCTGGCGGATCAGGACCGGCCGGCGCATGTGGGCACGCTAGCCGAAACCGGCCGTGCGCGCCCGCGGTGACTCAGCCCGTCCTGATCACCAGCCGGTGCGCACCCGGCCGCGTAGGCGTCGTCACCTCGAGGCCGCGGTTCGTGAGCCGCTCGCTCACGCGCACCCGACGGCCGTCCAGCCGGGCGGACGCGACCGTGGAGCCGCGCGGGAGCGTGTGGCCGATCCGCAGGCGACGCACCGGCGCGGTCGCCGTGTCGACCTCGGTGACGTAGCGGCTGCCGCGGTGGTGCGCGCGGACGTTGGCGAAGCCCGTGCCGAGGCGGATGCGCCGCCCCGTGATCGGCGCCAGGGTGGGCACCTGCGGCACGACGGTCAGGCGGTCCCGCCCGAGGTCAGGTCGCACGCCGAGCTGCTGGTGGACCACCGGCCACATCGTCCCGTAGTTGCCCCAGGCCTGCAGCACCATCGAACGGCAGCGGGTGCAGCGGTCGATGTTGCGGCCGCGCGGCGGCGGTGACGGCGCGATCTCGGGCATCGCGCCCGGCTGCTCGTCCGGCGCCGGCAGCATGAGCTCGCGGTTGGCGTCCGTGTAGCGGCGCTGGCTGGCCGGCCCGAGCCGGCCGTAGTTGCCCTCGCCGACGGCCATGACCGACGTGTTGAGCGAGAAGACGTCGGTCTCGCCCTTGCCCTCGGGGCCCCCGCCGCAGCCGGTGTGGTACAGGCCGCGGTTGAGCGGGAACTCGCCGCTGTAGCACGCGCTCTCGCGCTCGGCAAGCGCCGTGACCGCGTTGTCGTAGCTCGCAAGGCCCGGCACCGCGCGGCCGCGCTCATCCGTCAGCTCGATCTCCATCGGGGTCACGCCGATCCAATGGCGCTGCTGGAGCTTGACGTCGCCCGGGTCGTCGAGCGAGTCCGCGTACTGCCGCTGCTCGGGCATCCACCAGCTGGTGTCGAAGCGCTGGATCAGGTTGCGCGCCCGCGCCGTCGAGCCGGTCGCGGTGACGGTGTCGCCCTTCGCGCGCGCCATGTCGGCGAGGTCCAGCAGACCGCGGATCGTCGCGACCGTGACGTCGAGCTTCTCCTCGCCCATCCCGCCGCGCTCGACGTTGCCCAGGCCCTCGGGCCAGCCGTCGCCGTCCTGGTCGAGGTTGCCGTAGATGTAGTCCATGTTGCGCCGGGCGAAGTCGTAGAGCTCGTCGCGGAACGCGTCGTCGCCCGTCCAGCGCCAGATCAGCGCCACCATGCTCGGGAACTTGGCCGTCTCGTCCGTGTTCCCCTTGTGGTTGAGGTTGCCGAAGTAGACCGAGCCGTCAGCGACGACCTCGTGGGCCACCTTGCCCGAGTCGCCGTTGAGGATCACCGACACGTCGCGCAGCGCGCGTGCGTGGTCCTTGATCGCGCCGAACTGGCCGACGCTGACGTTCGCGAACGCGGTGAACTCGCCATCGGTGGCGAACAGCCACGGGTAGTCGGGATAGCCGGCGCCGATCCAGCGCGCACGCGGGACGCGCCCCATCGCGCTCGGGTAGTTCTTGCCCTCGTCGACGTCGCGGATCCGCAGGCCCGTCGCGGCCTGCGTGGCGTCGCGGAGGTTCTGCTTGCCCCAGCCGATCGCGTCGGCCAGCAACGGGTCGGCGGGCAGGGAGAGCTGGGTCCAGCGGGCCAGCCGCTCTCGCCGGGCGATCTTGCGCGCGAGCGTGCGCCCGGGGTCGTCGAGCAGCTTGCCGAGCTCCGCGCGCGCGCCGGCCGGGCCCGACTCCGAGCCGGCCACCGCGATCCACAGCGTGCGCGTGCGCCCAGCCGGGACGCGCACGCTGTAGCGCAGCTGGCCGCCCGCGCCCTTGCCGAACGGGCCGTCGTCGCAGAACTTCGCCTTCTTCTCGTCGGGGACGTCCTGGTCCTGGCAGATCTCGACGCCTCCCTCGCCCTGCGGGCCGAAGTGGCCGGGACCGGACTCGCCGCCAGACGGGCGCCGTGTGGAGGCGACCATCGCGGCCCAGTCGTGCGGCCCGGCCGCGATGTGCGACGTGCCCTGGTCGCGGAAGGTCAGCGCGCCCGCTGCCGCGTCGAAGTCGCCGGTGTCGGCCAGGTTGTACTCGCCCGCGCCGGGCTTCGTCCAGGTCCAGGGGTAGTGGTACATCAGCTCGGAGTGCACGTCGACCGTCACGGAGACCGTGCGCGTCGCCCCGCGGTTGCGGATGTGCAGGCCGAAGAGCGCGCCCCGGCGGCCGTCCGGGGCGACGTCGGTCCGGCTCAGGCTGAGGTCTCCTCGCCGCGCGAATCGCATGCGGGCGTAGCCCCACCCGCTCGTGAACCGCTTCGCACCCCCGATCCACTGCCCGTCGACGCCGAACCACACGCCGTCGACGAGCTTGAGGGGCTGCGACCAGACGCCGCCCATCTCGCCGGTGATGTGCCAGCCCTGGGCGTAGAAGTTGCCGTCCTCGAAGCCCATGACGTACGCGCGCTCGCCCGCGGTCACGTAACGGCGGTCCTGCAGGCGGTCGCTCGTCGACAGCTCCGGCGCGGCTGCTGCGATCGATGGCAGCAGCAGCAGCAGTGCGGCAACGGCACCCAGCACGGACCGGTACATCACGGACCACCTCCCGAGGACTGCCCACAAGGTTCCCGGGCGACGTGCCGCCGCAAACGCCGCCGGGTGTCCTGGAACAGACCTGCCGGCTCAGCAGGCGACGGTCCTGCCGGACGGATCGATGCAGGCGATCCTGGTCGTCGGCTTCTTCTTCGCGCGGACGGTGAAGACGAGCGCCTTGCCGATCGTGCCCGGCGCGCGCCACCGTGAGCGTGACCGTGGTGCCGGGTCGCAGGCGGCGGCCCCTGAACGCCTTCTTGAACGAGACCCTCTTCTTCGCCGCCTTGAGCATCATGGTGCGCGACTTGAAGGGGCATCCGTTCTTGCCCGTCGCGCGACAGCGGACCACGATCGTCGCGCCCGCCGGGGCACGCGCGACCGACAACTCCACCAGCACGACGTAGCCGCGGAAGCTCGCGTAGTCCTGGCCGAGGCCGATGTCCAGCTTCGGGAACGGCGCCTTGATCCCATCGCAGTTCTCGTCGACCGCGTTGCCGTTGATCTCGATCGCACCCGGCTTGATCGCCGGGTTCGCGTCGTCGCAGTCCTGCTCGCGGAAGATGCCGTCGCCGTCGGCGTCCACACGGGCGTCGCCGCCGGCGCAGTCCTGGTCGATCCCGTCGCCGGGAATGTCGGTCGCCCCGGGGCGGATCGCGGGGTTCGTGTCGTCGCAGTCGAGGTCGTGGGGCGCGCCGTCGGCGTCGATGTCGACGACGGTGATCGTGGCGTCGTCGCATGCCACGGCGAGGTCGATGTCGTCGAGCGACGCCTTGTCGGCGCCCTCGCCGCAGTCGACGTTGTCGGTCTCGTCGTCCTTGGCGCGCATGTCGTCGTCGCCGCCCTCGCCGAACAGGTGGTCGCCCGTCCCGCCTGGCCGATCACGATGTCCTTCCCCGCGCCGCCGTGGATGACGTTCGGCGCGGCGTCGCCGACCAGCGTGTCGTCGCCCGTCCCGCCGAGGAGGTCGCGGATGGCGACCAGCGTGTCCTGCTCGCCGGCGGCGCCGTCGGCGCCGGCGTCGGCGAGGTTGACGGTCACGGGCGCGGCGTGGTCGGCGTAGGAGGCGGTGTTCGCGCCCGCTCCGCCGTCGAGCGTGTCGTTGCCCGCTCCGCCGGCGAGCACGTCGTCGCCGCCGCCGCCGGTCAGGAGGTTCGCCGAGCCGTCGCCCGAGAGCGAGTCGCTCCCCGCGGTCCCGATCACCTCCTCGGCGTTGCTGACGGTGTCGCGGCCGCCCGCCGGCCCGTCGTCGCCGTTGCCGTCGTTGCCCGCGCCGGCCCGACCGTGACGCTCACCCCGGCGGAGTGGTCCTCGTAGTGCACGATGTCGCGCTCGGCGCCGCCGTCGAGCACGTCGCCGCCGGTCCCGCCGGTCAGGGCGTCCGCGCCCGCGTCGCCGCTGAGCTCGTCGTTGCCGCCGAGGCCGTTGATGCTGTCGCCGCCGCCGTCGCCGTGGATGACGTCGCGCCGCGAGCTGCCATTGATGATGTCGGCCCCGTCGCCGCCGGTGACGCTGCTGTCGAACGGGATCCCGGCGCCGGGGGCCAACGTGATCAGGTCGTTCAACGGCGAGCCCTTCACGTCCAGCGCGGCCGCGGCCGGATTCCGGTCGCCGATCCGCAGGGCGCGCGGCGACGACGACGCATCGATCTGGTCGGGCCCGGTCGGGTTGGTCTTGCCGACGACGTTGATGCTCACCGAGGTCCGGGACAGCTGGAAGTTGCACTCCGCGGCGTTCGAACCGGCGGGATCGCAGCTGCCCGGCTCCAGGTCGGGGCCCACCGTGACGCCCTCGGGGTTCTCGAAGCGGATCCGCAACCCGTTCGCCGACGAGGTGATCTTCAAGTGGTCGACCTGTGCGGGGTTGTCGAGGTCGACCAGGCAGCGGGTGAAGCTCATCGACACGAACGCGCGCGCCCCGCAAGGGGCGGATGTATCACCCACGCCCGTCGCGCCTCCTAAGTGGCATGAGACCCCCCGCTCCCCTCGTCGCGGCCGCCATCGCCGCGACGCTCGTCACCGGCGTCGGCACCGCTGCGGCCGCCGATGACGTCAAGCCGATCTCCCGTGAGGTCGCGAAGATGGCCGCCCCCGACGCCGACGTCGCGGCCGCCGCGCAGCGGATCGACGCGGAGGGCACCGCGCTCGGCTCCTACTGGGATCCCGATCGCGGCGAGCTGGTCGTGGTCGTCGGGCCCGACAGCGACATCGGCGAGCCCGAGGCCGAGAAGCTCGTGGCCGGCCCGTACCGGCTCGAGAAGCAGGCGATCGCGAAGAAGACGGCCGACGGCATCCGCGAGCAGCTCGCCTCGGAGGAGTTCGCCCCGGCGGCCGAGAAGTACGGCTACTCCAGCCACCTGGACCTGCACACCGGCAAGGTCGTCGTCGAGTCGGCGGTGCCGGCCGCGTTCGACGGACTCCTCAAGGAGCACCCGGAGGAGGTCGAGCTGCAAGAGAGCAAGCCGCTCGAGGACCAGTTCCACCGCCGCGACGACATCAACCCGTTCTGGGGCGGCGCCTCGATCACGAGCGGCGGCGGGACGTGCTCCGCCGGGTTCACGGTGCGCAAGCCGTCCGGCACGCGGTTCATGACCACCGCGGCGCACTGCTTCGCCGTCGGCGCGACGGTCCGCACCCCCACCGGCACGCTGTTCGGCTCGGTCACGCAGCGCGGCACGCTGAACTCCTTCTGGTTCTGGGACAACCGCGACGTGGAGCTGATCGGCGGCCAGTCGTACGCCGCGCGCGTCTACACCGGCGGCGTCTTCAGCAGCTCCTCGAAGGCCGTCGTCGGCGCGGGCGACCCGGTCGCGGGCGTGACGGGCTACTGCACGAGCGGCCAGACCAGCGGCGAGCAGTGCAACCAGACCGTCAACAGCACCGGCGCGATCGTGTGCACCCAGACCGGCTGCAAGTGGCCGGTGATCCAGTACACCGGCGGGCCGTCGCAGCCCGGCGACTCCGGTGGGTCGATGTACCTCCCGGGCGCCTCGGGCCAGGTGTTCGCGCGCGGCTCGGTGATCGCCGGCAACGGGACGACGAGCTTCGCGGAGCCGTGGAGCCGGATGTCGTCCGCGATGGGCGTGTCGATCGCCCTGTGACGGTAGGGATCCGGTAACGGCGCGGTACGGGACTGCGGCCATCGTCGTCGCTCAGCGTCAACGATGCGCTGCAGTCTCCTCACCGCCGCCGGCGGCGCCGTAACACCACGGAAGGGTCGCGGGACGCGCCGGTGGTGCGGGCGCGCCAGCCGGAGTGGCGCGCTTCCCGCCGCTCGGGGACGATGCGCGCGATGGTCTTCGACATGTTCGCGGGTGTCGTGCTCGTCGCGGGGGCCGCCGCCTCCGTCGCCTCGGTGCTGGTGGTGCGCCGGTACCGGCCTGCGTGGCTGCTCGTGGCGGCCGGGCTCGCGTGCGCTGCGGCGGCCGAGCTGCTGGACGCGGAGGGGGACGCGGCGGCCACGGTGGCCGCCGCGCTCGTGACCGCCGGCCTCGTGTGGCTGGTCCTCCGGCAGCATTCTGACGTCACCCGGCTGTCGTGGTTGGACGCCGCGATGGGCGCGTCGTCGTCCGCCGCGCTGGCCGTGGCGCTGGGCGCCGCCGCGACGCCCGCGGTGGCGATCGGCGGCGTCTTCGGGGTGATCGCGCTGTCGCGCTGGCGCCCGCAGCGGGGGCTGATCGTTGCGCTCGTGGGGCTGGCCGTGCTCGGCGCCGGGGCTGAACCGGCGCCCGCGGCGGCGGTGCTGCTCGGCGTGGCGGCGTGGCTGCCGTCGCGCCGGCGCGAGCCCGGGCCGGAGTTCAGCCCGCTCGTGCTGACCGCGCTCCTCACGTTCGCGTCGATCGCGCTCGGCCTGCTGACGGTCGGGCAGTTCGCGGAGGTCTCCGACGTGTCCGTCGCGCTCGCGATCGTCACCGTGCTGACCGGAATGGCCCGCGCCGGACTGACGGTCGTCGAGCGCCTGCGCGAGAGCCGCCACCAGGCGCTCACCGACGACCTGACGGGACTCGGCAACCGCCGCTACCTCGTCGACCGGCTCGACGCCGCGGTCGCCGCCTGCGAGGCGTCGGGCGACGAGCTGGCGCTGCTGCTCGTGGACCTCGACGGCTTCAAGGAACTCAACGACACGCTGGGCCACCACGCCGGCGATCAGGTGCTGCGCCAGATCGGGCCGCGGCTGAGCACGCTGCTGCGCGGCGAGGACACGCTCGCGCGGCTCGGCGGCGACGAGTTCGCGGTCGTGCTGACGCCGGGCGACGAGACCTCGGCGAGCGCGGCCGGGCTGCGCCTGCGCGCCGCGCTCGAGCGCTCGTTCGAAGTCGGCGGCATCCGCGTGCACATCGACGCGAGCGTCGGGATCGCGATCTTCCCGCACCACTCGCGCCACTCGCTCGGGCTGCTCCAGCGCGCCGACGTGGCGATGTACGAGGCCAAGCGGATGCGCACGGGACACGAGGTCTACCTGCCCGAGCGCGACCGCCACAGCCGCGAGCGCCTCGCGCTGGTCGGCGAGCTGCACGCGGCGCTGAAGGCGGGCGAGCTGGTCCTGCACTACCAGCCGAAGGCGGACGTGCGCACCGGGGCGGTGCGCGGCGTCGAGGCCCTCGTACGCTGGCAGCACCCGCAGCGCGGCCTGCTCGGCCCGAGCCACTTCCTGCCGCTCGTCGAGCAGAGCGAGCTGACGCGCTCGCTGACCGCCTTCGTGCTCGACCGCGCGCTGGCGGAGATCGCGGGACGGCAGCGCGCGGGGCTTGCGCTGAGCGTCGCCGTCAACCTCGGGCCCGCCGACCTGCTCGACCTCGAGCTCCCGTCCGAGATCGAGCACATCCTCGGCCGGCACGACTTCGACCCTGCCGACCTGCGGCTGGAGGTCTCCGAGGACGCCGTGGTGGCCGACCTCGAGCGCACGATCGAGGTGCTCGGCGGCCTGCGGCGGATCGGCGTCCCGATCGCGCTCGACGACTTCGGCGCCGGCCGCTCGTCGCTCGTGCACCTGCGCGAGCTGATCATCGACGAGCTCAAGATCGACCGGTCGTTCGTGATGCGACTGGACGAGGACGAGCGCGACGCCGCGATCACGCACTCGATCATCGACCTCGGCCGCCGGCTCGGTCTCAACGTCGTGGCAGAGGGCGTGCAGAGCGAGACCGCGTGGACGCGGCTGGCCGAGTGGGGCTGCCACGAGGTCCAGGGCCACCTGCTCGGGCGCCCGATGACGATCGCCGAGCTCGAGCCGTGGCTGCGCGCGGTCGCGCGCCGGCCGACCAGGCCGCCGGGCGCGCCCGCCTGGCCGCGGGTCTGATCCGGCGTCGCCGGGCGGAGTAGTGTCGCCCCATGTCCGGGTCGTGGTCCCTCGCGGGCACTTACCTCGAGTCCTGCAACTGCGACGTGATCTGCCCGTGCCGCCGGATCGGCGGCCGCGCCGGCGGGCGCTCGACGTACGGCATCTGCGAGGGCGCGCTCTCGTGGGCGATCGAGCGCGGGCGCGCGGACGACGTCGACCTCGCCGGCCTGGCCGTGGTGCTCGCACTCCGCTACGACGACGACGAGCCCGGCTCGCCGTGGGACTTCGTGCTCTACCTCGACGAGCGCGGCGACGCGCGCCAGCGCGCGGCGCTCGAGGCGATCTTCACGGGCCGCCTGGGCGGGACGGCGCTCGCGCAGTTCCCGTGGGCGTTCAAGCCGAGCCGGCTCGCGGACGTGCGCGCCGTGCCGATCGCGGTGGAGCACGAGCCGCGCCACGGGTGGTTCACGGCCGGCGAGTACGTGACCGTCCGCGTCGGCGGCCCGGTCACGGACCAGGAGCCCGTGACCTGCGTGATCCCGGGCCATCACCGCAGCGGCGCCGAGTACCACGGCGAGCTGCTGCGCGTCGCGGACGGGCCGCTGGAGTTCGAGCTCAGCGGCCGCTGCGCCTACCAGAGCACGTTCTCCTACTCGTCATGAGCGCGGCCCGGGCGCGCCTGGGCCTGATCGCGCTGCTGCTCGCGCTGGCGGGGCTCGCATGGTTCTCGACGGCCCGCCGGATGGCCGGGATGGACGCGGGGCCCGGCACGGCGCCCGGCGCACTCGGCTGGTTCGTCGGCGTCTGGGTGGTGATGATGGCGGCGATGATGCTGCCCTCGTCCGCCCCGACGGTCGCGCTGTACGCGCGGCTGACGCGGCGGCCCTCGGTGCTGCGGCCGCTCGTCTTCACCGCCGGCTATCTGGTCACCTGGACGGCCGCGGGGCTGCTCGCCTACGGGCTCGTGGAGCTCGGGCGCACGCTGCTCGGCGCGCGGCTCGCCTGGGACGGCGCCGGCCGCTTCCTCGCCGGCGGCACGCTGCTGGCCGCGGCCGCCTACGAAGTCACGCCGCTCAAGGACGCGTGCCTGTCGCGCTGCCGGAGCCCGCTGGGGTTCCTGCTCGGCTCGTGGCGCGAGGGCCTCGCGGGCGCGCTCGGCATGGGCGCGCGCCACGGCGCGTGGTGTGCCGGGTGCTGCTGGGCGCTGATGGCGTCGCTGTTCGCGCTCGGCGTCATGAGCCTGGCGTGGATGGCGTTCGTCGCCGCCCTGATCGCGCTCGAGAAGACCGTCCCCCGGCGCGGGCGTGCCGCCGTCTACGCGACGGCGCTGCTCCTGTTGGCGCTCGGTGTCGGGGTGATCGCGGCACCGGACGCCGTGCCCGGGCTGACGATCCCGGGCACGATGCGCTGACGCGGTCAGGTGCCCCGCGCCAAGCG
>Ga0126314_10001672_pt1 | contig 10763 bp, 8 predicted proteins | sample Plot105B_FD_92535 | JGI IMG/M metagenome (GOLD analysis project Ga0126314, IMG submission 92535) | Serpentine soil microbial communities from UC McLaughlin Reserve, CA, USA - Plot105B | ecosystem: Environmental > Terrestrial > Soil > Grasslands | place: USA: UC McLaughlin Reserve, Lake County... | reverse complement strand
TTCGTCCCGTCGCGCTCGTAGAGGTACGGGACGGCGTCGAGGCGGAACCCGTCGATGCCGAGGTCGAGCCAGAAGCGCAGCGCGTTGAGCATCGCCTCCTGGACCTCGGGGTTGTCGTAGTTGAGGTCGGGCTGGTGGCTGAAGAAGCGGTGCCAGTAGTACTGCTCGGCAACCGGGTCCCACGTCCAGTTCGAGGACTCCGTGTCGATGAAGATGATCCGTGCCTCGGACCAGCGCTCGTCGTGATCGGACCAGACGTACCACTCCCGCTTGGCCGAGTCCTTGCTCGAGCGCGCCTCCTGGAACCACGGGTGATCGGCCGAGGTGTGGTTCATGACCAGGTCGGCGATCACACGCATCCCGCGCTGGTGGGAGGCCTCGACGAACGCACGGAAGTCCTCGACGGTCCCGTAGTCGGGGTGGATGGCGTTGTAGTCGGCGATGTCGTAGCCGCCGTCGCGGAGCGGGCTCGCGTACATCGGCAGCAGCCAGATGCAGTCGACGCCGAGCCACTGCAGGTAGTCGAGCTTCTCGATCAGCCCGCCGAAGTCACCCGAGCCGTCGTCGTTGCCGTCGAAGAACCCGCGCAGGTGGATCTCGTAGAAGACGGCGGTCTTGAACCAGAGCGGGTTCGACTCGAACCAGTGACCCGGCTGCGCGCGGTCGGCGGCCTCCTCGGCCTTGGAGAGCGGCTTCTCCTCCACCTTGGCGACCTCCGCGGCCGCCGACTTCTTCTCCTCGCTCGTGCTAGCCAAGGCGGATCACGTGCGACTGGCCGGGCTCGAGGCGGACGTAGTTGCGGCCCGTCTGCCAGGAGAAGTCCTCGCCGGTCAGCAGCTCGCGGGCGCGCACCGACGGCGCGAGGCCGAGGGACGCCGGCAGGATCACCACGCCCTCGCGCGTCTCGAACGGGTCCAGGTTGACCACGACCGCGACTGCGTTGTCGCCGGCGACCTTCGCATAGGCGATCACGTGCTCGGTCTCGGTCTCGAGGAAGGTCAGGTCGTCGACGCGCTGGAGGGCCGGATTCTCGCGCCGGATCGCGTTCAGGCGCCTGATCAGCGGCGCCAGCGGTGCGCCGGCCAGCGTCCGCTCCTTGACCTCGTACTTCTCCGAGTCGAGGTACTCCTCGCTGCCCTCGCGCACCGGCACGTTCTCGAAGCGCTCGAAGCCGGAGTAGATGCCGTACGACGGTGAGAGCGTCGCCGCGAGCACGAGCCGCGCCGCGAACGCCGCGGGGCCGCCGCGCTGGAGGTACTCGTGCAGGATGTCGGGCGTGTTGGCGAAGAAGTTCGGCCGGTACCACGGCGACCAGTTGACGACGTCGCGCATGAGCTCGATCAGCTCGCCCTTGGTGTTCTTCCACGTGAAGTACGTGTAGGACTGGCTGAAGCCGACCTTCCCGAGAGTCTGCATCATCACCGGCCGCGTGAACGCCTCGGCGAGGAAGACGACCTCGGGGTCGCGGTCGTGAATCCGGCCGATCAGCCACTCCCAGAACGGCGCCGGCTTCGTGTGCGGGTTATCGACGCGGAAGACCTTGACGCCGTGGTCGACCCAGTAAGCGACGACGTCGTGCAGCGCGTTCCAGAGTCCCTGCCAGTCCTCGCTGTCGAAGTTGACGTTGTAGATGTCCTGGTACTTCTTGGGCGGGTTCTCGGCGTACTTCAGCGTGGCGTCGGGCCGGCGGTTGAACCACTCGGGGTGCTCCTCCAGCCACGGGTGGTCGGGCGAGCACTGGATCGCGAAGTCGAGGCAGACCTCGACGCCGTGCTGACGCCCCGTCGAGACGAGCCGGTCGAAGTCCTCGATCGTCCCGAGGTCCGGGTGGGTCGCGTCGTGGCCGCCGTCGGCGCCGCCGATCGCCCACGGGCTGCCGGGATCGCCCGGCCTCGCCTTCAGCATGTTGTTCTTGCCCTTGCGGTTCGTCTCTCCGATCGGGTGGATCGGCGGCAGGTAGACGACGTCGAAGCCGAGCTCGGCGAGCTCCGGGATCACCTTCTCGACGCCGGCGAAGCCGCCCCACGAGCGGGGGAAGAGCTCGTACCAGGAGCCGAAGCGGGCGCGCTCGCGGTCGACCGCGAGCTCCAGCGGCTTCGCAAGTGACGTCACCTCGGCGCGGTCCTCGGTCTCGTCCGCGAGCGCCTGCTTGACGCTCAGGCTCTCGACCCCGTAGAGCAGGGCGCCTTCGGCGAGCTCGCTCGTGAGATCGCTCTGGCCGCCCTCGACCTTGCGGCGGATCTCCCAACGCCAGGACGCCCGCCGGTCGACCCAGGCCACGACCGCGAATTCCCAGCGGCCGACGGAATCGACCGCCAGGTGGCCCATCCAGCGGTCGTTGGCGAAGGCTCCCATCGGCGCCTCGCGCCACTTGCGCGTCCCCTTCAGCCGGTACCGCAACGCCGCGCCGAGTACCTCGTGCCCGTCGCGGAAGATCGTCGCCCAGACGGGGACGCTGTCGCCGACGACCGCCTTGGTCGGGTAGCGGCCGCAGTCGGTCTGCGGCCAGACGTCCTGGATCTGGATCCGTGGCGGTGGTTTCGTCGGCATGGCCTTTGGCATGGTCGCTTCGTGCAGCTACAGCGGTCGGCCGGAATCTTGCTTCACCCGACCTCGCTTCCGAGCGGTTCCCTCGCGGACGCCCGCGGGTTCGTCGACTGGCTGGCCGCGGCGGGCCAGTCGTGGTGGCAGGTATTGCCGCTCGGCCCGCCCGACGAAACCGGCTCCCCGTACGCGGCGCGGTCGGCGTTCGCCGCGTGGCCGGGCCTGCTCGCGGAGCCCCACGCGGCCGTCTCCGACGAGGAGATCGAGTCCTTCGTCGCCCGCCATCCGTTCTGGGCAGGCGACTGGGCGTCCTTCGGCGGCTCGCTCGCCGACCAGGTGCGCTTCGAGCGCGAGTGGTCCGGGGTTCGCGCATACGCGCGCGAGCGCGGCATCCGCGTGATCGGCGACCTGCCGATCTACGTCGCGCCGCGGAGCGCCGATCACGTCGCCCACCCCGCGCTCTTCCAGGACGGCGTCGTCGCGGGAGTGCCGCCGGACGCGTTCAGCGCGAACGGCCAGCTCTGGTGCAACCCGCTCTACAACTGGCCGGCCCTGCGCGCGACCGGATTCCGCTGGTGGATCGAGCGCTTCCGGCGAACGTTCGAGCTCGTCGACCTCGTCCGGCTCGATCACTTTCGCGGCCTGGTCGCATACTGGTCGGTCGCGGCCGGCCGGAAGACCGCGCGCGCGGGCCGCTGGCGTCGCGCGCCCGGCCGCGAGCTGCTCCGGGCGGTTCGGGCCGATCTCGGCTCGCTGCCGGTCGTCGCCGAGGATCTGGGCGTGATCACGCCGCCCGTCGAGCGGCTCCGCGACGAGTTCGAGCTGCCCGGGATGGCGGTCCTCCAGTTCGCGTTCGACGGCAACCCCCGCAACCCGTACCTCCCCCGGAACCACCGCGAGCGGCAGCTCGTCTACACCGGCACCCACGACAACGACACGGCGGTCGGTTGGTACCGCTCGCGCCCCGTCGCGGCGCTCGATCCCGACGAGCCGCACTGGTCGTTGATCCGGATGGCGTACGAGTCGCGGGCCGCGATCGCGATCGTCCCGGCCCAGGACATCCTCGGGCTGGGCAGCGAGGCCCGCATGAATACGCCCGGCCGCGGCGAGGGCAACTGGTCGTGGCGTCTCGAGCGGGGTCAGCTCACGCCCGAACACGCCCAGCGCGTGCTCGGCCTTGCTCGCCAAGCTGGACGGTCCAGCGTTTGATGAGGCTGTGCTGACGGTGGCGGCGAGCTCAATCCGCGGCCAGAAGTCCCCGTACGACGAAGCCGAGGAAGCTGGGGAATTCGGCGATCCGGCTCAGCGAGGGTCGCGTGTGGTCGAGCGTCCCTGTCACGGTCAGCCTCACGTTGGGGAGCGCCGCGGCGAGCGACCGCGCCTCACCGAGCGGGAAGTAGTCGTCCGTCGGCGGGACGATCACTTCGACGGGAGCCCTCACACTGCTCGCGACCCTGAACGGCGACAACTGCTCGACCAGCGTCCGGACGTCAAGCGGCAGCGCCGCATAGAGCTCCGAGAAGCGGTTCGGGTCCGTATTAGCCAGCAGCGCATCGACCGCCGCGCGTCCGTCCTCGCCGGCGGCGCCGAGGAGCGATCGCGTGACGACCTCGCGGTGCAGGTCGGTCACGGCATAACGCTCGAACCCGGTGTCCTCCCGGTAGTGCGAAGTCGTCGCCATGCAGACGAGCTTGTCGAGGTTGGCGTATGGCGCGACGGCGGCCACGACGCTGATTCGGTCGGCGAGCTCCTTCGTCCCCGCCGTCACCAGAGCCAGCCCGGCGCCGGTGGACGCGCCGATCAACGCCACCCGACCGTCCCGCACGTCCGCGCGGTCGGCCGCGGCAGCCGTCACATTCGCGGTCGCCTCGAGGGTTCGGACGGTGATCTCGCCCTCGCCGAGTCCGGGCAGGTCCGGCACGAGGACGAGGAAGCCCGCCCGCGCGAGGCCGTCCGCGAGCCGCGTGACGACCGGCTCCCGGCGTCGTTCCGGGTGGGCGCCGTTGACGAAGAGCCATGCGGGCCACGGCCCGTCGCCGCGCGGGCGGAGGATCTCGACCGGGACCCCGCGCGCCTCCACAAGCTCGCTCCGTGGAGTCGTCGTGAAGGCGCGGACCACGCCCGACACCATCGGCACGTCGAGGACGCCCGCCAGGAGAACGAGCGTGCGTCTACTCGCCCGAAAGGAGCTCGACATGGTGGTCGTACCAATCGCTGCGGAAGACGAGGTCGGGGTCGTGCTCGCGCTTCCGATCGAGGAACTCACGGAACCGGGGATAGCACGCGTCGACCTGGTCGCGCCGCGCCCAGCTGTGGTAGGTGAGGAAGTAGCTGCCTCCCCGCGCGATCGCCAGGTCGATCAGCCGCCGGAAGGCACCTCTCGAATGATCGATTCCGTGGCCGGTGTGGACGGTATGGAGGTTGAAGATCACGCAGGCCCATGGCTCTCGGGCCCAAGCCAGGAAGGTCTCGTCGTCGCGCTCGATCAGCCGAACCGTGCCGTAGATCACGTCCACGCCGGTCCGCCGGAAGTCGTCCGCGACAGCCTCCATGAAGTCGACGAGGCGGTCGCGCGGCACGTACAGCTCGCTGATCATCTCGGTCCCCGGCCCGGTGCCCAGCGCGGCGTCCAGCGTCCGGTGGTAGTCGTCGATGTACTCGGCCGCCTGGTGTGCGTCGGACCAGTAGAGCTGACCCGAGGTCGCGAGATAGTGCTCGGCGTAACGCTCGAACGCCTGGGCCTTGTCGGCGTGCGTCAGGTAGAGGAGGCGGCTCCAGTCATCCGTCGTGAGCGCGCGCTGGTTCTTCGGAACTAGCCGGTCTTCCTCGACCGGCCGGTAGCAGGAGAGGACGCCGCGGCGCATGAAGTCGTCGCCGGCCGGGTCGATCGCGAACTGGAAGTCGCCGTAGAGGAAGCCGTCCGCGATTCGCTCGTCGAAGGCGGCCGTCAACCCATCGAGCGCTCGTAGCTCGACGATGCGTTCGAGCTTTCCCCGCGGCGTCAGCCGGAGCCGCAGGGAGTAGATCACCCCGAAGAGGCCGTAGCCGCCGGCGGCGAGGGTGAACAGCTCCCGGTTCTCGTCACGGCTGCAGGTTCGAAGCTCCCCGTCGGGCCCGACGAGCTCGAACGACTCGACGTCCGCCACGATCGGCTTCAGCGTCAGCCCGCGACCGTGGCCGTTCGCCGCGAGCGCGCCGCCCAGCGACAGTCGGTCGGCGCCCGTCTGCTTCTGCTTGAAGGCCAGCCGCGTTTGCCGGAGGTAAGCCAAGAGGGCAGGCCACTGGATGCCCGCTTCGACCTCGATCGTGCCGCCTTGCTCGTCGAACGCAAGCACGCGTGCGAGCGGGCGCGTATCGATCATGAGGCCGCCTGTGCAGAACTGCTGGCCGCCCATGGCGTGGCGGCCACCCGCGACGCAGATTGGCACGCCGAGCTCTCGCGCGCGGAGGACCGCAGTACGAACCGCCTCGAGCGAGCTCACCGGCACCACCTCCCGGACGGTCGTCTTGTTCAGCTGCGAGTGGATGTCGTTCACGACGACACCGGCGTGACCGGTTGCTGTCACGGCAGGGACGCTAATCGGTCGGCAGACGGGTACGGTGCGCCTCGCATGACGACCGCCTGGTGGCGCGACGCCGTCTTCTACGAGATCTACGTCCGCAGCTTCACCGACACCGACGGTGACGGCCTGGGCGACCTCCCCGGCATCCGCTCGCGGCTCGGCTACCTGCGCGACCTCGGCGTCGACGCGATCTGGCTGACGCCGTTCTACCCGTCGCCGGACGCCGACCACGGCTACGACGTCGCCGACCACACCGACGTCGACCCGCGATTCGGGACGCTCGCCGACTTCGACGCGCTGCTCGCAGACGCCCACGCGCTCGGCCTCCGGGTGCTCGTGGACGTCGTCCCGAACCACACCTCGGAGGAGCACGCGTGGTTCCGGAACGCACTCTCCGACCCCGAGCACCCCGATCGTCGGCGTTACCTCTTCCGGCCCGGCCGCGACGGCGGCCCGCCGAACGGCTGGACATCCGCGTTCGGCGGCTCGGCGTGGCAGCTCGAACGGCGCAGCGGCGAGTACTACCTGCACCTGTTCGCTCCCGAGCAGCCGGACCTCGACTGGCACAACGAAACGGTGCAGCGGGACTTCGAGGAGGTGCTGCGCTTCTGGCTCGACCGCGGCGTCGACGGCTTCCGCATCGACGTCGCTCAAGGCTTGTTCAAGGACCAGTCCTTCGCGGAGATGGAGGAGCCGGACCCGCCCACCTGGCACGCCGACTGGGTGACCGCCGTGAATCAGCCCGAGCTGCATCCGCTCTACCGCCGCTGGCGCCGGCTCGCGGACGGCTACGAGGGCGACCGCAGCTTCGTCGGCGAGGTCGTGCTCGAGAACCAGGAACGGGTCGCCGACTACGTGCGGCCCGACGAGCTCCAGCTCGCGTTCAACCTCGCGCTGCTCTGGGACGACTGGGACGCCGCGGCGATGCGGGCGACGATCGATCGCACTCACACCGCGATGAGCGCCGTCGGCGCCGTCGCGACCTGGGTGCTCGAGAACCACGACGTGCCGCGGGTGGCGACCCGCTACGGCGGAGGCGCCGAAGGGCGCCGTCGCGCGCGAGCGGCGGCCCTGCTGCTGCTGGCGCTGCCGGGTGCCGTCTTCCTCTACCAGGGCCAGGAGCTCGGTCTCGAGGAGGTGGACATCCCCGATCAGCTGCGCCAGGACCCGCTGTTCTTCCACAGCGGCGGTGCTCGGCAGGGTCGGGACGGCTGCCGCGTACCGATGCCCTGGACGACCACCGGGCCCGGCTTCGGCTTCACGGCTGCAGAGCCGTGGCTGCCGATGCCCGAGGAGTTCGGGCGTCGGAGCGTGGATGCTCAGACCGAGGATCCGGCGTCGACCCTCGAGCTCTACCGGTTCGCGCTCGCTCACCGTCTCGAGGGCGCCTTCGCGTGGCTCGACGGCCCGAGCGGGACACTCGTCTTCCGGCGGGGCGACGTGGTTTGCCTCGTCAACGTCGACGCGCCGGCGCTCGAGCTCCCGAGCGGGGAGCTCCTCGTCGCGAGCGAGAGCGTGGCTGACGCGCTCGCGCCCGCCGCGGCTGCCTGGGTTCGAACCGGCTAACCGGTGCGAGCCCGCCCGACGAGGTCGTCGAGGTCGACGGTGGACCAGTCGGTCGTGTCGATCTCGACGAGCTCGCCGTCGAGCTCGAGCGCGCGCCAGCGGCCGGCGTCGATCGACTCGATCACGTCGTCCAGGCGCTCGTCGTCGATGTGGCCGGGATGGCGGTTGCCACGCGAGGTGAAGCGCTCGATCAGGACGTCGCGCGAGGCTGTGCAGACGATCTGGAGCGCGCGGAACGGCCGGCGGAGCTGGATCGCCGCGAGCTGGGCGGACGCCTCGTGGTGGTCGAAGTTCGCCTCGAGCACGCACGACCGCCCCGCTGCCAGCTCTTGCTCGAGCGTGAGGTAGAGGACTGCGTACGTCGCGATCCCGAGCTTTCGCGACCAGTCGGGGTCGCCGGTGCCGAGCGCGTCGAAGAGCGCCTCCTTGACCGGGTCCTTCGCGATCAGCGGCGCACGCAGGGCTTCGGCGAGGTAGCGCGCGACCGCGCTCTTCCCGCTCGCGGGCGGGCCGGTCACGACGACGACGAGCGGCGGATCGGTAGCCATGTGCCTTAGCGTAGGGATGATTAGCCGGCAACCCGCCGGGAATCGTCGCGTCATGACCGACTACGACGAGTCCGCTGCGGACCGGCAACGACCGCTCCTCGGCGACGCCGACGACGACCCGCCCGGTGTCGTCGAAGAGCCCGACGAGGATCTTCAAGACGAGCAAGACCCGGATCAGAACGAGCCGTAGCGCCGGGTGCTCGTGGCGCGCCGCGCCCGGTGCGGCCGCGGACGCGCACGGCTGCCGCAGGTTCCGCAGTCGCGGCGGCGGCGCGTCCGCGAACGCATGCGATCGGAGAACGCACGGCCCGCCGGCGGCAACGTCGGGGTAGTCCCGGCCGCAGGTACCGTCCGGGGGTGGACGGGCACGCCGGGGTCCAACGACAGCACTACAACGTCACGCTCGGCGCCCTCGTGACCGCCGGGATCGCCTTTGCGCTCCAGCAGACGCTCGTGATTCCGGCTCTCCCGGCCCTTCGCGAGGATCTGGACACGACGACCGCCTGGGCAACGTGGCTCCTGACCGCGTTCCTGCTGAGCGCGTCGGTGCTCACGCCCCTCCTCGGCAAGCTCGGCGACCAGTACGGCAAGGAACGGCTCCTCGTCATCAGCCTGAGCGTCTTCCTGGCCGGCTCGATCGGCGGCATCTTCGCGTGGAACATCGGTTCCCTGATCGCCTGCCGCGTGATCCAGGGTGCCGGCGGCGCGGTCTTCCCGCTCAGCTTCGCGATCATCAACGACGAGTTTCCCGCCGAGCGGAGAGGAACGGCGATCGGGATCGTCTCGTCGGTGTTCGCGATCGGCGGCTCGATCGGGCTCGTCGTCTCCGGCGTGATTGTCGACTACGCGTCGTGGCGCTGGCTCTTCATCATCGGCGCGATCGGCGTCGCCGTCGCGATCGTGCTCGTGCACTTCTTCGTCCCGGAGTCGCCGGTCAAGACGCCGTCGCGGCTCGACATTCCGGGGGCCGTGCTGCTCTCCGGCGCGTTGATCTCGCTGCTCGTGGCGCTCACCGAGGGCGAGAGCTGGGGCTGGACGGCGCCGCCGACGCTGCTGCTGTTCGCGGCGGCCGCGATCCTCGGAGCCGTGTGGGCACTCGTGGAGCTGCGGGTGCCCGAGCCGATGGTGGACATGCGCATGCTCGCGTATCGGCCCGTCCTCTTCACGAACGTGATCGCGCTCGTCAGCGGCTTCGCGATGCTCGGCTCCTTCGTGCTGATCCCGAACTTCGTCCAGGCCCCGGGCGACCTCCCGCCCGAGCTGGCACGCCTCGTCGACTACGGCTTCGGCGTCAGCGCGACCACGACCGGGCTCTACCTGCTGCCGGGCGCCCTGATGGGGCTCGTCGGCGGGCCGCTGGCGGGCCGCGTCGGAGCCCGGTTCGGCTGGAAGGTGCCGCTCGTCGTCGGCATGGCGGCGGCCGGCCTCGGGATCGCCGCCTTCGCCCTCTGGCACGACCATCCCTGGCAGATCGTCCTCGGCAACGTGGCGCTCGGGTTCGGGATCGTCCTCGCGTTCGCCGCTATGGCGACGATCATCGTCTCGTCGGTGCGGCCGACCGAGACGGGCGTCGCGACCGGGATGAACACGGTCATGCGGACGATCGGCGGCGTGGTCGGCGGCCAGGTCGGCGCGGCGATCCTGACGACGAAGACGATCCCGGGAACACCCGTGCCCGCGGAATCGGCGTTCGTGACAGCCTTCTGGCTGAGCGCAATCGCAGCGCTCGGCGCCGCGGTGCTCGCCGTGTTCGTGACGCCCAGACGGGCACGTCAGCCGCGCCAGGTGGCGGTCGAGGTGGCCGATTGACCCAGTCGGCCTCCTAAGCTCCCGCGATGCCGCGGGCCGACGCGGTCCCTGCCCTTCTCTCCGCCGCCCTGATCGTGGCGCTCGGCTTCGACGAGGGCGGGTACGCGCCCTCGAGCTGGGTGTGGGCCGCGGCGCTGCTCGTCGTCGTCGCCGTCGTCCTCGTCCGCGGGTTGCCGACGCGGCCGGCGCCGCTCGAGCTCGCCTTCCTCGGCGCGCTCGCGGGCCTGCTCGTCTGGTCGCTCCTGTCGGCATGGTGGTCGCTCGACCCGACCGGGTCGATCCTCGAGGCACAGCGTCTTCTGCTCTACCTGGCGACAGCGGCCGCCCTCGTCCTCGTCGGCGGGCGCGGTTCCCGCGAGGCGATGCTGCTCGGCGCGCTGGCCGGGGTCGGCGCCCTCTGCGTCGCCGGGCTCGCGGACGTGCTCGTCGGGGGCGACCCGGTCGGCGCGTTCACGCCCGACCCCGGCTCGGAGGACCGCCTGGCGGAGCCCGTCGGCTACGCGAACGGGCTCGCGGTCATCGCCGCGATGGGCGCGCTGCTCTCGTTCGGGCTTGCGATCGCGGCCGCCGGGGCGGTGCGGATCGCCTTCCTCGCTGCGATCCCGTTCTTCGTCCTCACGCTCTACCTCACGTACTCGCGCGGCGGTTGGCTCGCTCTGGCCGCGGGGCTCGTGGCGATGCTCGCCCTACGGCTGCCGGCGCTCGACCGGCGGGTCGCGATCCCGCTCGCCGT
>Ga0126314_10001671_pt1 | contig 10769 bp, 8 predicted proteins | sample Plot105B_FD_92535 | JGI IMG/M metagenome (GOLD analysis project Ga0126314, IMG submission 92535) | Serpentine soil microbial communities from UC McLaughlin Reserve, CA, USA - Plot105B | ecosystem: Environmental > Terrestrial > Soil > Grasslands | place: USA: UC McLaughlin Reserve, Lake County... | reverse complement strand
TGTAGCTCCAGGGCTTGAGCAGTTCGCTGCCCGGCGTGGTCGACACATAGGACGACGTCTTGGGCATCTGCGGCAGGTTGAGCTGGTAGTCGATGGTCGTGGTGCGCTTGGCCGGCAGGAACGAGTTATCGATCTTGATGGCCTCGGCGACCGAGCCGGAAACCACGCCATTGTCCATGCCAAGACCCGTCAGGCGATACCCTGCCCCGTTGACGAGATAGCCATTGCGGTCGATGTCGAAGTCGCCGCGGCGGGTGTAGAACGTGCCACCACCGCCATCTGCGCTTTCAACGACGAAGAAGCCGTTGCCGTTGAGGGCCATGTAGGTTTCGGTATCGGCATTCTGGATATCGCCGCGCAGCGTGTTCATCGAGCGCGAGAACGACGACACGGCGCCGGCAACCTGGCTCTTGACCGGCGCGTCCGGGATCATGTCCAGGAAGCTGGTATCGATGCGCTTGTAGCCAATCGTCTGCGAATTGGCGATATTGCCGGAAATGTTCTCCATGGCATGCGACTGAGCCTTGAGACCCGACACCGCACTTTGAAGAGCGCCAAAAATACCCATTTATAACTCCAGTTCCCCAAATGACGAGGCAAGCGCCTGTTTGCCCAAGACAATGCAAGGGCAATGCCAACTCGTTAACCGTATGAATCAACTGAGTTTTTGAGGATTGCACCGGTGTTCCCAACCCGGCAGATCGGCAGAAAGGTGACTCCGGCATGGCAAAAAATGCCGCCTGACTTGCCGAGCCGGTTGGTTTAATGGATGGCGCAAAAGCTAGCCCAAGAAGAAAAGCCTAAAATGCTGTTTGAGACGCCCGACCAGTTCATCAATGCACAGCGCCGTGCCGTCACGGTCTTTGGCATGGCCGGGGTCGGCAAGACGCGGCTCTCCAACCTCTTGCGGCAAGACCGCTGGTTCCACTATTCGGTCGACTATCGCATCGGCACGCGCCACATGGGCGAGTTCATCGTCGACAATTTCAAGGCCGAGGCCATGAAGGTCCCGTTCCTGGCCCAGCTCCTGCGCTCGGACTCGATCTACATCTCGTCCAACATCACCTTCGACAATCTCGCGCCGCTCTCGACCTATCTTGGTACCCCCGGCGATCCGAAAAAGGGCGGCCTGCCGCTCGCCGAATACCAGCGTCGGCAGGAGCAGCATCGGGTGGCGGAAATTTCTGCCCTGCTCGATGTGCATCACTTCATCGATCGGGCGAAAACCCTCTACGACTACGACGATTTCATCGCCGACACCGGCGGTTCACTGATCGAGGTCATCGACCACGCTAATGCTACCGATCCGGTTGTCAAAGCGCTCACCGGTAACACGCTCCTGCTCTACATCCGCGGCACCGACAAGGACGCTTCCGAACTCGTCCGGCGCTTCAAGCAGAGCCCCAAGCCCATGTACTATCGCCCCGCTTTCCTTCTGGAAAAGTGGTCTGAATTCAAGCACATGCACGGCATTCTCGAGGATGACGACGTCGACCCGGCCCAGTTCGGCGCCTGGGGTTTCGAGGCGCTTCTCCACAACCGCCTCCCCCGCTACCAGGCCCTGGCCGACAACTTCGGCTACACCGTCGAAGCCTCTGATTTATCTATGGTTCGCGACGGTGACGAGTTCGTCGACCTGGTTGCCGCAGCGATCGAAAAGCGAATGCGATAGCGCGTGCTCCCATTCCCGGGAGACGCGCCAAGGCACCGTAACCGCTTTTCCCTGCTCGCTTTTTTGAGGCTCACATGCCTATTCGCATTCCCGACAACCTGCCCGCCCGCAAGATCCTCGAAGACGAGGGCGTCAATGTCATGGATACCAGCCGCGCCGCGCGGCAGGACATCCGCCCGCTCGAGTTCGGTCTCCTCAACCTGATGCCGAACAAGGAACGCACCGAGACTCAATTTTCCCGCCTCATCGGGGCCACGCCGCTGCAAATCAATCTCTCGCTGGTGCGCATCAGCGACCACCAGTCCAAGCACACGTCCGAAGATTATCTGAAGACTTTCTACCAGACCTGGGAAGAGGTGAAGGAACGCAAGTTCGACGGCTTCATCGTGACTGGCGCCCCCATCGCCCATATTCCGTTCGAAGACGTGCGTTACTGGAACGAGATGCTCGAAATCATGGCCTGGACGCGCACCAATGTGCACCACACCATGTTCATCTGCTGGGGCGCCCAGGCCGCCTTGCACCACTTCCACGGCGTCAAGCGCTACCGCATGGACGATAAGGCCTTCGGCGTTTTCCGCCACCAGATCGTCAGTCCGCGCTCGCCGTTCCTGCGCGGCCTGTCGGACAGCCCGATGATCCCCGTCTCGCGCTACAACGACATTGAGCGCTCGAGCGTGGGCGACGACCTCGAAGTGCTCATCGACAGCGACATCGGGCTTTGCATGCTGGGGGAAAAGCGCGGGCGCTCGGTCTACTTCCTCAATCACCTGGAATATGACAACCGCTCGCTGGCGGACGAGTACGAGCGCGACGTCAAGGCAGGGCTCAACCCTGTCCCTCCTGCCAACCTCTTCCCCAACGGCGACACCTCCAAGGAGCCGGAGAACCGCTGGCGCAGCCATGCGCACTTGCTGTTCCAGAACTGGATCAACGAAATCTACCAGTCGACGCCCTACGACATGAACGAGATCGGGCGCTGATCCGAAACTGGCGGTCACATTCCCTGGCGAGTGACCGCCAGCTTGCTCCCCTTGCAAACACGGGCCCAGCCCCTACCTTGCTGGGACCGTAGAGGACACATTCTTTGCCCCAGCCGCCGACGACCATCACCGACGAACTGGGCATTGCCCTCGCCAATCTTGCCGACAGCGCGACCGGGGTTCTTACGCCAACACTGCGCCTCGGCGTGACCGGCCTTAGCCGCGCCGGCAAGACCATTTTCATCACCGCGCTGATCCACAATCTGCTCACCCAGGGGCGCCTGCCCGGTTTCGCGCCGCTGGCGGAGGGACGTTTCATCGGTGCAAAGCTTGCCGAATATCCCGACGCCACCATCCCCCGCTTTGCCTATGAGCAGCACCTTGCCGCGCTCGCTGGCCGTTCTGCAACTTGGCCAGAGAGCACTCGGCGGATTTCGCAGCTTCGCATCGTCCTGAAATACCAGTCTGCCAAGTGGTGGAACGGGTTCTCGGGTCCCGCCACGCTCAATCTCGATATCGTCGACTATCCCGGCGAATGGCTGCTCGACCTGCCACTGCTCGGCAAGAGTTTTGCCGAATGGAGCGAAGAGGCTCTGTCCCGTGCGCGCCAGCCCGGCCACGCCGACGAGGCGGGCGCCTTCCTCGCCGAACTCGACAGTACCGATGTCCTGCGCGACGCCAGCGACCCGGCCGCCGAGCATCTCGCCATTGCCTTCACCACCTATCTGCGCCGCAGCCGCGAGCATGGAGCTCTGTCGACCCTGCCGCCCGGCCGCTTCCTTTTGCCGGGTGACCTCGAAGGCTCGCCCGCGCTGACCTTTGCTCCGCTGCCAAGGCCGACCCAGCCGATCCGGAGCGGCAGCCTATATGCCATGCTGGAAAACCGCTACGAGGCCTATAAGTCTCAGGTGATCCGGCCCTTTTTCCGCGACCACTTTGCCCGGCTCGATCGGCAGGTGGTTCTGGTCGATACATTGCGCGCCCTCAATGCCGGCCCGGCCGCGGTGGCGGATCTTGAAACGGCACTCACCTCCGTGCTGGCCTGTTTCCGCCAGGGCGAGGCCAATCCCCTGCTCCGTCCCTTCAGCCGCCGCATCGATCGCATTCTGTTCGCCGCCACCAAGGCCGACCATGTGCACCACACGAGCCACGACCGGCTCGAAACCATCCTCAATCGTCTGGTCGGCAATGCCAGCAAACGCGCGCGCTTCGCGGGGGCCGAGACAAAATCCCTCGCCATCGCCGCCATTCGCGCCACCAGCGAAGGCATCATCCGCGAGGCCGGTGAAAACCTGCCGACCTTGATCGGAACCCCCCAGGCGGGCGAAGAACTCGACGGCGTCACCTATGACGGCAAAACCGAAATCGCCTTGTTTCCCGGTGACTTGCCGGAACGTCCGGATTCATTGTTCGAGAATGGCCAACCCGTGTCGCTGAACTTCCTGCGCTTCACGCCGCCGCAGCGCATCGAAACCAATGCCGGGGGCGAGGCGGTCTTGCCCCATATCCGCTTCGATCGCGCCCTCGATTATCTCATCGGAGACTGGATGGCATGAAGCGCCCTATCGCCCGCCCGACCCAGACTGCCGAACAACCACAAACTGCCGTGCGCGTGCCGCGTGCCTTTACTGCGGCCGAGGCCGAAGTGGTGGAAACTTCTTTCGATCCGGCGCCGGATCTCGACCTCGTCGGGCCAAGGCCGCGCCGCATGGGCTGGGTGGGCAGGCTCGCCTGGACCACGGGCAGCATCCTCGTTTCCGCCGGCCTGGCGCTGGCTGCCGACCGGCTGATCCGCGATCTCTTTTCTCGCTATGAATGGCTCGGTTGGGCCGGGACTGGCGTGCTTGGGGCATTTGTCGTCGCGCTGCTTGCCCTCATCGCCCGCGAAATCTTTGCCCTGCGCCGCCTCGGCGTGCTGGATGCGCTCAAGGCCGATGCCGCTCGGGCCCGCGCCGAAGACGACCCGAAACTGGCCCGCCATGTCGTCGAGCGTCTCGAAGGCATTTATGCCGACCGGCCGGACATGGCGCGCAGCCGCGAGGTGGTGAAAACCAACCTGCCGCATCTCTTCGATGGTACTGAAATCGTCACCCTCGCCGAACGTACCTTGATGGCCGGGCTCGATGCCCGCGCCAAGGCGCTGACGGCAGCCTCTGCCCGCCGAGTGGCGCTGGTGACAGCCGTTTCCCCCCGCGCGCTGATCGATGTTGCCTTCGTCATCTATGAAAGCATCCGCCTCGCCGGAGCCATCGCTGCGCTTTATGGCGCGCGCCCAGGCTTTTTTGGCTTCTGGCGATTGACTGGCTCCGTATTGGCCCATCTCGCCGTCACCGGCGGCCTGGTTCTGACCGATGGCGTGGTGGAACAGCTCATCGGCCAAGGCCTTGCCGCAAAGATTTCGGCACGGCTCGGCGAAGGGGTCGTCAACGGCCTCATGACAGTCCGCGTCGGCATCGCCGCCATGCGGGTCGTCCGCCCATTGCCCTTCGACACCCAGCCCCAGCCGACGGTTCGGGATTTCATTCCCGAACTCACCAAGGTAATGGCAGACACGCCCCAGAACTAAACGTCAGGCCGCCCGTGCCATTTCGGTCATGCTCTGGAAGGTTTCGACCTGCGGGCGGGCGAAATAGTAGCCCTGGAACAGGCGGATACCCAAAGCCTTGATGGCCTGCAACTCCGCCTCGGTCTCGATCCCCTCGGCCAGAAGCGTGATGTTGAGCTCATTGGCGATACCCACGAGGCCACGGACAATTGCCTGCTTGACCTGACTGGCCTCGATCCCGCGCAGCAATTCCATGTCGAGCTTGATCAGGTCAGTCTGAAACCGCGCCAGCAGCGAAAGCCCTGCATAGCCGGCGCCGAAATCGTCGAGAGCCGTGGTGAAACCCATGCGGCGATATTCGCGCACGATATTGCTCACATGGTCCGCATCGCTGATGCGCTCGTTCTCGGTGAATTCGAACATCAGCCGCTTGGGGTCGAACTGCGTGCGGCTTGCCGCTTCCAGCGTGGCGCGGATGCAAGCCTTGGGTTCATAGACCGCATTGGGCATGAAATTGATGCTTAGCTTTGCGTCAGTGCCGCCGATGCGGCTGCCGGCGAGTTCGATGGCCTTGACGCGGCAGGCCTGGTCGAAGGCATAGCGATTTTGTTCGGTAACCTTGCTCAGGACCTCGTAGGCACCCTGCCCGGCAACGCCGCGAACCAGCGCTTCATAGCCCCAGATCTTGTGCGCCGACACATCGACGATCGGCTGGAAAGCCATGGTGAAAGGGATTTCGAACGCATTCGCGTCCGCATTGCGACAACCAACACAACCAGCAGACATGAGTTTTTCTAAGTGCCTTGAAGGGTTTCAACGTTGACGCTGCGCCGACTTTGACCCGACAGGCCTAAAAAAACTGCCAAAAGGTAGAGTTAATCCTTCGCCGCACTTGGCGCCAAAGTCAGCTTGAGCCCGTCGAGGTCATCCGAGCACAAGATCTGGCACGAGAGCCGCGAGTTCGACTTCACGTCGCCCACCGAATCCAGCATGTCCTCTTCCTCGTCGCTCGGCGCGCCGACGGCGTCGAGCCAGTCGCCATCGACATAACAGTGGCAGGTCGCGCAACTCAGCGCCCCGCCGCATTCGGCCTTGATGTTGAGGCCCCAGTCGCGAATGACCTCCATCACGCGCCAGCCTTCGAGCCCTTCGAGCTCGTGCACTTCGCCTGCCTGGTCGGTAACGATGATCTTCATGGGGTGCTCCTCAACAGCGGGGCGTGCTTAGCCTTCAAAGGGCCGAGAAGGCAAGTAAGACGTTGGTCCGTCCCCGGGTCATCCCACCCACCGTGTCATTTCCGCGTAAGCGGGAACCCCTGTTTGTGGGGAAACGGAGATCCCCGCCTGCGCGGGGATGACAACGAGTTTTGGGGTAGCCCCTTAAGCCACGCCCAGCTTCTTCTGCAGCTTGGTCGAGCTCGTCGTATACTGGAACACGACGCGCTCGCCCGGCGAGACGATCGCCTTGGCGGCCTGGGCCATCAGCGCGGCTTCATGGAAGCCCGAGAGGATCAGCTTGAGCTTGCCGGGATAGGAGTTGATGTCGCCGATGGCGAAGATGCCCGGCACCGAAGTCTGGAACTTCTCGGTATCGACGACGATCGTGTTGTCGTTGAGCTCCAGCCCCCAATCGGCAACTGGACCAAGCTTCATGGTGAGACCGAAGAATGGCAGGAGGCGCGTCGCGGGGATCGACAGGTCGCCCGCTTCCGTCGTCAGGTGGACGTGGTTGATCTGGCCGTTTTCGCCGTCGAGCTTGGCAATCTGGCCGAGCTGGAAGTTCACCTTACCCTCACCCACCAGCTCCTTCATCTTGTTGACGGAGGCCGGAGCCGCCTTGAAGGCATCACGACGGTGCACCAGCGTCAGCGTGCGCACGATAGGCTGCAGGTTCAGCGTCCAGTCGAGCGCCGAGTCGCCGCCGCCGACGATGACCACGTCCTGCCCACGGAAATCATCCATCTTGCGCACGGCGTAGAAAACCGACTTGTTTTCGAACTGTTCGATTTCGGGGACTGGCGGGCGCTTGGGCTGGAAGGAGCCGCCGCCAGCCGCGATGACGACAACCTTGGCGAAGAAGGTTTCATCGGCATCGGTCTGCAGCTTGAACGAACCGTCTTCCAGCTTCTCGATGGAGTTGACCATGCGCGAATAATGGAATTCAGGCGAAAACGGCGCGATCTGCGCCATGAGATTATCGGTCAGCTGCTGTCCGGTGATCATCGGGAAGGCCGGAATGTCGTAGATCGGCTTTTCCGGATAGAGCTCGGCGCACTGGCCGCCGGGGCGATCCAGGATGTCGATGAAATGGCATTTGATATCGAGAAGCCCGAGTTCGAAAGCCGCGAACAGACCGCAGGGTCCCGCGCCGATGACGACAACGTCGGTGGTGATCTCAGTGCTCATTTTCCAAAGTCCATTCGACACCGGAGCCGCTCAGCTCCGGGATTGATCCCATCGGGGCCCCATTGCCCCGCTTGATGAATGGGAACTGCCGCTGTCACCAGCGCCCCCGGCTTTGCCCGTTAAAGGCGAGTATTGCGCTCCACTTATCCTAGGAGACGCGGCGAAGGAAGGGTCGCGTACCAAGCGGTACTTCGGTGACGCCCACGGGCTGGTAGAACAGCGCCATTTCCGGCAGGCGGTTCTCGATCAGTGCCTGGCGGCTCGGCTCGTGGGTGACCACGAGCGCATTGAAACCGCAGCGGCGCATATGCGGGATCTGATCCTGCAGCACGTCGCCCACCGCCCTCAGTTCACCGGCATATTTGAACCGCTCGACCAAGAGCCGCGCCGTCGAATAGCCGCGGCCATCCGAGAAAGCCGGAAATTTCACCGCGATCGAGGCAAACCGCGAAAGATCATCGACGACATCTTCGACCTTCTCGCCGGGCGAAATCAGCAGCCCCAGCGGGTGTGGACTGGCCAGATATTCGGCGCGATTGGCCAGAAATTCCGGCAGTGGAACATGGACATAGCGGGCGTCGACTGGCGCGGTGCCTTCGACCCATTCCTTGAACGGATCGGCGGTAAAGGCGCCATCTTTCCAGAGCGTGTGGCGGGCAGCAGCAGTCATCGGGTTCGCGATCGCTCCACTAAAGTCATAATGGATGCCGCATTCCTTCTTGTTGAGGCCGCGCCACCGTCCAGCTCGCGGATCCTCACCCTCGGCAACGATCGAGGTGCAGGGCGCGCAGCCAATAGACTTGTAGCCTTTGGCATAGAGCGGATGCTCGGGCAAGTTGTGCGTCTGGCGATATTCGACGACGTCGGCATCGGAGAAATAGGCCAGCGGATTGACCTTGATGCGATCGTCGCTCGTCAATTCGAAATGCGGCAGCACGCCGCGTTCCTTGGTCTGGTAGCGCTTCCGTCCCGTAACCCAGCCACCATATTGCTCGGTAACCGGCTCGAGCGGCTCGGTCTTGCGGATGTGGCAGCAGGAGTCGGGGTCGGTTTCCCAAAGATCGCCATTGGGATCGAAGCGTTTGACATCACTCGCGCTGGGATGAATGCCGTGCACGTTGATCAAGCCAAACTGCTTCTTCAGCGTGTCGACATAGGCCAGCGTCTCCGCAAAATGCTTGCCGGTTTCCAGGAAATAGACCGGCATCGATGGGTCCACCTGCGCCACCATATGGAGCAGCACAGCCGAGTCCGCCCCGAAGGACGAGACGATCGCGAGATCGCCCGGCAACACGTCCGACACGGCATAGCGCAGCACGCCCACCGCATCCATTTCGTCGAACATGCCATTGAGCGCCAGAATCCCCAGCGCCTTGAGCTTGTCATGCGCGGCCTGGGCCGGCGCGAGATTAGGCAGTCCCATGGGGTTTCTCCACGAACGCGGTGCCATCTATTCTTCTCCCCCTCGGGGAGAAGGTGGCGCGCAGCGCCGGATGAGGGGGATACTTTGGCAAGGTCCGATGGGGAGGAGACATCCCCCTCACCGACTCGGCTTTGCCGAGCCACCTCTCCCCGAGGGGGAGAGGAACAGAAGCATCACGTGAGCCGCTAAGCATTGCCATAAAGCGCCTCCTTGAACGGCGCCTCGCCGAGCCGCCGATAGGCCTGGATAAAGCTCTCGTCTTCGCCGGTGCGCTGGGAGATGTAAAAATCCACCAGCTTCTCGATGGCACCCGGGACGTTCTCGGCCTCGAAACCGGGGCCAATGATCTTGCCGACCGAAGCGTGCTCTGTGGCATCGCCGCCAAGCGTGATCTGATAGAGCTCGCCGCCCTTCTTCTCGACGCCGAGGATGCCGATGTGGCCCACATGGTGGTGCCCGCAGGCATTGATGCAGCCGGAAATCTTGATCTTGAGGTCGCCAATTTCCTTCTGACGCGCCGGCTCGGCGAACTTTCTGGAAATTTCCTGCGCGATCGGGATCGAACGGGCATTGGCGAGGGCGCAGAAATCGAGGCCGGGGCAGCAGATCATGTCGGTAATGAGGTTATTGTTGCCCTCGGCGAGATCTGCCGCCACCAGCGCGTCATAAACGGCACGCAGCTCGCTCATCGCAACATGGGGCAGAACCAGGTTCTGCTCGTGGGTTACGCGCAGCTCGTCGAACGAATATCTTTCCGCGAGATCGGCAACGACCTCCATCTGGGTGTCGGTCGCGTCACCCGGCGCGCCGCCCACGGGCTTCAGCGAGATGGTCACCGAGGCATAGCCGGACTGGATATGCGCGTTGATATTGTTGTCGAGCCAACGGCCATAGGCGGGATCGACGATGGATTCATAGGCCACATCGATCTTGGTCAGCGCCTGGGGCACAAAGGCGGGCGCCGCGAAATAGGCGCTGATGCGATCGACTTCTTCGCTTGGCAGCGTCAGTACGCCGCCACGCACTTCCGCGAATTCGGCTTCGACCTGGCCCTTGATGGTCTCGAGGCCTTCTTCGTGCACCAGGATCTTGATGCGCGCCTTGTACTTGTTGTCCCGGCGGCCATAGCGGTTGTAAACACGCATGATGCTTTCGAGATAAGCCAGCAGGTGCTCGTTCGGCACGAAACTGTTGATCAGCTTGGCGATCATCGGCGTACGGCCCTGGCCGCCGCCGACATAGACGGCAAAGCCGATTTCGCCCTTGTCGTTCTTCTTCACGTGCAGGCCGATATCATGGACCTGGATTGCCGCGCGGTCGCGCTCGGCGCCGGTGACGGCGATCTTGAACTTGCGTGGCAGGTACGAGAATTCAGGATGAAGGCTCGACCATTGGCGCAGGATTTCCGCGACCGGGCGTGGGTCGATGATCTCGTCGGCGGCAGCACCGGCAAACTGGTCCGTCGTGACATTGCGGATGCAATTGCCCGAGGTCTGGATGGCGTGCATCTCGACCGATGCCAGCTCATCGAGGATGACCGGAATGTCCTTGAGCTTGGGCCAGTTGTACTGGATGTTTTGCCGCGTGGTGAAATGGCCATAGCCGCGGTCATAGACCCGCGCGATGTGAGCCAGCTTGCGCATCTGCCGCGACGACAGCGTGCCATAGGGCACGGCAACACGCAGCATATAGGCATGGAGCTGGAGGTAGAGCCCGTTCATCAGCCGCAGCGGGCGGAACT
>Ga0126314_10001670_pt1 | contig 10772 bp, 9 predicted proteins | sample Plot105B_FD_92535 | JGI IMG/M metagenome (GOLD analysis project Ga0126314, IMG submission 92535) | Serpentine soil microbial communities from UC McLaughlin Reserve, CA, USA - Plot105B | ecosystem: Environmental > Terrestrial > Soil > Grasslands | place: USA: UC McLaughlin Reserve, Lake County... | reverse complement strand
CTGCGCGCTCATCGTCTTTTCGTGTGCGAGCTTGATGCTGCTTTGTTGGAAGGTGCTGAGATGCCGGTGCCGCCGGATTTTTCACGCGTAGTGGCAGCGCGCGCCGCCAGCGACATGAGAGGCGTGCGCACGCGTTCCGAGCATCGCAAGGCTTTGTCGATTTGTGTAATCCTCGCGTTGGGCGGGTTTGCGCTTCTCGGAGCCACAGCTCGTGACGCCGTTTTCCTCGTTGCGAAAAAATTTGCCGCCACCGTTTTGGGTTTAGTTAGTTTCGTCGCGACTTCTGTGTATGACACGGTTGCCGGACTCGCAGTGATTTTCAGAGTTCTGAGCAGAAAGATCATTATCGAAACCGGGTCGCTATGGCCGGTGTTGGTCCTGCTCGCTTTTGGCGTTCTCATCCTCTCGCGGTTGATCTCCAACTATCATCATCGCACGCGTGCAACCGAATAAAGGAAGTTGCCCCGGCAATGATTACCAGTTATTCACAAACCATTCTCACCGCGCCTCCACTCCCACTGAACAACTTCGATCTGAATCGTGTCTTTGCATTGCTCATGTGGGTGTTGCTCCTGGTAAGTGCCGCCAGTGCGCAAAACGCAACTCAGGAAAAAATGGTGCTCGTAAGCGGAGCCAATGAAGGTACCGTCCTTGGATTGGGAAATTCCGTCCGCATTACGGGCAATGCCAAAGAAGCAGTGTCTCTCGGGGGTGACGTGATCGTCGAAGGCGTTGTTGAGGGCGACGTGGCTGCGATCGGCGGTTCGGTAGTTCAAAAAGCGGGCTCGCGTATCGGAGGTGACGTGATCGTCATCGGGGGGAGTTATCGCGCTGAGGACGCTTCTCCAAATCGCAAAACCGGTGCGATGACGATGATGTACGCGGGTTACGATCAGGAACTCCGCGCCATGATGAGAAATCCGACAGGGCTCTTCAGCCCGCGTTGGACTCCAACTTACTTCGGAATCAGATTGCTGGTGGTGCTGTTTTGGTTCCTCGTCTCACTCGGATTCACTGCCGCGATGCCAAACACGATCAGCCGCGGAGTCGCGCGCTTACACTTAACCAGCCTGCGCGTTGCCGCCATCGGTTTGATTGGAGTGGTCGTACTCTTCGCCGGTACGCTCCTCTGCCTTTGGATCATGCCCGAGCCGGTTCAGGTGCTGGTTGGGCTGTTGGCCCTGCTGTTATTGTTCGTAGCGGGACTATTCGGCCGTGTAATTCTTTACGCTGCCACTGGCCGCTGGCTACAACGAAAATATACTCCCATCGGTAAAAACTCCGAGGCTGTGGCGTTATTATTAGGGACGAGTTTTTGGGTGCTGCTGACTTCACTGCCTTACGTTTGGCCTTTTATGGCAACCTTTATATTGATTATCAGCTTCGGATTGGCGTTGACGGCCCGCTACCGTGGGGGTTGGAATGTTAGCCACGGCTAAAGATGAGCCACAAAGAAGCAATTAACTACCAAACCTTCGTGCCTTTTGTGCTTCTTGCGGCTAAATCGAAATCCTGAAAGGACAACCAATGAGGACGTTCTTCTTCGCAATCGCGATAGCACTCATCACACTAACCGCTTCAAGCCCGGCTTTATTTGCCCAGACTCCTGCCGCCCAGGGCGCTGACTCGAATATCACTCCGAAACACGCGATTGGCGAGATTAAAACTATCGATGCTGCTGCGAAACAACTCGTTATCAAGACTGATGCGGGCTCAATAGTGACGGTTTCCCTGAGCGATAAGACAGCATACAAGCGGCTGGCTCCGGGAGAGACATCGCTGACCAGCGCTACCGACGTGGCCCTTACTGACCTTGCTGAAGGCGACCGCGTCATGGCGCAGGGAACTGTGGCTGAGGATCGAAAGTCAGTGCCCGCCCTCCGGGTCGTCGTGATGACTAAGGGAGATCTTGCAAAGAAGCAGGAAGCGGAACGGTTGGAATGGCGCCGGCGTGGAATACTTGGCGTGATCACCGCTCTCAAGCCTGAGACGAAAGAGATCACGATTTCGAATCGAACGATGGCGGGCACGCAAGCGGTCATAATTCCGATCACCGACAAGACTGAAGTGCGTCGTTATGCTCCCGATTCGATCAAGTTTGGTGACGCAAAGCCGAGTAGCTTTAGTGAGCTGAAGGTTGGCGATCAGTTGCGCGCCATCGGTGATCGGCTGCCGGCGGATCCGCTTCACTTTAATCCGGAGAAAGTTGTGACCGGGAGTTTCCGGACCGTTGGAGGAGTTGTAACAGCAATCGATACTGCCACTGGTGAGATAAAGATCAATGAGCTGGAGAAGAAGCGCCCGCTCACGATCGTCGTCAAGCATGACGCGGTTCTGAGGCGTTTTCCTGCCGAAATGGGAATGGGCCGTGGACCTGGTGGACCAGGTGGCCCGGGAGGCGCAGCTCCTGCCGGCGGGGGAGCTCAGGCGGCACAAGGCGGGCAGGCGGCACGGCCGCAAGGCGCTGGTGGTCCCGGCGGCCCGAGACCCGGCTTCAATATCAACGACATGCTCGAGAGATTGCCGACTATTTCGATCGCGGATGTTAAGGTTGGCGACACTATCATCGTTTCCAGTACGCAGGGTGTGGATCCAACCCGGTTGACAGCCATCTCGCTGGTGGCCGGAGCCGACGCCCTACTCGCTATGCTTGCTCCGCGCCCACAGGCCGGACAAGCACCTAACCGCGCCGCAGGTCTGGGCGGCAGTGGTATTTCATTCGGCATCGGCTTACCGTAAGAACGTCGAAGGCGTTGGTCCATCAGTGAGTCGCTTCGGCTTACCGTAAGAACGTCAAAGGCGTTGGTTGCCATCAGTCATTCGGCATCGGCTTACCGTAAGAACGCCGAAGGCGTTGGTTGTCATCAGTCATTCGCCTCGGCTTGCCGTAAGAACGCGGAAGGGGTTGGTTGCCATCAGTGAGTCGCCTCGGCTTTCCGTACAACGCCGAAGGCGTTGGCTAATTCCAGCCCCAGGTTGGAGCGTAGCGACAACCCGGGGTTAGGGATTTAGATTTCATTATGAACCCTGAAAGGGTTCGATGGCCGCCAAACCCTGTCAGGGTTTGAACCTGTTAATTACTCGCTTACCCCGGGTTGTCGCTACGCTCCAACCCGGGGCTGGAATTAGCCAACGCCTTCGGCGTTATTCGATAGGCAACGCCTTCGGCGTTATTCGATAGGCAACGCCTTCGGCGTTATTCGATTAGGCAAGGCCTTCGCGTTATTCGATTAGGCAAGGCCTTCGGCGTTATTCGATTAGCCAATGCCTTCGGCGTATTTCCATTAGCCAACGCCTCGGCGTATTCCCCTGGTCCTACTTGAGGTCTTAACATGAACTCTATACGACATCTCCCCCGTAAGATTTGTAGTCTCAGTCTGCTTATCCTCCTGACCGCCGCTGTTGTCGCCGCACAACAAACACGTGGCACACTGCGAGGCTTGATTACTGACGAGCTGGGCGCAGCCATCGTCGGCGCCAACGTAACTCTGACCGACGCAAGTGGAGCTCAAAAGAAGACCACTACCAACGGTGAGGGAGTCTACAACTTCGCTGGACTCGCGCCTGGCAAATACACGGTCGTGGCAGTGTCGCCCGGCTTTGCACCGTCTGTCAGCAAAGAAGTGGACGTCACCACTGCGCGGCAGACTCTCGATTTGACTCTGCGAGTAACGATCGAAGAGAAAGTCACTATTGCCGAAACACCCGTCAGCACTGAAGCCACAAACAACGCGAACCAGACAGTCATCGGCGGAAAAGATCTGGATGCTTTGCCTGACGATCCTGACGAACTCGCCGCGGCGCTTCAAGCACTCGCAGGACCATCGGTTGGACCAAACGGCGGCCAGATTTTTATCGACGGATTTACGGGCGGCAATCTTCCGTCGAAAGATGCGATTCGCGAGATTCGTATAAATCAAAATCCATTCGCCGCAGAGAACGACCAGCCATCAGCGCGTATCGACATTCTGACGCGGCCCGGTACTGAGAAATTTCGCGGCGGCGCTTCTTTGAACTTCAACGACGAGAGTCTCAACTCCCGTAATCCGTTTGCAGTTACCTCCAGCACCCGCACGCCTTTTCAGATTCGCCAGTACGACATGAATCTGAGTGGTCCATTGGTAGCGAAAAAGGCTTCGTTCTTCTTCAACTTTGGACGCATTGAAACCGACGATAACGAGCTCGTCCGCGCCACCCTACTCGACGACAATCTGAATGTGGTCGAGTTTGGCCAGGCATTTGTAACACCCAAGAGAAACACCTTCCTGAGTCCACGCTTTGATTACGCCATCAATGCGAGCAACACGCTCGTCATCCGTTACAACTACAATCGTCTTCGTTCAGACAATCAGGGACTAGGCGGTTTCACGCTTCCTGAGCGCGCTTACGATTTCTTTTCACTCAACCAGAACTTACAGGTGACGGAAACAGCGATACTGAATCCGACGACGATCAATGAGACCCGGTTTCAGTTTGCTCACGTACGTTTCGAGCAAATAGGTGACAACTCAATACCATCATTGGATGTGAGCGGTTCGTTCGGCTCCGGCGGTTCGCAGGTGGGCGAATCGACGAATGTGCGGAAGAGTTGGGAATTGAATAATTTCACCGCCAAACAGCACGGCGCCCATGCCATTAAGTTTGGGGGGCGCATACGCCATATCAGGATCGATGACATTACCCAGGGGAATTTCGGCGGGGGTTGGACCTTCACTGGCGGTTTTGGTCTGACGAGTATCGAGCGTTATCAACTGACCCTACAGCTTCAGAAGCAGGGCCTCACGCCGGCTAAGATCCGGGAGGCAGGTGGTGGCGCAACGTCGTTCCGTATCATCGGCGGCAATCCTTTTGCTGACGTGAATCAAACCGATTACGGTGTATTCATTCAGGATGATTGGCGCGTTAGACCTAACCTCACGTTCAGTTACGGTCTGCGTTACGAGAGACAAACAAACGCGCACAGTAAATTCGACTTTGCGCCGCGCCTGGCGGTCGCCTGGTCGCCCGGAGCCGCGAACAGTGCCCGGCCACCGAAGATGGTGATTCGTTTTGGCACCGGCTTCTTTTACAACCGCTTTAGTGAGAGCGCTACACTACAGTCGCACCACTTCAATGGCGTCAACCTGATCCAGACTCAAGTGATAGAGCCGTTCGATCGCTTTGCACCTCCTACTGTCGCCGATCAGCTTTTACCGAATGTTGTCGGTATCTACTCGATCCTGAATCAGTGGAGTCCAACGGCCGTTCCTTCAGTAGCGGGCTTGCCGGCGAGTCAGCAGGCGATTTGGCAGGTCGATCCGAAGCTCCAGGTTCCGACCGTGTTCGTGCTCGGCACGCAGGTAGAACGACAACTGCCGCGCAACATGACGATGTTCGTCGGCTTTTACAATGTCCGCATCGTTCACGTCATCCGCGCGCGCGACGTCAACGCGCCGCTTCCGTTTACGATTACAGAGCTGACGCCGAACGGAATTCGTCCCGATCCCACACAGGGAGAGATTAATCGCTATGAGGCGAGCGGTCAGTTCAATCAGCGGCAGTTCTTCATCGGCTTCAACAGTCGTTTCAGTCGAACGTTCCAGCTCAACGGCAACTACTCGCTCAGCAAGACGACGAACGACACGGACGGTCAGGGCGGCGTGCTGTTTCCGATGAATTCCTACGACACGTCAGGCGAGTTTGGGCGCGGCTCTTTTGATGTTCGGCACCGGTTTACTATCTTCGGCACTGTTAACCTCCCATGGTGGAAAGTAGTGTTGAATCCATTTATCGTGACCAACACCGGTCCGGGCTTCAATATCACCACGGGTCAGGATCGGAATCTCGATCGGCAGTTCAATGAACGGCCCAGCTTTGCAAGTCCCAACGCAGACTGCTCGGCACAAACGATCAGGTGCACGCGTTTTGGAAACTTCAACCTCGCGCCGCTGCCTGGTGAGACGATAATTCCGCGCAACTACGGCCAGGCGCCCGGTTCCTTTGTAGTCAACCTTCGCGTCAGCCGCGCCTTCGCGTTTGTCAACAAAGGCAACGCGGCGGCGGCACCTGCGGGACCTGCCGGTAGCGAAAGACGGCCTGCCGGTGGCCCAGGTGGTCCGGTGGGAGTTGGTGGCGGCGCGCCGAGAGCCGCTGCTGTTGGACCGGGTCCACAGGGGGTGGGCGCTGCGGCTCCGAGAGAGAAGAAATACAATCTAAACGTCTCCATCAACTTCCAAAATTTGTTGAATCGTGTGAATCTTTCCACGCCGGTCGGCAACCTGGCATCCCCGAGTTTTGGCGAGTCGTTAGGATTGGGAGGATCGTTCGGCGGCTTTGGCGGCGGCGGCGGCGGCAGTACCGGCGCCGGCAATCGTCGCATCTATGCTCAGCTGCGATTGAACTTCTGATCGAAAGGGTTTGGCAATGAAGAGAGTGTTTTGTAAATCGCTCGTGCTTTCTATTTGTCTGGCTGGCTTTGCTGGAACGCTTTCCGCCCAGGATCATCCACCGGCGAAGAGTGCTCCGTCTACAGAAGCCACTGCTCCGGCTGTTGTGATTACTCCCGAGAGCACTCCGATAGAACTTGCGAAGGCCGCGTTCATTGCGCAGGGCGGCGAGAAGTTTCGCAGCGTGCAGAACATGATGTTGCGAGGGTCAGTTTCGCTTTACCCGCCTAACAGTCCGCAGTCGATTCCCGGTGCGTTCTCTATCGTCACCGCGGGTGACAAGTTGAGGATGGAGATTGATGCGCGCCCGGTTATCGTCTTCAAGCAGATTTACGATGGGCAGCAATCCTACAGTTCAATGCCCGGGGTTGAAGTGCCGCCGCTTTCCAAGTTCGGACTCTCTGTCCTTAGCAAGTTTGACCAGCCCGGCTACAAAGTTTCGACAATTCCGAACAAGAAGAAGCTGCGCGGATTCCGTATTTCCGACGCGGAAGGCTACGCCACTGACTTCTACATCGATCCCACGAACGGCAGGGTAATGGAATTTTTTCTGACTTACAGTGGGTTTACTTTCGGCACTGCGAACAGCAAGTTTAAGGAAGTGGATGGCGTGCTGATACCTTTTAGTTTTTCGCAGCGCTTTGAAATGCCGCAAGGTGCATTCTTTGCGGAGTACAGCGTCAAGGAAGTCAAACTCAACCAGAATCTCGGCGAGGATGCTTTCGCGATACCAAGATAGCGTCGCTGATATCTCGATAGTGTCGCTTAGGCGGCGCGCACGTCAACGTACTCGACAGTTGAAGACGGCGGTGGGATCGACTGGCCGTCCTCGCGTAATCCCTCGAGGTGAAACTCGATAGCCTCCTGGATCAGTTGTAGTGCCTCTTGTTTTGTATCAGCGACAGCAACGCAGCCCGGTAAATCGGGTACGTGTGCTCCAAAACTTGTCTTGCCTTCCTCAACAATGACTGCGTATCTCATCCTTTATCCTCTATTTGTTTGAAGCCAGCCTGTTTCCAAATACTGTTCAAAGTTCCGCGGGGCACATCGAGGCTTTCCTTGCCAGCTACTGTAACGACTCCAGGCTTATTAAGATGCTTAAATTGGCGGTGACTACCTTTGGTCCTTGTTAAATACCAACCATCCTTCTCGAGACGTCTGATAACCTCTCTTACCTTCACATTGAAATAATATGCCTCTGCATTGGCAGTTGACAATCGATCCACAGACACAGGTTCTTCCACTTATCGATGTAATCTGTGGATCGTCTTTTACTTATGGAGCAACTAAACACTCATGATCTCTTGCTCTTTAGTCTTCGACAGTTCGTCAATTCGGGTGATGTAGGTGTTGGTGAGTTTTTGGATCTCCTCGAGCGCGTCCCGTTCCGCATCTTCAGAGATGGTTTTGTCCTTCAGCATCTTCTTTAGACGATCGTTGCCGTCGCGGCGCACGTTACGAATGGCCGTGCGGTGATCTTCGGCGATGTCGTGCACTTGCTTGGCAAGTTGTTTGCGGCGCTCTTCGGTCAGTGGTGGAATCGGAATGCGTACGAGCTTGCCGTCGTTTGAAGGATTCAAACCGAGATCGGCAGCGCGAACCGCCTTCTCGACGGCGCCAACCTGAGTTTGATCCCAGGGCTGCACGGTAAGCATTTGCGGTTCCGGCGCATGCACTGAAGCCAGTTGGTTCAGGGGCGTCATCGTGCCGTAGTAGTCAACCATCACAGTGTCGAGGAGACTTACGGCAGCACGACCCGTGCGAACAGACGCGAGCTTGCGCCTGAAGTCGTCAATCGCTCCTTCCATCCGTGGCTTTGTGTCCTTGATTACGTCTTTTTCACTCATGTCGCTACTCCGCTGAAGTGATCAGTCAACCAACTTTTGTTCCCACGCCCCGCTCACCCGTGACTACGCGCCGGATATTTCCGGGTTCTCTCATGTTGAAGACGATGATCGGCAGGTTGTTGTCCATGCACAAAGAGATGGCAGAGGCATCCATCACCCTGAGCTGCCGCTCGAGCACCTGTCGATAAGTGATCTCGGTGAAGAGCTCAGCCGTTAAGTCAGTCATCGGATCGGCGGAATAGACGCCGTCAACCTTGGTGGCCTTCAAAATGATGTCGGCTTTGATCTCGAGGGCTCGCAGCGCTGCGGCTGAGTCAGTCGTGAAATATGGATTGCCGGTGCCGGCCGCAAAAATTACGACGCGTCCCTTTTCCAGGTGCCGCACTGCGCGCCGGCGGATGAACGACTCGGCCAACTGCGGAATATCGACCGCCGATAGAACGCGTGTATCAACCTGGATCTTCTCGAGCGCATCCTGCAAGACTACCGCGTTCATCACCGTCGCCAGCATGCCTATATAGTCTGCCGATGAGCGGTCCATGTTGCCGGCGCTCTTGGATACACCGCGAAAGATGTTGCCGCCACCCACGACTACCGCGACTTGCACTCCGAGTTGATGGACGGCTTTCAGTTCTTCCGCAACACTGCGCGAGACGTTGACGTCGATGCCGTAATTCTGCTCGCCCATCAACGCTTCGCCGGAGATCTTCAGTAGAACTCTGCGGTACGTGAGATTGGAATTCTCCGTCGTCATTGAATAGGTCCTATAGGACTTCAGGTCTTATACGACCTGTTAGAGCATCGAGGCTACTTCGCTGCCGAAGTCGTCGCTGCGGCGCTCGAGGCCTTCGCCCATTTTGTAGCGCGTAAACCTGCGTACCGTGATGCGCTCCCCGGTTTTGGAAACTTTCTCGGTCACCAGTTCGCCGACGGTCTTCTCCGGAGCTTTCACAAACGGCTGATCGATCAGAACAGTCTCTTCATAAAACTTATTCAGACGTCCTTCGACAATCTTCTCGATCACCTGTTCAGGCTTGTTTGCGTTCTTCGGTTCATTCTTCGCCTGCGCGCGCGCGATCTCGCGCTCTTTGTCGAGCACGCTCGCAGGAATCTCTTCGCGCGAAACGTATCTCGGCTCCGCGGCCGCGATGTGCATCGCAATGTCTTTCACCAGTTGCTGAAACTCTTCGCCACGCGCGACGAAGTCGGTTTCACAATTCAACTCCACCAGGACGCCAACTTTTCCGCCCATGTGAATGTAGGAACCGACGATTCCTTCGGCTGCGATTCGGCCCTCGCGCTTTTTCGCAGACGCGAGACCGCGCTCGCGCAAAATGTCTACCGCCTTCTCTTCGCTTCCACCTGCTTCGACCAGCGCATTCTTGCATTCCATCATTCCGGCCCCGGTCTTCTCGCGAAGCTGCTTCACTGCTGCTGCTGTAATTTCAGCCATGATTCCCAATTTCTCCGAACTTAAATTATTTAACTTCAATGAAAAACGCAGCCCTGCGGTTCGTCCGCTTCAAGGCTGCGCTCACCGATGAGTAAGGATTATCGCTTAGCTCGCCGCCACGACAGATTCAGTGCTTTCATCGGGCGCCGCTTCAGTTTCCGCGGTCTCTGCGCCCTGTGATGTCATGGATGCGGGTTGCGCCTCCCCGCTACTGACGCCGCCGTTGACGTTGGTATCAGATGCAAGCTCTGCCGCCACACGTTCACCTGCTGCGCCTGATTGTGTGGGAGCTTCGCCTGCACGTGAATCTTCAGTTGGCTCCGAAGCAACAATGCCACCTTCGGTCGCGATCTGATTACCCTCGACAATCGCGTCCGCGATTCTGGAAGCGAACAGCCGGACTGCACGCAGGGCATCGTCGTTTCCAGGTATTACGTAATCGATTCCTTCGGGTGAACAGTTTGTGTCGACGACGGCAACAATCGGAATCCCGAGCCGGTTTGCTTCGGCGACTGCAATCTCTTCCTTCCTTACGTCGATGATAAATACGACGTCGGGAAGGCGAGTCATCGATTTAATGCCGGAAAGATTTTTGTTCAGGCTCTCGCGCTCACGATCGAGCTTGATGCGTTCCTTCTTGGTCATCTTCTCGTAACGACCATCAGTTTGCATGCTCTCGAGATCTTTGAGCCGCTTGATCGACTTCTGCACCGTCTGGAAGTTGGTGAGCAGACCGCCGAGCCATCTCTGGTTGACGAAGTACTTGCCACACTTCTCGGACTCTTCGCGTATCGCGTCTTGTGCCTGTCGCTTGGTGCCGACAAACAGAACTGTCTTGCCTTTGTCTTCAGCGATCAGATTGGTGACGAAGGCGATCGCCTCACGAAACATTCGCTGAGTCTTTTGGAGGTCAATGATGTAAATGCCATTGCGCTCGCCAAAGATGTACTCCTTCATCTTTGGGTTCCAGCGCCTTACCTGGTGACCGAAGTGAACACCGGCCTCCAGCAGTTCTTTCATGGTTACCGAAACCAAACTAAGTCTCCT
>Ga0126314_10001669_pt1 | contig 10774 bp, 10 predicted proteins | sample Plot105B_FD_92535 | JGI IMG/M metagenome (GOLD analysis project Ga0126314, IMG submission 92535) | Serpentine soil microbial communities from UC McLaughlin Reserve, CA, USA - Plot105B | ecosystem: Environmental > Terrestrial > Soil > Grasslands | place: USA: UC McLaughlin Reserve, Lake County... | reverse complement strand
TGACCGCCGCCTGGGGTGGTTGGGCGAACGTCCCCGGGCATAGCTTTATAGCCTTCTTCGTCTTCTGGGCCATACAGGTCGCGATCATCCTGACCGGTACCGAGGGCGTCAAGTGGTTCGAGTCCTTCTCCGCACCGCTCCTGATCGGCGGGAGCATAGCACTCCTGATCTGGGGCTTCACCGCGGGCGGGGGCGTAGGAAACGTGTTCTCGACCTCGGCGGAGCTCCAGCAGGGACAGGCCCCGTTCTGGGCCCTCTTCTGGCCGTCCTTGGCGGCGAACGTTGGCTACTGGATCACGCTCTCCCTCAACATTCCCGACTTCACCCGCTACGCTCAGAGTCAGCGCTCGCAGGTCATCGGGCAGACCCTCGGGCTTCCGCTGACGATGACGGCCTTCTCCTTTATCGGGATCGCGGTTACGGCGGCGACCATAGTGGTCTTCGGCGAGGCTATCTGGGACCCGGTTGTGCTCGTCACGCGGCTCGCCCAGGACTTTCCGATCCTGCTAATCGTTGCCATGATTATCATCGCGATCGCCCAGATCTCGACGAACATGGCTGCTAACGTCGTCTCCCCCTCGTTCGACTTCTCGAACCTGGCGCCCAAATACATCTCGTTTCGCACCGGCGGTATGATCACGGCCCTTCTCGGCATCATCTCGTTCCCGTGGGTGCTCTTCAACAACGTCGGCGCCTATATCTTCACCTGGCTCGTGGGCTACGGAAGCCTCCTCGGGGCCATCGGGGCCGTCATGATCGCGGACTACTGGATCGTCAGGCGCCGCAAGCTCTCCCTCGCTGATCTCTACAAGCACGAGGGCCGCTACGCCTACTCCAGCGGCTGGAACTGGCGCGCGATTACCGCGGTCTTCGTCGGCGTCTTCCCCGTGCTGCCCGGCTTCCTCAAGGCCGCTACGACCCCCGGCTTCGCCGGCGTCTTCCAGAACCCTACGTTTATCGAGGGACTCTACAACTACGGCCTGTTCTTCACCTTCTTCGTCGCGGGGCTCACGTATCTGCTCCTGAACATGATCCCCGGCCTCGCCCCGCAGGCTCGCGGGGAGCCGGAGGCCACGTAGGAGACCGCCGATGCCCGACGCAACCACGTTCGGACTCTTCGTAGCCGCCGCGCTTGCGCTGCTGCTCATGCCGGGTCCGGCGGTGATCTACGTCGTCACCCGCAGCGTCGACCAGGGACGTCCGGCTGGCCTCGCCTCCGTCCTCGGCGTGGGCATAGGCAGCCTTGTGCACATCGCTTTCGCCGCTGTCGGGCTCTCGGCGCTGCTGGCATCCTCCGCAGCCGCCTTCGGCGTGGTGAAGTGGTTGGGCGCAGCGTACCTCATCTGGCTCGGCCTGCAACGACTCCTCACGCGAGGCGAGGACGCTCCCGCAGCCGTCGCGCCGGACCACCTCTCACGCATCTTCTTGCAGGGCGTGGTCGTGAACGTGCTCAACCCGAAGACCGCTTTGTTCTTCCTGGCGTTCTTGCCCCAGTTCGTGGACCCCTCACGCGGTCCGGTGTGGATTCAGGTATCGGTGCTCGGCCTGACGCTCGCCTCGCTCGGACTCCTGACCGACGGGCTCTACGCGCTACTTGGCGGTACGGCCGCAGACTGGCTGAGGCAGAGAAGCGAGAGCGTGAGCCTTCGGCGGATGCGGCGCTACGTCCCTGGTGGGGTCTACATAGCCCTGGGTGTGGTGACCATGGTGTCGGGCTCAGGGAAAGATTGAAGGAGGCAACATGGACTTCGGCTTAACCCTACAGACCGACCCGCCCGCCTGGCGCGTCGTCGAGCTGGCCCGGAGGGCAGAGGCTCTGGGCTTTACCTACGTGTGGACCTTCGACTCGCACATCCTCTGGCAGGAGCCCTATGTCATCTACTCCCAAATCCTCTCGGCGACCGAGAGGCTCGTGGTCGGACCCTTCGTCACCAACCCTGCCACCCGCGACCCCTCGGTCACGGCCTCCACCTTCGCCACCCTCAACGACATGTTCGGGAACCGCACGATCTGCGGGATCGGTCGCGGCGACTCCGCCCAGCGGGTCCTCGGCAGAAAGCCGACCAAGCTCGCCGAGGTCGAAGAGGCGATGTACGTGATTAAGGAGCTCGCCGAAGGCCGCGAAGTAGACTACGACGGGACTAAGGTCCGCATCCCATGGGTCAGGGACGGCAGGCTCGACGTGTGGATGGCAGGCTACGGCCCGAAGGCGCTGAGCACCATAGGACGCAAGGCTGACGGCTTCATCCTCCAGCTAGCTGACCCCGTGATCCTGGAGTGGACCATGCGCCACGTCCACGACGCCGCCACGGAAGCGGGCCGCTCCCCCAAGGACGTTAAGGTCTGCGTCGCAGCCCCAGCCTATGTCGGCGATAATCTAGCCCACCAGCGCGACCAGTGCCGGTGGTTCGGAGGGATGGTCGGCAACCACGTCGCGGATCTCGTCTCACGTTACGGCGAGGACAGCGAGGTGCCGCACGCGCTAACCGACTACATACGGGCACGCGAGGGCTACGACTACAGCCACCACGGCAAGGCCGACAATCCCTCCACCGACTTCGTCCCAGACGAGATCGTGGACCGCTTCTGCGTGCTTGGCACCGTCAAAGATCACGTAGAGAAGCTGAGGGAGCTCAAGGACCTCGGCGTGGAACAGTTCAACATCTACCTCATGCACGACGCGATGGAGGCGACGTTAGACACTTACGGGGAGGAGATCATACCGACATTAGAAGCGACGTCTGCCGTGTAGGAGTGGCCATTATTAACACCGGCTTACGAGCTCTATAGTTCCCAATGCTATCTCCTCTGTACATCTCCAGGTAGTAGAGCTTCGCATCGGCAGGTTTAGATCGAACACCAAGCTGCAGCATACCCACCATCTAGATAAGACTCTCAGCGCGCAAACTGTTCCAAACTAGAATGGTCTCGTGTCTGGCACAAGCGACGAGACGGTTCTGCCTCCTAAGGGAGTAGCGTCACATACTACTCATGGAATATGCTTCGTGGGGTGAGGAGGATCTGAGAATAGTGGTGCCCGCTGTCAGCATCAAGGACCTAGCCTACACGTATAGGGGGCAGAAGGAGCCCGCGCTGGATGGGGTTAGCCTCGACGTGGCCGAGGGGGAGTTCGTGGTCGTGATGGGGCACTCCGGGGCGGGGAAGAGCACGCTGTGTACCTCGCTGAACGGTTTGATCCCCCACTTCTTCCGCGGCCGGATGCAGGGGGAGGTGCGCATCGAGGGACGCTCCACGCGCGAAGGAAAGGTCGGCGAGTTCGCCAAGGATGTCGGCCTCGTCTTTCAGGACTTCGAGGCCCAGCTCTTCTCGACCAACGTCGCCCTCGAGGTGGCCTTCGGGCCGGAGAACTTCCAGGTCGAGCGAGAGGAGATGGTCCGGCGCGTGGAGAGTGTGCTCTCACAAGTACGCCTCGAAGGGTTCGAGGATCGCCAGCCAGCCACGCTCTCGGGCGGCCAGAAGCAGCGCCTCGCCATAGCGTCAGTCCTGGCGATGGAGCCGCGTATTCTGTGCCTCGACGAGCCGACCACCGACCTCGACCCGGTCGGCAAGCTCGGAATCTTCGAGATCGCCGAGGATCTCAAGAACAGGGACGACGTGACCCTGATAGTCGTCGAGCACGAGACAGAGGAGACCCTGGACGCCGACCGCATCGTCGTGCTGCGAGATGGCAGGATCGCCGCCGACCAGCCGGCCCGCGAGGTCCTGCGCGAAGTGGAGCTCCTCGAGGAGTCGAGCGTCATGCCGCTCGGGATCGCCCGATTCTTCCGCGAGAAGGGCGTAGGGAACGAGCAGCTTCCTCTGACGCCGGAAGAAGGGATAAAAGAGTTCGAGGCGCGGGGGTGGCGGGTGAGCCCGGAGCGCCACCGCGAGCTGGTCGAGGCGGACGAGGGGCGGGAGGCGAGCTACGGGGAGCCGCTCATCGAAGTCGAGGGTCTCTCGCACCGCTACCCGAACGGCGTGGTGGCGCTGGAGGGGGTGGACCTTGAGGTGCGTAGGGGCGAGTTCCTCGCCGTTCTTGGGCAAAACGGGTCGGGGAAGACCACCCTGGTAAAGCACTTCAACGGGTTATTGGAACCCACCGAGGGCTCGGTGCGCGTGGACGGTGAGGAGACGGCCAAGCAGGGGATACAGGTGCTCGGGCAGAGGGTTGGCTACGTCTTCCAGAACCCGGACCACCAAATCTTCTCCGACACCGTCTTCGACGAGGTCTCCTTCGGTCCGAAGGTCAGGGAGTTGAGAGAGGACGAGGTCAGAGAGCGGGTCGAAGAGGCGCTAGCCGCGGTCGGGTTGGGGGGACGCGGGGACGAGGACCCGTTCGGGCTGACCAAGGGCGAGCGCCAGCGGGTGGCGGTGGCCTCTGTCCTGGCGGTTAGGCCGGAGGTCCTGATCCTGGACGAGCCCACCACCGGCCTCGACTACGCCGAGCAGAGGAGCATGATGGACCTCGTCAGGCACCTCAACGAGGCGGGCTCCACGATAATCGCCGTCACCCACACCATGTGGGTCGTCGCCGAATACGCTCACCGCGCCGCCGTGATGAAGGACTGCAGGATGGCCCTCTCCGGTACCGTGCGTGAGGTCTTCGTGAGGGATGAGGAGTTAAGGGACGCCTATTTGCGGCCGCCGCACATCGTCTCTATGGGTAACTCTTTAGGGCACACGGTGCTCTCTGTGGAGGAGCTGCTGCGGGTGACGGAGGGAGGGTAGTGGACCCGTTTCTGTATCTGGACCGGGACACCTGGGTGCACCGGCTCGACCCGCGGACGAAGATGTTTCTGCTGATCGGGGCGTTCGTGCTCGCTTTTTTGTTCGTCAACCCGCTCTATGGGATCGGTGTGCTCGCGATCGTGCTCGCCTTCGGGGCGGCGGCGAAGTCGCTGGTGAACCTCGAGAGAATCTGGTTCATCCTACTCATGATCGCGGTGATGACCGTCATCTTGTGGACCGTCTTCGGCAGCGGCGAGACGCCGCTGTTCTGGTTTGTCGAGCGGGAAGCGCTGCTGTACGCTATCGGGGCCGCGCTGCGCATAGACATCATGATCGTGGCGGGCATGATCTTCCTCTCCACCACCCGCAACGAGGAGATAGCGACCGGGCTGGTCAAGCTCGGCATCCCGTACCGCTTCGCCTTCGCCGTCTCGACCGCGCTGCGGCTCGTCCCGACGATAGCCGCGACGGGCTCGACGATAGGGCAGGCTCAGCGCTCGCGTGGACTCGACCTAGAGTCCGGGAACATCATCCAGCGCGTCAGGAAGAACACGCCGCTGCTTATCCCGGTCTTCGTCTCCACCATACGCTCGACGAACGTGTTCTCCATGGCGCTCGAGTCGAAGGGCTTCGGCGCGGCCAGGGAGCGCACGTATTTTCTGCGGCTCGCGATGGGACGCCGAGACGCGGTGGTTTTACTAGTGTTCGCGTTGGTGCTCGTCACCGCCGTGGCGTTGCGGCTGATGGGTTACGGAGGCGTAGAAGGCTTCAGCCGATAGTATAAGAGAGAAGAGGAGTGATGAGGTGAGGGAGATCTTGACCATGTGGCGGCACACGCAGATGGTGGTGCTCGTGGCCCTGAGTGCGGCAATCTACGCGGCGGTCCTCATACCGTTCAAGGGTTTCACCATCATCCCCGGCTTCACCGAGGTCAGGCCGGCCAACGTCTTCCCGTTCGTCTTTGGGCTTCTGTTCGGGCCAGCTGGGGCGTGGGGGGCGGCTATAGGGAACCTTATCGGGGACTTCTTCGGCACCTTGGGTCCAGGAAGCATCGCCGGGTTTATAGGCAACTTCTTCTTGGGGTTCTTGCCATACAAGATGTGGGGATCCTTCTTCCGCAGGGGCGAGAACATGGAGCAGAACGTCAACTCCGGCAAGAAGCTCGCCATCTACATCGCCATCACGATCCTCGCCTCGGTTGTCTGCGCGATCTGGATCGCCTGGTTCAACGACCTGATCGGCTTCGTCCCCTTCGCGGCGCTCGCCTCTATCATCACCGTGAACAACGCTATAGCGGGGATAGTGCTCGGTCCTATTCTGCTGCTCGTCCTCTACCCGCGGGTGAAGCGGTGGGGGCTCTTGTGGACGGAGATCATGGCTCCCGATGAGGTCCCCGACTCGAGGTATCAGAGGCTTGGAAACCTGCTAATGTGGGTCGGTGGCCTCGGCGCCCTGATCGTGGGCCTCGTCCTCGGGCTCGGCCTCTACGAGCAGGGCTTCGCTGCCGCGGGCTTCGCCCCCGGGTCCGGTGGCGCCACGGGCGTGGCGATCGGCCTGGCGCTCATCCCCTTCCTTGTCCTCATAGTCATCGCGAGCTTCTTGCTCGGCGGCCGCGAGCAGGTCGAGGCCGCCGAAGAAGAGATGGCGACGGACACCGGCACGACGAGGTAGGAGGGAGCGAGATGCAGAGCGAGTCGTTGGTCCTTGACCCCGGCCTCGCGCCGGACGGACACAAGAAGATCGACTGGGCCGCCCGCCACTCGCCGGTCCTGAACCGGGTACGCGACGAGTACCTGAAGGACGGCACCTTCGAGGGCCTCGGCGTTGGGGTCGCCCTCCCCATCGAGGCGAAGACCGCCTACCTGACGGTGGTGCTGGCCGAGGCCGGGGCTGAAGTTGCCGTGGCGAGCCCCGGTCCTTTCTTCGTCCAGGACGACGTAGCCGCGGCGCTCGCCGAGAGGGGCGTCACGGTCTACGCCTCCTCGGCGAACCCGCCGGAGCAGGCCGACAGGGAGCTCGAGCGAGTGCTCGACAGTGCGGCAGGCGACCGCGAGGCGGTCCTTATAGACGATCGGGCGGGGCTGGTCAGGCTCGCGCACATCACCCGCCGCAACCTGTTGGGAAACATACGCGGGGCTTCTGAGGAGACGACGAGCGGGTGCGCTAAGTTCAGAGCGATGGAGACTGAGGGGATCCTGGAGTTCCCGGTCATCGCGGCCAACGACGCCCGGTGCAAGTACCTCTTCGACAACCGCTACGGGACGGGACAGTCCACGATCACGGCGATAATGCAGAACACGAACCTGATGGTCGGCGGCAAGCGTGTCGTCGTGCTCGGCTACGGCTGGTGCGGCAAGGGCATCGCCCGCTGTGCTGCGGGCCTGGGGGCTAGGGTGACGGTCTGCGAGGTGGACCCAGTGCGGGGCCTGGAGGCCTACGCCGACGGGTTCGACGTGCTCCCGGCACGCGACGCCGCGGAGCTGGGAGAGGTCTTTATAACGGCGACGGGGAGCACGGACGTGCTCACTGCCGAACACTTCGAGCGGATGCCGGACGGCGCGATCCTCGCGAACGCCGGCGGGGTAGACGTGGAGATAGACGTCGAAGGCCTGAGGGAGACGTCATCGGACGTTCGCGAGGTGCGCCGCAACGTCGAGGAGTTCTCGATGGCCGACGGCCGCAAGCGGCACCTGGTCGGACGCGGCATGGTCGTGAACCTGACGGCCGGGGACGGGCATCCCGTGGAGATCATGGATTTGACCTTCGCGATCCAAGCCCTCTGCGCCCACCACCTGGCGAAAGAGCATGCCGCAATGGACAACAGGGTGCACCTGCTCCCCAACGAGATAGACGACGAGGTCGCCCGTATAAAGCTCGACGCCGTGGGTATGGGCGTGGACGCTTTGACGCCCGAGCAGGAGGGATTCCTGGCGAGTTGGCGCGAATAGACGCTCCGGGACCGCGGTCTTCGCGGAGCTAGTCCTCGACCCTCACGAAATAGCCTGTGGCCGGCGGGGCGTAGAAGAAGCCGGCGTTCCGCGCGCCGATGGCGTTGTTGAGAACTACAGAGAAGCGGAGGAAGAGAGGTAAACCGTGGCTGATTCCGGCAAGATCTTGGTGACCGGGGCAACTGGCAACGTCGGAAGCGCCTTGCTCGGCTATCTGACCACGACTGACGCCGACTTCCGGGCACTAATCCGCGACGAGTCGAAGGTGCAAGCGCTGAGGGATCGGGGCGTAGAGGCCATCGTCGCGGATTTCCTTAAGCCAGAGACCTTGGGTCCTGCTCTTGAGGGCGTAAGTACGATCTTCCTGCTCACCCCGATCAACCCAGACCAGGTCACTCAAGCTAGCAACGTGATCGAGGCAGCCAGGGAGTCGGGCAACGACCCGCGCGTCGTGAGGCTTTCAGTCCACCAAGCCTCTCACGAGGCCCCCGCGAGGATCAGCAGGCACCATGCCGAGATCGAAGACGAGTTGATCTCATCCGGACTGCCGTACACCTTTCTCCGACCCCAGTCCTTTATGCAGAATACCCTGATAGCCGCCCGAACTGTCGCCTCCGAAGGCAAGATCTACCAGCCCTTCAAGGACGGCAAGTTGGGGATGATCGACGCCCGCGACATCGGCGAGGTGGCTTCGAAGGTTCTCACCGAAGGGGGCCACGAGGGCAAGGTGTATACCCTAACTGGTCCCGCCGCTATCTCCTTCTACGACGTTGCCGAGGCGCTAAGCGAGGTTCTTGGCAAGGAAGTGAGCTACGTCGCCGTTCCTCTGGAGAAGGCAAAGGAAGCGATGCTCAACATAGGTATTCCAGAGTGGGGGGCAGATGCTCTGAACGAGTACGCCAAGGCCCACAGCGAGGGCTACAGCGACTTTACGACCAATGACGTCGAGCAGCTAACGGGCCACCCCGCCACCTCCTATAAGAAGTTCGCAGGTGACTTCGAGCGGGTGTTCGGCGGAGCATAAGCCCACTTACGACCAAAGTCCTAGACGAGAACTCGTCCTTCGCCCGATGTGGCCACGCTGTCTCGAGGCTACGCTAACGGCCATGAACTGAGAACGCCAACGAAGGAGGCAAGAGCGATGTACCACCACGCCAACCCGACCGAGATGTGGCGTGAGCGCCAACTCGCATTGCTGCGGGAGGCCGAGGACCGGCGCCTCGCCAGGCGGCTGCGCAAGGCGCGCAAGGCGCACATGGCGCACACGAAGAGGGGCTTTAGAAGCTGGCATGAGGGGTGGACCGTGAGGCTCCGTCGAATGACCACCTCGTGGGGACGAACCGCCGTCCCGTTCTTCCGCGCCTAGAGGATCGCGGATGGAAGCAGCCGCACGGCTGCTAGAAACACTAAACAGGTGGGGCACGCGGTACCTTCTCCGCCCCTCCACCCCGGAAAGGGGATCTGACGATGGAACAGAAGACGATGACGGCAATGGAAGACTACCGAGGCAAGCGCTACCGCGAGCTTGACGAGCTGGGGCTGTGGACCGAAAAGGCGGAGTCCGATGCCCGTCTGCTAGAGAACTGGCTCGAGCAGGCCGAGCGCCAGCCGAAGGATCTGCCGGTCTTGGTCATCCACGAGGAGTCTTACTACTCACCAGGGTCCGGGGGCACTCCCCGGGACGGATACATGGCCAGCCTCGCGTCCATGAGGCTCTTGATCGAGGACGCGTTGGAGCGGGCCAGAGAACAGATCGAGGTCTTGAGGGCGGGGCTGCAAAAAGAGACGTCCAGGAAATGAGCTGAGCAGAGAAGTCATGCGGATACCTCTGCCTCGGCGCTTCCGCCCGCATTAGCAATGTCCTTAGGTCTTCCTATCAACGGTGCCGAACTCATCGCGCTCGTACAGGGCGCTAGCGGGACAGTCCCACTTCGCGACGCTCAAGCTGACGAGCTTCTAGCCCCGCCTGCAGCGCGCCACTTTCGAGGTTGGTTTCCAGATGCATATACGCCGGCGCCCATGCAAACCAGGAGGCGTTCCAGGCGAAGAGCCACGTCCAGGTCATCGTAAGCCCCCGTAACCGCACCTTGCGTCCACTGCGTTACCCCCACCTTTCCCTTCTTTGCCTGACGCTATGGAGGAACGCCATGGACCCTAAACGACATTCCCGCTACACGTATGACCCCGGCCCACAGCGCTGCGTTACGTGCCTCCTGAGCGGGGTACTATCCGTGCCCCCATGCTCACGTCGGGCTTCCGAGAACCCTTGCCTTCCCCGGCGTTCGGTGAATAGAGCTCCTCGGCGCTGCCCTACCCCTCCTCCCTCAGGCCGGCGCAAGTCAGGATGGGCGGATTGCCAGTGCCCGCCGCGTGGACGTTGACGTGCTTGGGTCCTCCTGAGAACAGCTTCTCGACCGAGGTATCGCGCAGCGTGGTGGTGCTAGACTCGCCACCTTCCCAGTCCGACTCGGGGCATGGTAGCCGGGCGAAGACCGGCGCGTGCTCGACCACCACATGCTGCGCCCGGCACTCGATCCGGGACGAGATGGTGTATCGTGAGGTGGCTCACGTTGGTCCTACGGACATATGAAGCTTATCTCTGGAGGAGGGGGCCTGGTTACGAAGAATTGGGCAGCGATAGCGGACAATCGCTCGAGCCGGTTCTACCTGCCGCCCGGTTATCGGCTGGAGTACGATCCGGAGGTGCTGCGCCTCCTACGCAGGATCGACGGCTCGGTGGTGGCCGCGTTCAGCGTTGGGGGGTTGACGCTAGCGGAGGTGGTAAAGACCGCCGAGGAGGACTACCGAGCGAGCGGCAGAAGCACCGCCTGACGAGCTAACACTCCCAGCGTCATGCACGAGAAGACCCCAGACGCGAAGTGCCGGGGGTCGAACAGACGATCCACTGTAGCTCAGCGCTACCTCGTGCCAACCATCTCCTTGACCTTCTCGGTCAGCGGCTTCTTCTCCAGCTCCTCGTGGCGAATCGGGCGCACGTCCCGCTCGTGGTCCCTGCGGACGTCCTCTGCTCGTAGCCTACGGGCTTCTTCCTCCTCGCGGCTCCGGTTTCTGTTCGTGTAGCACATCGGCTGTCGCCT
>Ga0126314_10001668_pt1 | contig 10774 bp, 10 predicted proteins | sample Plot105B_FD_92535 | JGI IMG/M metagenome (GOLD analysis project Ga0126314, IMG submission 92535) | Serpentine soil microbial communities from UC McLaughlin Reserve, CA, USA - Plot105B | ecosystem: Environmental > Terrestrial > Soil > Grasslands | place: USA: UC McLaughlin Reserve, Lake County... | reverse complement strand
TACTTCCGATAGCAGCGAACTCTCATCCATGATGCGGCGCATGCCGCGCCCGCCGCCGCCCCAGCTCGCCTTGAGCATCAGCGGGTAGCCGATCTCGGCGGCGAGCTTCTTGATCGCGTCCGGATCGTCCGGCAGCGCTTCGGTCGCGGGCACCACGGGAACGCTGGATGCGATCGCCATATTGCGCGCAGCAACCTTGTTGCCGAGGTCGCGCATGGTCTGGGCCCGCGGGCCGATGAAGACAAGGCCGGCATCGTCGCAGGCATCGACGAATTCAGGCGATTCCGAGAGCAGCCCGTAGCCGGGATGAATGGCATCAGCGCCCGAGATCCGAGCAATGCGGATATACTCTTCAATTTGAAGGTAGGCCTCGACGGGGCCCTTGCCCTTGCCGATCAGATAGGCCTCGTCGGCCTTGAAGCGGTGCAGCGCCAATTTGTCTTCCTCGGCATAGACCGCGACGGTCTTCAGGCCGAGTTCATTGGCGGCACGAAACACACGGATGGCGATTTCGCTGCGATTGGCGACGAGGATTTTCTTGATTGGCATCGATTTAAATTCCGAGCAGGAGAGGACGGGGACCTCGCGACGAGGTCCGGCTCGCATATGTCGGTAGCCAGGATGGCGGGCCATCCAAGCCGCCAATGATCGGTCGTGTCAGCTTCTGGAGAGAATACCGGCCAGGTGACTCATGTCGTAGCCGGCCTCGGCCGCCTGCGCGATGATGTCGGAAGCATCCATCTCGCCTGCCTGGCTCAGGGCCCACAGGGTCGTCGAACGTGTGCCAGACCGGCAGAAGCAGAATACAGGGCCGTCGTTCCCCTCGAGCGCGGCCTTGGTCTCTTCAACGAGTTGAGGATTGACCCCTTCGCGTCCCAGCGGAATGGCATAGTATTTGAGACCTGCCGCCTCGGTGGCGGCCTTGATCTCGTCACCCGCCGGCTGGTCGGGCGATTCACCATCGGGGCGATTGTTGACGATGGCGGTAAATCCCAGGGATTTGAGCGTCGCAACGTCCTCGGGCAAGATCTGTCCGGAAACGCTGACGTGATCGTTGATACGCTTCAAGTCCAAGTCGATACTCCCCGCTGCCGCACAAAGGCTTCCCAATCTCCTTATATCCATCCCGCAGCAGGCCATGCAACTGCTGCTTAGGGTGGATCGGAAAAGCCTATGCCCTTATGGCGTCGTGCCCACCCATGCGCCCCAGAGATCGCGCCGCTCGGCAACGAACCGCTGCGCCACGCTTTCGACGCTCGCCTCCGGCTCGTTCAATTGCGCGAGGAGCGTATTCATCTCGTCGAGGGGAAAGCTCACCCGCTGAAAATAGCCGGCAATGGCTGGCGCCTCGGTAAAGACCCACTCGGCGAGCGCGGCGACCACCATTTCCGCGGGAAACGCCGATGGTTTTGGCGCGGCGCAGTCGAGCTTGGCAAGGCACTGCATCGCCTCCTCGTCATAGGCGCCCATGTCGAGCGGGCGGAAATCGACCTGCGCCAGCACCGCATTGGGCTGCCAATAGTAGAATAAAAATGTGTCCCGCCGGCTGACCGCCTCGGCAATCAGCGCGTCCATCTCGAACCGGTTGGCCGGCTCTACCAATTGCACGAGGTCCGAGAGCCCCTGCGCCTTGATTAGATTGCGATTGATCACCGCACAGGCCCAGTCGGCCGGGCAGGAAATGAAGCGCACCGGGCTTTCCTGCGTCTGCGTCGACAGCACCGGCGCAATGTTGCTGACGGCAAGGTTTCCGGCAAAAGTGGCTTCGAGATAGGCCGGCACGAACCAACCTTCCATGGTCGTTTCGGCAAAGCTTGGCGCGGCGCTGCGCAGCATCTGCGTTTCGCTCGCCGCATTCCAGACATCGGCAATACGCGTCACCCACATCTCGGGGGCAATGGCCGGTTGCCCGGTCGAGCCCATGGACGAGGTCGTGGCTGCCAGGTCCCCCGGCACCACGCGAACCGCGCAGCCAAAAGCCTCGGCAAGGATACCCGCGTGTATTTCGGCCAGGAGCGCGGCAGAAGACCAGCTCATGCGCGCAATGGTCAAAGGCTGGGTGCCACACACCGGCGGCGGTGCATCGGACGCAGGCGCGGCAGGTGTGGCCGGGTCGACTGGCTGGGCCTGCCCCTGGTCCTGCGCGCTGTCGAGCACGGTGATCTGCCCCAGCGCCGGTCCCGCCAGGACACCAAGAATAAAAAGGCCGGCCGCAAGGCTCGTTCCACGCATCGACAACCTCATTGGACGAGACCAGTCTATGCGGAATTGTGCTTCGTTAAGCAACCGACAGGCCTGTCCAAATTGGCGCAAGACCCCCGGTGACTTTTGCTTTCGATTTGTGCAACAGTCCCCCCAGCGGGGCGCGAGATGCGCCCCCCGATATCGTTGCAGCGCCGCAAGAAGGAGACCGGAAAGGTCGCCCGGCCCGCAACGCAAACAGAGGGACGTCCATGTTCAAGAAAACCCTGACCCTGGCGGTTGCCGCCACCGCCCTGACCATAGCCGCTCCGGCCCTGGCCCAGGATTCCGGCGCCACCATCGGTTTCGTCGGCGGCCTGACCGGCCCAATCGAATCGCTCGCCCCGCCGATCCTGGCCGGTGCCCAGCTCGCTGTGAGCCAGGTCAACGAACAGGGCGGCATCCTCGGTGGCGAGCTCACCATGATCTCGGCCGACAGCGCCTGCGATGCGACCGGCGGCGCGACCGCAGCCGACAAGATCATCAACACCGACAATGCCGTGGCGGTCGTGGGTGGCCTCTGCACCGGCGAAACCATTGGCGCCTTCAACGGCTCGGGCCTGTCGGGCAATGTCGTGTTCGTCTCGCCGGCCTCCTCGGCTCCGGCCCTGACGACGCTGGAAGACAACGACCTTGTTTATCGCACCACCCCGTCCGACGCGCTCCAGGGCGTCAAGTTGGCGCAGCTGCTGCTCGCCAAGGGTGTCAACGACATCGCCATCACCTATGTGAACAATGACTACGGCAAGGGCTTTGCCGATGCGCTGAGCGCTGCCTATACCGAAGCTGGCGGCACCGTTGCGGCCAGTGTGGCTCACGAAGAAGGCAAGGCCGACTATCGCGCCGAGCTGGGCAATCTCGTCGCTTCGCAGAACCTCGTCGTCCTTGCCTATGCCAACGCCTCGGGTAACACCGTCCTGCGTCAGGCTGTCGAGAGCGGCAATTTCACCACTTATGTGGGCGGCGACGGCATGGTCGGTGATGACCTGCTGACCGGCATCGATGCCGCTGCCGTCGAAGGCCTGATCGCAACCCGCGCCGGCGCTCCGACCGGTGACTCGGTTGACCTTTACAACGCCTTCTCGGCTGAAGGTTTTGAAGCCAACGCAACCTATGCCCCCCAGGCCTATGACGCCGCGTTCCTGCTGGCTCTTGCCATCGAGAAGAACGGTTCGACCAGCCGTGACGGCCTCTCGGCTGCCCTGCGCGACATCGCTTCGGCTCCGGGCGAAATCATCCGTCCGGGTGAATGGACCAAGGCCAAGGAACTGATCGCGGCCGGCACCGACATCAACTACGAAGGCGCTGGCGGCTCGCTCGACTTTGACGAAGTCGGCGACGTCGATGGCATCATCGTCGAACTCGCCGTCGAAGGCGGCAAGTTCGTTGAGAAGGGTTTGATCCAGTAATCTGGACGACATCGACCATAGAGAAGGCCCGGGAGCGATCCTGGGCCTTTTTCTTTTAGAGCCGCTATGCTCCACTGAACGCAGGGGGAGAAATTGCTATGGCGCGACTGCAATATTCGATCAACGTGACCTTGGATGGGTGCTGCGACCACGAGGCCATCGTGCCCTATCCGGAGATGCACCAGTTCTGGTCCAGCATCATCACCAATGCCGACGTCTTGCTCTATGGTCGCGTTACCTATGAGATGATGGAGCAAGCCTGGCGGCCGATTGCCGAGAGCGGCACTTTACCCCCCGACACGCCGGATTGGGTCATCCCATTCGCTCAGTCCATCCACAAGGCCCGCAAGGTCGTGGCATCGACCACGCTGACCCAGGTCAACTGGAATGCTCAATTGCTAGAGGGCGACCTCAGGACTGCGATCGAAAAGCTCAAGGGCGAGGAGGAAGGCATAATTTCCCTCGGCGGGCTTAACCTTTCCAGTGCGATCGCCGCGCTGGGCTTGATCGACGAATTCATCTTCCTCGTTCATCCGCGCATCGCCGGCCACGGTCCGACCCTTTTTGCCGGCCTGCCCTCGCCGCTCGACATGACGCTGACCAATCAGCAGGTGTTCGACTCCGGCGCCATTGCCCTGACGTACGAAGCCAAGTCCTGATCCTTTTAAACAAAGCAGGCCCGCCCGGACGTCGGACGGACCTGTTGATGACGTCGTGGCCCTGGCGATCAGGCCTCGCGCTTCACCACTTCCGGGATCAGCCCCTTGGGTGCGAACCGCAGCGCGATGGTGATGACGAGGCCAAGCACGAAGACGCGCATCTGCGCCGAGCGGGCTTCGATCTCGGGGATGGCTCCCCAGCCGACATTGGTCGACCACATCGAGACCAGATCGAACACCGCTTTCGACAGCGGCTCGGACACGACCCAGATCAGCCAGAGCAGTACGGCGCCAAACAAAGCGCCCCAATTGTTGCCCGCGCCGCCGACGATCACCATCACCCAGATCAGGAAAGTGTGGTTGATCGGCTGGTAGCTCGATGGATCAAAAATTTGCACGAAGCTGACGAGCATGGCGCCGCCAATGCCCATCAGTACCGAGCCGAAGACAAAGATTTCGAGCTGTCGCGCCGTGACATTCTTGCCCATCGACGTCGCCGCGATGTGGTTGTCGCGGATCGAGCGCATCATGCGGCCCCAGGGACCGGCATAGGCGCGCGAGATCAGCCACAGCACCACCGCGAGCACCACCAGGGCAAGAACCAGGAACCCGCCGCGCGCTGCAATCAGCGCAGTGAGATTGTCCATGCCACCGGCCTGATAGGCCTGCGGCAGAGGCGTCGGCCACGGGATGGGAGACACGGTCAACGTGCCGCGCGTCAGCCAGTCCATGTTCTTAATCAGCGCGCGAATGATTTCCGAAATGCCGATGGTGGCGATGGCGAGATAGTCGGTGCGGAGGCCGAGCGAAATCTTGCCCACGACAAAGGCGATGCCGGCTGCGAGGACGCCACCAAAGGCCCAGCCCAGAACAGGATGGCCGCCAAGCCCACCGATCCAGCCACCACCCACCGCGGATTCGATATAGGCCGCCGCCGGGTCGAGCTGGCTGCGATAGAGCACATAGGCGACGAACCAGGCGAGGACTGTGAGCGCCGTCTTCCACCGGCCACTGATGCCGACCCTATCCGCCTTGCGTGCGCCCCAGACGATCAGCGCGCCCGCGGCGAAAGCCAGCAAGGCGCGGCCAAGCATGGCCGGCCCTTCGGAGCCCCAGAACACCGGATTAACCGGGGCCGAGATGAACGTGACGGCCGCGCCGCCCACCATCAAAAAGCCCATGATGCCGAAGTTGAAGAGCCCGCCGTAGCCCCATTGTATATTGAGCCCGAGCGCGATCAGCGCATAGGCGGCGGCTTCGACGAGCCGCGAAGAGGTGAACGGGGCGCCCATCACCCAGCCGATCAGGAGGATGAGGACGAAGAGACCGGCGAAAAGCCCGAGGGAACGCTGGATCATGACGAGGCTCCCTTGAAGATACCGGTCGGTCTGACGAGCAGCACGACAACCAGGATCACGAAGGCGACGGTGAGTTTATATTCGGTCGGGACCAGTGCCAGCGTCGCCGGCAATTGCAGCCAGTCCGGCAGGACGGCGTTCAGAGGACGCAAAACCATGGTCCAGTTGAAGACCGCCAGCGATTCCGCAAAGCCGATGAGGAGGCCACCAGCAATGGCGCCATAGGCCTGCCCAAGGCCGCCGACGATCGCAGCGGCAAAGATCGGAATGATGATGTTGAATGCCAGGTCCGGCTTCAGCGTCACATCGAGCGCCAGCATGGTGCCGGCCATGCAGGCCAGCGCCCCGGCTACGACCCATGTGACGCGCACGACGAGCGCGGTATTGATCCCCGAAACCTGCGCCAAGTCGGCATTGTCGGCCATGGCGCGCATCGCCTTGCCCAGCCGCGAGCGGGTCAGGAAAAAGTGCAGCGCCAGAACCGAAACAAACGTCACAACCACCATCAGCACCTGCGGTTCGGTGATGACAAGCGGACGCGTCGAGCCGATCGCGGTGAGATCGAAGCGGAACACTTCCTTGGTTTCGGTCTCGAAGAAAGAATAGGACCCCGCGCCGAAGAATAGGCGGATGAGGCCCTGCACCATCAGCGTCACGCCGATCGAGGCGATCAACAGCGTCACGGGCTTGGCGCCTCGCTTCCTCAGCGGAGCATAAAAGCCCTTGTCGATGCCGAGTGCCAGGATCGCCGCCAACACCATGGCAATGGGCAGCACCACGAAGCCGGTTGGAATAGGCGTCACAATGCCCCAGGCTGCAAAAGCGGAAGCCAAGAGGAACGCGATAAACGCCCCACCGGTCATGAGTTCGGAATGGGCAAAATGGGCAAACCGCAAAATGCCGAAGATCAGCGTGATGCCGACAGCGCCCAGGGCATAGATGCAGCCCAGGACGAGGCCGGAAATCACCACTTGGTTGGTGAAGAAAACGAGTTCGGTCATGCGCTTGCCCGCAGTTCTGCGGCAGGCTGGGAGATCCCCCTCACCCGCCCTTCGGGCACCCTCTCCCCGAGAGGGAGAGGAACGACCCGGTTGTTGTTAAGGGCACGATGCCCATTCTTCTCCTTCTCGGGGAGAAGGTGGCGCGCAGCGCCGGATGAGGGGGATGCTTCGGTGATCACCTAGCCCCCCAGGAATGATTTAGCGACTTCGGGGTCGGCGATCAGTTCCGCTCCCGTGCCGGTGAAACGGTTCTGGCCGCTGGCGAGCACAAAGCCCTTGGAGGCAAAGGCAAGCGCCTGGCGCGCGTTCTGCTCGACCATCAGGATGCCCACGCCTTCCTTGTTGACGCGCTGGATGGTCTCGAAAATCTCGATCACATAGCGCGGCGACAGGCCCGCCGAGGGCTCGTCGAGCATCAGCAGCGTCGGCTTGCTCATCAGCGCCCGGCCCATGGCCACCATCTGGCGCTGGCCGCCCGAAAGCTCGCCCGCCGGCTGGCGCCGCTTTTCGCGCAGCACCGGGAACATCTCATAGACCCATTCCATGGTCTGGCGGAAATCGTCGGTGCGCGTAAAGGCGCCCATTTCGAGGTTTTCCTCGACGGTCATCGAGGTAAAGACGTTCTTTTCCTGCGGCACGAAGCTCAGCCCCTTGGGCACGAGCTTGTCGGGCAGGGAATTGGCGATATTCTCGCCGCCGAAATCGATCGTTCCGCCGGTGACTTTCAACAGCCCGAAAATGGCCTTGAGCGTCGTCGACTTGCCGGCCCCATTAGGCCCGACGATGACACCGATATCGGTTTTCTCGATGGCGATATTGACGCCGTTGAGGATCGGCGCGCCGCCATAGCCGCCCACCACATGCTTGAGTTCGATCAATGGCATCAGGCAACCACCTCGACCGGAGTGCCGAAATAGGCTTCGACGATTTGCGGATTGGCGCGGATTTCGGCCATCGGGCCCTCGGCGATCTTTTCGCCCTGGGCCATGACGATCACCGGATCACAGAGCCGGCCGATCAGGTCCATGTCATGCTCGATGACGAAGAACGTATAACCGAGCTCACGATTCATCCGCTCGATATTGGACGCGAGATCGTTGAGCAGGCTCTTGTTCACCCCCGCAGCAACCTCGTCGAGCAGCACGACCTTGGCATCGACCATCATGGTGCGGCCGAGCTCAAGCAGCTTCTTCTGCCCACCCGAGAGATTGCCAGCGAGCTCATTGCGCACGTGCCCGAGCTTGAGGAAGTCGATGACATCGAGCGCCTTCTGGCGCACCTCGGTCTCGCGGCTCCGCACGAGGCCCGGCCGGAACCAGGTCGAGACCAGATGTTCACCCGGCTGGTCGCCCGGCACCATCATCAGGTTTTCCAGCGCCGTCATCTGCCCGAATTCATGCGCGATCTGGAATGTGCGCAGCATGCCGATGCGGAAAAGCTGGTATGGCTTCATACCAGTGACATCTGCCCCGTCGAAGATCACCTGGCCGCTATCGGGCACGATGTTGCCCGCGACCATGTTGAACAGGGTCGATTTGCCGGCACCATTGGGCCCGATCAGCCCCGTGATCGATCCGCGCTTGACCGAGAGCGAGCAATTGTTGACGGCCAGGAGGCCGCCGAATCTTTTTGTGACGTTGCGAACGTCAATCACCAAGTCGGTGGTCACCAAACCGCCCCGAATTCCTGAAAAGCCATGCCACCCGGTTGAATCCGGGCAAATTTGCGGCATCTGTTCACAAGAGGGGCAGCCGGTCAACGCCACCTTATCCGACCTGGGGACAAAATCGCGTTGGCACAGCGATTTCTAGGGCGAACGGCTTTGCGCTTTTCAGTCCACCGCCGCCAGCACCGCGTCGGCCGTGGATTTGTTGTTGGCGAATGGCACATCGTAGAGCGTCGCGAGCCGCGTCAGTGCCTTGATATCGACGTCATGCGGCTGAGCCGACATGGGATCGATGAAAAAGATCAGGACATCCAGCCGTCCCTCGCAGATCATGGCGCCCAGTTGCTGGTCCCCGCCGAGGGGCCCGCTTTTGAGCAACTGTACCGAAAGTCCGGTTTCCGCCATCACGCGGCTGCCGGTCGTGCCGGTGCCCCAGAGTTCATGCCGTGACAGCTTCTCCCGGTGCCGCGCGGCCCAGGCGCTCATGTCGTCTTTCTTTTCGTCATGAGCCACAAGTCCGATCCGCGCCATATCCGCCTCCATCTGCCCGGCGTTTCAAGCACGGCTCAGGCAAAAAGCGCAATGGCTTCGCCAAGAAAGAACCCGATCTCGCCCTCGGGAACCGACTGGCCGGGAAAGAGCCGCAGGATACGCCCCTTCTTGCCCACCTCGCCCTGCAAGAGCCCATCGGGGTCCGACAACAGGCTCCCATGCTGGAAATAGAGCGACACCCGCTCGGCCTGCGGCAGCAAAGCGCAGACATAGCCAGCCTTGGCATGCGAAAAATTGACCGACCGCCATCCCGGCATTACTTTTGCGCCGAGACCTGGATGCGCACCAACGAAATCGACGAGCGCCACGGCCAAGTCGCGCGTCTCCTCCGGCAGCGGCGCGAGAATGTCTGCGAGCCCCTTCAGGCTTTCGGATACGTTTTGCGACAAGGCGACCTCCCTCTGGACGTCGCTTTCTAGCCGCCTGCCCCGTCACATCCTGTCAGGGTCCTCGCCTCAAGCAGCGCGGCGCGACGACGACCTGCGGCTCGCCGCCCCATCCACCCTGAACACATCGACGATCTTGTCGAGTTCGTTCGCCTGCGCTTCGGTCTGCTCGATCGCGGCATTGGTCTCTTCGACCAGCGCCGCGTTGTGCTGGGTCATCTCGTCCATCTGCCGCACGGCGATGGTCACCTCTCCGAGCGCCGAAGACTGGTTCCGATTGGCCTGGGCGATGGTGTCGATGAGGTCGGCGCTTTCCTGCGTCCCGGCGAGGATATCGTGCAGCACCTCGGCTGCCCGCGCCACGAGCTGGGTGCCCGAGCGGACTTCGGCCGCGCTGGTTTCGATCAGCGCCTTGACGTCGGACGAGGCCTGCGCCGCCGATTGGGCGAGGCGCCGCACTTCGACGGCCACCACCGCAAAGCCCTTTCCGGCCTCCCCGGCCCGCGCCGCTTCCACCGAGGCGTTTAGCGCGAGCAGATTGGTCTGGAAGGCGATGTCGTCGATCATGCCGATGATGTTGGAGATCTTGGACGAGGAGGTCTCGATCGCTCCCATGGCACCATTGGCCGCGGTGATCGCCTTGCCGCCGGAAGTGGCGCTTTCGGCAACATTGCGCGCCTTGTCGCTGGCCGTCGCCGCGCGCTTGGCGTTTTCCACCACGGCAGTCGACAACTGCTCGATGGCTGCCGTCGTCTGCTCGATGGTCGCTGCCTGCCGCGTCGTGCGATCGGCAAGGTCATTGGCGCCCGACAGAATTTCCCCCGTCGCGGTCTTGAGCGAGCGCGAGGTCTGCTGCAATTGCTCGACAATAGTGCTGAGCCGCTCGGCTACGCCATTGGTGTCGCGCTTTATCTGGTCGAATTCGGGGTCGAGCACTTCGGTCACCCGGCTCGTCAGGTCGCCCCGTGCCACGTCCTGCAGCACCGCACCTGTTGCCGAAACCGCCGCCCGGATTTTCACCCGTGCCGCCTCTTCAGAGGCCTGGGCCTCCTCTGTCAGCTTCTCGAAATAGGCGGAAATGCCAATATCGATGTCGATCATGATTGCCTTGAGCACCGAGACCAACGATGCGGTCAGCTCGGCCACGTCCTTCATCACCTCGGCAGGGTCGCGCGCTACGCTGCGGCCGAAACGGCCCTTCACGGGCTTGAGGGCATCGGCCATGAAGTCGGTGACGATCCCGGTCACCAACGTTTCCATGATCAGGCTGTAACCCCCGATATGCCAGCGAGGTTCGAGCCCGATCTTGGCATGGACGAGCCCCACAGTCCTGCTGGCCTTATAGTAATCGACATCGAGATTGCCCGAGGCAATGGCCTTCCAGTGATGCACCTGCTTGCCCTGGGCGCGGTTCATCTGCCCCTTGCCGTCAAAGAAGCGGGCGACTGCCGGGACCTTGGCGAGATGGCCATAAAATCGCTCCAGCGCGGGGCCCAAATGCT
>Ga0126314_10001667_pt1 | contig 10775 bp, 8 predicted proteins | sample Plot105B_FD_92535 | JGI IMG/M metagenome (GOLD analysis project Ga0126314, IMG submission 92535) | Serpentine soil microbial communities from UC McLaughlin Reserve, CA, USA - Plot105B | ecosystem: Environmental > Terrestrial > Soil > Grasslands | place: USA: UC McLaughlin Reserve, Lake County... | reverse complement strand
GAGGCACCGTGGGCGATGTGTCCACCGTCGCAGCCCACCTGCTCAAGCGCGGCGTGAGGTTGGTGCAGGTGCCCACCACGCTGCTCGCCGCCGTCGACAGCAGCCTGGGTGGCAAGGGCGCGGTGGACCTCACCGTGAAGGGCCGCGTCGTGAAGAACCCCGCCGGCGTCTTCCACTACGCCGAGGAGTCGTGGATCTGCCCGGAGCTGTTCGCCTCGCTGTCGCCGACGCAGGTGCGCGAGGGCTCGCTCGAGGCGTGGAAGATGATCATCAGCCTGGATGCCGCGCTCTTCCGCCGCTACCTGCGCAAGCCTCCGGCGCTCGAGAAGCTGGTGAAGGACGCGCGCGCCCTCAAGGAGAGCGTCTGCGAGCAGGACCCGTACGAGCACCAGGGCCTGCGCCGGGTGCTCAACTTCGGCCACACCTTCGGCCATGTGCTGGAGAGCGTGTCCCACTTCAAGCTGTCCCACGGTGACGCCGTGGGCCTGGGCATCCTCCTGGCCCTGGACGTGGGCCGCCACCTGGGCGTCACCCCCGAGCCCGTGGCCGCCGAAGTCGAACGCGCCCTCATCGACGGCCCGGGAGTCCTCGGTCGCGAGCGGGTCGCCGCCCTCCTGCGCCCCGCGTCGCTCAAGGACATCGCCACGCTGCTCGACGCCGACAAGAAGGCGGGAGCCTGGGGCGAGCTGCGCATGGTGCTGCTGACCGCCATCGGCGCCACCGAGGTCCGCGACGTGGCGGCCAGCACGTGGCGCGAGCTGTGGCCGTCGTGGACGAAGGCGGTGCGCCCGTGAGCACCAGCGCCCGTCGAATCCTCTTGGACCCGAGTGGCCTCGTCGCCTCGCCGCTCACCCCGCCCGTCTCCAAGTCCGACGCACAGCGAGCCCTGGTTCTCGGCCACCTGACCGGCGCCTGGCCCCTGCCCTCCGTCCAGGCCGAATCGGACGAGGACCTCCCCGCCGACGTGCGCGTGCTGCGCCGGGGCGTGGAAGCCCTGCGCCTGCCACCCGGCCCCGTGCGCGCCGTGGACTGCGCGGACGGTGGCGCTCCCTTCCGCATCCTGGCCACCCAGGTCGCGGTGACTCCAGGCGCGCGCGTGAGCCTCACCGGCACGCCCCGCCTGGGCGAGCGCCCTCATGGCCCACTCTTCACCTCGCTGAAGGACGCGCTCGGCCCCGCCGGCCTCGTCCTGACCGAGGGAAGCCCATGGCCCGTGGAGCTCACCGCGCCCACGGACACCTCGAAGGTGTCGCCCGTGTTCCGGGTGCCCGGCGACCAGAGCAGCCAGTACGCCTCCAGCCTGCTCCTGGGCTGCGCCGCGCTGTTCCTCCGGGAGCGCCGCGCGTGGAGCGTCGAAATCGAAGGCACGCTGACGAGCGCCGGCTACCTGGAGCTCACGCTGACGTGGTTGGAGCGCTTCGGGTTCGAGGTCCAGAAGTCCGACTCCCGATACACCGTCTCCCGCTACACGCCCCCGCCGAGCGTCCCCTCTCTCCCCGGGGACTGGTCCTCATTAGGTTATCTCCTGCTCGTCGCCTGGAAGGCCGGGGGCACGGTGGAGAGGGCTGATTCGGCCAGCGCCCATCCGGACCAGGCCATCCTCCGCCTCATCGAACAGGTGGGCCTGGGCACCACGCCAGCGGGCCCAGCACACACCTTGAAGGTGACGGGACGTCCCGTCGGAGGCCTGCGGGCTTCAGGCAAGGAGTGCCCGGACCTGCTACCCACCCTGGCGGCGCTCGCCTGTGTACTCCCCGCGCCCTCCACGCTGACGGACGTCGGAATTCTCCGTCTCAAAGAAAGCGACCGGTTGGAAGGTATCCGAGACCTCGTGAAGGCCTACGGGGGCACCACGGAGCTTCAGGGGGAAATCCTCCACCTGACGCCTCCGGTGGCCCCTCCTGCCCGCTTCGAGATGGACAGCCGGGGGGACCACCGCCTGGCGATGACGGCCGCGACACTCAGCGTGCTGTCTGGAGCGACCCTCGTCCTGACTGGTCCTGAGTGTGTCGAGAAGAGTTTTCCCGGCTTCTGGCGGCAGCTGTCCCGCTCGGGAGCGCGTATTTCCGAGCAGCTGTAGGAAGCATCAGTGTCTCCCCATCCGACTCATCGTTCTTTTTTGTTGAAAGCGATCCGCGCCCTGTGAAATCTCCGCCCATGCCCAAGGACACGCTGACGATCACCGACAATCGGACCGGCAAGACGTACGAGGTCCCGGTCGAGAACGGCTGTATTCGCACCAACGCCCTCCGACAGATCAAGGTCGCGGACGACGACTTCGGCCTCATGGGCTACGATCCGGCGTTCCTCAACACCGCGAACTGTAAGAGCGCCATCACCTTCATCGACGGTGACAAAGGCATCCTGGAGTACCGCGGCTACCCCATCGAGCAGCTGGCCGAGAAGTCCAGCTACCTGGAGGTCGCCTACCTCCTGCTGAATGGTGAGCTGCCGACCCCGAAGGAACTGGACAACTTCGTCCACCTCGTCACGCACCACACGTACGTGCACGAGAACGTGAAGTCCTTCATGGACGGGTTCCGCTACGACGCGCATCCCATGTCCGTGCTGGGCTCCACCGTGGCCGCGCTGTCCAGCTTCTACCCGGAGGCGAAGTACACCAAGGACGAGCAGAGCCGCCGCATCCAGATCACCCGGCTCATCGCCAAGATGCCCACCATCGCCGCGTTCTCCTACCGGCACCTGATGGGGCTGCCCTACATCTACCCGGACAATGACCTGTCCTACGTCGCCAACTTCCTGGCGATGGTGAAGCGCGTCGGCACGGCGACCTACAAGGTGCACCCCGTGCTGGAGCGCGCGCTCGACGTGCTCTTCATCCTCCACGCCGACCACGAGCAGAACTGCTCGACGACGTCGGTGCGCACGGTGGGCTCGTCGGAAGTGGACCCGTACTCGGCCGTCACGGCGGGCATCGGCGCCCTCTACGGCCCGCTGCACGGCGGCGCCAACGAGGCGGTGCTGCGCATGCTCCGCGAGATTGGCCACATCTCCAAGGTCCCGGACTTCATCAAGTCGGTGAAGAGCGGCGAGGGCGAGAAGAAGCTGATGGGCTTCGGCCACCGCGTCTACAAGTCCTACGATCCGCGCGCCAAGGTCATCAAGCGCGTCGCGGACGAGGTCTTCGACGTGACGGGCAAGAACCCGCTGCTGGAGCTGGCCGTGGAGCTGGAGCGCATCGCGCTGCAGGACGACTACTTCGTCAAGCGCAAGCTCTACCCCAACGTCGACTTCTACTCGGGCCTCATCTACGAGGCGATGGGCTTCCAGGCGGAGATGTTCCCCGTCCTCTTCGCCATCCCCCGCACGGTGGGCTGGTGCGCGCAGTGGGAGGAGATGGTCCTCGACTCCGAGCAGAAGATCGCCCGTCCCCGGCAGATCTACACCGGCCAGAAGCGCCGCGACTACGTCGCCATGGACAAGCGCGCCGCGAAGTAGTCGGCGCGTCCCTCCGGGGATGACGTGAGAAGGGGCGAGGGACCGCGAGGCTCCCCGCCCCTTTCTCTTTGCGGGCTCCGGAAAGGCCCCGCGCCAGCTCCGGAGACCTCCGGAGCCTGAAGCCCCGAGCCCGCCCGCACCGCCCCGCTTCAGCCCGTCTGGGCCGCGCCGCCGGCCTCGGCGTACATCGATTCAATGAGCGCGGCGTGCTTCTGCTCCACGGCCTTGCGACGGACCTTCAGGGTGGGCGTCAGGTCGCCCGCGTCCACGGTGAGGTCCGTCTCCAGGATGACGAAGCGTTTGATGGTCTCGAAGCGGGAGAGCTTCGGGTTGATGTCCCGGTCCAAGCCCTCCTGGATGAACTGGCGCAGGCGGGCGTCCTGGGAGAGCGTCTTGAGGTCCGCCGGCCAGCCCTTCTCCTGGGCCAGGGCGCGGCACCTCTCCACGTCCAGGGCCAGCAGGGCCACCAGGTAGTTGCGCCGCTCCCCAATCACCACCGCGTGGCCCACGCCGGGCAGGGACTTGATGAGCTCCTCGATGTTGCCGGGCGCCGTCTTCTTCCCGCCGGAGGTGACGATGATCTCCTTCTTGCGGCCGGTGATGTGGAGGTAGCCCTCGCCGTCGAGCTGGCCCACGTCCCCGGTGTGCAGCCACCCGCCCTCCAGCAGCTCCTGGGTGGCCTCCGGGTTCTTGTAGTAGCCCATGCAGACGTTGCCGCCCTTGACGAGGATCTCCCCGTCCTCGGCGATGCGCACCTCCACGCCGATGAGCGGACGTCCCACGGTGCCCAGATGGGCGGCCTCGCGCGTGTTCACCGTGCCCGGGCCCGCCACCTCCGTCATGCCCCACACCTCGTGGATGAACATGTCGATGGAGGCGAAGAACTCCAGCACGTCCCGGCCAATGGGCGCCGCCGCCGTGGCGAAGAAGTCCACCCGCTCCATGCCGATGCGCGTCTTGAGCGGCTCGAACACCAGCCGCTGGGCAAGCCGGTACTGGGCCTCCAGCAGCACGGGGATGCGCTCATGGCGCTGGGCGCGGGCGTGCAGCTCCGAGGCGACGCCCCGGGCCCAGGCGACGATGCGGCGCTTCATGGGCGGCTGGGAGCGCAGGCCCTCCTCCGCCTTGGCCTTGAACTTCTCCCACACGCGGGGCACGCCGAAGAAGAACGTGGGCCGCACGTCCTTCAGGTTCGCCGGCATCGCCTCCACCGAGTCCGCGAAGTACACCTGGATGCCCAGCATCAGCGGGCAGTGCAGGGAGATGACCTGCTCGGCGATGTGGGACAACGGCAGGTAGGAGATGATGACCGAGTCACTCTTGTGCTTGAAGTCCACCGCGGTGATGAGCTGGCGGGACGTCCAGGCGAGGTTGTAGTGGCTGAGCATCACCCCCTTGGGGTGGCCCGTCGTCCCGGAGGTGTAGATGAGGGTGCCCAGGGCCTCCGGCTTGAGCGCGTTGACGCTGTCCCAGTAGGGCTTGTCGTCCACCCCGGTGCCCTTCTCCAGGACGTCCGCGTAGCGCAGGACGCCCTCCGGCAGCGGCGTGGAGGGGGCATCCAGGATGATGATGTGGCGCAGCTTGGGCAGGCGCTCTCGCAGGGCCAGGCCCGTGCGCAGGTGCTTCTCGTTCTCCACCACGAGGACGGTGGCCTCACAGTGGCCCAGGATGTACTCGAGCTGGTCCACCGCGCTGGTGGTGTAGAGACCTACCGGCACGCCTCCCAGGGCCATGGCGGCCAGGTCCGCGACGTGCCACTCCTCGCGGTTGAAGCTGATGATGCCCAGGGGCTGGCCCTCCCCATACCCGAGCGTCCTCAGGCCCAGGGCGAAGCGTTTGACCCGCTGGGCGTAGTCGAACCAGGAGGTGGGGACATACGAGCGTCCCCGACGTGTCCAGAGGGCCGGCCGGTGTTCCTGCTGCGAGGCCCGGTCATGGAGGGCATGCACCATCGTCTTAGGAAGGTCCATCCGACGAAGGTTAGCGGATGTAGGGGCATCCCGACCACGTCCCCGATTCGCGGACGTTGACAGCTGGTTGGATGGCTTTGTATGCCGCGCCCGACCATGAGCATCGACTTCACCTGCCAGAAGTGCGAGGCAAGCTTCGAGCTTGACGTTCAAGACCTCATCGAGGGGACCGAGAAGATCGTCTGTCCCCACTGCGACGCGAAAGCGCCCGCGAATCTCTCGGAGGACTTCGTCGCCGCGCTCTCGGAGATGCGCGCGCAGATCGCCGTGCTCGACAAGAAGTTCGCCGTCTCCATGACGCTGGAGTCGGAGGACGTCGCGGACACCATCGACGACGAGGACGAAGAAGAGGATGAGGAGTCCGAGGACGAGGACGACGACCTCGACGAGGATGAAGACGAGGACGTCGAGGACGACGAGGACTACGACGACGAGGACGAAGACGAGCGTCCCTGACGTCCGCTCCCTTGCCCTCCGGGCGGCCGTTTCCCGCCGTCCAGGGCAACCGGGCTGAACCGCTACCCTCCCGACAGGGTGCCGGGTGCGTAGCTTCAGGGTGTGAGAACACCCAACCGCGCCACTTTCTTCTTCGCCCCCCTGTCGGCGCTGTTGCTGGCGCTAGGGGGGGTCCTGATGCTCCCCGCCTTCAGCGCTCCGGGGGCCGTCGCGGCACCCCTCCCGGACGCCTCCGGGCAACCGTGCATCACCGAGCACGGAGGCGACCCCAAGGCCTGTAACGAGCTGGTGGAGCTCGAGGTGCAGGACGTCGTCCCCCTGGTGGAGGCCCAGACGCACGCCGTCGTGCTCACCACCAAGGACAAGCAGGTGGTGCTCCCCGTCTTCGTGGACGAGGCCTCCGCCGTCTCCATCGCCTTCCGGCTGGCGGAGCGCGAGCCACCCCAGCCGCTCGCTCAAGACTTGCTGGACGACGTCGTCGACCAGCTCGGCGCCAAGGTGACGGAGGTCCGCATCGATGACCTCCGGGACAACGTCTACTCCGGGCGCGTCTTCCTGGAGCAGGGCGCGAAGAAGATGACGCTGGAGGCCCGTCCGTCGGACTCCATCGCCATGGCCCTCACCAGCCATGCCCGCATCCGCGTCACCCGAAAGGTCCTCACCCTGGCCGGCATCAGCCGCGAGGAGATTGAGTCCCTCCAGAAGGGCGGCCCCGGCGTGGGCGGCAGCGGCCCGGGTGGCCTCATGGAGGAGCCCGAGGTGATGCCTCCGCCTGGCATGCCCGCTCCCGGTCACCCGCCCATCGAGATGGACACGGACGCCCTTCCCCTTCCGCCCGGCCACCCGCCGCTCGGCGCGCCCCAGGGCACTGGAAAGAAGATCGACCTGTAGTCCCCGAGTCGGGGGCGAGCAGGCCTGACGACAGGTGCGAGAAAGCCCGGCCCCCCCTCCCTGGGAAGCCGGGCTTTCTCTCTCGAACCTTCGAGCACTTCCAAAAACGCGGGCGCGGCTCCAACCCGGGGGTCGGCGCCGCGCCTGAGGCAAAGAGTTAGTCTCCCGGGTGCGAGACTGTCAAGCCGCGCACCCCGCCGCCTAGGATGCGCGCGCATATGCGCAAGGCGAAGATCATCTGCACCCTGGGGCCCGCATCGAGCACGCTGGAGGCGATTGAGGGCCTCATCCGCGCGGGGATGAACGTGGCGCGGTTGAACTTCTCGCACGGCACACACGACGAGCACCGTCAGCGGGTGGCCCTCATCCGCAAGGCGTCCAAGCGGCTGAAGCTGCCCGTGGCCATCCTCCAGGACATCCAGGGCCCCAAGATCCGCCTCGGAAAGTTCGAGGGTGGACAGCTCCTGGTGCAGGCCGGGCAGCGCGTGACGGTGACGACGCGCGCCGTCATGGGCCAGGGCTCCATCATCCCCACCCCCATCAAGTCGCTGACGAAGGACGTGGCGCCGGGCGAGGCCATCCTCCTGGACGACGGCCGGGTGCGGCTGCGCGTGCGCAAAGTCACCGGCCCGGACGTCCTCTGCGAGGTGGAGATTGGCGGCCTGCTCAAGGACAAGAAGGGGCTGAACCTGCCGGGCTCGCCCATGTCCGTGCCCACGATTACGCCCAAGGACGAGGTGGACCTGGCGTTCGGCCAGGAGGTGGGCGTGGACTACGTGGCGCTGTCTTTCGTGCGCACGGCGGACGACATCCACCGCGCGCGCAAGCACGTGGCGAAGAACAAGACGCCCCTCATCGCCAAGATTGAGAAGCCCCAGGCCGTGGACCAGCTCGACGCGATTGCCCGGGCGTCCGACGGCATCATGGTGGCCCGGGGAGACTTGGGCGTGGAGATGCCGCTGGAGCAGCTCCCCGCCATCCAGAAGCGGATGGTGCGGGTGGTGAACCAGATGGGCGGCCTGGTCATCGTCGCCACGGAGATGCTGGAGAGCATGGTCACCAATCCGCGCCCCACCCGCGCGGAGGTGTCGGACGTGGCCAACGCGATTCTGGACGGCGCGGACGCGGTGATGCTGTCGGGCGAGACGGCCGCGGGGCGCTACCCCATCGAAGCGGCGTCCACCATGGCCCGCATCGTCGAGGAGACGGAGCGCGGCGTGGTGCGCCACCAGCACCACTCCCCCTTCGAGCGCTCGGAAGACTTGGGCACGGGCGTCGCGGCGGCGGCGGTGGCGGCGTCCGGGCAGCTCAACATCGAGACGATTGTCGCGTACACGGAGAGCGGCCACACCGCGCGCCTCATCTCCGAGTTCCGTCCCCACGCGCGAATCATCGCCCTCACGCCGAACGCGGACGCGGTGAACCGCATGGCGCTGTACTGGGGCGTGACGGGGCTTCAGGTACCGCGCGTGAGGTCCACGGACGCCATGCTGCGGCAGGTGCGCAAGCTGTGCCTGCGCGATGGCATCTGCAAGGTGGGGACGCCCGTCGTCGTGGTGGCCGGCGTGCCACTCAACGTGCCGGGCAACACCAACCTGATGAGCATCCACCGCGTGTGAGCGCGGTGGACGCGCGTCACTCAGAGCACCTTCTGCTCGAAGTCGTAGATCTTCTCGACGGCGAGCTGGCGGTAGCGCTCCATGTTGAGGGCGCGGCGGGCGCACTCCCACACCAGCTCGTTGGAGGTGCGCTCCGGCTCCTTCTTCTTGCGGCGCTTCACCTCGGCCTTGATGGACTTCACCGCGGCGCGCGGGTGGTAGCAGAAGGCGGAGGAGAACAGCAGATGCCCACCGAAGGGGATGAGGCGGGCCTCCAGGATGTCGCCCGTCTCCAGCCCGGCGATGTGGCGCCGCTCCGTCACGTCGAAGTCCTTGCCCGAGTACAAATCACGCAGGCGCACCAGCCCCTTGCCCAGCTTGCGCACCTCGAAGATGCCGTGGACCGTCTCCGTGAAGCTGCGGAAGGCGTTGGCCTCCTCGGGCGGCGTATTGGCCAGGCGCTGCTCGTAGAACTCCACGGCCGGCGTCTTGCCCGTGGCCGGCGAGACGCGGTCATAGAGGTAGTAGTCGAGGAACGACGCCATGCGCAGCTCGAAGAGCTTGTCGTCCTCGAAGACCTCGCCCGTCAGGCGGAAGTACTCCGCCTTGGCTTCGAGCAGATCCGCCTTCCGCGACTCCGCGCTGCCGAAGGCGATGAGCTGGTCCAGGTACGGCTGGTAGGAGAGCGGTGACAGCGGGGAGTCCATAGAGGGTCGGTCATCCTACCCCGCCATCAGCTTCGCGAAGCGGCCGAAGAGATAGCGTGCGTCATGCGGGCCGGGAGAGGCCTCGGGGTGGTACTGCACGCTGAAGGCCCGGGCGTCCGGGACGGCCAGGCCCTCCACCGTGCCGTCGTTGAGGTTGATGTGCGTGACGACGGCCTTGCCCTTGAGGCTGGCGTCGTCCACGGCGAAGCCGTGGTTCTGCGCGGTGATCTCCACCTTGCCCGTCGTCAAATCCTTCACGGGCTGGTTGCCGCCACGGTGGCCGAACTTCATCTTGTACGTCCGGCCGCCCAGCGCCAGGGCCATGATCTGGTGCCCCAGGCAGATGCCGAACACCGGCACCTTGCCCAGCAGCGCCGCCACGGTGCGGTCCGCGCCCTTCACCGCCGCCGGGTCCCCGGGGCCGTTGGCCAGGAAGACGCCGTGGGGCTTGCGGGCCAGGACCTCCTCGGCCGTGGTGTTGGCCGGCACCACTGTCACGCGGCAGCCCACGTCGACCAGGAAGTGGAGCATCGACTTCTTGAGGCCGTAGTCATAGGCGACCACGTCGAAGCGCGGCTCGCCCTGAGGGTGGGCCTCGCCGATGCCGGTGAAGACATCCGGCGAGGGCGCGGTGAAGGTGTACGGCGTCTTCACCGACACGCCGGTGGCCAGGTCCAGGCCCTCCATGCCGTGGGCGGTGCGAGCGCGCTCCGACAGCGCGGCCGGGGACAGGCCCTCGCTGGAGATGACGCCCATCTGCGCGCCGTGGGTGCGCAGGTGGCGCACGAGGCGGCGGGTGTCCAGACCTTCGATGCCGGCGACGTTGTGGCGCTTGAGGTACGCGTCCAGCGACTCGCGCGAGCGCCAGTTGGACGGCTGGCTCGCGAGCGCGCGCACCACCATGCCCACCGCGTGCGGCTTGCCGGCCTCTTCGTCCTCCGGCGTCACGCCGACGTTGCCCATCTCCGGGTACGTCATGGTGAGGATCTGCCCGACGTACGAAGGGTCCGTGAGGATCTCCTGGTAGCCGTACATGGACGTGTTGAAGACCACCTCACCCACCGTCTCGCCGACCGAGCCAAAGGCACGGCCCTCGAAGGTGGTGCCATCCGCCAGGGCGAGCACTGCCCGCTTCGTCATCACCGTGACTCCTTCACCTGGCCGTCGGAGAACACCTTCCGGCCAGAAACCCAGGTCTGCACCACGCGGCCCTTCTGCTTACGGCCATGGAAGGGCGTATTCCGGCTGCGGGAATAGAACCGGTGGGCATCCACCGTCCACTCCTCCGAAGGGTCCACCACGGTGATGTCCGCCGGGGCCCCGGGAGCCAGGTGACCGCCCGGCAGGCCGAACGCCTTCGCCGGGCCGTGCGTCAACAGCTCCACCGCCCGCTTCGCGCCCAGAAGCCCCGAGTGCACCAGCTCCAGCGTCAGCCCCAGGGCCGTCTCCAGCCCGACGATTCCGTTGATGCCCTTCTCGAACTCCACCTGCTTGTCCAGGACGCCATGGGGCGCGTGGTCCGTGGCGATGGCGTCCACCGTGCCATCCACCAGCGCCTCACGCAGCGCCTCCACGTCCCGGTCCGCGCGCAGGGGCGGCGCCATCTTCGCGTGGGTGTCGTAGTCCCCCACCGCCCGGTCATCCAGGATGACGTGGTGGGGCGTGGCCTCGGCCGTGACGAGCAGGCCCCGGCG
>Ga0126314_10001666_pt1 | contig 10775 bp, 11 predicted proteins | sample Plot105B_FD_92535 | JGI IMG/M metagenome (GOLD analysis project Ga0126314, IMG submission 92535) | Serpentine soil microbial communities from UC McLaughlin Reserve, CA, USA - Plot105B | ecosystem: Environmental > Terrestrial > Soil > Grasslands | place: USA: UC McLaughlin Reserve, Lake County... | reverse complement strand
GAGGGATCTTCCCCTTCGCCGCCGGGGGCTTGCATGACGCCATCAAGTGATACAAACGTTAGAACGACTATTTCTCTCATACCTGCTCCCCGTCGCCGCGGGCACTCTAAGAGCAGAAGCTAACACAGGCTTGCCGATCCGTCAGACAGACCCTAATCGAGGGCGCCGGCCGCTTCGCCCGCCACCCGCACGAGCTCTCCGCTTCGCACCAGCTTCTCCGCGATCTTCAGATCGGGCGCCAGGAAGCTGTCTCTTTCCCTCAACGGCACCTCTCGCCGGATCCGGCGCAGGACTGCGCTCGTGGCGGGCCCGGGTTTCTGGGGGGCGCGGAGCTCCACGGCCTGGGCTGCGCAGAGGGCTTCGATTGCCAGGATGCGGGCGAGGTTCTCAAGCACGCGGCGCAGCTTTCGGCCGGCGCTCCAGCCAAGGGAGTTGTGGTCCTCCTGCATCGCCGAGGTCGGAAGCGAGCCGACGCTCGCGGGGACCGAGAGCCGGCGGTTCTCCTCCGCGAGCGACGCCGCGGTGTAGTGGGGGATCATGAACCCCGAGTTGGTGCCAGCCCGCGGGCTCAAGAACGGAGGCAGGCCCTGCGACCGTGCCGGGTCCAGCATCCGGTCTATCCGCCGCTCGGTGATGGCGCCGACCTCAGAGGCGGCGATGGCCATGAAGTCGAGGGCGAAGGCGAGGGGCTCCCCGTGGAAGTTGCCCGTGCTCTCGACTCTCCCGTCTGGGAGCACCACGGGGTTGTCCGTCGTGGAGGCGAGCTCGCGCTCCGCGATACTGCGGGCGAACCCCCACGTGTCGCGCGCCGCCCCGTACACCTGGGGCGCGCACCTCAGGGAGTAGGCGTCCTGGATGAGGTGGGTCGAGTCCCTGTGCGAGGCCACCATGGGGCTTCCTTCCAACAGCCTGTGCATGTTTCGGGCACTCGACATCTGTCCGGGGTGGGGCCTGACGGCGTGCAACTCCTCCCTGAAGGCTCGGTCGGTGCCAAGGAGCGCCTCCACCGACATCGCCGTCGTGACGTCGACGGTTTTCAACAGAAGCTCGAAGCCCTCCAGTGCGAGGACCAGCATCCCCAGCATCCCGTCGGTCCCGTTGATGAGCGCTAACCCCTCCTTGGTCTGCAGCCTCACGGCGCTCAAGCCTGCCTTCTCCAGCGCGTGTTGTGCGGGGACGGTCCCTCCGGCTTCGAGCACCCAGCCTTCTCCGGTGAGGCAGAGCCCGCAATGTGCCAGAGGTGCCAGGTCCCCGCTCGCCCCGAGCGAGCCATGCTCGGGGACGGCGGGGACGACGCCCGCGTTCAACATCGCGACGAGCGCCTCAACCAGTTCGACGCTCACCCCGGAGAAGCCCATCGCTAAAGTGTTCGCCCGGATCACCATCATCGCGCGCACGACCTCGGGCTCTACGAATGGTCCCATACCGGCGGCGTGGCTGCGCAGCAGCGAGTGCTGGAGCTCGCGCCGCTCTGGCGTGGGGATGTGCGTCGTCGCGAGCGCGCCGAAGCCCGTCGTGACCCCGTAGACCGGACGCTCCTCGCCGATGATCGACTCGACGTGGCGCCTGGAGGCCAGGATGCGTTCTCTGGCTTCCTCACTCAACCCCACGCGAGCCCCGTGCCGGGCGACGGCGACCACCGATTCGAGGTCCAGACGATCTACGCTCGTGGTCACCGCGCTCACACCCTCCCCGCGTCCTCGGCCCGCCCGCTACTCATTCCGCTCCTCCGTACCCCTCTATCCCTAGGAACGGGGCACGGTCTCATCTGTGCCTTCCGGAGTGGGACCAATCCATTCCGGCTCTTCGGTGTACAGTACGTCTTCGGGGACATTCTCTTCGAACGCCACCGCAACCACCTCCAACCGAGCGAACTCCTGGCCGTCCAGCAAGGCAGACGACCGCAGCGACATCCCGCGCTCTGCGTCGGCGAGCAACTCGAAGTCGTAGGCGGTCCATCCCCGCCCCAGAACTGCTGGAGTGAACGGACCTGTGTGGGATCTCCTTGCCTCTTCGCCAGGCAGGTCGCCAGCCTTACCGTCTTGCGCGCGGCGTGCTCGGTCTCACCCACCAGCTTGACAACTTCCAGCTCGGTGAGTGCAATCCGGGGGTCGAACACCCCGGTAACGGGCTTATCGAGCGGCTGCGGGTCCGGGGACTCGGTCTCCCCCGGGCCGCACCCATGGTATGTGAGGTCGGGGCGCCACGCCCTGTCGCCGACCTCGGCGTAGGAGGCGCCGTCCCACCGCTCGGTCTCCACCCGCCAACTATACGGCTTGCGTGCCCACCCGCGCAGTTCCTTCGTTAAAAATGGCGGCGGTTCGCTCTCGGTTCCTAACCGCACGAAGCTGCCCGGGCTCTCCTGGGCCTCGAAGTGGTCGAACGCTTCTCCCGACCGCGCCGCGCCTAGCCGCTCGCGCAGCGTGGTCCTGACGGTGATCCAGCGCTCGCGGGCGTCCCACATCAGCTCCTGGAGATCGTTAAGCTCGTCCACGCCTGTTACATCGCGAACACCGGCTCGTAGGACGGGTCGGTGAGCGCCGGACGGTCGGGGCGGAACGCTTCGATCTGATACTGCGTCTCACCGCGAACCGCGAGATCGCTCAGGATCCTGCCGACGAGGCTCGCGAACTTGAAGCCGTGTCCCGCCCCGTTGAAGACGGAGATCTGGGGCGCGTCGGGCAGGACGCCGAGCACGAACTCGCGGTCGGGGGGCATGTCGTAGAGGCAGGTCTTGGTGTAGAGCTCGGGGCCGACCGAGCCGGGGATGTATCTCTCGAGGAAGCCGCGCAGGTTCTCGCGTACGCGCTCATTGGTCTCGAACGTGCGGGTGTCCACGGTTACGACGTCGCCGCCGACGTCCTGGCCGGCTTTGGTAGCGGGCTCGCCGTAAACGGGGACGCCGTAGAAAGAGCTGTCGGGGCCGCCGTGCCAGATCCAGACCGGAAACTGCTCCGGGGAGAAAGCCTGGAGGTCCGGCGCCCGGAAGTACGTGACCTGCTCCTGGGTGCAGGTGATGGGTATCTCGACTCCGACGTGGCGGAGCACCCGGTTCGTCCACGCGCCCGCCGCCACCACGAGACGCCGCGCCGAGAAGGTCCCCCCGTCCGTCGTCACCTCCACGCCCTCGCCCGCGGGCCGTACGCCCCGCACCGGGGTGTCGCCAAGTACCGTCGCGCCGCGCGCGCGGGCGAGGGCTACGTGGGTCGCGTTGGCCTTTCCGGCGTCCACGATACCGGCATCGGCCTGGTAGACCGCGTGCACACCATCGTCGAGCTTGAACTGCGGGAAGCGCCGCATGACCTCATCCGCCGAGAGCTCCTCGTGCGGGATGCCCGCCGAGCGCATCGCGCCGGCGTACTGGTTCACATACCTCGGCTCGTCCTCGACAGGCTCGAGGTCGAGACCGCCAGATCTGAAGACCAATCGGGTGCCGGACTCCTCCTCTACCTCGCTCCAGGCCTCATAGGTGTGGGGGGTGAGGGCGGTGTACTCGGGGGCGTGGTAGGAGAGGCGGATGATGCGCGAGTGGTCCTCGGAGCCCCCCCGCTCGTGCCCCAGGTAGAACTGCTCGAGGGCGAGCACTTCCTCGCCGGCCTCGCGGGAGAGCCAGTAGGCGGCGGCGCTCCCGATGCCGCCGCAGCCGATGACGACGTACTCGTAAGCGCGTCTCACCGACCCTGGGTCCTGTGCAGCTCGTAGCCGGACATGGGCTTTTCGCCTCTCGCCCGCCACTCGCGCCGCTCGCCCGAGCGCTTGCCCAGGGCCTCGGCCATCGCCCGCACGTGGGCGGCGACCGAGCCGCAGCAGGACCCGATGTAGTCGTAGCCCATATCGCGTGCCCTCACCGCGAAGTCGGCGAAAGTGGATCTCGGGAGCGTGAGCTTCTCGAGCTCGTAGGGGAACTCCGGCAGGGAGACGAAGTTGGGCTGGTGGGCTGGCCCGTGAAAAGCGACCGGTTGGGTCGCCAGGTAGACGTTCGAGACGGCGCCGCGAACCTCCTCCATGATGGGGTAAACGTGCTCGGGGGAGCGCAGGCAGTTTAGGCCTACGATCTCCACGCCGGCGTCGGCGAGGCGGCGGGCGCACTCGCCGGGGGTATGGCCCTCGAAGGAACGGGGGTTGTTGTCTGGGCCCATCGTGACCATGGCCGGCAGCCCCGCGGCCTTGATGGCCTCCGCGGCGATCATGGCCTCCCCCAGCCAGCTGAAGGTCTCACCTATGACGAAGTCTATGCCCTCCTCGGTCATGACCGCGAGCTGCCTGTCGAACATCTCCCGGACGCGGCGGTGGGAGGCGGGGTCCTCCGGATCGTAGGCCCAGGTGACGCACAGGTTGCCCGCCACCAGCACGTCGCTTCCGGCTTCGCCAGCGACCTGGCGTGCGATCCTTGTGGCGGCGCGGTTCATGTCGTCCACCTTGCCCTCCAGGCCCACCGTGGCCAGCTTGGCCTCGCTGGCGTAGAAGGTGAGCGTTTGGATCACCTCTGCCCCGGCGTCCACGAACTCCCTGTGGAGCTCAGCCAGCGCCTCGGGGCGCGTCAGGCTCGTCTCAGGGACGAACGGGCCGGCCTGAACGTAGCCGCGCCGCTCGAGCTCGAGAAGGTAACCGCCGTCCCCGAGCACGACGCCTTCGGATAACCGTTCGAGTATTCCTTTCGGCATGGGGTACTCCTCTTAGAACGCAATGCTACTTTCTCCTCGCAGCCTAACAGAGAGGCCGAGCCGCTTTCAATCTCGTGACCGTGTAGGGACCGGCGCGCCTCAAAGTGCTTTAGCCCGGCTGTCGCCGCTTCGTAACCCACACGGCGTAAGATGGCGCTAGGCGCTTCTCACTTCTGATCAGCGACGGCGCCGGTCGGAACGAGGGCGAAGACCGGGCGTAGGCAGAATTCGTCCTCGTCTCGGTCCGGAACCTGAAGGAGTGACCTTTCCCCCTGGATCCTACTGTGGGCTCCCGGGTGGAGGATGTTCGGGTTCCGCAAAGCGACAACCGCGGCTGCACGACGGTCGGCCAACCGGAGAGCGGTCCATCTTTCACCGGCCATTTCTCCGGGGACTACTCGGCGGATATCGCCACTACGGGCCGTTCTTCGTTCCTACCGGCAAGACCGTCTTCCGATGCGAATTAGCCTGGACGGTCCGCTGACCCGAGTTCGTCGGGCGGGGTTTTGCGGTCTCTCCCTGGACCATGCTCGTGCTGCTCGCCGTTCCTGTCGCGTTGGGCGTCCTCTTGAGCACCTTCGGATCGCTTACGAGCGTTCGGAGGCCACGGTCTCGCGTACGGCGGGGACGACCTCGCCCGCGAAGACCTCGACCTGCCGTACGTGATCCTCGGCGGGCCAGTAGATGAAGGTGTCCATCCCGAACTTCAGCGCGAAGCTCGTAAGCTGCTCGATCCACATCGAGGCGGGGCCTTCGAGCGGGCCCTCGCCTTGAAGCCCGATCATGCCGGAGATGTTGAAGGCGCGCCGGATCTCCCGTGGCTCCCTTCCGGCCTCGCGGGCTCCGTTGTCTATGCGTCGTTGCATCTCGGGCAGGCGCCCGGGCGGCGTGTAGCCAAGGGAAGGGACCCAGCCGTCGGCGAGGCGTCCGATCAGGTTCAGCATCCGCGGCCCGTAGGCGCCGACCCAGATCCCTATGTCGTGGACGGGATGGGGGCCTGGGCGCATGCCGTTGAGAGAGTAGATTTCCCCGTCGAAGCGGACGGAGCGCTCCTCGCTCCAGACGAGCCGCATTATCTGTATAGCCTCCTCGACCGAGCGGACCGCCTCGCCCGGGCTTCTCCTCGGCCCGCCCATCGCCTCCACCGCCTCCCAAAAGGCGCCAGCGCCGAGGCCCATCTCCACGCGGCCATCGGAGAGTACGTCGAGGCTGGCGGCGGCCTTCGCGAGCATGGCGGGGGGACGGAGGGGCAGGTTGGCGACGTCGGGGAAGAAACGTATCCGGTCGGTAAGGGGGACGAGCGTGGAGATCAAGGTCCAAGTGTCAAGGAACCGCCGCTGGTAGGGATGATCCTGTACACCGACGAGATCTAGGCCCGCCCCGTCAGACGCCACCGCCACGCCCGCCGCGAAGTCCGCCGGATCCGCCAGCGGCGCGACGCTCACCCCGAATTCCAGCTCCCTGCCGTAATCCGCTATCTCTATTCCTCCATCCGCCCTGAACTGCGGCGCTGGGCAGCCGCCTTCGCCCGCTCGTAGTTCCGGCTCAGGATCTCGAGCACCGCCGAGACGTCCTCCTCGTTCTCCAATGGATGGCTTATGTAGCCCTTGACCCCGGCTCGGTGCGGGCGGGCGCGCCCCCGCGCGAGGAGATCCTCCTTCATCTCTGTGGTGACGGGGAGGTCGGCTATCAGGTCGCGGTGGAGATGGCCGATCTCACGCTTCCCGTAGCGGAACGAGGTGGCGCCGAACCTGCCTGGCTGCGAGGTAACGCCGGGCCAACGGAGGACCTCCCGCTCGACCACCTGAGCGTTGCTGTCCACGGTTCCTCCTTGTCTAGCCCTGTGCCTTCTTGCCGCTCCGCAGCCCGAGCGCGGCTACCAGGGAGAGCAGCAGGGCGACGGTCAGCAGCAAGAAGGCGTCCGAGAAGGGGGCGGCACCGAGGTGGTGGAGCGGGTTTATCGCGCCGGCGCCAGCCTCCCGCCGTGCGGCGAGGAACGCCCCGACGACCGCAGGTCCGGTCCCGCCGCCGAGAAAGAACAGGCCGTTGAAGATCCCCAATCCCACCCCCGTGTTCTCCTCCGGTAGCGCCGCCGCGGCCGCGTTGACGTTGGGGGAGTTGGTGAACGCGAAGCCGATGCCCACGCCGAGCATCCCTAAAGCCACCACGATCGGCGAGGCCCCGGCCGCGAACGTGGAGAGGAAGAGGACGGAGAGGAGCATCACCGAGAGGCCCGCATACACAGGTCCCTTGACGCCTATCCGATCCGAGAGTCGTCCGGTGAGGGGGGAGAGGATCGCGAGCGCGACCGCCCCCGGCGCCAGCACCAGCCCCGTGCCCCCTGGCGGCAACCCGTTCACCTGCGAGACGAGGAGCGGGATGGAAACGAGACACGAAACGTTCACGAGCATGGAGAGGTAACCCACGATCACGGCCGCCACGTACCCCCGGTTCTTGAAGAGGGCGGGGGAGACGAATGGATGCTGGGCGGTCGTGATCCGCCAGGCGAACCCCGCCGCAGCCAGAGCTGCCCCGATGAAACTGCCCCACGAAGCGGCCGAGCCGAAACCGGCAACCTGCCCCTGCGTTATGCCGAAGAGGAACAGCCCCGCTGCCAAACCGAGCAGAACGCCCCCGGGAACGTCGAAGCCGCGCTCACCCGTGGGCTCGGTGTCCGGCAGCGCGTAGGCAGCGCTGGGGATCAGGATCAGCATCAAAAATAGCACGGCGTAGAAGAGCGAGTGCCACCCGGCCACCTGCTCGAGGGCCCCGCCCACTACAGGCCCGATCGCCGCCCCGACGCCGACGCTCGATACGATGAGACCCAGCGCCGTCCCACGCTCGCCCGGCGACAATACCTTGGCCACCGACGCTGTCGCGAGCGCCGGTATGGCCGCGCCGCCCATCGCCTGTACGACGCGTCCGAGTACCAGCACCGGCAGGCTGGGGGCGACGATGCACACGAGGCTCCCGGCAGCGAACACCGCCAGCCCCAAAACGAAAGTGCGCCGGAGGCTGAAGATGTCCGAGGCGCGACCGTAGAGCGGGATGCCGACGGCGTAGAGGAGCAGGTAGCCGGTTATGACCCAGCCCACCTGCGCCTCCGACGCTCCGAAGTCCTGCCTTATGAGGGGGATGGCGACGTTCACCATCGAGCTGTTCAACACCGAGATGAATACGGCGGAGGTGAGCACCGCCAAGAGGAGCCGGGTGGAGATCCTGTAGCCCCCACCCGCCGCGCCGGCGCTCAAAGCGCGACCCCAACGGCCTCAGCGTCCCGGTCCTTTAGACCGCGGGTCAGCGCCTCGGCTATGTCGACGACGAGCCTGCCCAATCTGTCCAGCCGCCTGCCGAAGCCTTCTTCGGTCACGTTCCACTCATCGGCGAAGCGTTTCCAGGCGCCCCCGATCAACATCATCTGCGGCGCGACGATGTCCCTGAGGGCGTGGACGATGTGAACCATCGCGTCCGTCGTGTTCGCCGCGGCCCGGTTGTCGCCGGCCGTGGAGATCAGACCGAGCGCCCTGCCTTCCAGGTAGACCCTCTCATTACCCTCGACGAACTGGGTTGAGTCCAGGGCGCTCTTGGTCACCCCGTCGAGCCTCCCGTGGTAGGCGGCCGTGCTCAGGACCAGCGCGTCCGCCCTCCGCACCGCCTCGATGAACCGCCACACCTCGGGGTCATGATCGTCTAATGGCCTGCCCGGCTCGTACATCGGTAACCTGAGCTGCCGCAGGTCGAGGAGCTCGACCTCTGCGCCCGCCTCATCGGCCGCCGACAGCGCCCGCCTGAGCGCGCCGAGGCTGGTCGAGCCCACCCGCAGCGTTCCGCCTGTGCCTACGACCCTCAAACATTCGTTCTCGGAGTTCATTCCCCTCCTACTACCTTCTATATATCTATCTATATCTATCGTCTATAAATGTGTTTCTACTCCGCGGCGAAGTTCGGGTCCAGGTTGGACCGCAGCTTCGTCAGGAGCCGGTGCAGGGTTTTGCGCTCCCCGACGCTCATACCCGCCAGAGTCTTCTCTTCAACCCTCTCCCAACAGCGGGCGAGCTGCCCCTCGAGCGCGCGCCCCTCGCCGGTGAGGTAGATGCGGAAGCTCCGAGTGTCTCGCGGGTCCCGGCGGCGCTCCAGGAGGCCGCACCTCTCGAGACGCCGGAGCATATTGGTCACGGTCGGCGGCTCGACGCCGAGCCTCTCGGCGAGCTCGCCGCCCCTCAGGCCGTCCTCTTCGAAGAGCTCGATCAGGACCATCTCCTGGCCGACGTGCAGCCCGACCTCCGCGAGAAGATCCCCGACGTTGCCCCGGTGCGCCCTGCACACCTTGGCAAGCGCGTACCCCGTGCTCTCCTTCACCGATCGAGCGCGGATCACGCGCTCTGCCGGCCCACCGACCGGCTGTTCGGGCTGAAGGCGTCGGAGTCGATGCCCCAGCCCACGATGCGCTCGGGGTGGATCCGGATCAAGTCCGGCGCGAAGCCAGGACCTACCTCCCCGCCACCTTCCGCGTGGATCTCCACGCGACCCCTGATCTCGATGCCCCGCGCCCGCCAGGGAGGCAACACGTCGTCCACGACGAGCGCCGCCCGCCCTGTGGCCCTCGCGTCGCGGTACTTCTTGCTCTTCGCGAAGTTGTGCCCACCGATGTCCACGGCGTCCACCCGGTCGTTGTACCGGAAGGCCACCGGCACCACGTGCGGCTCGCCCCTCTCGTTCACAGTCGCCAGCCGCCCCAGTCGCTGGTCGTTGAGGTACTCGATCTCCTTCTCCGTAAACGCGCTCATGATCCTTCCACCACCGCCTCGCCCCGCCGCCCCGCCGTCAACCTCTCATAATTTAGCCGGAGCAGCGCCAGCGCCCCATCGACGTCCCCCTCGCCCTGGATCGGGTAGCTCACCCACCCTGTCTCCGGCAGTACGTGGTGCAACTGCGCCTTGCCCTCCGCCACGAGCTCCTTTCTCACCCTCACAGGAAACGGAAGATCGGCCCACCGGCTCCCGTGCAGGTGCCCGATCTCGTGCCCCCTCACCCGGAACTCGACCCCGTTGAACCGGTGTGGCTTGGCCTCCACACCAGGCCATCCCGTGACCTCTTGCTCGATAGTCTCCGCGATGCTCATCTCACTCCTGTCCACGCCATTTACTTAGCCGGCTAACTAATTGTACGAGTGGGCGTGGGAGCGTCAAGGCGTGGTCAGTGGAGGGGAAGGATGGTGAGGAGGGTTGAGACGGTGACGACGGAGACGATGGTGGAGACTAGGATGGCGCTTGAGACGCGCTCGACGTAGGTATCGTACTGCTTGGCGACGATAAAGACGTTGGCTGCGACGGGGAGGGCGGCTCCGAGGATGGCGACGGTGGCCCACAGGGGGTCGACGTCGAAGAGGCGGGTGGTGGTGAACCACATTGCGGCGGGGTGGACCAGTAGCTTGAAGAAGGTCATGTAGGAGACCTCGCTGATGCCCGTCGAGATCGGGAAACTGGTGAGGGTGGCGCCGAGGGCGAAGAGGGCGCAGGGTCCGGCGGCCCTGCCGAGGAGGGCGGTGAAGTTCTCTATAGGGGTGGGGAGGCTGAGGCTCGTCGCCGAGACGAGCACGCCCGCGAAGATAGCGATGATGATCGGGTTGCGGACCATCGCGCCCGCCACCGATCCCAGAAGCTGGGACCACCCGGCGTCGAGTCCCTTCTGGGCTTCGACGAGGATTATGGTGAGCGGTATCAGGACCGTGGCCTCCAGGGTGAGGCCGAGCACCAGCGGGACCGCCGCCCTGTCGCCGAAGGCGGCGGCTACGAGCGGAATGCCCATGTAGCCCGTGTTTCCGAGCACCGCCGCCGAGCCTTGCAGCGCCGCCTCGCTGCGGCGAACCTTGAACAGCAGACGCCCAAGGACCGCGGCCACGGCGAACACTACGAGGCCGGTGCCCAGGTAGGCGGCCACGAAAGGACCGTTTGCGACGTGGATCAGCGGCGAGGTCGCCAACAGGTTGAAAATGAACGCCGGCAGGGCGAAGTAGAAGACGAAGGCGTTCACACCCGAGATGCTCGCCTCCGAGAGTAGCTTGAAGCGCCCTGCGCCGTAGCCGCAGAAGATCAGGGCGAAGAAGGGCAG
>Ga0126314_10001665_pt1 | contig 10776 bp, 9 predicted proteins | sample Plot105B_FD_92535 | JGI IMG/M metagenome (GOLD analysis project Ga0126314, IMG submission 92535) | Serpentine soil microbial communities from UC McLaughlin Reserve, CA, USA - Plot105B | ecosystem: Environmental > Terrestrial > Soil > Grasslands | place: USA: UC McLaughlin Reserve, Lake County... | reverse complement strand
TGTTGGTGTAGAAGACGAACCCGCGGTCATCGACGCCCTTGAGCAGCACGGTGCGGACATCCGGCATGCCCTCCGGGTCGACTGTCGCAAGCGACATCGCTGTGGGATCACGCGGCTCCCCTTTCACCGCCTCATCGAACCAGGCCTGCCACAGCCGGAAGGGCTCGTCAGCTTGCGTAAAATCACCACTCGTTAACCATGTCGGGTGTTCAATCGGCGCCGTGTCGGACATCCACAAGGCCTTGAGTTTCCGCGCGACACCACGGGTGCCGCGGCGGCCTCGTTATAAAGCAACCCGCAAGGCGCGCCTATGGCGGCTGCGTGCCAAGGCGATCGCGCTCGCCCTGACGCTCGGGACGGCGACGGGTGGATGCAGCCTCTCCTACAAGCTCGATTCGTTCATGGGTAAGGAGAACGAGAAGCACGAGCACACCGGGTCGTTGCGCCCGGCGGTCGCGCCGGGGCCGACCGTGGCCCAAACCTCGCTTCCGGCAGACAATGACCTCGCCTACGCCAGGGCGGCGGCCGCCCAAGTGCTCGCGCGCGCCGAGAAGGATGCAAGCCAGCCGTGGCAGAACCCCGGCACCGGGGCGCATGGCACAGTGACCCCGCTCGCCGACGCCTACACACAAGACGGTTTCCAGTGCCGCGACTTCCTCGCGAGCTACATCCGGGACGGCGCGGAATCCTGGTTGCAGGGTGACGCCTGCCGCGTCCACCAAGGCAAGTGGACGATCCGCACATTGCGTCCGCTGCAGCGGGGCTGAGCGCTCTTCCCTTCACGCCCACGACAGCGGGCACGAGCTTTGGCTGTGGTTCCCGCTTTCGCAGAGACGAGCGGGCCGGTGCCGCGTTGCACATCGGCCACACTCCCCCCACATTGAGGGTAACGAGTCGGGCTCACGCCCGGTCCACTGGGGATTGATCGGAGTTTCGAGTAATGCGCGACCCCTATGAGGTGCTGGGGGTGTCGAAAGGCGCAAGCCAGGAAGACATCAAAAAAGCTTATCGCAAGCTCGCGAAAAAGCTGCACCCGGATTCAAACAAAAAAGACCCCAAGGCGGCGACGAAATTCGCCGAGCTCAACGGCGCCTACGAGATCGTGGGCGACGAGAGCAAGCGTAAGGCGTTCGACCGCGGCGAGATCGACGCCGAGGGCAAACAGCGGTTCCAGGGATTCGAGGGTTTCGGGGGGCGCCCGGGCGCGGGCCCGTTCGGCGGGCGCGAGGGAAATTTCGAAAGCTTTACCTGGGGACCGGACGGCTTCCGGCGCACGCGCGGCGGCCCGTCGAGTGGCGGCCCTGGAGCCGGTCAGGGCTTCGAAGACATCCTGAGCAGCATGTTTGGCGGGCGCGCACGCGGCGGGCCGGGCGCAGCCTTCGAAACCGAGGATATCGGTTCCGCTCTACGCGGCCAGGACGTCACCGCGACCGCCAGCATCACGTTGAACGAAGCCGCCCATGGCGGTACGCGACGGCTCGAGTTGCCGATCGGCAAAGAGATCGAATTCAAGATTCCCGCCGGCATCGCGGACGGGCAGCAGATCCGGTTGCGCGGCCAGGGAATGCCTGCGCCGCACGGCGGACCGCCGGGCGACGTGCTGATCACGGTGTCGATCGCGCCGCATCCGCTGTTCAAAGCGGACGGACGCGACCTGCGGCTGGACTTGCCCGTCGCGCTGCACGAGGCCGTGCTCGGCGCGAAAGTACGCGTACCGACGCTCGACGGGGCGGTGGAGCTTTCTATTCCCGCCAACACTTCCAGTGGCCGTGTTTTCCGCCTCAAGGGCAAAGGCCTGCCGGGCAAACCGAGCGCAGGCGATCTCTACGTCACCACGAAGATCGTGCTGCCGGATGGCAAGGATGCCGAGCTGGAAGAGCTGATGCGCAAGTGGCGCGAGCAGAAACACTACGACCCGCGCAGCGGAATGTAAGGCGGTCTACTTCCGCACGCCGCGTGCATCCGACAACATACGCAGCATCGAGCTTGTCTGCTGGCGCGTCTCGACCTGCTCGTAGACCGTTTCGGCGACCTTCTGCAGCCGCGCGCGGTCGGCCGGGCCGGAGACCACAAAAGCCGCGTCATCTTCCACCCAAAAGACCGAGCCGATCGGCCCCGCTGCGCGGTAACGCAGGGCGGTTTGCGGCGCCTGATCCCGCCGAGAGTAGACGGTGAAGCGCTCGCCGGTCGGGCCCTCATACATATACAGTGCAGCAGGACGACCGGCATTTCCCGGCAACAGCCGGCCCCCGAGGAGCTTCAGCCCTAGGGCATCGAGATTGGGCGTCGGCATTGGGTAGCCGACGCGACGCGAGAGCCAGCCATTGAGATGGCTCTCGCCCGCCTTCACCTCGATTGGATGACGCACCTCTGCGATGTAGAGACGGTGTGCCTCGAAGGCTTCGGTGGTCACGAGCCGCGTCGGTCCGCCCTCCCACGCACCACGTGCGAACCAGCCTGCGCCGCCGCCGGCGAGCAATGCGAGGAGCACGGCCGCAGCGGCGAGGCGCGGCCATTTGCGGCTGGTGCGCGCGAGCGTTGCGACATCGAAACGGCTTGGCACCGGCTCACTCGCGCTCGCACCATAGCGCGCGCGGATCGCCTCGGCCTGCGCACGCCATGCGGCGACCCGCGCCGCATCGTCGGGATGGCTCTCGAGCCATTTCTCGACGACGGCGCATTCGCCGCCCGCGATCTGCCCGTCGACATAGGCGTGCAGCTCTTCTTCACTGACAGATGGCTCACGCTCGACCATCGTTCACCTCATTTGACCCGGCGCAGCGGAGGGCGCTGGCCCTCCAGATATGCTTTTATTTGCGCGCGCGCGCGGGCAAGCCGCGACATCACCGTTCCGATCGGCACGCCTTGCACTTCCGCGACTTCGCGGTAACTCAAACCTTCAAGTACGACGAGCAGCAGAGCCGCGCGTTGATCTTCGACCAGCGCCGCTAGTGCGCGCTCGATATCGCGCCCGCCTGCCTCCGGTCCCGACGCGTCCGGCGCGTCGTCATCCTCGATTGACGTTAGCGCCGGACGACGCGAAAGCGAGCGCAGGCGGTTGCGATTGAGATTGGTCAGGATCGTGTAAAGCCAGCTCCTGATGTCGCCACCATGAAACAGATGCTGCGAGCGCAACGCGCGCACGAGCGTATCCTGCACCAGATCATCCGCCGTCTCGGCGTCGCGCGTCAGCGCGCGCGCATAGCGACGCAGCGCCGGGATCGTCGCCTGGATGTCCTGACGAAATCCGCTCACCTGAAACCCTTCGCGCCATCGATCTGCGCGCTTCGGAAAACACCGCCAGAGACCCGCATATTCCCTGATTCGGCGCCACTCGGGGCGCTGCTTGCTGGCCCATAGGGGCTATGTCATTAGAAAGGTTGCCGGCGCTGGACATGCGCCGCGCCGAGGGACGGCATGGCTGAAACGGGGTTAATGCGCGGCAAGCGCGGCCTGATCATGGGGGTTGCGAACAACCGCTCGATCGCCTGGGGCATCGCCAAGGCGGCGCGCATGCATGGCGCCGATCTCGCCTTCACCTATCAGGGCGATGCGCTGAGGAAGCGTGTCGAGCCGCTCGCCGAAGAGGTCGACGGCCTGGTGGTCGGCCACTGTGATGTGAGCGACGATGCGTCGCTCGATGCCGCCTTCGCGGCGGTGAGATCGGCGTGGGGCTCGCTTGATTTCGTGCTGCACGCGATCGCCTTTTCCGACAAGGATCAGCTCACCGGACGCTATGTCGAGACCACGGCGGATAACTTCAACAAGACACTGGCGATCTCCTGCTACTCATTCACAGCGGTCGCGCAGCGCGCCGAAAAGCTGATGCCGAACGGCGGCTCGCTGCTCACGCTGACTTATTACGGTGCAGAAAAGTGGATGCCGCACTACAACGTCATGGGCGTTGCCAAGGCGGCGCTGGAGGCATCCGTGATGTATCTGGCGGCCGATCTCGGTGAAAAGAACATCCGCGTCAATGCGATCTCGGCTGGGCCCATCAAGACACTCGCAGCGGCCGGCATCGGCGACTTCCGCTATATCCTGAAGTGGAATGAATATAACGCGCCGCTGCGCCGCTCGGTCACGATCGAGGAAGTCGGCGACGCGGGCGTCTATCTCCTCTCCGACATGTCGCGCAGCGTGACCGGCGAGGTGCACCATGTCGATGCCGGCTATCACATCGTCGGCATGAAGAACCCGGCCGCACCGGATATCGGGCAGTTGAAAGAGTAGCCGACTCGGCGACGAAAATGCCGCCTCACCGGCTCTATTATATCCGTCATGGCGAGACCGACTGGAACCGTGAGGCGCGCCTGCAGGGCCAGCGCGACATCCCAATCAATGCCACGGGGCGTGCGCAGTCGCGCGTCTGCGGCGAGATCCTGAAAGACCTGTTTGCGTGCGACGGGGTCGATCCAGCTGCGATCGACTACGTCGCAAGCCCGCTCGGCCGCGCGCGCGAGACGATGGAGATCGCGCTCGCCGCACTCGGTTTCGACGGCAGCTACCGCATCGACGCGCGGCTCGCCGAAGTGTCATTCGGCGCCTGGGAGGGCTTCACGCTCGCCGAGCTCGCCGAAAAGGCTCCCGAAGCGGTGGCGCAGCGCGAGCGCGAGAAATGGACGTACACGCCGCCGGACGCGGAAAGCTACGCCACGATGTCATTGCGCATGCGCGCGTGGTACGATTCGCTCGTGCGAGACACCGTGGCGGTCGCGCATGGCGGGATTTTGCGCGGGCTCATCGTGCAACTCGGAATCGCGACGCCTCAAGATGCGCCGCACCTCGATATCGCACAGGGCGTCGTATACGTGATCGCCGACGGACAGATGAGCCGTTACGCCTGAGCGAATGCCAAGACGACCACGTGCGATGCTGTGCACCAGTGCAGCGTGAAGATGCGGCCATTTTTCGTGATCGCCTTCTTGGCGACGAGGTCGATCCTGATGTCCTGGAATTCGAGAAAGGTGCCGTCGAGCGGGTATGCCGCCTTGTAGACCGCTTCCTTGGCGGCGAAGAGAAGCCGCCCCTTTAGCGGGTCGCCGGCAATCGCTGTCAGCTCCCGTGCGGTCGCGATCAGCGCAAGCGTGTCGCCCGGCAACGGTGCCGCCGGCTCGACATCGATACCCATCGCGCCGAAGTCGCGCTGAAGTCCCACCGCCGCGACCGCGATGCGATCATCATGAGCCATCGAACCAACGATACCCGGAGGCCAGACCGGCGCGCCGGCTGCGTCCTTCGGCACCGGCACGCCGGAGTATCCGAGTTGCGCCAGAAGCTCACGCGCGACAATGCGCGCTGTGCCGCTGGCACGTCGCACCTCCATAATGTTCGATTTAATCGAGGCCGTCTCCTCGTCCAGGAGCGCGCTCTCGTTGCCCGGCGTGATCACACCGTGGCCAATCAGCAGGCCCGGTAGCGCTAATGTTGCGATATCCCGCTGAAGTGCTGGATCGATCATCGTCCTTACAGCACCAGTTCGGCGATCATCTCGCCGTCTCTGTCCATTCGGACCTCGCGAAATCCGAAGCTCGCATAAAACGGTCTGGCGACCGGGTTGCCCGGCATGTAGCTGATGAAGATCTTGCGGACCTTGGGAACGATGGCGCGGATTTCGTCGATGACCTTGTTGAGCGCGGCGCGGCCGTATCCCTCGCCTTGATATCTGCGGTCGATCATGAACCGATAGATCAACGCTTCGCGTGGCTCATCGTCAGGCTCGCCCGGATCATACATCAGGAAACCGACGACTCGTTTGCCCGCATAGATCACGCGCGGGCGCGCGCCGGGATCGGACCGGGCGTCGTCGAGCGACTCGGCATTGCTCGCGACCAGGTCTGCCTGCGCCGGGTCAAGTTCGAGGCCGAGCACCGCCTGGCGATTCGCGACCGTCACGTCCCTGAGTTCGACGTTGTCGCACATACACAGGCGCCGATCCGGCACTACTCCGCGGCGATCGCCATGTACTCACGGCGCTCGGCTTCGTTGCGCGCGTCATCGGCCACGTGCGTTCGCGCCAGCTTCGCCGGATTGCCGCGCCAGCCGGTGTGCGAGTCGAGGACCTCTCCCTTCATCAGGAAGGAGTCGGCATCGAGCACGACATGGTCGCCCATCGTCACGCCGTAATGCACGAAGGCGCCGGGACCGACCGAGCATCCATTCCCGAGCCGGATGTGATCGGACTTGAACACCCCCTCTTCCAGCGAGTGCGCCTGCAGCACCGAGCCCTCGTTGAGATTGGCATAATCGCCCACTTGCGTGAGCGTACGTTCGGTGATGGAGCGGCTAAAATCGAACACCTTCGCGCCGACCTTCATGCCGAGCGCGCGAAGCAGCATGCCGCGAAAGGGCGTGCCAGAGAACAGGCCGGTGATCGGGGACTCCGACAGTTTCCAGTGCCGCTCGTGGAACCAGAAATACGGATCGTAAATCGAGGCAAGTTTCGGCTCGAGGCGGGAGAAGCGCAGGCTCGCGCGCTCGATCAGCACGAAGAACGCGATGCTGGATGCCGCCATGGCGATGGTGGCGGCGAACAGCGCCAGCACACCGAAGCGGTCATAGTATGCGAGCGCCGCTGTCCACAGCACCACCGCAGCGAACACCGACATCCAGCGGCTCATCAGGAAGAGCACGGCGGTAACGAAATTGTAGAGGTTCTTCCCGCGCAAGCGGGCGCGCCGCGTCTCCTCATCGAATGACGCATTCATGTCGCGATCGCGATCGACCATGCGCGGGATTTCAAACGCGGGCGAGCCGAGCAGGCCGACGTTCTCGCGCACCGGACCGTCGATCGGGATCATCGTCTTGGTGCCGAGCAGAACATTCGCGCCGGTGCGGCCGTTCGGGGGATAGAAGATGTCGTTGCCGAGGTAATTGTTCTCGCCGATCTTGGTTTCGGCGAGCTGGAACGACGTCGCCGACATGTGCGTGTTGATCATCGACAGGCCGTCGGAGACCATGGTGCCCGAGCCGATGTTGCACAGAAACGGGTTATCGTGGCGCTGGTTGGTGCCCATGTTCGAGCCGGTCTGCTCGACCTTGTTCAGGTTCCAGCCGACGATGCGCATGTGAGTGACGATGAATGAGCTATCGCCGAACAGCACGCAGAAGAACTGCGAGTTGCTGACGCGGAAGATGACGCTCTGCAGCAGATGATGGATGCCGAACGCCGGATAGGTCACGCCGACTTTGAGGAACGGCATGCACAGGCGCGGGATCACGTACACCGCGGCCAGTCCCAGGATCAGCGCACCGAAGAAGCCGGCGGCGGAGATGCCGAGCAGCGACAATGTCGAAGTGCCGAGGTCTGCGCTCACGCCGTTCGCGGCCGAATACTGCTCCCAGAGCTGATAGCTGAGGATCGGCAGCGGCACGGCGACGAGAAACAGCGCCGCAAGCTCGACCGACGAATAGAAGGCGGTTCGCAGCCGGCCCACGTTCTTGCTCTGGATCGGGCAATAATCCGAAGTCGTCTCGATCGCGGGCGAGCCGTGATAGCGCTTGCCGTCCGGCACGCGCTGCCCGCTTTGCAGCGACGAGGCATGGCCGAGTTGGGTGTTGTCGCCCATCACGGTGTCGATATCGAGCACGCTCGCTTCGCCGACGAACGCGTTTGCGCCGATGCTGACCGCGCCGGTATGGATGAAGTTCGACTGCGCCCGATAGCCGAGCACGATGCTATCCTTGCGTAGGATGGTGTTGTCGCCGATCGATAAAAGGTCCGCGCACACCGGACCGTGGCGGCTGCTGATCACCACGTTCCTGCCGATCCGCGCGCCCATGAGGCGGAGGTACGCGTTGTAGATCGGCGTGCCGGTGAAGGCGATCACGGGCGAGGTCCGCATCATGGTCTTGACGACCCAGAAACGGAAATAGCCAAGGCTCCAGATCGGGATCGACTGCGTCGTGAAGCGGCCGATCAGCACCCACTTGGCGATGATCGAAATCGCGGTGAGCACCACGAACGACCCCGCGGCGAAGACGACGCTGCGCGCGTAAATCTCCAGCGCGCTCTGGCTCGCTGTCGCCCACTGATAACCGGTGTCGAGCACCCATAGGCCGAACAGCGCGTAAGCAGCGTAGAACGCCAGCTGCAATGCGCCGCAGGTGTAGTAGTCGAGATTCGACGGGACGTGGAACGGCTCGCGCTTCTTCGCGACGAATCCGCCCAGCGACGCGTTGAGATGAGCAGCGAGGCGCGCGATCGTCGGGTTGGTATAGATGTCTCGCATCGACACGCCCGACATGCCCGGGTTCTTGCGGATGACGGCGCAGAAACGGGCCATCAGCAGCGAGTTGGCGCCCATGTCGTCAAAGAAATGGTCTTCCGTCGACACATGCTCCACCCGCAAAATAGTCGCGAGCGCGGCCTCAAGGGTGCGTTCGGTGTCGCTCTTGGGCGGCACATAGCTTGTGCTGGCCGAGAAGCGCGGCACCTGCGGCTTCGGCAATTTCTTGTGATCGGCCTTGTTGCTGAGCGTCATCGGAATGACGTCGAGCTGTTCGAGATAGGATGGCACCATGTAGGCGGGCAGCTTTGAGCGCAGCGCCTGCGAAATCTCGGTGATCGGCAGGTCGGCCCCATGCTTGAACGCATAGTACGCCACGATCTCGACCACGCCCGGGTCGGGCTCGAAGGTCGTGATGGCGGCCTGCGCGATCTGCGGCAGATCGAGCAGCACAGCTTCGATCTCGTTGAGCTCAATGCGATAGCCGCGGATTTTCACCTGCGTGTCGATGCGGCCGCGATACTCGATCTCGCCGTTCTCGTCGATCCGGCCGAGGTCGCCGGTGCGATAGATGCGTCCGGACGGATTGTTCTGGATCTGCAGGAAATCACGGATGAACTTCTTCATCGTCAGCTCGTCGCGATTCATGTAGCCGAGCGCGACGCCGACGCCGGCGATGCCGATCTCGCCGAGTTGGCCCGGCGCGACGGTCTTGTCCTCGTTCGGATCGAGGATGACAATCGTGTAGGTCGAGAGCGGAACGCCGATGGTGACCGGCTTGTCTGGCTTGAGTTCAGTCAAGGTCGCGGTGACGGTCGCCTCGGTCGGCCCATATGAATTCAGGATGGTGCGGCCGGGCCGATACCAGCGCGCCACTAGATTTTGCGGGCAGGCTTCGCCGCCGACCAGCAGAATGCGCAACAACGGCAAATCCTGCTCGATGGTCGCCAGCAAAGTCGGGCAGCAAGCCATCACGGTGACGCGGCGTTCGCGCAGGAAATCCGCAAGCTCGTCGCCGATCAGGCTGGCGCCCGGCCTGCTCGGGACCAGCGTGGCGCCTGCCATCAGCGGCACCCAGATCTCCTCGATCGAAAAATCGAAGGCGATCGTCATGCCCTGGTAGACGCGATCGCCTGGCGCATAGCCGTAAAGCTCGGCCGCAACGCGCACGAAATTGCAGATGCTGGCATGCGCGATGGCGACGCCCTTCGGATTGCCGGTCGTCCCGGAGGTGTAGATGATGTAGCAGAGCGGATCGTAGGTCGGCGCGACACCGGTGACAGGCCCGGCCGGTTGGGCGTCGATCGCGCGGCTGGCGCGGTCGAGGAAAACCTTGCGCAAATCGAGTTCGCCGAGACGCTGCTCGAAGCTCGCCATCGAGACGATCGCGGCGAGTTCGGCGTCGCCGATGATGTAGCGTACCCGCTCAGCGGGGAACGAAGCATCAAGTGGCACGTAGGCGGCGTTGGCCTTCATCACCGCAAGCATTGCGATGTAGGTCTCGGCCGACTTGTCGAAAAGGAGGCCGACGCGGTCGCCGGGCCGGATACCCTGCGCAATCAGGTGACGCGCAACCTGATTGGCGCGGCTGTCGAGGTCGCGATAGCTGAGAACTCCCGCGTCGGTCATCACCGCATGGTTCGCCGCGAAGCGGGCGCAAGCGTCTTCGAGCAGGTGATTGAGCCGCTCGCCCGCTTTCCAACGGACGGAATTGTTGGTGTGCTCCCGGGTGACGACCTTGGGCGGACCAAAGCTGCGGCGGATCGGCTCGACCACGTCGCGGGGATCGGCTCGCGATCGCGTGAGCTGACGCAGCTCGATCACACTCGCCCCGTCGGAGTGAGCGGCGTCCAAATCCCGAATGTCGGCAGGCTGGTGCATCGGCTTGTGCTTCTTCTTGTTTGCAGCGGACATTGGGCCATCGGGTGCCGACGCGCGCTCGCGTTCTCTCTAACAAATGAGATACAGGTTTGACCTCCAGGTTCAATGCGACAAATAAGAAAACACCAAAAGAATCCGCACCTTAAAGATCGTTCAGGTTGGCATTAATTCGCGTTCAGTCATGTGAATGCGTATTCAATGTGACACAGCGTTTGTTCAGGAAGGTGACGCGCTATTCACACCGCGCGCCTACGCTCCGTAACGGACGCCGCGATTCGCCGCTGATTTGACCATCGGAGGAGCGCGGGCTACCACACGCGCGAGTTCCAAAGCGAAAAGCAATGTCGCACAATACGTTCGGCCATTTGTTTCGCGTCACCACGTTCGGCGAGAGCCACGGCGTCGCGCTCGGCTGCGTGGTCGACGGCTGCCCGCCGCGCATCCCGCTGACCGAAGCCGACATCCAGCCGTATCTGGACAAGCGCCGCCCCGGGCAGTCGCGCTACACGACCCAGCGGCGCGAGGCCGACGCAGTGAAGATCCTCTCGGGCGTTTTCGAGGACGACCGCACCGGCGGCCCGGTGACCACCGGAACGCCGATCATGCTTATGATCGAGAACACCGACCAGCGCTCGAAGGATTATGCCGAGATACGCGACAAATTCCG
>Ga0126314_10001664_pt1 | contig 10782 bp, 9 predicted proteins | sample Plot105B_FD_92535 | JGI IMG/M metagenome (GOLD analysis project Ga0126314, IMG submission 92535) | Serpentine soil microbial communities from UC McLaughlin Reserve, CA, USA - Plot105B | ecosystem: Environmental > Terrestrial > Soil > Grasslands | place: USA: UC McLaughlin Reserve, Lake County... | reverse complement strand
GTGGACGGGGGCGGCGGTGCGGTCGATGGTCATCAGAGGATCCCGTGGACGGAGGGTGAGACGGACAGGGCAGACGTGCGGACAGCGCCCGCCGCGCCGGCGGTGCGGTACTCGGCGGCGTTGGCCTGGACGCGGCGCACGTACTCCTGCGTCTCGGCATACGGCGGCACGCCCCCGAAGCGCTCGACGGCGCCTGGACCGGCGTTGGAGGCGGAACATGAAGGACGGAGTCTCCACGCCTGGGTCATCGGAATCCGCGCGCAGATCTGTAGGGCAAGGTGCGCAATACACCGCGGTGCCTGAGATGTGCGCTCAGCGCAGGTTCAGGCACCAGCGTTTCAGGCCGCGAAACGCCAGATCTGCAAGGTGCGCTGGGCGCACGTTTCGGAGCACTCGCGGCAAGTGGCGGCCCGCCGAAGCCGAGTCGGACTCCAGTGTGAACCTCCGCGCGCCGATCCTTGGTCGCAGACGGCCGCGGCCACCAGGCGATCAACGAGGCGAGCGACGCCCCCGTGCGCGCCCCGCTGTTCACCGGCGACGTGGTCGAGGCGGCGGCGTAACCGCCGCCGCCCGCCGATCGTCCACGGCGCTGTCCAAGGAGGAACCGCAGTGCTCATCATCACCCGCCGTGCAGGCGAGCGCATCAGGGTCGGCGACGACGTCGTCGTCGAGATCATCGAGATCGCCGGCAACTCCGTCCGCGTCGGCATCAGCGCCCCGCGCTCGGTGCCGGTCTACCGCGAGGAGATCTACACGGCCGTGCGCGACGAGAACCGCGCCGCCGCCGACTCGGCCTCCGTCGAGCTCCCGAAGCGCGCCGAGCGGGCCCCCTGACCGGAGTGTGTCCCCCGGCTCGCGGCGGGTACGGTTCCGTGTAGGAGTCTTCGAGCGAACCCGAGGAGCACGAGAACCATGGCCAGACGAGGCAAGTTCGGAAAGGCGGCGCTGCTCATGGGCGCCGCCGCCGTGGCGGCCGGCGTGCTGCTCAAGCGCGACAAGGTCGCCGGACTGCTCGGCCAGGGCCAGCAGCAGCCCCAGCCGAGCTGGACGCCGGCGCCCGCGCCCGCTCCCGCCAACTACGACGCCCCGGGTCCGCCCGCGAACACCGCGACCCCGGTGCCGGCGCCCGAGCCGTTGGTCCGCGGGGAGACCGGCGCGATCGACGAGGCCGCCGAGGAGGCCGCCGCCGCGGCCGAGGCCGCCAACATCGGCGGTCAGGTCTCCGACTACGCCGACATCCAGGAGCCCGACCGGAGCGCGGATGAGGCCGACCGCCCGCTCGTGGAGGCCGGCGAGGGCTCGGCGGAGGGCCAGGAGCAAGCCGAGGCCGCGCTCGCCGACGCCGCCGCGACCGACGCCGAGGGCGCCAGCGACTACGAGCGTCAGATCGAGGACGCGATCGACGAGGCCGGGCAGCCGTTCGCCGGCGAGCGGACCGATCCGATCGTCTCGGAGCCGGAGCCCGAGGCGCTCGCGCCCCAGCCCGTGGAGCCGCCCGCCGCCGAGACACCGCCGGCCCCGGCCGCGCCGCCCGAGCCGTTCACCCCGGCGCCTGCGCCCGCGGCCGCCGGCGAGGCCGCGCGCGAGCCCGTCCCACCGCCCGAGCCCGAGCCCGAACCCGAGCCGCTCGCCCCCGAGCCCGAGCCGCTGCTCTCCGACGCGGAGCCGACCACGCCCGCGCCGGCCGCCTCGGAGCCCAGCGCGGCCGAGCCCGAGCCGCAGGGCCAGATCCCGTTCGGCGACGGCACGACGACCGACGAGCCGGCGCCTGCGGCGGAGACACCGGCGGTCCCGCCGACCGGGCCTGAGCCGCCCGCGGAGTCCACCGGCGCCCCGGAGCAGGAGCAGATCACGCCCGCCGCGCCGCAGACCGCCGGCTGGCAGCCGCCCGAGCCGGCCCCGTCGGACCCGACGCCGCCCACCCAGGAGCAGCCGCCCGCGGAGAAGCACGACGAGGACGACGACGACGGAGACGACTGGCGCACCTGGTCGGGCCGCGCGATCAACCCGTCCTAGCCTGGATCCACGCTTGGCAATGAAGCGCCGCCTGCCCCGGCAGGCGGCGTGCAGCCGGCACCCACATGGAGGGACCGGCCGCACAGAGGTTGAATCCTCAGCCACAATGGGAGCCGGAGCATGAGCGCACTCGTTGGCACCCTCCTGAGCGGCCGCTACAGGCTCGATGCCCAGGTGGGCACCGGCGGCATGTCGACGGTCTACCGGGCCTTCGACTCCACGCTGGAGCGCCGCGTGGCGATCAAGCTCATGCATCGCGACATCGCGGGCGACTCCGACCAGCTCGAGCGCTTCCGCCGCGAGGCGCGGGCCGTCGCCCAGCTCTCGCATCCGCACGTCGTCGGCGTGATCGACGCCGGCGAGGAGGACGGGCGCCCGTACATCGTCTTCGAGTACGTCGAGGGCGAGACGCTCAAGGACCGCATCCGCCGGCTCGGCCGGCTGCCTGTCGACGAGGCGATCGCCTACGCGATCGAGATCGCGCGGGCGCTCGGCGCCGCGCACGCGCGCGGGATCGTCCACCGCGACGTCAAGCCCCAGAACGTGCTCGTCGACGAGGAGGGGTCGGCGAAGGTCACCGACTTCGGCATCGCCCGCTCGATGGACGACAGCGGCATCACGGCCGAGGGCCGCGTGCTCGGCACCACCGACTACGTCTCGCCCGAGCAGGCGCTCGGCCACGACGTCAACGGGCAGTCCGACATCTACTCGCTCGGCGTCGTGCTCTTCGAGATGCTCACGGGCGACGTCCCGTTCCACGGCGAGAACCAGGTCTCCGTGGCGATGAAGCACGTGCGCGAGGAGTTCCCGGACGTCTCGAAGCGCCGCCCGGAGGTCTCGGCCGGCCTGGCCGCCGTGCTGGACCGCATGACCGACAACGACCTGCGCAAGCGCTACCCCGACGCGCTGAGCCTGCAGGCCGACCTCGAGGACGCGCTCGCGCGCGAGCTCTCGCGCACCGGGCACTCGACCGGCGAGGCCACCGCCGTGCTGCGCACGCTGCCCGAGGGGGCGCGCCGGCGCCTGCCGCTGCGGTTGCGCCGCCCGCTTCCGATCGTCGCCGTCGTGGCGCTGATCGGCGCGGTCGCCGCGCTCGGCGTCGTGCTGCTCAAGGAGGGCGTCGACCGCACCCAGCGCGGCACCGGCCAAGGCACGGTCAAGCCGGAGCCCGGGACCAAGGTGGTCTCCGTCAAGCGCACCTCGGCGCAGGACTTCGACCCGGCCGGCGACGACGAGGAGCACCGCAGCGAGGCGCAGCTCGCGGTCGACAAGGAGCCCGGCACGGACTGGACGACCGAGGGCTACACCGGCTCCACGCTCGGCAAGGACGGCGTCGGCATCTACGTCGACGCCGACCCTGGCGTCGCCGCTCGCTCGCTGGCCATCGACACGCCGGAGCCCGGCTGGCAGGCGGAGATCCGCGTCGCCGACGGCGACAGCCCGCCGAAGGAGATCGGCGGCTGGCGCAAGGTGGCCGGCGGGACCGTCGACGCCAAGCGCAAGCGCTTCCGCCTCGACGGCAAGCGCCACCGCTACTACCTGGTGTGGATCACCGGCCTCGCGCCCGGCTCCGAGCGCGTCAAGATCTCCGAGATCACCCTCTTCGCGCCACGCAGCTAGAAGGCGTGGCCGCCGCGCTCGACGCGGAAGCGGTCCAGCGCGATCTGCAGCAGGCGCTCGCAGAGCTCGGGGAACGGCACGCCGGTCGCCTCCCACAGCTTCGGGTAGACGCTCGTCTGGGTGAAGCCGGGCAGCGTGTTGAGCTCGTTGACGAGCACGCGCTCGCCCTCGACGAAGAAGTCGACGCGCGCCAGCCCGGCGCAGCCCACGCGCACGAACGTGTCGCGCGCCAGCCGGCGCACCTCCTCGGTGGCGGCGTCGGAGATCCGGGCGGGCACGACGAGCTCCATCCCGCCTGGCTCGTACTTGGCGGCGTAGTCGTACCAGTCGGCGCCCTTGAGGACGATCTCGCCCGGCAGCGAAGCCTCGGGCTCGGCCAGGCCGAGCACGGAGCACTCGACCTCCATCCCGTCGGAGAAGGCCTCGACGATCACCAGGCCGTCGTGGCCGAACGCCGTCTCCAGCGCGCCGTCGATCTCGTCGGCCTCGGTGACCTTGACGATGCCGACCGACGAACCCAGCCGTGCGGGCTTGACGAACAGCGGCAGCCCGAGCTCGGCCAGCCGTGCGCGCACGCCGCCGGGGTCGGTCTGCCACTCCGGCTGGCGCACCGCCGCGTAGCCGACCTGCGGGACTCCGGCCGCGGCCAGCACCTCCTTGAAGACGACCTTGTCCATGCAGAGCGAGGAGGCGAGCACGCCCGCGCCCACGTAGGGCACGTCGAGCAGCTCGAGCAGGCCCTGGACCGTGCCGTCCTCGCCGAACGGGCCGTGCAGCACCGGGAACACCGCGTCGGCGCCGAGCAGCCCGCCGCCCGGCTCGAGCGCCAGCGTGGTGCCGTCGTGCTGCCAGGCGCCGGAGCGCGCGATCCGCACGTCGAGGACCTCGTGGCCGGCGGCGGCGACGCCCTCGCGCACGGAGGCGCCGGAGCTCAGCGAGACGTCGTGCTCGGAGGAGCGCCCGCCGCAGACGACCGCGACCCTCACTGCGGCGGCTCCGGCGTCGGGGAGCTGCCCGGCGTCGGCGTCGGCGTCGGCTCCGGGTTCAGCGGCGGCTCGAAGCGGCCCACGACGATCGTCACCCTCGATCCCTTCTTCAGCTTGTCCCCGCCGGGCGGGTCCTGGTCGATCACGATCCCGTCCTGGTCGAGCGTGTCCACGGTCTCCTCGCGCACCCGGACCTCGAAGCCCGCGTCCTCGAGCTGCTTCTCGGCCGCGTCGCGCTCCTCGTCGACGACGTCGGCCACGTCGACCTCGGGCGGCGCCTTGGCCACCACGAGCTTGACGGCGCTGCCCTTGCTGACCGACTTGCCGGCGCCCGGGTCCTGGCGGAGCACGGTCCCGGGATCCGCGTCCTCCGACTCCTCCTCGCTGACCTCCGCCCGCAGGCCGGCGTCCTCGAGCCTGCTGCGCGCGTTGTCCTCCTTGTCGCCGACGACGTCGGGCACGCTCACCTTCTCCGGGCCCTCGGAGACCACGAGCACGACCGTGCGGCCCTTCTCGAGCTGGGTGTTCTCGCCCGGCGAGGTGCTGATCACGCGGCCCTTGGCGACCGTGTCGGAGTTCTCCCGCCGGACGTCGGTCTTGAAGCCGGCGTCCTTCATCATCTGCTCGGCGACGTCCTGCTTGCGGCCCACGACGCCCGGCACCGTCGCCATCCCCGGCCCGCTGGAGACGATGACCGTCACCGTCGAGCCCTCCCTGACCTCCTCGCCGGGCTGCGGGTCCTGCGTCGCCACGCGGTCGTTGGGCACGCTGTCGGACTGGACCGTCTCGATGTTGACCTCGAAGCCCGCGTTCTGCAGGCGCTGCGAGGCGACCGCCGAGCGGCTGCCGACCACGTCGGGCACGGGCTTCTTCTCCGGCGCGAGCAGAAGGTACGCGCCGATCGCCAGCGCGATCAGCAGCAGCGCCAGCAGCAGCCACAGCCACCAGCGCGCGCGGCGGCGCTCCTCCTCGACGAACGGCTCGCCCGGCATCGGATACGGCTCGAGCCGCACCTCCCTGGTGGCGACCACGGTCGGGTTCTCGCGCGCCTCGAGCAGCGCGGCCGCGAACTCGTCGGCGTCCGCGAAGCGATGCGCGGGCTCCTTCTCGAGCGCGCGCAGCACGACCGCGTCGAGCGCCGGCGCGACGGCCGGATTGAGCTGCGACGGCGGCACGGGCGGCTCGGAGACGTGCTTGAGCGCGATCGTCACCGGCGACTCGGCGTCGAACGGCACCTTGCCCGTGAGCAGCTCGTAGAGCATCACGCCGATCGAGTACAGGTCCGAGCGGGGGCTGACCGGCTGGCCCTGGGCCTGCTCGGGCGAGAGGTACTGCGCCGTGCCCATGATCGAGCCGGTCTCGGTCATGTCGGAGGCGCCGGCGCGCGCGATCCCGAAGTCGGTGACCTTCGCGCGCCCCTCCTCGTCGAGGATCACGTTGTGCGGCTTGATGTCGCGGTGGATGACGCCGCGCTTGTGCGCGAACCTCGCCGCGCGCAGGACCTGGATCGCGATGTCGACCGCCAGGTCCGGGGGCATCGCGCCGTGCTCGCGCACGAGCTGCTTGAGCGTGTGCCCGCTCAGGTACTCCATCGCGATGTAGTAGGTGCCGTCCCACTCGCCGCGGTCGAAGACGCCGACGATGTTCGGGTGCTGCAGGCCGGCGGCGCTGGAGGCCTCGCGGCGGAAGCGCTCGACGAACTCGGCGTCCTCGGCGAAGCGGCGGTAGAGCAGCTTGAGCGCGACGCGGCGGCCGAGCTGGGTGTCCTCGGCGCTGTAGACGTCGGCCATGCCGCCGGAGCCGAGCCGCTCGAGCACCCGGTAGCGCCCGTCGATCATCGTGTCGCGCTGGACGGACTGCATGGGCCCCCTACTCGCCCAGGCGCTCGAGGACGGCCTTGGCGACCGGCGCGGCGATCGTACCGCCCGTGCCGCCCTGCACCCGCTCGAACACGACCGCCACCGCGTAGCGGTCGGTGAAGCCGATGAACCACGGGTCGTTGAGGCCCTGCAGGTTGACCTCCGCGGTGCCGGTCTTGCCGGCCACGTCGACGCCCTCGAGCGCCGCCGCGGTGCCCGTGCCCTCCTTGACGACGTTCTTCATCATGTCGGCGACCTTCGCGGCCGAGTCCCCGGACATCACGCGCTCGGCCTCCTCGGGCAGCGGCTCGTCGACCGTGCGCCCGTCGGGGTCGACGACCTTCTGCACCAGCCGTGGCTCCATCCGCACGCCGCCGTTGCCGATCGTCTGCGCCACGCTGGCCATCTGCAGCGGCGTGACCTCGAGGTCGCCCTGGCCGATCGCGACGCGGCCGATGTCGACCCGGTCGGACGTCGGGCGCACGAGCCGGCGGCGGCCCTTGTTGACGCCGCTGGGCACCATCTGCGCGTCGGGGTAGTCCATCGGCGGGTCCTCGTAGAACCCGAACCTCTCCATGTAGTCGGCCATCGTCCTCTTGCCGAGCTTCTCGCCCACCTCGGCCCACACCGTGTTGACGGAGTTCGTCAGCGCGAAGGTGAGGTCGATGTCGCCGAAGCTCTCGTTGCCGAAGTTGTTCAGCGGCGCACCCGAGATCTCCTTGCCGTTCTCGCCGCTGACGCGCGAGTCGGGCTGGTACTTGCCGGAGTCGATCGCCGCGGAGGCGGTCACGGCCTTCATCGTGGAGCCGGGCGGGAACAGGCCCTGGGTGGCGAGGTTGAGGCTGGCGCCGCAGTCGTCGGCGTTGGGATCGAACGACGGCTTGGCGGCGAGCACCTTGACCGCGCCGGTCTTGAGCTCCATCGCCACCACGGCGCCGCGCTGCTGGCGCGAGTCGAGCGCGTCGGTCGCGACCTGCTGCGCCTTCTCGGACAGCGTGGTGCGCAGGTCGTCGCCCACCTTGGAGGGCCCGAGCAGGCGCGACACCGCGTCGATGGCGTTCGTGGCGCGTCCGGTCAGCGGGTCGTTGTAGTACTCCTCGAGGCCGGAGCGGCCGCGGTCGATCGACGTGCAGCCGACCGCATGGGCGAACAGCGGCCCTTCCGGGTAGCGCCGGCCGAAGCGCTTCTGCGGCTGCGCCGGGCTGCGCGCGAGCACCTTGCCGTCGTCGGCGCGGATCAGGCCGCGCTTGATCAGCTGCTCGGCGAGCAGCTCGCGGCGGTTGTAGGTGTTGTCGCGCAGGCCCTCGGACCCGAACACCGTCCACCACGACGACGCGAAGACGAGCACGCCGAACAGCAGCAGCACGAGCACGAACAGGCGGCCGATCGACCCGTTCACCGCAGCCCCCGCCTCGCCGTCGCCCCCTGGGGTCGCCGCGCCCGGTCGGAGACCAGCAGCAGCAGCGCCACCAGCACGAAGTTGGCCAGGATCGACGAGCCGCCGTAGGACACGAACGGCAGCGTGACGCCGGTCAGCGGGATCACCTTGGTGACGCCGCCGACGATCACGAACACCTGCAGCGCGACCACCGCGGTCAGCCCCGACGCCAGCAGCTTCGAGAAGGAGTCGCCCGAGATCATCGCGATCTTGAAGCCGCGCTCGATCAGCAGCAGGTAGACGAGCAGCAGCCCGCAGGCGCCGACCAGCCCGACCTCGTTGACGATCACCGCGTAGATGAGGTCGGTGTGCGGCGCCGGGATCAGCGTCTCCCCGCTCGGCCCGCGCAGCAGCGACGCGCCGAAGCCGGTGCCGAACAGCCCGCCGTCCGCCTGCGCGAACAGCGACTGGGCGATCTGGTAGCCCTCCTTCTCGACCCAGTCGGGGTTGAACGGGTTGTTGCGGATCTCGATGCGGTCCTTGACGTGGCTGACCGTCGAGGCGAAGAACCACGCGCCGAGCGCGAACAAGCCCATCCCGATCGCCACGAACGACAACCGGTTCGTGGCCACGTAGAGCAGCGCCAGGAAGCCGCCGAAGTACATCAGCGACGAGCCGAGGTCGCGGATGAACACGAGCATGAACATCGCCGCGCCCCAGACCACCAGCAGCGGCCCCAGGTGCTTGAGCTGGGGCACCGTGATCGGCCCCAGCTTGCGGCCCTGCACGAGCACCTGGCGCGTGTCGCGCAGGTACGCGGCGAGGAAGATGATGATCGCGATCTTGCCGAACTCCGCAGGCTGGAAGGCGATCGGCCCGAGCTTGACGCCGAGGTAGGCGCCGTTGACCTGCTGGCCGATCCCGGGCACGCGCGGCAGCAACAGGAGCAGCAGGCCGACGAGCGCGATCGTGTAGCGGTAGCGCTCGAGCACGCGGAAGTCGCGCAGCAGCAGGATCGTGGCGGCGAACAGCGCCAGCCCGACCACGAACCATTGCGCCTGCTCGCGCGCCAGCGTCTCGTCGATCCGGTAGACCACGACGAGCCCGAAGCACGCAAGCACGCTCACGAGCGGGAACACGTAGGGGTCCGCGTAGGGCAGCGTGAAGCGGATCAGGAAGTGCCCGGCGAGGCACAGCAGCAGGAAGATCGCGCCGTACGTCAGCGAGACGTCAGAGAGCCGCTCGGACTGCTGGATGAAGATGGCGGCGAACCCGGCGGTCAGCAGCAACGACGCCGGGATCAGCGCCATCAGCTCGCGATTGCGCGCGCTCATGGGCGGGGGGTCACGAGTCGAGCTGTCCGCGTTCGAGCTGGATCACGAGGTTCTCCGCGTCGTCCTTGGAGCGCAGCTTGTGATCCGTGAAGGTCGAGCGCCGCGACGCCGGGACCGACTGCAGCGTCACGCCCGAGCCCTGGTAGCGGCTGTAGAGCTTGAGGCCGAGCGGGAGGTCGACCGGCAGGCCCCGGTAGATCGTCACCGTGTTGCCGCGGTCCGGGTCGGTGCCGACGAAGTAGACCGCCTGGCTCGCGAGCCAGAAGCCGCCCAGGACCATCGCGAGCAGGACGGCGACGACCACGACGATGCCGGGCACGCGGAAGCGGCGCCGCCGCTTTCCGGGCTCGGTCGCCGAGCTCCGCGGCGGGGCGCCGTCGGGCAGGGCCACCGTCCGCTTCGGTGCGTCCTCGACGGGCTCCGCCCGGGCGCGCGGCTCGACCGCCGACAGCGCGACGGTCCCGCTCGCGCGGTACTCCGCCTCCTGCTCGTCGGCCGCGCGCACCGCCTGCGCGACGTCCTCGGAGCGCAGCGCCGACTCGTCGCGGACGCGGGTGTGCGCATACGGGCGGGTCGTGCCCTGGCGCGGGCCGGAGTCCGTCACGCCCTCGTAGTCCTCCCACTCGCCCTCGTCGCCCGCCGCGTGCGACGCGGTCACGCCGCTGTCACGGGCGACCGGTCCGTCGCCGCCGACCTCCTCGAGGCGGAACAGGATCACGGTGATGTTGTCGCGCCCGCCCGCCTCGTTGGCGGCGGCGATCAGCTCGCGGCCGGCACGGTCGAGGTCGGTCATGCGCGCGAGCACCGGCTGCACGCCCTGCTCGTGGATCATCGACGTCAGGCCGTCCGAGCACAGCAGGTAGACGTCGCCGTCGCGCGCCGTGAACGTCTCCAGGTCGACCTGCACCTCGCGCTCCGGCCCGAGCGCGCGGGTGATCACCGAGCGCTGCGGGTGCGCCTCCGCCTGCTCCTCGGTGAGCTTGCCGCGCGCCACGAGCTCGCCGACCAGCGAGTGGTCGCGCGTGAGCCGCGTCAGCTCGCCGTCGCGCCACAGGTAGGCGCGCGAGTCGCCGACGTGCGCGATCGTGACGTCGCGCTCCCCGACGTAGGCCGCGGTGCAGGTCGTGCCCATGCCGGCGGCCTGCTCGTCGGAGCGCGAGCGGTCGTGGATGCGCCGGTTGGCCTCCTGGATCACGCGCACCAGGCCCTCGGCGGGCGAGCCGTTGCCGAGGCCGGCGTCGAAGGAGTCGACCGCCATCTCGGAGGCGACCTCGCCGGCCTGGGCGCCGCCCATGCCGTCGGCGACCACGAACAGCGGCGCGCGGACGAAGTAGTTGTCCTCGTTGCCCTGGCGCTGGCGGCCCAGGTCGGAGGCGTGGAACTGTTCGGCGATTCTCAACAATGGTCTCGTCCTACGGACACTCGCAAGCTCGGTCCTCCGGCCGACGTTACGTGCGTTCGAAAGTGAACGACGAGTCGCCGATGCGGATCCGGTCTCCCGGGTGCAGGGGCTGCGGGCCGCGCAGCGGCTCCTCGTTCAGGTACGTGCCGTTCGTCGAACCCAGATCCTCCAACACGATGACGTCCCC
>Ga0126314_10001663_pt1 | contig 10784 bp, 1 predicted proteins | sample Plot105B_FD_92535 | JGI IMG/M metagenome (GOLD analysis project Ga0126314, IMG submission 92535) | Serpentine soil microbial communities from UC McLaughlin Reserve, CA, USA - Plot105B | ecosystem: Environmental > Terrestrial > Soil > Grasslands | place: USA: UC McLaughlin Reserve, Lake County... | reverse complement strand
TAAAAATAGATGTATCAGAAGGACTAGAAGCATTAGACCAGTTATTATACATAGTGAATGAAGCAGTTCCAGCAGCAGCACAAGCTACTCTTGAACGTGCAGCAAACGAATCAATACAGATAGCCCAGTCTGTAGTACCAGTAAAAACTGGAGCACTGAGGGACTCCATCCGAATACTAGAACAAGGAGAAAATTATATTGTTGTAGGTTCCGACCTAGGTTATGCTGCTCATGTCGAATTTGGTACTTCAAGAATGTCAGCTCGTCCATATATCGGTCCAGCAGCTGATGCGATGAATTCTAGATTATCAGAGATCTTTGCTGAAGAGTTAGAGAGCAGAATGCCTTAATCGAATAACAATACAACACAACAACAAAATATTTTGTATACTTCTCTCTTTGTTTCTTTATCATTTTCTCCTCTGTAGTAAACAGAGTGATCTCCTAGTTTGTCCTCTATTCCAGCATCATTAAAAATGCAGATCGAGCTAGAAGACGTTGACGTTGCTTCTAAAATTGCAGATATCAAGAATGCTTTAGAAGACTTAGAACAAGCAGCTAATCTTACAGAGCGTCCTATTACTCAAACCTCTGAAGCCATGTCTAACATGGGTAGAGATGCCGTCAATGCTGGCGTCGATTTACGAAGTCTTGCAAACCCACTCGGAGATTTAGAAGCTCCAACTACAGGCGCTGCTAATGCTTTTGAAAGATTTGGTGAAACGACTAAGGAAGCAACAGAGCAAGCAGCTAGAGGATTTGAGGAGTTCGACCAAGTTGCCCATAGCGCGGTCGCAGGCGTAGCCGAGTCAGCCGAAGATATGACTGGCGCTCTCCGTGGTTTTGGAGATACAGCTGGCGAGGGTATGCAACAAGCAGCTCAAGGTTTTGGACAATTTGAAGAATCTGCAAGCAGTGCTTTTGATGCTACTGAAGGAAGGATACAAGACTTTGTGGGTAGTGTTGAAGAGATGGGAAGCGGTGTGGCAGATGCTACCTCAGCAGGTTCTGAAGGCTTTACCGAGTTTGAATCTGTTGTTGCTGAAGCTGTTAGTGCTAGTGAGGAAGAGGTAGCTGAGTTTATCAGCGAGATTGGTGGAATGGAAGGCGAGATCTCAGCAGCTACCTCGGGTGTGGGTGACAGCTTTGAAGAGATGGGAGTAGATGCTGCTAGCGGTATTGACGAAGTAATTTCAGAGATAGGCGAGATGGATAGTGAAGTTGCTGGCTTGGCATCCTCAACAGAATCATCACTTTCTACTGTCAGTGCACAATTTCAAGATGTGGGCTCCAGTGTCGCGGGTGTACAAGCACCTATTATAGACATGAGTGCAGCTACCGCTAATGCAGCTTCAGGAGTTCAGACTATGGGAGCAGCTACTGAGGCGACTAGTGGACAGATGGGTGCATTAACAACCGAGACAGTTGAGAGTATCGGCAGTATAGCATCGCTCGGGTTTAGTGTCTTGCGTCTAGAAAAGGCGCAGAATCGCGCGGAGAAAGCGACCTTTAGAGCAAAGGTAGCCAGTGAGAAACTCACAAAGGCTGAGAACGAGTTGACAGTGATGCAGTCATCAGGTCTTGCGACTCAAGACGAAATAGCTGCAAAGACTTTGGAAGTAGCCAATCTAAGAGAGAGGTCGGTGCTGGCAGATGATGCTGCAAGACTGTCAAATGAACAGTTAGCCGCTTCATGGACTCAGACGATTCTAAACGTTGTTCCAGGAGCTATTGCAGCTTTCAGCAGTCTTGGAAATGTAAAGACAAATGTAGGCAAGATCGCAACTGCCCTAGCCCCTAAAATCAAAGGTTTGGGCGGAACAATTGGTAGTCTTGCAAAATCAATCGGTCCAACTGCCATAGCATCAACACTTCTAGGTTCAACACTTGGAAGTGTAGCGGTTGGAGCTGGTGTGTTTCTTGCCGCATTTGCGGGAATCCTCGCGATAGGCAAAGCTGTAAAGGATAACATCTTTGGTATTGGGGACGCTTTTAAGACTGCTCTAAGTAATATCACATTCTGGGGCAACGAGATAGATCGCATCTTCCCAGGTGTTGGCAAAGCTGTCCGTGATGCAACTGATTTCATCTATGATAGAGTTTACGGTATTGGTGTAGCCTTTGATTGGTTTGCTCAAAAAATAGGAGAGCTTACAGGTCTGTCTCCAGAGAAAGTATTTGCAGAGACAGGTACGGCTGCAGCTGGTGCTACTCCAGCAATCCAAGGTGTTGCAGATGCCACCCAAGTCTTAGCAGTAGCTGCAGATGGTTCACTGGTTCCCATGGCGGAGCTTAATCAGACAAACTTAAACCTAGGTGCTACAGCACTTGAAACTCTAAGAAAGAACCATCAACTTACTGATTCGTTTACACCTCTTAACTCAGGTATGAAAGTCGCAGGAGATGTAGCGATAAGAGCAGCAAACTTCTTCCTAGAACAAGGACAGGCAGCAGCTAAGACAGCACAGGAGAATTTTGATCTAGTCGCTACACACTACGGTCTTCAAACTGCAATGCGTCTTTCAAGTCAAGAAGCTGCAGACTTGGCGAAATGGTTAAAGGAAAGTGGCACAGCGGCTGACCTAGTCAAGACAGCGAACAATTCACTTGCTGAAGGGTATGCAGAAAGTGCCAAGCAGTTGGCGACATTGGCAGCACAGGAGGGTATTGAAATCGACCTGACTGGGCTGCGTATTCGAGACAAAGCTAATCTTGTGGGTGCGATAGAGCAGTCAACTGTAGCAGCTGAAGAGGAGAGGAATGTATTAGTCCAGTCGGCTGGAGCTGCCCTTATTTATTCAGGTCACCAAGAACAACTTGCCACCGTTGTCGGTCTCACCAACGCACAACTTGAGACGATAATAGCCACGTATGGAAAAGGTAATACAATAACGGATAAGGCTGCAGCTTCTAGTGCTGCTTATCAAGCAGAATTACAGAAACAAGCTGACGCCCTTGGAATAAACATTACAGTCACAGACGCAAACGTCCATGCAGCACAGCAACTCGTAGCGACAAGGGAAGAAGAAACAGCAGCAACAGAACGAGTTGCAGCTGCTTTTAACACATTAAATACTGAGGCAATTAAGAATCAGGCTACAAATCAAACTATTATCGACCAAATTGATGAAGTGGTCGCACAATATGATTATGAAGCTATAGCGTTGGATGCAGTAAGAGAGGGCAAGGAAGAAGCTGCAGCTGCATCAATAGAGGAATATCACTCTCTGGTGTCATTAGCAACCCAGTTAGGCTACACTGGAGAGACAAGAAGAGAAGACACCATCGCCATGATGGAGTACGTGGCAAGGACTCAAGATACCGCAGATGCAAATGATGAAGCACTTGCGACATATGTTTCCCTCACAGATGCAGAACAACAGCACCTCGAAAAATTGGGTATTACAGATGAGCTCATGCTCCAAGTAGCCGAAGGAACTAAAACCTTAACAACCGAACAGATAGCGGGTATAGCAGCAACTCAAGAAACAACTGAAGCTACTAACGAAGCTGCTGAGGCGCAAGCCAAACACCTAGAGGAGATGAAAAAATTCTCACCTCTCATACAGGAAGTGGCTAAAGCTTGGGGGATATACAGTAATGCAGCTTTAGGCGCAACAGAAGAAGGACAGCGTCTCATAGAAGGACTTGGCGAGTTACAAAGCCAATCAGATGACGCAGTTAGTGGTCTGCGAAAGCTAGCAATAGCAGCTGGCACTCCTGTGAGGGATGCTTATGCCATGTCTGATACGGCACTTGTCAGCTTCGTCATGAATCTGAAAGACCTTCCACCTGTGATTGAAACAGTTGTGGAAGCTTCTCGCAAAATGCAAGAAGAATTTGCGGAGAACTGGCAAACAAGTTTTGATAATATTAAAAGCGGCATGAGCGACTGGGCTAGTACCATGACATCAGCAGTTAGCCAAGTTGGAGAAGACATGGGCAAAGAGATGGAGGTTGGGCTAAGTGATGTAAAGAAGAAGGTTAAAGCAGGTTTAGCATTTAACGAGCAATTCTGGGAGGAGCTATTCCCACAAGACATTATTGCAGCTGGTTTCATAAAAGGCGACACTATCGAGGAAGCAATCGCTGCGACAAAAGATACTATACAGGACGCAGTAGGTGAAGGGCTTATCACTGAAGAAGAAGCAAACAGATGGTTTGAGCCTCTCATAACATACATGGAAGGTCCCCTAGTCGGAGATTCTCGTGTTGCATTTGGTCAGCTCATTGGAGCAATGCCTGAACTTATGGCTGGAATGAAACCAGCGCTATTACACGGAATTATCGAAGTTGGCAGAGAATCAGGTCCAGCAATGGAAGCCAATATCGTAAGACCAATGATGGAGGCGCTGCAAAGCGGTTTGGGCGCTGAAGGCGTTCAAGCTGTTGTAGCCAATAATATGAGCGCTTTGATTGAACAAGTCAGGGCTGTAAATCCAGAGTTTGCAGGTGCACTCATAAACGCAGTAATTGACCCCCTTACTGGTCTTGACCGTCCAATAGAGGAGCAGGTCCAGCGTATAGTTGCGATATTTGGAGAGATAGCGCCAGGCTTTGAGGAACAGGTGATGGCAATCGATGAGGACATGGACCAAATCCCAGACATCATGGACAAAAAAATACAGACTCCCGTGAATGAAATGCGTGAGGGATTCGTTAGAGGATTTAGAGATGTCCAAATACTCGCACACACTTGGACTGATGCAATGGAAGTAGAATTCCAGAGCATGATAGGAACGATGAGTGGCGTAGGTTCTAGTGCAGAACAAGCAGCGACTACAACTGCGACAGCCTGGACACAAGCAGGTGAGACAATTGGCAGTACAGGATTTCAAATGCAAGCTGATCTGGCTGCGCTCAGAGATGAAGGCTGGAAGACTGTAGAAGGAGCTGCCCAAGACGCAGGTCAAGTTATAGTGGAATCTATGGATGGAACCCAGCGGGCTGTTTTTGATTTCAAGAATAACACAGTAACAAACCTGGGAGCGGCTGAGACTGCACTAAATACATCCTCTGGACAATTCAATACTTGGCGAGGAGATGTCAATAGCGCCACCACGGGATTAGAAACTATATTCGATCCTCTTCTGGAGTCGGTTAATGGTCTGACTGAAGCGCAATGGTTGGAAGAGACTGCAGTCCTAGACAAGTTTGCTCCTCTGTATTCAGCATTAGAGATAGTAAAAGATGATGTGACTACAACCTACCCTAATGCACTTGCCATAGGCATAAAAGGTTGGACCAGCATCATACAGCCATCACTTGACGCAGTGCATCTTACTTTTGGAGCTTGGTTAGACGCAATTAAAAATATGTTTGTTACCTTTAGTACCAGAGGCGGAGTCGGCGGTCGTGGCGGAGGAGGTTTTACTGCACCATTAATCCAACAAGTGAGTAATTTAGGGAGAGAAATGGAAGCAGGATTAGACCCTGCACTTACAGCTGGTGAAAACTTTGTCCAAGACTTAGGCGAATTATTTGGAATTGCAAACCTAGGTTATCAGTTTAAAGACTGGCAGAGTACCTGGCAAAATCCAGGGGGCGCTGTTCAGGCTCCTCTAAGCAGAGGTTATGAAGCACTCAAGTCATTTCTTGCAGAGAAGATTCCTGCGCTAGGTCCCTTTCTAGGAAAGGTAGATCCATCTTCCTCAGTAGCTTTTTGGGAAACAACTTTTCCTGGTCATGTACAAGCTGGTATGAATGCAGCCATCCAAAAGACAAAAGATGGCTTGGCTACTATTCAGGGACTCTTAGGTAAGGGCTTTACACTTCCAGGTGGAGGAGGTGGAGTGGCTACAGCTGCTGCAAGACCTGGTGCAACTGGTGGAGCAGTTGGTGGCGTTACTTTGCCTGGCGCTGGAGCTGCTGGTGGAGCTGGAGCAGCACCGCCACCAGTTCCAGACTTCTCAGCCCATATACAAGCATGGGTTAATTACGCCACACAAGTAGGTGCACAAGTAAACGCCATAGGGCAACACCTAATCAGAATGGTGCAAGGTTACCAGGTAACTGCAAACCAAATGCTAGTTGCATTCAAAAATATGCTTGCTAACTGGACAGGACATGCAGCAGCTGTAGGTGCTCAGGTCAATGCTACAGGTCAGCACCTTACCAGGTTGGTAGCAGGATACCAACTCATGGCTAACTCTATCTTAATAGCGTTTAAGAATATGATAGCCAACTGGTCAGGTCATGCTTCACAGGTTAGTAGCCAAGTAAATGCAACTGGTCAGCAGCTAGGCAGATTAGCATCAGGTTATCAGCTGTTAGCTAACGCAACACTCACAGCCTTCAATAACATGATATCCAACTGGAGAAGCCATGCCTCAAACGTTGGATCAGCGGTAAACACGATAGGTGGCTCACATCTATCCAGACTGGCTCAAGGTTACCAACTATTGGCTAACGCCGTAGCACGAGCACTTCAAAATGCAACAAGCTCGTGGGCTCGACATCGATCTGCAGTCGCATCAGCTGTTTCGGCATCTGTCTCTTCAGTTGGTAGGCTTGCAAGTGCTACCAGCTCTTCAATGAGTAGAATTGTATCTTCTATGAATAATGCTTCCTCAGCAGCTAACAGGCTTAGGTCTGCCATCAATTCATTGCAGTCAAGGACCATAACAGTCACCACTCGTTTTAGGACTGTTGGGAGACCTGCTGGTGGTGGTGGTGGCGTCCAAAGAGCAGCTGGTGGTTTCTCTGGTGTTGTCATGCAGCCAACTCGCTTTATGACAGGTGAAGGCAATCGTCCCGAGCTTGTACAAGTAACCCCCTTGTCCCCCAATGCATCAGGCGGTGTGAAGATGAACAAGTCTGCAGCTACTTCAGGACTGAGGTCACGATTTGGTGGGATATCCACAAGACCTACCGTCCGAGCAGGAAGTTCAAAGACAAGTGCAACAAATCCAAACAAATCAGCTGATAGCGTCATAATCATGCCAGGTGGTAAGATAATGATCTTTACTGCAGGCGGTAAATTGAGAGAAGCGCCATGGTTAAAGAAAGGGGGCAACTGGCTTGATTGGCTTAATAAATCAAAAAAGACCATAAATAAGCTCAGAGGATTGGGTGGGAGTGAGGTACTCAAGCCTACAATTCCAAAAGGTCGTGTTCATACAACAGCAGACAAATTCAGAGACGCACCCATATCTACATTTGATGTAACTGGGAACAGAGTCCTGTCAAGGATGGATCCACTTAAAAGAAACGCAGGAATGCCAGGTGCAATAAGAGGAAGAGGTGGGAAGTCTTTATTCGACCTAAGGGTTGCAATGGGTGGGGCATTAGTCCCTGCTGCACGTAGACATGGTTTTGGTGCAGTGCCATGGGTAGTCAAAGAGCAGCGTTTCGCCGATGGAAGTTATATCAGGCAATTCAATGATGGATCTATACAGTTTGGTGCTGACAGATACAAAGGAGCCCATGCAAAATATCTAAAAGGCAATCTACGAGACAAATCGATCAAGGAAGTAAAATATTTTGCGAACGGTAAAGCTGAAGTAACTTATTTCAACGATAAAAATGTACAAAAGGGTGTAAGGCACACCAACCCAGGTCCATTTGACCAAGGTCCTAAAAAGGGGAAGAAGAGTGAGCGATATACTACTGTCGCTGCTGCACGTGGATGGCGTGGTATGGTTACAAAGCCAACTCAATTCATGGTTGGTGAAGGTGGCAGACCTGAATACGTAAACGTCAAACCAATGAACGGTGGAGCTGGTGGTGGCGCTGGTGGTCGTGGTGGTCGCCCCATCATGGTCCAACAATACATCACATTAGAAGTAGACAAGAGAGTGATTGCAAAAGCCATCCGTTCAGAAGTGTTGGGCGGTATCTACTCAATGTCTTAAGCCTATACTTCTGATTATAAGCAGTTACCTAAAAACAGAATTGTAGAGTAGGCGCTATAGTATAAAGTGGCATTAAGTTTCAAGACTGGACAATTTTCAAAGAGTACCTCAACTTCTACGCCAGTCGTCCAAACTATTACAGGTCTTGGCTTCCAGCCAAAAGCCCTCATTTTCTACACAGCAAACCATTCTGGAACTAGCGTTTTAGACACAAAATACGACTGTATAGGTTTTACTGACCTTACATCCAGTCATGCAGTAACCGCAGTATCTGCTGACAACGTAACTACAACAGCAACACGAAAAAGAGCGATTAATACTGGCTGTATAACGGCTATCAATTCTGCAGGTACTGTAATATTCGAAGGTGATGTTACAGCAGTTACTTCAGACAGCTTTACCGTCACATGGACAACCAACAATTCAACAACCGCTGCTATCCATTATGTCGCTTTGGGCGGCACAGACATAACTAATGTAAAAGAGCACACTTTTGACACTCCAGCAACAACAGGACAGCAAGATGTCACTGGTGTAGGCTTCCAGCCTGACGTCGTCTTTTTCATGAGTGCTTTAAAAACAAACACGAACAGTTCCAGCAATGGTGTTCAGTTCAACTTTGGTGCAGCTAAAAGCTCAACTCAGCAGTTTTGTATTAACAACACTATCAAAGACGCAGCAACATCTTCTAGTGCTTACAGCGCCTCCAGCGACTCAAACTTCATCATGTCTGGTAGCAGCACAACACCCAGCACTATAGAAACAAAAGGAGATTATGTTGCTTCACTCAGTGACGGTTTTAGGGTGAACTGGTCTGCAGTTAACGGAAATGCAAACCATGTATACGCACTCTGTATAAAGGGCGGCTCATGGAAAGTTGGCGCTCAAGTAGCTCCAGATATCGTAAGCACACAAGCAGTCACAGGTGTAGGTTTCCAACCAAATGGTGTGATATTTGCATCTTCTAGTAAAGCGGTAAGCACCACCATGACAGGAGACGCCCGTATTATGATAGGTGCTGCTACATCCTCCACAGAACAAAATGTCGCTACTACATCTGAGCAAAACGCAAAGTCTCCCACTTGGAGCGTTAGATGGGGTACTGCTTCGTCAAATGGTGGTATAGTTATCGACTGTATGACTGCAGCAGCTACAGCCACTTCAAGTACCCACTTTTTGGAAGCTGATTTTGTTTCTAGAGATGCAGATGGTTTTACACTCAACTACACAGACGGCGAGGCTGGCAGCCGTATGGTTTTCTTTGTTGCTGCTGGTGACACACAGGGCACAAGTTCAGTATCTGCAACTCGTATCATAAAATACAATGTCTTTACAGAGGGTGGAGTTCTCAAGACTGGCAAATTCCGCTATAACATGGGCGGGTTAGTTACACCAAACCTTTTCTTAACACACCGCTTTAGCATCTTAGGCACATTATCTAGAAATTTCATATTTAGATATCAGCTTTACAAAGCTGTCGATTTCCCTACATCTATCGCCCCCTTTTTTAGGTTTAGATATAATGTAGCACAAACAGCTAATGTTGTCAGTCAAACCCGCATCTTCAAATATAATATATCGTCTGGGTTTGTTACAGTTGCTGGTGGCGAACCTGTCACTCTTAGACTCCGTTACAGTATAGCATCTTCAGATATCCAACTAACTGGATGGGGCAAACCATTACGTCCTACAGTTTCAATATTTGCGCAAAATAACTGGAGTGCCCCACTGCTTACATACAATTCATTTCATCCAGAACAAGCAACGTTAGGTATAAAAATTATAGAAATCGATGTTAGGTTAGCTCAAGACGCAGCTGGCGACTTTGACATCTTAATAGAAGACCATCTAAAAGTTATAGACCCCACCGTAATTGGGGAGGGGAATGCTGTTCTCATACGAGCAGCTAAATTTGAAGAACAGTTATTCGACGGGCAACATTTCCTTATCTTTGGTTTTGTTAGATCCCGCTCTGTTATCAGACAAGATACTGGAACACTAGAATACAGGTTACAAGGACATGGAGCTGCTATCTGGTTTAACGAACGTATCACCAATTTCTCCTACTCGGCTAAAAGGACATCTGTAACCGACCCAGCTCCAGACCCCTCAGACACAAACATGTTTGCGTCTAGTTTAGCCACTAGACTAATTCAAGGTACAGACCACCTACCAACTGGAGAACCTCGGTTGGGTTCCCCTATTAACTTGTCTGTAAGAGGGGTTACGAGCAGGTTTCCAAGGGTAGATGACTTTATCCCCTCAATAGACGAGCCTATGACTGAATTCTCAAGTGTTATGAATAGAATAGCTGATGCTGTTTCTGCTATCTGGGGGGTTCAGGTTTTGCCCTCTATAACTTCTACAGATCCTACAGCTTTCACTGTAAGCGCATACCTACACTATCCCACACTAGAACACTCAGGCATCGTCATAAAGGATAGAGTCCGTTTATCAGAAACCGAAGCTAGTAGTGACGACGATAGCATTGATTCTAGCGAGGACGACAACTCATTTACTATCACAGGTAATATAACTTCTTCCTCAACAGCAGATGCTCCTGGAGTTGATGATCCAACAAAGACTGCTCTCTTGGTAGGACCTTGGAGCTGGACTGATAGCATATCAAAAGATGACGGCTTTACAAACCGTTTCTTTGCAAAGGCTGGTGTAAAAGACTCAGAAGGAAATGTAATCAATGTCACTAATATCGCAGATAAATACACACCCCTTTTCTCTGACACTACACCAGGTGCAGACATTCCAGCTGGTGGTGGTATAGGTGGCACAAATGTGGACATTGTCAGGTTCCCCTCTCAAGCTACAGCAGGCTTCATAATTTTGCCTGGTAATAACTGGGTCTTAGATTGGAATACAAACCCATTCCCAACAGACGAAGAGCAAGACGACTTTTCTGCTACAGTTGCTAAT
>Ga0126314_10001662_pt1 | contig 10784 bp, 10 predicted proteins | sample Plot105B_FD_92535 | JGI IMG/M metagenome (GOLD analysis project Ga0126314, IMG submission 92535) | Serpentine soil microbial communities from UC McLaughlin Reserve, CA, USA - Plot105B | ecosystem: Environmental > Terrestrial > Soil > Grasslands | place: USA: UC McLaughlin Reserve, Lake County... | reverse complement strand
TGTACACCTGCGAATCGGCCTCACGCCCGCATTCTTGAATGTGTACGCTTGCCCGGCATGTCGTTCGCAGCCGGCCTTCGACTTCTCCTCCTCCTCCCCCTTCGGGGGGAATAGCGCGTGGCGGCCGCCGATTGCCGCAAGTCAAGGAGATTTCAAGAGGGCCGAGTGGGGAGTTAGGAACGACATGGACCGCACCGAGCAGAACCGAGTAAAGATCTTCGACACCACTCTCCGCGACGGGGAGCAGTCGCCGGGGATCTCGCTCAACAAGCAGGAGAAGCTCGAGATCGCGCACCAGCTGGCGCGGCTCGGGGTGGACATCATCGAGGCCGGCTTCCCGATCTCGTCGCCGGGCGACTTCGATGCCGTGCAGGCGATCGCGCGCGAAGTGCACGGCCCCGTGATCTGCGGCCTCGCGCGGGCCAACGCGCAGGACGTGGACGCCGCCTGGAACGCGGTGAAGGACTCGGAGCGGCCGCGCATCCACACCTTCATCTCCACCAGCGACATCCACATCGAGCACCAGCTCCAGTCCTCGCGCGAGGACGTGAGGGGGCAGGCGCGGGCGGCCGTCGCGCAGGCGCGGGCGCACTGCGAGGACGTGGAGTTCTCGCCCATGGACGCCACGCGCTCGGACCTCGAGTTCACGGCCGCGGTGCTCCAGATCGCGCTGGACGAGGGCGCGACCACCATCAACGTGCCGGACACGGTGGGCTACTCGATGCCCGAGGAGTACGCCGAGATGTGGCGCGAGCTGTACCGGATGGTGCCGGGCCTAGCCGACGTCACGACGTCCGTGCACTGCCACGACGACCTCGGTGTTGCCGTGGCGAACTCGTTCGCCGGCGTGGTGGCGGGCTGCCGCCAGGTGGAGTGCGCCATCAACGGCATCGGCGAGCGGGCGGGCAACGCTTCGCTCGAGGAGATCGTGATGCTGCTCCACGTACGCGAGTCGGCGCACGGGCTGTGGACCGGCGTGGACACGCGCGAGATCGCGCGCACCAGCCGGATGGTGTCGCGCCTGACCGGCTACCAGGTGCAGCCGAACAAGGCGATCGTGGGCCGGAACGCGTTCGCGCACGAGTCCGGCATCCACCAGGACGGCGTGCTGAAGGAGCGCACGACGTACGAGATCATGGATGCCACGACGATCGGACTCGAGTCGAACTCGCTCGTGCTCGGCAAGCACTCAGGGCGGCATGCGCTCCGGAACGCCCTCGAGGAGCTGGGCTTCAAGGTCGACGGCGCGGCGCTCAACACCGCCTTCAAGCGCTTCAAGGAGCTGGCGGACAAGAAGAAGAAGGTCACCGCGCTCGACCTGGAGGCGATCGTCTCGGACGAGATGAAGCAGGCGCCGGCGGCGTACGAGCTGGTCTCCTTCGACATCGAGGCGTCCTCCACCCGGTCTCCACTCGCGCGCGTGAGCGTGCGGCTGCCCGACGGCGAGGTGGAGTCCGGCAGCTTCACGGGCGACGGCCCGGTCGATGCCTTCTTCAGCGCCCTCAACGCGGCGACGGGGCACGAGGCACGGCTACGGGAGTACCACGTGTCGGCGGTCACCGGCGGCCGCGACGCGCTCGGCGAGGTGACGGTGCTGCTGGAGCTCGGCGGAAAGATCTCGTCCGGCGTGGGCGTGTCGACCGACATTCTCGAGGCGTCGGGCAAGGCGTACCTGCGGGCCCTGTCGACCGCTACCGCCAACGACATCGCCGCCGCGGCTGAGCAGGTGCTCGAGCGCGAGGCGAGCAGGACGCCCACCCCTTAAGCGGGGTTTGCCTGTTCTGGCCGCCGAGTCCTTCACGATGCGCGACGGTGAGCGCACCATCCGCTTCGGGGACGGCACGGCGGCCGAGGCAGCGGGGCTCCTGTCGGACTACGGCTTCGACGATTACACGCTGCTGACCACGCCGCGGGCAGCCGAGAGCGCGCCGCTCGACCCGGCGAGAATGGTTGAGGTGCCGGCCGGAGTTGTGGACGAGATCTCCGCCGCGCTCCTGCCGGAGGCGGGGGACGGGCCGCTCGTGGCGCTCGGCGGTGGCCGCGTCATCGACACGGCCAAGGCCATCGGCGGCGTGACCGGGGCGCCGGTCGCGGCGATCCCAACGACGCTCTCCGGTGCCGAGCTCACGCCGTTCCACCGGCTGCCCGCGGGAGTGGAGGGCGCGCGCATGGTGAGACCATCGCTCGTGGTGGCCGATCCGCGGCTGATGGCCTCCCAACCCGAGCCGCAGCTCTGGGCCAGCGCGATGAACGCGCTCGCGCACGCGATGGAGGCGCTCTACACGCCGCTCGCGAACCCGGTCGCGGAGGCGGCCGCGCTGCGAGGCGCCCGGGCGGTCTTCGACGAGGACGTGGCGCTCGGCGCGTTCCTGTGCGGCTGGGCGTCCGGCATGACGGGCTTCGCGGTGCACCACGCCACCTGCCAGCTGCTGGTGCGCACCGCGGGTTCGCCGCACGCCCAGACGAACGCGGTGATGCTGCCGCACTTCGCCGGGATGATGGCGGTGCGCGTGCCCGGGGTCATGGGCGAGTTCGCGCGCGCCCTCGGCGACCCGGACGGCGACCCCTCCACGGCCGCCGGTCGCGCGGCGAAGCTCTCGGCCCGCTCGGGCCACACCCGTCTCGTCACCCTGGGCGTGGAGGAGGAGCACCTGCCGCGCGTGGCGGCCGCGGTGATGCAGCACCCGGCGCTCGGCAACACGCCCGACCCGCCGGGCGAGGACGAGCTCCTCGAGCTACTGCGGGACGCGCTCTAGCCGGCGAGCCGGCGCGGAGGTGGCGCCCGGGCGCAGCTTGGGTGCGGACTGCGTCTTCCGCTGCTCCTGGCGCTCCGGGGAGATCAGCACGACGTTCCAGGCCAGGCCGAGCCGCTTCATCGCGCGGATCACGAGGCCGCCGATGTCGATCTCCCACCAGCGCAGGCCGTGCATCGCGGAGCGCGGGAATGCGTGGTGGTTGTGGTGCCACGCCTCGCCCATCGTCGGGATGGCGAGCCAGAACACGTTGGTCGACTTGTCGTCGGTCGGGAAACGGCGACGCCCGAAGAAGTGGCAGATCGAGTTGATCGAGAACGTCAGGTGGTGGACCATGAACATTCGCACCAGGCCCGCCCAGAAGAAGGCGGTGAGCGCCGCGGTCAGGGTGCCGCCCACGAGCCAGCCGATCGCTGCCGGGAAGACGAGGCCGAGCGTCACCCACAGCGGGAAGAACCGGTGGATGAACCGCATGCCGCGGTCCTCGACCAGGTCGGGCGCGTACTTCTCGGCGTCCACGGCGGTCGCGTGCTGGAAGAGCCAGCCCACGTGCGCGTGCCAGAGGCCGCGGAGCGGGCCGGGCGTCTCGCCGTCGTGGTCCACGTGCGGGCTGTGCGGATCGCCCTCCTCGTCGGCGTGGGCGTGGTGCTTGCGGTGGTCCGAGACCCAGCCGATCACGGGCCCCTCGACCGCGAGCGAGCCCATGATCGCGTAGGCGTACTCGACCCACTTGTGCGTCGCGAAGGCGCGGTGCGTGAGCAGGCGGTGGTACCCGACGGTGATGCCGATCGTCGAGACGGCGTAGATCGCCAGCAGCAGGATCAGGTCGAGCGGGCCGACCAGGCTGTTCCAGAGCATCGGGATCGCCGCTATGAACGCCACCAAGGGCAGAACGACGGCGGCGATGTTGATGTTGCGGTGTGCTCTCGTCATCGAGTCTGAAGGCTACGTACCAGAAGAACGACCCGTTACGCCTAACGGTCACGATCAGAAGCGCGGTTCTTGTAGGTTTCTTACAAATGGTCGCCGAGCATCCATGGAGGGCACTGCCGCCGGAGGTCGCCGACGTGCTGCGTCCCGAGCTGCCCACGCTGGCGGACGAGATCGTCGCCGAGCTGAGCCGCGGGGTGCCCGACTACGCGCGCCCTCTGGAGGGGCCGTTCGGACAGGCGCTCCGGGCCGGGGTGGAGGAGGCGCTCGCCCGCTTCACGCGCTTCGTGGCCGACCCGAAGGCAGATTCGGACGCCGGCCGCGAGGTCTACCTCAATCTGGGACGCGGCGAGATGCGGGCGGGGCGGAGCCTGGACGCGCTGCTGGCCGCCTACCGGCTCGGCGCGCGGGTGGCATGGCGGCGGCTGGCGGCAGCCGGCGAGCGGGCCGGCCTGTCGCCGCGCACGCTCTACACCCTGGCCGAGGCGATCTTCGCGTACATCGACGAGCTGTCGGCCGACTCGATCGAGGGCTACGCGCGCGAGCAGGCCGCGGCGGCGGGCGCGCTGCAGCACCGGCGGCAGCGCCTTGCGGCGATGCTCGTCCAGGATCCGCCGGCGGCGCCCGCCACCGTCGAGGCGGCGGCGTCGAACGCCGGCTGGCGGCTTCCGCGCAGCCTCTCGGTGCTGGTGGTGGAGTCGGATGAGAGCAGTGAGGGAGCCGAGCGACTGGCCGTCCGGCTCGGCCCGGATGCACTGGTCACGCACCAGCCCCCGCTGAACGTGGCCCTGATTCCGGCCCCGGTGAGGCGGGAGGAGCTCGAGGCCGCGGTGCGCGACAGACGCGCCGCGCTGGGACCCGAGGTCGCGTGGCAGGAAGCGGCGCTCTCCTTCGAGCGCGCCCGCGAGGTGCTGCGGCTGGCCGGCGAGGGCGGCATCGACGGCAACGAGCCGCTGCTGGTGGCCGAGCGGCACCGGCTGTCGCTCCTGCTCGGCGCGGACCGACGGCTCGCGCGGGACGTGGCCGAGTCGGCGCTCGCGCCGCTCGAGGGCGAGACGGAGCTGTCCCGCGAGCGGCTCGGCTCAACGCTCGATGCATGGCTGCGCCACCGGGGCCGCACGGAGGCGGTGGCGAAGGCGCTCCACGTGCATCCGCAGACGGTCCGATACAGGCTGGCGCGCCTGCGCGAGCTGTTCGGGAACCGGCTCGACGACCCCGACGGCCGCTTCGAGCTCGAGCTGGCCCTACGCGCCCGGCGCATCGCCGGGTAGCATCCCCGCCGATGCCGGGCCCGCTCGATGGTCGCGTAGCGGTCGTGACAGGCGCCTCCTCCGGGATAGGAGAGGCCACCGTGCGGGCGCTCTCTGAGGCGGGCGCGGCCGTGGCCCTGGGTGCACGGCGCACGGACCGGCTCGAAGCGATCGCGGAGGGGCTGTCCGGGCGGTCGCTGGTCCGCGAAGTCGACGTCTCCGACGAGAAGCAGGCCACCGGCTTCGTGAGGGACGCCGCCGGCGAGCTCGGCGGGCTTCACATCCTCGTGAACAACGCCGGGCTGATGCTGCTCGGTCCGGTGACCGACCAGACCACCGAGGACTGGCGCCGGATGGTCGGCGTGAACCTGATGGGACTCCTCTACTGCACCCACGCGGCCCTGCCACTGATGGCGGAGAGCGGGGGAGGGGACATCGTGAACATCTCCTCGGTGGCCGGCCGGCGCGCCGACGCGGGCGCCGCCGTCTACAACATGACCAAGTTCGGCGTGCACGCCTTCTCGGAGGCGCTCCGCCAGGAGGCCCTGCACGTCGGCGTCCGCGTTACGACGGTTGCGCCCGGCTTCGTCGAGACCGAGCTCCAGGGCCACAACACGAACCCGCTCGTGCGCCGCACGATGGAGCGCTCACGCGAGCAGATCGGCGAGGTGCTGAAGGCCGACGACATCGCCGCGGAGATCCTGCACGCCGTGACGCGGCCGTCGCACGTGTGCGTGAACGAGGTCGTCGTGCGCCCGACCGGCCAGGCCCGCTAGCTGCGGGTGTTCCTGACGGCGCGCTTTCCGAGCGCGATCGCCGCCGCGCGAGCGCGGGCGTCGCTCCAGCCGTCCACGTTGACCCGGACCTTGATGATCTTGTTGTGGTCGTACGCCACGAGCTGGTTCCGCCCGCGCGTCCACCAGGCGCCCGCGCCACCGTAGGCCGAGTCCTCGCCGACACCCTTGATCTGACGCGCCTTCAGCTCAGGATCGGCGTTGTAGTACTCGTGCTGCTCGGCGAGCAGGTTGTAGTAGCGGAGCTGGGCCTTGGGGGCGGTGTCCACGAAGAGCTTCACGTGCGTCCCGGGGCCGTCCCAGTCGCAGATGCTCAGATCCAGCGAGTTGTTGGGCGAAGGCTTCAGCGCGTGTGATTGGACGCTGCGGGCCACGAAGGCCGGCGACAGCGTCTTGCACGAGTTGACCTTCATCGTGCCGCTTTCTCCGGGCTCGCGGACGGGGTTGCTCTCGAAGGCCGTGGTGCGGAGCTTGTAATCGCTCCCACTGCTGTCGTCGTCGCCGCCGCAGCCGGCGATCCCGAGGGCTGCCGCTACTATCACATACAGGAGTATGTGATAACGTACGGTACTCGATGTCCGCCGGAAATGGCTCATTCGGTGTGCGATTGAAGACGCTCCGCGAGGGCATGGACCTCTCCCTGCGCGACCTGGCCGACCGCAGCGGCGTCTCGGCGCCGATGTTGTCGCAGGTCGAGCGGGGCGAAACGAGTCCGACGCTAGCCGTGGCGGAGCGCATTGCCTTTGGGCTTGAGTTAAGCCTGTCTCAGCTGGTCCGGCTGGACGAGGGCGACGGAGTGAGCATCGTCCGAGCGGACGAGCGCCGCCGCGGTGGCGGGCGCACGCACTCCTACGAGGTGCTCACGCCGCCGCTGCCGGGACTGCGCGCCGAGGTGTCGCTGCACACGCTCGCGCCCGGGACGGCCACGGCCGGCCCGGACGACCCGCCGATGCACGAGGCAGGCAGCCGCGAGACCGCTGTCGTGGAGCGAGGCCCGGTGCGGTTCGTGGGCGGCGGCGCGGCCCACGACCTGGAGGACGGCGACTCGGTGACCTTCGACGCCGACCTACCCCACCACTTCGAGAACCCGGGCGACGGCGAGGCGCGCTTCTACGCCATCGTCGCCGCCGGGCTGAGGAGGAGCTAGTGCCGAAAACTTCGACACGCGAGCAGGCGGTGCCTGCGAGCCCCCGTTCTCTATTCGACAAGATCTGGGAGGCGCACGAGGTCGCCGACGCGCTGCTCTACATCGATCTCCACCTGGTCCACGAGGTCACCTCGGCCCAGGCATTCGAGGCGCTCCGGTTGGCCGGCCGCCCGGTGCGCCGCCCGGACCGGACGATCGCCACGGCCGACCACAACGTCCCCACCGATGGCTCAACCGCCGCGCAGCAGATCCGCGACCAGCTCTCGCGCGTCCAGGTCCAGACGCTCGAGCGGAACGCACGCGAGTTCGGGATCCCCGTGTACTCGCTCGGCTCGCGCCGCCAGGGCATCGTCCACGTGATCGGCCCCGAGATCGGCGTGACCCAGCCCGGAATGACCATCGTGTGCGGCGACTCGCACACCTCGACGCACGGCGCCTTCGGCGCGCTCGCGTTCGGCATCGGCACGAGCGAGGTGGAGCACGTGCTCGCCACGCAGACGCTGCAGCAGCGCAAGCCGAGGTCGATGCTGGTTCGCTACGAGGGCGAGCTCGGCTACGGCGTGACCGCCAAGGACCTGATCCTCGCCACCATCGGCCAGATGGGCGTGGACGGCGGCGTGGGGCACGTGATCGAGTACGCGGGCCCGGCCATCGAGAAGCTGTCGATGGAGGGCCGCATGACCGTCTGCAACATGACGATCGAGGGCGGTGGCCGCGCCGGGATGATCGCGCCCGACGACACCACCTTCGAGTGGGTCGAGGGCCGCGAGGCGGCGCCCAACTCGCTGCCGCTCGACGAGTGGCGCGAGCTTCGCACCGACGAGGGCGCCACCTTCGACGGGGAGGTGGTCGTGGACGCGTCCGCGATCTCGCCGCAGGTCACGTGGGGCACCACGCCCGGGATGGTCGTCGGCGTGACCGGCTCGGTGCCCGAGCCGGCCGGCGACGGGGACGAGCGCGCGCTCGAGTACATGGCCCTCGAGCCGGGCACGCCCATGTCGGCGATCACGCTCGACCGCGTGTTCATCGGCTCGTGCACGAACTCGCGCATCGGCGATCTGCGCGAGGCCGCCGAGGTGGTGAAGGGCCGCCGCGTGGCCTCGACCGTCGACGCCATGGTGGTGCCGGGCTCGCAGCAGGTGAAGGCGGAGGCCGAGGCCGAGGGGCTCGACGAGGTGTTCCGCGCGGCGGGCTTCGACTGGCGCTCGGCCGGCTGCTCGATGTGCCTCGGCATGAACCCGGACATCGCCGCGCCCGGCGAGCGTGTGGCGTCAACGTCGAACCGCAACTTCGAGGGTCGCCAGGGCCGCGGCGCGCGCTCACACCTCGTGAGCCCGAAGATGGCCGCCGCGGCCGCCATCGAGGGCCACTTCGTCGACATCAGGGAGTGGGAATGAAGGCGGTGACGCTGATCGAGGGCGACGTGTCCGTGCTCGACAGGGACAACGTCGATACGGACCAGATCATCCCGAAGCAGTTCCTGAAGCGGGTCGAGCGCACGGGTTTCGGCGAGTTCCTGTTCTACGACTGGGCGAAGCAGCCGGGCTGGGAGCTGCCGCGCAACCCGATCCTCGCGACCGGGCGCAACTTCGGGTCGGGCTCCTCCCGGGAGCACGCGCCGTGGGCGCTCGAGGACTACGGCTTCGAGGCGATCGTGGCGCCCAGCTTCGCCGACATCTTCTATTCGAACTGCACCAAGATTGGGCTGCTGCCGGTGGCGCTGGCCGAGGATCAGGTCAAGGCGGTGATGGGCGCCGGCCGCGCGACGATCGATCTCGCCGCGCAGACCGTGACCTGGGCCGGGGGAGACGCGTCCTTCGAGATCGACGCGGAGACGAAGCGGCGCCTGCTCGAGGGCCTCGACGACATCGGCGTCACGCTCCAGCACGCCGACGCGATCGACCGCTACGAGGCCGAGCGCGAGCGCTCCGGCCCTGTCACGACATCGCTCGCATGACGAGGCGGTGGGACGCTGCGGCGTACCACCGCGTCTCGGCGCCGCAGCTCGAGTGGGCCGGGAAGGTGCTCGAGCGCCTGCCGCTGGACGGTGACGAGACGGTCCTCGACGCCGGCTGCGGCTCCGGGCGGGTCACTCAGCTCCTGCTCGATCGACTGCCCCATGGGCACGTCGTGGCCGTGGACTCGTCCGAGTCGATGGTCGAGCACGCGCGCCAGGCGCTCGACCCTGAGCGCGCGACCGTCTTTCAGGCCGACCTCACGGAGCTCGAGCTGGACGAGCCGGTGGCTGCCGCGTTCTCGAACGCCGTCTTCCACTGGGTGCGCGACCACGACGCGCTGTTCGAGCGCCTCCATGGCGCGCTCGCACCGGGCGGCCTCCTGGTGGCCCAGTGCGGCGGGAAGGGCAACGTTGCCCGCTTCCACGCGGCGGCGCGCGAGGTAGGGGCGGCCGAGCCGTATGCCGAGCACCTGGCGGGCTGGAGCGGGCCGTGGCACTTCGCCGGCGCCGAGGAGACCGCCGAACGGCTCGAGCGGGCCGGCTTCGCCGAGATCGACACGTGGCTCGAGCCCTACCCGGTGACACCGGAGGAGCCGCTCGCATTCGTGACGACGGTGTGCCTGGGGCCGCATCTCGAGCGGCTCCCGGAGGAGCTGCGCGCGGGCTTCGCGGAGGCGGTGTGCGATCTGGCGGGATCCGAGCTGGACTACGTGCGGCTCAATATCCACGCAAAAAAGCCCAGCTAACGCGCAAGAAACTATGCAGTATCGGACGTTCGTCCGCTCCCCGACGGTTCCCCGTTGACTGGTCCCTCACCCCGGGGGACATTTCGCGCATGGCAGGGGTGCCTGTCCGCGTGTTGATCGCGGACAATCCGCAGATGGCGGCGGCCGGAACGACCGCCGCACTCGATTCCGGGGACGGATTCGAGCTGGTGGGCGTGGCCGCGAGCTCGTCGCGCGCCGCCGAGCTTGCCGATGCCGAGCATCCGGACGTGGCGCTGGTGTCCGCGCACGTGACCGGTGGGGGAGACGACGCGGTGCGGGCGATTCTCGCTGCGTCACCGGAGACGCGCGTGCTCGCGCACTCCGGTGAGGCCGATCACGCGCAGGTCGTGGCCATGCTCCGGGCGGGCGCCGGCGGCTTTCTGGTCCGCGGCGCTCCACCGCGGAAGCTGATGGCCGCGCTGCGGGCGGCGGCGGACGGCGACACGATCTTCGACGGCACGGTAAACGGCGCCATCCTCCGCGAGCTGATGGACCAGGTGCACGCCGCGAACCGTGGCCAGGAGGCGATGATCACGAAGCGCGCCCGCATCCGGCGGGTGCTCGAGCGGGGCGACTTCGACATCGCGTTCCAGCCGATCGTCGAGCTCGACTCGCGCGAGATCGTGGGCTACGAGGCGCTGTCGCGGTTCGCGGCCGAGCCGCACCGTGGGCCCGACGAGTGGTTCGCCGAGGCGCACGAGGTGGGTCTGGGGCCGGAGCTCGAGCTGGCGGCGATCCGGCTCGCCTGCGAGCGCTCGCGCGACCTGCCCGAGGGCATGTTCATGGCGGTCAACGTCTCGCCGGTCACGACAGAGCGCCCGGAGCTGCTGGCGCTGCTGGCCGGGTGCGAGGTGAACGAGGAGGTGGTGCTCGAGGTGACCGAGCACGCGCGAGTCGAGGACTACCGCCGCTTCCGAGTGGCGATCGCGCGCGTGCGCGCGCTGGGCGCCCGCCTGGCGGTGGACGACGCGGGCGCCGGCTTCTCGAGCCTTCGGCACATCATCGAGCTGGACGCGGAGCTGATCAAGCTGGACGGCTCGCTGACCCGCTCGCTGGAGCAGGACCCGCGCCGCCGCTCGCTGGCCGCCGCCCTGATCGAGTTCGGCCGCGAGAGCGGCGCCGCCGTGCTGGCCGAGCACGTCGAGTCCGAGCTGCAGCTCACCGAGCTCCGGCGCTTGGGCGTCGA
>Ga0126314_10001661_pt1 | contig 10786 bp, 3 predicted proteins | sample Plot105B_FD_92535 | JGI IMG/M metagenome (GOLD analysis project Ga0126314, IMG submission 92535) | Serpentine soil microbial communities from UC McLaughlin Reserve, CA, USA - Plot105B | ecosystem: Environmental > Terrestrial > Soil > Grasslands | place: USA: UC McLaughlin Reserve, Lake County... | reverse complement strand
TCCATCGGATCGACCTTCGTGGCGCGCCAGGCCGGTACGTAGCACGCCAGCAAAGCGACAATTGCCAACAACACTGCGACCGCCCCAAACGTAAGCGGATCTTTGGCGGTCACTCCAAACAACAGACTCGCTATCAGACGGGTCAGCGCATACGCCCCAACTAACCCAAGCACGAGACCGAGCAGGATGAGCGACGAGGCTTGCTTCACGATCATCACGAGGACATCGCGAGACTGCGCGCCTAGCGCCAGTCGTATTCCGATCTCGTTCGTTCGTTGTGCTACTGAATAACTCATCACACCGTAAAGCCCCACGACCGTCAGCACGAGGGCCACTGCCGCAAAGATCGAAAGCAGGGTCGTGCTGAAACGTGGCGCCGCCACGGAAGCCGACAAGTATTCATCCATCGACTTCACGCCAAACAACGGAATGTCCGGATCCAGCGCGGCCACTTCTTTCGTCACACCCAAAATCAAAGCGCGCGGCTCGTTGACCGTCTTGACTACCGCAACCATCTGGCTAAACGGCACCTGCGTTTGCGGCACGTAGTAAGCCGGCTTCGATTCCGTACTCAGACTGCGGTTTCGGACATCCCCGACGACGCCCACGATCTCGCGCATCGTAATATCTTCGTCTTCGATAGAAGAGATTCCTGGTTTCATACGTTTTCCGATAGGGTCTTCGTTCGGAAAAAACTGCCGCGCAAAGGTTTCGGTGATGATGACCACCGGAGTTGACCCGTGCTTGTCGCGATCGTCGAAGTCGCGGCCCTTGATCAACGGAATTCCCATCGTCTTGAAATATCCGACGCCGGTGGTGAAAAAATCTGCGGAAGGATGATCCTTCGGCGCCACGGGCCGTCCCTCGATCTCGAAGGAGATGACAAAACGGTCGCCGTTCAACGGGAGCGGAAAAATTGAGCTGGCTGATTGTATGCCGGGAGACGACTCGAGACGATTCTTCAAGTCGATAAAGAACCGGCTCTGCTGGTCGCTCTCGTATTTGATCTCCGGGAGTACGACGTTGAAGGTAAGCACATTCTGCGGTTGCAAGCCGCTGTTTACTCCCTGCAGACGCCAGAGACTTTGAATCAGCAGTCCCGCGCCCACCAGCAACACCACTGCAATGGCGAGCTCGCTTACCACCAGCACATTGCGAATGCGACTGCGCCGGCCGCCTTCACTGGTACCGCGCCCGCCTTCCTTCAACGTATCCACCAGTTCCGTCTTTGAAGAATGAAACGCGGGTGCAAGTCCGAATACCACGCCGGTTAGCAGAGAAACTCCAAGCGTGAATCCGAGCACGCGCCAATCCATTCCGACGTGGACCGCGCGCGGAATGTCATCCTTTCCAAGCGCGATCAGGAGGTCGGACCACCACACTGCGAGCAGCAGGCCGACGGCGCCTCCAACCAATGACAGCATGACGCTCTCCGTCAGCAATTGCCGGATCACGCGCACACGGCTCGCGCCCAGCGCAGCACGGATCGCCATCTCTTTGTAACGACTCGTTGCCCGCGCGAGCAGCAGGTTCGCCACATTCGCACAGGCGATCAGCAGCACGCATGCGACCGCACCTAGAAGGATTAACAGCGCCGGACGAATATCGCCGACGAGCGCCTTCAGAGCAGAGGTAACTCGCAGGCTCTTGTTCGTGTTCGTGTCCGGATACTGTTGTTCCAAACGAGCAGCGATCGCCGTGACTTCGGCTTGCGCTTGTTCTTCAGTAACGCTCGGTTTGAGACGGCCGATCACCTGTAGGAAGTGCGCCCCGCGCTGAGCGGTAACGGGTTCTTTTCCTGAGGCGTCGCCGGCAATCGTGGTCCACAGCTCGACCGGTTCGTTCTGGATCGGAAACTCAAACGAGGCGGGCATTACTCCGACAACGGTAAAGCTGATGCCGTCAAGAGTGATCGCCTGGTTCAGGATTGAGGGATCGGAGTTGAAACGCTTTTGAAAGAGTTGCTGGCTGAGAAGCACGACGCGCCCGGTTTCTGACGGCTTGTCTTCATCAGGAAGAAAAGTGCGGCCCAATACCGGCGCTACACCGAGCAGGGGGAAAAGATCCGCGCTCACCACTGAGCCTTGCAGTCGCGCCGGCTCTCCGCGTCCGGTCATGATGAAATCGCCGCTGTGATACGACGCGATGCGCTCAAAGACGGTATTCTGCGCGCGCAGGTCCATGAAGTTTGCGTACGAGTGAGACCCGCGCTCCTGGCCTCGCTTCGTGTCAGTTTCAAACAGCGAGACTAGTGTTTCCGAATTCGGAAACGGCAAAGGACGCAGCAGCACTGCATTCACAACGCTGAAGATAGCGGTGTTCGCGCCGATTCCGAGTGCGAGTGCGATAGTGGCGACGATGCTGACACTCGGAGACTTGAGCAGCATGCGCAGTCCGAAGCGGATGTCTTGAAGTAGTGTGTTCATTTTGATCAAATCCATCCACAGATTTCACAGATTCAGATTCTGTGTAATCTGTGGATTGCCTTTCATTCGTACCGAAGCGCCACCAGGGGATCCACCTTTGTTGCGCGGCGCGCCGGGATGTAACACGCCAACAGCGCAACGCCGATCAGTCCTATCGAAACACCTGCAAATGTCGCCACACTGTTTGGCGTCACACCAAACAGCAACGCGCTGAGCAAACGTGAAAATGCAAACGACGCAGCCAGGCCAATCGCCACGCCAATACCGACCAGGATCACGCCGCGAACCATAATCAGCCGGAACACATCCCGGCGTTGCGCACCCAGGGCGACACGAATTCCAATCTCGCGCGTCCGTCGTGCAACTGAGAACGTCAACACGCCGTACAATCCAAGCGCGGTCAGGAACGTGGCGAGGAATGCAAACGCGGCCGAGAGCCAGGTTACGAGTCGCTCCTGGACCAGCGACTCGTCGATCTCCTTCGCTAAAGTCTTGATGTTGTAGAGCGGCAGATGCGGATCGAGAGCTTTGAGCCCGGCGCGCAACTGTTCCGCAACAAGCTCCGGCTCGCTGCGGGTTTTTACGTGCAGCGTGAGATTTGTAAGCTGCGACTCCTGCGTCACCGGCACGTAGAAATGCCGGCGGATGTTCGCGCGTAGATCTACATACTGCGCATCTTTGACGACGCCGACGATCATCCGGTCAGGAACGTCGTCCAGTCCGATGCGTTTCCCGATCACGTTGGTCGTGCCGAAGAAATGGTTCGCCAGATTTTCGTTGACGACCACCACTCTCGGCGCACCGGCGCGATCGCGCTCATCGAAATCGCGTCCCATAACAAACGGAATCTCGAGTGCTCTAAAGTAGTCGCTCGAGATGTACGTGAAGTCAGCGGACATTCTTTCGCCTTCGCGAGGTGTGTAGCCTTCAACCACGATGATGTTTTGATCCGAACCACCTGAGATCGGGGAGTCGGAAGCAAGGCCAGCGAATTTGACGTCGGGCAGCGCGCGAGTCTTTGCCAGCAGCTCCTCGTAGAAAGCTGCCGTCCTTTCTTTTGAATAACCATTCAGCGCCGGGTTCACACTTGCGAGCAGCACGTTCTCTTTCCCGAAACCGGTGTCGACTGAGCGGAGGTTTTGCAGTGTCTTCACCAGGAGCACCGCACTGATCAAAAGGGGCAGAGAGAGTGCGACCTGGACCAGTATCAAACCACTGCGCAAGCTCAAAAGCTTGCCGCCGGCAGTGAAACTACGGGATTCGAGTCGCAGGCCAGGCGCGAAAGCTTGTCGGGCCGCTTGAATTGCCGGAGCCAGGCTAAACGCCAGTCCCAGCAGGATAGCGCTGCCGAAGATGAATGTGTACAAACGCCAGTCGAAACTGGCGCTGAGATTTGCGCGATAGTCGGGCGGAATAAAAGCAAGCAAACCTGCTTTGATCCAGAGGGCGATGAAGATTCCAACGGCGCCACCAATTGCGGCGAGCACCACTCCTTCGGTCAGCCACTGGCGCAGCAGACGCAATCGCCCGGCGCCGAGCGCGAGTCGCACTGCCGTCTCCTGCGCGCGAACCGTCGCTCGCGCCATCATCAAGTTCGCGAGGTTGGCACAAAGAATAAGCAGCACCGCGCAAGTGGCAGCGAAGAGCAGCAACAGTGAAGTGCGTAGCTCTCGTTGCAGGTGACGAAGACCCTGATCGCCCGGCACGGCGGCGATGCGGGCAGCCAGAAACTTTTGTCGCTGCAACGGCGTGACACTGGCCGGTAACTGTTGCGCGTCGACTTCTCGAATCTGCCGGTAAACAACGTTCAGCGAGGCTTCAGCCTGGTCCGGCGAAACGTCCGCTTTGCGTCGTGCCATGACGCTCAGCCACTGATGACGCCGGCTTTGCAACCGTGTCGGTGGCAGTGGATTGAAGATGGGGGTCATCATCAACGGCACGCGCACGTCAGGATTGGTGGACAGTTCGACGCCGAAAAATCCCGGCGGCGTTATGCCGAGCACTGTCAGCGGTCGTTCGTTGACGAGGATCGTCTTGCCGACGAGGTTGGGATCCTTTGCGAACCTTCTCTCCCAAAATGCATAACTGAGGACTGCTACGGGATGCGCGCCCGGTGTGCGATCGTCGTCCTGTGTAAACAACCTGCCGGCCCATGGACGCACTCCAAGCACCTCGAAAAAGTTGCCGCTGACAAGCTCCCCGCTTATGCGTTCGGTCTGGTCGCCGTAGCTGACGTTCATCTCAGTGCTGCCACGCGCAATCACGCCGGAAAAGACGGAATTTCGATCGCGCAGATCCTGGTACATCGGATATGAAAAAGAACTGCGGACGTCAGGTCCTTCTTTTGGATCGTACGCGGACAGAACCGAGAGCCGATCGGGATTCGCGACCGGCAGGCTTTGCAGCAGCACCTGGTCGAGTAACGAAAATATCGCGCCATTGGCGCCGATTCCGAGAGCCAGCGTGAGTACCACGACGCCGGCAAACGCCGGGTTTTTTGCCAGTACGCGCACCGCATAACGAATGTCATTGAGTAATGAACTCATAACGATCAATCCATCCACAGATTTCACAGATTCTCTGTAATCTGTGGATTGCCTTTATTCGTACCGAAGCGCCACCAGGGGATCCACCTTTGTTGCGCGGCGCGCGGGGATGTAGCAGGCCAATACGCCAACCAGCGTCAGTCCGGCCGCGACGAGAACGAACGTCGACGTGTCCGTCGTCGAAACTCCAAACAGCAAACTCGACAGCAACCGCGTCAGCGTAAACGCGCTGCACAATCCAATGACAAGCCCCCACAGCACCAGTCTCATTCCATGGCCCATGAACAACCGCAGCACGTCGCGGCTGCCCGCGCCGAGGGCCATGCGGATGCCAACCTCGTGTATGCGTTGTGACACTGAATAAGCAAGCACTCCATACACGCCTGTCGCGGCGAGCACGAGCGCGAGCGCGGCAAAGAGTGACAAAACAATCGCGTTGAAGCGTCGCGTAGAAGACTCGCGGGCCAGAATATTTCCGAAGCTTTCTACTTCCACGAGCGGAAGGTCCCTATCGATCTCGCGTGCAGCGGCCACAATCGCGGCAGTCAGAGATTCAGGATCGGTTGTAGACGAGCGAATCGAAAGCGTTGAAGTGCGCTGCGCGCCCTGCGGCCCCATCGGCGTGTAGATCTTAATTAGCGGCTTCGCTTCCGAGCCGTAGATACCAACCTGCTTAACGACGCCGATAATTTCGTGCCACTTCGCACTCTCATACTTGATGTGTTTGCCGACAGCGTTCTCATTGGGCCAGAAGCGCCGCGCGAGGGTCTCGTCAACCAGCACGACCGGCTTCCCTTCTTCATCCTCATCCCGTGTGAAAGTCCGGCCCTGGAGGATCGGGACATTCATTGTCTGAAAGTAATCAGCAGAGACGATGGACCAATCGACATTGATCAACGTACCGCGCTGAATCTGGTGACCTTCCGGCAAGATGTCGTTTTGCCAATCTCTCAGTCCGGGCAGGGTCGTGGAAATGGTGGCGGACTTAACTCCTGGTACTGTTTTCACGTTTTCCAGCACCTGGTGAAGCAAACGGCTCAGCTCGCCGGGTGTTTGATATCGCCCTCGCGACACTTTGATCTCCATCGTGAGCACGCCGTCCGGATTGAAATTATTGTCAGTTCTCAGAAGCACAAACATGCTTTTCACGAGCAACCCCGCGCCGACGAGGAGGGCTACAGAAAGGGCCACTTCCGCGACCACCAACATGCCGCGCAGTCGCTTGCCTTGCGCGTCAGTTGTCGTTGCGCTGCTGTTCTTTAGTGCTTCCTGTAGATCGGTTTTGGAAGAACGCAACGCCGGCATGACGCCAAAAAGGACTCCGGTGAGCAATGAAACAAGGAAACTGAAACCGAGCACTTTTACGTCCAGGCGCAGGCCCGCCATCCGGGGCACAGTCTCGTGAGCTACACGAGAGAGCAGGAATGTGGTCCATGTCGCCAGCAGCAATCCGAGTGCGCCGGCGGTAAGGGCCAGGAGGAAACTCTCAACGAGCATCTGCCTGAAAATGCGCAGCCGCGACGCGCCCAGCGCCGCGCGTATTGCCAACTCTTTTCGCCGCACCGCACCGCGGGCGAGCAGGAGATTTGCGACATTGGCACAGGCGATCAACAACACGATGCCAACCGCCCCAAAGAGTATTTTCAAGGCAGTACTTACATTTCCGGTGATACTGTCCTGCAGAGACGAGACGTTGATGGTATTCGCCCCGGCATTCGCCACCGGATGTTCCCGCAGTAACTCCTGGGCAACGCGGTTCATATCCGAGCGCGCCTGTTCGATTGTTACGCCTGGTTTCAAGCGCGCAATGACGTTTCCCCCGGTGCGCACGTCCCGCTCTCGCCAGTTAAACGGGCCCATGAGAATCCACAGCGGTGGTGGTCCCTGATGCACAAAGCTCTCGGGAAGAACGCCGATCACTATATGCGCCTTGTCGTCAAGCACGATGTCCCTGCCAACGACGTTTGGATCGCCCGCGAAGCGCTGCTGCCAGGTCGCGTAACTAATCAGCGCGACTGGAGTTGCTCCCGGCTTGTCGTCTTCCGCTGTGAAATCGCGACCCAGCATCGGACTTACGCGCATCACTTTGAAGTAATCGTACGTGACCATTCGCGCGTTCACGTTCTCCGGCTTATCTGTGCCGGTTATGTTCATGGACCAGCCGCGAAAAGTCGACATCGCTTCAAAGACCTGATTGCGAGCCCGCCAGTCAACGAAGTTCGGATATGAAACCAGGCGATTGGTGACTTCCGGCCCTGACTCATTCATCCACACGATGCGATCGGCTTCGGAATAAGGCAACGGTCTCAAAAGCACTGCATTGATCACATTGAACATCGCAGTGTTCACACCAATTCCTACCGCCAGCATCAACACTGCCACCAACGTGAAGCCCGGGTTCTTACGGAGCCAACGCAAACCGTAGATAAGGTCTTGAAGCAACCGATCTTCTCCAGGTCATCCACAGATTCACAGCTTTTGTTTCTGTGTAATCTGTGGATAAAGGTTTATTCGTATCTGAGCGCAATCAAGGGATCCACCTTCGTCGCCCGACGCGCCGGGATGTAGCAGGCGATCAGTGCCACTACCGTCAGCAGCAGCGCGATTACGCCGTACGTCAACGGATCCGACACCTTCACGCCAAACAACATCTTCGACAGACTTACCCAGCTCTCCAGATACTTCGTCAGCACATACGCTCCCACCAACCCAAGAATCACGCCCAACACAGCCAGCGTCATTCCCTGTCGCACGATCATCCTGAGCACGTTGCCGCGATTCGCTCCGAGCGCCATGCGAATGCCAATCTCGTGCGTGCGCTGCGACACCGTGTAAGCAAGCACGCCAAACAAGCCGATCGCTGCGAGCTGTTGGGCCAGGAGCGCAAACAAGGTCAACAGCTTCGCGAACAAGCGTTCCATGCGAAGTGTTTCGTCTGCTTGTTCCACCTGAGTCTGGACGTTCATCACCGGCAGGTTCGCGTCGATCTCACGCACAACGCTGCGCACGCTCGCGATGGTCGCAGACGGATCGCCAACTGTGCGCACTTCGAATACGCCATTGCCCATCGGGCGCTCCTGCCGGTACGAGGAGTAGACCGTCGGGGGAACTTCATCGCGCTGGCTCGTGTACTTCGCATCTTTGCAGATGCCGACAATCTCCATCTCGTCCGGTTTGGAAGTGTCGAAAGTGAAGCGCTTCCCGATTCCGTTTTCGTTCGGGAAGTATTTGTTCACAAACGCTTGATTGACGACGACAACTTTCGGCGCGGTCGTGTCGTCCTGCGGCCGGAACGTGCGTCCGTAAAGCAATGGAATACCCATCGCTTCCAAAAAGTTTTCGCGCACGACGTGACGGTGGCCTTCACCGGTCGGAGTGATGTGTCCCTCCGAATCCGGTGTTGCAGACAGGGCTTCGCGGAGAAAAACGCTGCTTGTGCTGGAACTCTGCGCCAGCAACGGCAACCGCGAAAACGTAACGGCTTTCACTCCCGGAACTGCTTCCACGCGCACACTGATCTGCTCATAAACCTGCCGCAGCTTCTCGTCTTTGTAGCCGATCAGACTGGGCTGAATTTCAAACAGCAAAAGGTTTTCAGTATTGAAACCGGGATCGACGCGTTGCAGGTTAACCAGGGTGCGAACGAACAAGCCGGCGCCAACCAGCAACAACAACGAGAGCGCCACCTGGACCACGACCAAGCCGCGGCTCAAGAGCGAGCGATGAATCGCACTGGATCCACGCGCGCTGTCTTTGAGTGAAGGCGTGAGATCGACTCTGGTGGAGCGCCATGCGGGCGCGAGTCCGAAAACAACTCCGGTAAAGAGTGCGAGTGCGAGGGTGAAACCGAGCACACGCCAATCGAGTTGCGGCTCGAGTGAAGTCATCCCGCGGCCGCCCCAAAGACTAACCGCAAGTAATCCATCCTTGATCCAAACCGCAAAAATGATTCCGAGCAGTCCGCCCAAAACTGAAAGGAGCAAACTCTCGGTCAACAGTTGCCTGATGAGTCGCCAACGGCTCGCACCCAGCGCCAATCGCAAACCGATCTCCCTTTGTCGTCCGGCTGCGCGCGACAAAAGCAAATTCGCAACGTTTGCGCACGCGATCAGCAGCACCAGCCCCACGACGCCCAGCAACAAGTAGAGCGACGGCGCGTAATACTTGCGCCGGTACATCTCGCCTTGCCCGCCGGGATCGGCCAGGAGATGCGGATACTGCTTCGGATCGAGGTCACTGATTGCATTGCCACCGCTTGCCTTCGCCGCCGCTTGCCGCGCGGCGCGATGTTCGATTACTGACTGTTGAAAAGTATTTCCCAACTGCGCCTGGGCCTGCTCCCTGGTGACGCCTGGTTTCAGGCGGCCCATAACACGCAACCACCAAACGTTGCCGCTCATGTTAGAGCGTTTGGGATCCGGGTACAGTTGTGGTTCCAAAGCGAGCGGTATGGTGACGTCCAGGCTCGTGCCGACGCTCATCGTGCCGTCAAAACCTCTGGCCGAAACACCGACAACTGTGAAGGCGAGGTTGTTGAGATTGATCTGTTTGCCAACGACTCCCCGCTCACCGCCAAAACGTTTCTGCCAGTAGCGATGGCTCAAAACTGCGACCGGGGCAGCACCTGCTTTGTCATCTTCATCAGTCAACAATCGCCCCGCGGCAGGCTGCACACCCAGCGCTGAATAGTAATTTCCGGAAACGGTCTGCCCGGTGGCTACGTCCGCCTGGCCATCCGCACTGACGTTTAATCCAACGGAACCAAACGCGAAGATGTCGGATAAGGGGCCCTGCTGTTCGCGCAGGCGCTGATAACTCTGATTCGCGAATGAGGTCATGGTGCGTTGGCCCGTCTCCTCATCAGTGTTGCCGCTTCCGCTGTAACTGCCGACACTAAATTCGCGCGGCGCCACGGATTTAAACAGGACCAGCCGGTCCGGATCTTTCACCGGCAGCATTTTCAGGAGCATCGCATCGACGATACTGAAAAGCGCCGTATTCGCGCCTATACCGAGCGCCAGCGAAAGCAGCGCAACAGCGGTCAGCCCCTTTTGCTTGAACAACATTCGAAAGCCGTAGCGGAGATCTTGTAGAAGAGTGTGCATCCTTTACCTCATTGCCGATTTCCAATTTCCAATCGCCAATTTGTGTTCTCCGTCTTTCCAATCGGCACGGCAATCGGCAATCGGCAATTGGAAATTGGAAATTTTCATTCGTATCGCAGCGCTACCAATGGATCGACCTTCGTTGCCCGCCGCGCAGGGATATAAGAGGCCGCAAGCGCTACGAGCCCCAGTACCAGCGGCACGGCCGCGAAAGTCAGAGGGTCGGTCGCGCCAACGCCGTACAGAAACGAAGCGATCACACGCGTTGCCGCGGCAGCGAGCAACAACCCGCTCGCAAGCCCGGCGCCGATCACGATCAAACCATCCCAAAGCACGAGCCCGAGTACGTCTTTTTCCTTTGCGCCGAGTGCCATCCGCACTCCGATTTCGCGCGTGCGTTGGGCCACGCCATACGAAACCACGCCGTAGATCCCGATGCCCGCGAGCAGCAGCGCCAATACGCCAAAGCCGCCGAGAGTCCAGGCCGCGATCCGTGACGGAAACAGCGACAATTCCAACTGGTCACGCAGCGTCTTCACGTCTGCGATGGGAAGATTTGGATCGAGCGCGCGTATGTGCTCACGCACTACCGGCGTAACAGCCTGTGGCTCGCCCGTCGTGCGTACTACGAGAGTCATCTTCGGATCGTAGGACTGCTGCAGAGCCTGGTAGACATAAGGGCGCGGCACCTCACCGAGCGATCGATACT
>Ga0126314_10001660_pt1 | contig 10789 bp, 10 predicted proteins | sample Plot105B_FD_92535 | JGI IMG/M metagenome (GOLD analysis project Ga0126314, IMG submission 92535) | Serpentine soil microbial communities from UC McLaughlin Reserve, CA, USA - Plot105B | ecosystem: Environmental > Terrestrial > Soil > Grasslands | place: USA: UC McLaughlin Reserve, Lake County... | reverse complement strand
GGAACTCTACCCGCCCACGAACCAATCCACGGTGCACCTGAGGCCCTCGTCGAGGCCGACCTCGGCTTTCCATCCGAGCATCCGCTGTGCCTTCGACGTGTCGGCGTAGTTGCGGCGCACCTCTCCGCGGCGGGCAGCCGTTTTGCGGACCTCGATGTCCTCTATGCCTGCTGCGGCGAGGGCGGGAAGGAGCCTGTCCGTCAGCTCCTGCACCGTCGTCTCGGCGCTCGTGGCGATCTGGAAGATCTCGCCTCCGACGCCATCGACGGTGGCCGAGAGGCGAACGGCACGGATCAGGTCGTCCACGTAGATGAAGTCGCGGGTCTGGGTGCCGTCGCCGTATATCTCGAGCACTTCTCCTTCCACGGCCTTCTTGATAAAGCGTGCGACGACGCTGTTCTTGTGGCCTGAGAGGGGGCCGTAGACGTTGCCGAAGCGCAACGCCACGGTCTCGACGCCGAAGGTGCGAAAATATGCAGAGCAATAGCCTTCGCCCGCCAACTTGCTTGCCCCGTAGGGCGCGACAGGGTGCGGAGGCATCTCTTCGTGGATGGGTGGCTCGGCCTCGCCAACAATGGTCCCGCCGCTCGAGGCGAAGATAAAGCGTCCGACGCCTGAGTGCCTGGCCGCCTCGAGGTAGTTGAGCGTGCCGACGACGTTGCTCATGCAATCGCCCCGTGGGTCCTCGACCGAGGGCATCACCCCTGTGTTCGCCGCGAAGTGAACGATGACCTCAGCGTCCCCGGCGGCGCGCAGCGCGAGGTCGTCGTCCATTATGTCACCTGCGACAAGCTCGAGCTGCTCACCAGAGACCATCGGGCCGAGCCCGTCGGATGATACCTCGACGAAGTCGCCCGCAGCAGCTAGGTCCTCTCGCGTCCCAACAGAGAGGTTGTCGACGACCCTGACGGCGTGGCCTCCTTCCTCCATAAGAGACCGGATCAGAGCCGTACCGATAAAACCGCAGCCGCCCGTGACCAGCCAGTTCACGAGGACCGCCCCAGGGAGGGAGGATCTTCCATGCTTTTTGTACGTGAGTGCATAGCCGTCCTTGCCGAGTATGGTTTGTTGCCGCGCATACATTAGACCAGCCTCCCCTCCGGTGCGAGTCTCGGGGCGAAAGAGGGTGTGCAGGCCGTGCTCTTCGACGAGCGTCCTGCGGAGGAGGGCGCTATTCGCTACAATCTTCGGCGGCTGATTCGATTTGGTAGAGAAGGCCTTACAGATGGACACGAAGACGCTTTTCGCTCTACAGAAGTACGCCGGGCGCGGCGGTAGGGGGGAGCCCGAAGCCCTGGCTTGCCCGCGTGTGCTTGGAGGTGAGGAGTGAAGGAGCGTACCCTCACGCGCAGGGACTTTCTCAAGGTGGCCGGTGCGGGGGCCGCCGGGGCTACCATGCTCGGCGCGGCCGGGTGCGGCAGCCTGGCCAACAGCTTTACACAAGTGCCCGAAGAGTACCTTCCGAGCGGGGGATCTAGAATGAACGTAATACTGGTGATCATAGACAGCCTGAGAAGGGACCACCTCGGCGTCTACGGAAACGACTGGATAAAGACCCCCAACCTCGACGCCCTCGCCAAGGAGAGCCTGCGCTTCGACCGCTCGCACCCCGAGTCCCTCCCAACCATCCTGGCGCGGCGCGCGATCCACACGGGTATAAGGACGTTCCCGTTCAGGGACTGGCAGAAGTGGTACGACGAAGACGTCAACCTCTGGGGCTGGCAGCCCATTCCTAGAGGACAGATCACCCTCGCCGAGATCCTCCTTGGAGAAGGCTTCTACAACCTGATCGTCACGGACACGCTACACCAGTTCAGGCCCTTCTACGACATGCACAGGGGCTTCCACGCCTTCGACTTCATCAGGGGCCAGGAGAGGGACTACTTCAGGCCCCAGTCGCCGGCTTCCGATAAGAAGATGAAAAACACCCTGATCGGCGGCCCGAGCGCCGCGCACGCTGAGGAGATCATGCGCCAGTACTGGGCGAACACCCTGGGCCGCCAGGGCGAGGAGGATTGGTTCTCCCCGCAAGTCTTCACCAAGGCGTCCGAATACCTCGAGATGGCGAAGGACAGCCAGCCTTTCTTCATGCTCGTCGACAACTACGATCCGCACGAGCCGTGGGACCCGCCGCAGAAGTACATCGACCTCTACAGTGACGGCTTCGACGGCCCCGAGCCCGTAACGTCAAGCAGCGGGCCCTCGGACTGGCTCACCGAGAGCCAGTTAAAGCGGATGCATGCGCGCTACTCCGCCGAGGTGACGATGGCCGACCACTGGCTTGGCCACTTCCTCGACAAGGCGGATGGGCTTGGGATTCTGGAAAACACCATGCTGATACTGCTCTCGGATCACGGGCACGCCTTCGGGGAGCACGGTTACGCCGGCAAAGTCCCCGGGGCACTCTATCCCGAGCTCCTCGACACCATCTTCTTTATAAGGCACCCGGGAGGTAAGGGCGCGGGCAAGACGAGCGACTACTACGCCTCCACCCACGATGTGGCGCCGACGATACTGGGTTCGATGGGCCTTCAGCCCCACCCGCAGATGGAAGGGCAGGACCTCTCCGTCGTGCTGGACGGCAAAGACCCGGGCCCAAGGCCCCACTTTACGGCCGGCTATCACGACCACGTCTGGACCCGCGATGAGAAGTACGCCATGTTTAGCCTCTACAACGGCTCGGACCCCCACGTCTTCGACCTGGAAAACGACCCGAAGATGGACAAGAATATCGCCTCCTCGAACCCCGACGTCGTGAAAAAGATGTTCGACGAGTACATAATCAAGGACGCGGGCGGCCCCTTGCCTCATTATTAGTCGGGCACGCCTCGATGCTATCGTTCTGGAGAGGGAAGAGAAGTTTTGCGTAGGCTGTTGTCATTCCTCCTCAAGTGGAGCGGCATACTGTGCGTGCCCGGTGGCGTGCTGTGGGCGCTCGCCCCCACGGGTGTCTACATCTCCAATCTCGCTTTCCACACCCCCAACGTGTTCTGGAAGATGTTCTGGCCGGCCCCGCTGCTCATCCTCCTTGGTCTGGCTGCTCTCCAGTTGCGGCAGTCAGGGCGTTCCGGCTCGTTGGAGAAACTGGGGTTCTTCGTTGCCGTTGTGGGGCTTGTTTTGATCATTGCGGCCGACATCGGCCTGTACTGGTTCAGGATCGACGACATCTTTATCGTAACCGCGCCCGCTTACAACGCCTTCAGGCTCGGGCTGCTCGTCGTGGCCGTGGGATCGATCCTCTTCGCCGTCACATCCCCCCGCGACGGCGCTCTGCCTACCTGGGGCTTGCTGCCTTTCGTCGTCGGATCGATGTGCGGCCTGATCTCCTTTTCGCGAGACCTTGGCTCCTTCGGCGCCGTGTTGTGGGCCCTGTTCGGCGTCGGGTGGGCGTGGTTGGGTCTCTCGTTCGTGGTCGACGGCTTCTCCTCTTTTCTGCGAACGAGACGTGCCGCCCGCGGGGGTGTCACCGTGAAACAGTGAAGTGATAAAGCCAGAGTCTTTCTTCTAGACCACTCGCTGAACTTGCCCCACCGGCTGGTATGCTGACGGTTGTTCGGGCGACGTAGAAGGCGAGATCCGTGGACATAGAAGCCATCCTGAAGAGTGATGAGGGAGTCAGCAGGAACCTCGGCATCGATTTCGTGGAACTCACCCCGGAGCGGGTAGTGGCGACTATGTCCGTGGACGAGAGGCATCACCAGCCTTCGGATACCTGCACGGTGGGGTGAGCGTGGTGCCGGCCGACCAAGCAGCGTGGGACGCTCACGGCGGTCGGGGCGCAGGAGCCAGGTATGGGATGTACGCATTGAGGACGGCAAGACGGTATGCGTCTCGCGCTGCACCGTCACGATAGTGGACGCCGGGTGAAGAAGGAAGGGATCATCCACGGCGGTGGACGCGTCGCCACAACCGAGGCCCGCCTAAAGGATGCCTCGGACGGGCTCTGCGGGCACGCCACCGCGACGTGCGTGATCTTCCGCGAAGATTCGTAGCCTTGAGTAAGCGTCTCTACTACGGATGGATAGTCGTCGGGATCGTTTTCGTCGCGCTGCTCGTCTCCGCGGGAGTGCGGGCAGCGCCCACCGTGCTGGTCAACCCCCTTGAGACGGAGCTCGGCTGGAGCCGGGCCACCATCTCCTTCGCCGTCTCCATCGGTCTTCTGCTCTACGGACTTTCCGGGCCGGTCGCGGGATGGCTCATGGACCGTTTCGGACCCAAGCGCCTGATGCTTGCAGGGCTTGCGATCATCGGCACCAGTACACTCGCGGGCGCGACGGTGACCGAGCTGTGGCAGCTCAACCTCTTCTGGGGTGTCCTGAGCGGTATCGGCACAGGTATCGTAGCTCCCGTGCTCGGCGCGACGGTCGCCAACCGCTGGTTCGTCGAGCGCCGGGGTCTGGTGCTCGGCATCTTCGGGGCTGCCGCTTCCGCCGGGCAGCTCGTCGCTGTCCCCGCGCTCATGTGGCTCGTGGTCGTGATTGGCTGGCGGCAGGGGACCGTTCTGCTGGCCGGGGCCGTGATGCTGGTGCTGCTTCCGGTTCTGTTCTTGATGCGCGACGACCCGTCCCGGATGGGCCTGAGACCCTACGGAGGGCGGGGACCGGAGGCGCAGCCCGCGGCTGAGGAGAGCCCCGCGCCCGAACCTGGAACGCCGCTCGCCGACGCACAGAGGAGAGGGGTAATGTCCCGGACGGTGCGGGCGCCGGAGTTCTGGTTGCTCTCGGGCAGTTTCTTCATCTGCGGGGCGAGTTCGAACGGCATTATCGGGGTCCACTTCGTACCTCACTCCATAGATCACGGCATACCGGAAGTGACGGCGGCGAGCGTGCTGGCGCTGATGGGTGCGATGAACTTCGTCGGCACCCTTGCCTCGGGCTGGCTAACCGACCGCTACGACCCGCGCAAGCTCCTCGCCGTCTACTACTCGCTGCGCGGCCTCTCGCTGCTCTTGCTGCCGTTCGTCACCGAGTTCGCCGGGCTCGCTGTCTTCGCAGTCTTCTTCGGCCTCGACTACATCGCCACCGTGCCGCCGACCGTAGCGCTCGTGGCCGATCGCTTTGGGAGGATGAACGTGGGTACGGTCTTCGGCTGGGTGTTCTTCTCGCACCAGATCGGAGCCGCCCTCGCCTCGTACCTCGGAGGCGTCTCGCGCGACTCCTTCGGCGACTACACGGCCGCGTTTCTCGGAGCCGGGATTCTCGCCGTCTTGGCCGCGATGATGGCCCTGCTCGTGCGGCGGCGACCAGCGTCCGCGAACCCGGCGGAGGCTCGAAGCTAGCTCCGGCTTTTCAGTAAGAACGTACTGACCTCTTCGTTGAAGGTCTGCGCGCGCTCGTCGTGTGGCAGGAGGGCAGCATCCTTGAAGATGCGCGGCTCGGAACGGGGGTTGTTCTGCACGAAACGCTGCGCTTCGCGGACGGGGGCCGTACGCGCCTCGAGGCCCCAGCAGATCAGGGTCCTTTGCGGCACCCGCGGCCAGAGGTCGGCGACCCCGAGATTGAGCTTGCCCGAGATGAAGGCCGCAGGGAAGTACCTCGCCCCAACCTGGTGACTGGTACTGTAGTACTCCTCGACCAGCTCTTCTGTGACGAGATCAGCATCGTGGTAGGCCATGCTCCCGAGGTAGTAGCGGATTCCCCGCATGGAGACGATGGCGTGGTAGAGCGTATTCCCGAGTACCGGCGCTAGAAAGAGGCCGTAGATCACATCCCCCAGCCGTCCTGAGGGACAGTCGAGGGTACCGTAGCCCGTCGGACAGATCAGGACGAGCTTCTCGAAGAGCCGCGGACTCCGCACGGCGGTGGGCACGACAAGCGCCGCCGTGAGCGAACTGGTTACGAGGTGGGCAGATCCCCCGATCTCCTCCCGCACGAAGTCCTCGACCTGCAACGCGACGTCCTCAGGCTCGTATCGCCGCGAGGGCCTCTCCGACATACCGCACCCGAGAAGGTCCAGGGCGTATACTTTGAAGCTCTTCGACAACTCTTCGAAGTTCTTGCGGTACTCGAAGGAGGACGCCCCAGCGTAGACACCGTGTACCAGGAGCAGCGGCTCACCATCCCCCGCCACCGAGTACGCGAGATCCCCACCCCTCCACCGGTAGTAGCGTGTCTCTCCGCTGAGCCGGTTCTGAAGTCGCCCTCCGCCTCTCTCCAACCGTCGGTTGTAGAGCGCCAACCCCCCACTAATACCCCCGACCGCCACGAGCGCCGTCCTCAGCTTCATCCCGCCTCCTCAAGAATCCTCGACGCCAGGATCGTACCCGAAAGCGCGAACCAGATTCCATGTTGACAGACCCAGAGCCTAGGACAATATTTAAGCGGGTTATATAAGCCGCTTAACGTTGCTAGTCGCGCTTTTGGCTTTCGCCGGGGGACTCGGGCTCGTGCGGTTCCTGCCCGTCACCTTTTCCCGCCGAGCGAGGAGCGTCTCCTCATCGCAGACCTGGAGTTGCCGGCGGGCACGGCCCTCGGGCGGACGAGCGAGAGGCTGCGCCCGCTCGAGGACTTCCTGCAAGAGGACGCAGGTATAAAGAGTTACCAGGTCTCCATCGGCGGTGAGGACACCCAGGACCCCGAGTCCCCCATTAGGCCGAACAACAAAGCCCAGGCCTTCATCAACGTAAGAGAGGGCGCGGACGTCAGGCAGACGCTGGATCGGGCGGATAAAGAGGGCGACGAGCTCTACGGGGAGAACTTCCAGGTCCAGATCCTCTCGAACGGCCCACCGCAGGGAGGGCTCGAAGCCGTCCTAACCGGCGGATCCAAAGATGAGCTGGCAAGGGCGGCAAGTCTCGTCTCTGAAGAGTTCCGCAAACTCGATGACGTAAACAACGTGGAGAGCGACCTCTCGGGCGGCAACCCCGAGGTGGAGATCAAAGTGGATCCGGAGAAGGCCGCGAAAGCAGGGCTCTCGCCCGTACTTGTCTCGGGCTCGCTCGGTTCCCTTCTCGGCTACAGCACCGTGACGACGCTCGGGGACACACCTGTCGTGGCCGGCGTGCCCGAGAGTTCGGTCGATTCGCTGGATGAGGTGCGGGGATTGCCGATCGGGAGTGACGTTACGGTGGGGGACGTCGCCGAGGTCAGGGAGGTAGAGTTTCCAGCGGCCGTCAGCCGCACCGACGGTGAGCGTGCCGTCACGATCACAGGTGGGATCACCTCCACAGACACCCAGGCGGTCTCAACGGCGGCCCAGCGGGCCATCGCCGACCTCGACCTGCCGGCGAACGTCACGGCGCAGGTTGGCGGCGAGAACGAGGACATAGACGAGAGCTTCAGAAACCTCTTCTTCTCGATAATCGTGGCGCTCGTGCTCGTTTTCCTCTTGCTGGTCGTCTTCTTCGGCTCGCTACTCGTCCCGCTGGTGATACTGCTCGCCGTGCCCCTCACGACGGTCGGGGCCTTCGGCGCGCTCTACCTCACGAATACGGCCATCTCCGTGCCCTCACTGCTCGGCATCCTGCTGCTTATCGGGATCGTGGTCTCGAACGCCATCTTGCTCGTTGACTTCGCCGTCAAAGCACAGAACCGTTACGAGACCTCCGACGAGGCTATCCTGGCAGCTGGTCAGGCGCGTCTGAGGCCAATCTTGATGACGGCCTTCGCTACCATCTTCGCCTTGCTGCCGCTCGCCCTCGGGCTCTCCGGCAGCGGTAACGGCCTGATCTCTTCGAGCCTCGCCATAACGGTCGTCGGAGGCCTCGCGACCTCGACGTTCCTGACGCTGTTCGTCGTGCCGGGCGGCTACTCGCTGCTTAGGAGCAGCCGGAGGCAGAAGTAGAAGGCATAGAAGGGTAAAGTTAACACGTATCTACTGATCGGCCGAACATAGACCTTGCGTAGTGTTTTGTACGACAGTTTCGTTCCTTGGGGAGGGGCAGACTGTACCGTATCCGAAGAGGAGGTCGGCCATCAGAGAGGGCAGATACTGGACCCCCGACAGGCAGCAGCAGATCAGGATGCGCGAAGTGTTGAAGGATAGGTTCGAGAGCATCCCGGTCCAGGTTCCGAGGAGCGAGATCGAGGCGCTGGGCGTAGAGATCGGGCTCGACGATCCGGCCGAAGCCGCCAGGATCTTCGACAGGCTCAAAGGCATCTCGTGGAGGGGCGACTACGTGAGGTCCGAAGAAGGCTGGGTCGCCGCCTGGGTCAGGGAAGTGATCTGCTGAAGTCCAGGACTTCAGCAGATCACGCCATCAGCCAGTCAGCACGCTTCAGCCTTCGGCTCCTGCTTGTCAGCAAGTCAGCCAGGACCCGCCGCAGGCGAAAGCTGAAGTGCTCTTTTCCGGCGAGAACGAGCCACTAGATGTGGCACGCATGTTTGACGTGCTCCAGCATGTTGGGTAACGTCACAGTCGACCTCTGGTAGTGTACCTGGAGTGTCTTCGAGCATATATACTTATTGCATTCTAAGATCCGTGCGGTCGAAGGTGGTAAGAGGCTGGAAACGTCGGTTGGAACGGTCCTCGCAGGACGTTACAGGGTAGAGAGCACGCTCGGTTCCGGTGGAATGGCTGTCGTCTACAGGGCTGAAGACGCCATCCTCGGTCGTGCCGTCGCGCTGAAGACCCTCCATCACCACTACGCCCAGATGCCCTCTTTCCGGCGGCGCTTCAGGCAGGAGGCCCGCGCCATGGCCTCACTGGATCACGAGAACATCGTGAAGGTCTACGACATCTCCCAGGATGGTGAGGTGCCCTTCATCGTTGTCGAGTGCGTCTCGGGCAGGGACATCGGGGATCTCCTCGGCGGTCGCCGCAGCGGTCGCCGCAGCGCGCGCCTCAACGAGCAGTTCGTAAGGAGGATGGCGACGCAGCTTCTGCACGCGCTCTCCTATGCCCACAAGCGGGGCATCATACACAGGGACATCAAGCCTTCCAACATCCTCCTCACGTCGGGGGGAACCGTCAAGGTCGCAGACTTCGGCATCGCCCGCATCGTGGAGGAGGACGACGTCGCGATGGGCGAGCCCGGTGAGATCGTTGGCAGCGCCCGCTACATGTCCCCCGAGCAGCTCAGGGGCGAGGATGCGACACCAAGGAGCGACGTCTACTCCGTGGGTATCCTCCTCTACCACTGCCTGACTGGAAGGCCGCCGTTCTCCGGCGACGTCAGGAGCCTCGCCAGGCAGCACATACACAAAGACCCAACGCCTCCGCGCAAGCTGAACAAGAGGATCACGCCGGGCATGGAGGCGGTGATCATGAAGGCCCTCTCCAAAAAGCCCAGGGACCGATATTTCTCGGCCAGCGCGATGCTCGACGACATAGAGATAGAAATCCCGCCCAGGTCGGTGGGGACGACAGAGGCGCCTAGATCAGGGCGCCGCAAGGCTCGCGGTGGCGCGCTCGTCCTGGCCTCGGTGGCCGTTCTGCTACTCCTTCTCGGCGGAGGAGGGGCACTGGCCTCGGGGCTCCTCGGCCTTCCACAGGATGGCAGCGTGGCCGGCACCCTGAGCAGGACGAACCCAGTCGAGACGAAACCCCCGACGCCGCCACAGAGTGCGCTGGGGCAGGAGGCCAATCCAGGGGGCCAATCCGGTAGCCAGAACGTCGCCTCCCTGACGGAGGCAGCGTCCTCCCAGGTGGGGACGCCGGCCAGGCCGAAGATGGTCCTTGTCCCGAACGTAACGGCCTACTACGACTTCTATGCGGAGAATGTCCTGGCCAACAGAGGCTTTGACGTCAGGTTCGTCTACGATTACCAGGACGGTTTCGCGCCGCGCGGCGTGACGTGGGCCACCGACCCGGCTGCGGGGACGCTGGTCCCGAGAGGCTCTACGGTGACCGTCTACGCAACGCCTAAGGACCTCCCGCTGCCCAGGCGGCTCCGCTGACTAGCTGTCAGCCAGTCAGCACTTCAGTAGTCAGCAAAAACAAAAAGCTGACTGGCTGAAGTGCTGACCAGCGCGGTTTTAGGAAGGTTTGACCCTTCCTAAAACCGCTGTAAGGTAGGCACCGCGTCTGAGTGCGACGGTAAGGTAGAGGAGGAAGAAGGCGACGGGTAGCGAGCGTTCGTTGCCGGCGTCGAAAGCAGCCTGGTAGTTCCGGTTCGTGAGGCCACCTGTGATGTGTACCGTCACTCTTTCGCCCGCCGGTCCGGCCTCGGCCGTGTTGCACAGGAGGGACAGTCGGCCTTTGTAGAGACGGTCCAGGCACCTTATCTCGGGCGTGTTCAAAGCCCCCACCGGTTCTGCCGCGAGGATCCGCGCGCCGCCGGCGAGCATCGTATAGCCAGTGCGGGCGGAGCGTTCGATTCGCGCCTCCAGATCCCCGGCTTTGAGTTCGGCCCCCTCGGCTCTGTAAATCTCCAGACGTCCGATCTCCTCGCCTTCCCTGTCGAGGATTGCGAAGCCCGAAGCGAGGAGTCCGCGTGCGCGAGCCGTGAAGGAGCCTTCGAGGGTCTCCCCTAGTCTCCTCCAGGGAGCGAGCGTAGGGTCTTTTCGCATGGGGCACATGACACCCTCCCCATACGCCGGGAAAGCGTTGGAGTTTCCGGGTGGAAGAGGGTAAATTACGCGGAAAACGGAAGAGAGCGTAATGGAGCTTAGGAACAAAAGGGAGCTCAAGAGCGAGATCCTTCAGCACTGGTTGCGGAGCGCCTGGGTCTATCCCTTCCAGGGACCAGACGAGCGCACCTACCTGCGCCTGACGCCGGGCGGCCGCCTCAAGATGCGGCGCAGGATCGGGGAGCTCGAGAGAGTCCTCGGCGTCGAGGGCACAGAGCTTGTCAGGCAGGAGGAGGCAGGCACCCTCCCCGTCGAGCGCGACAGGCTCGAGCTCGCGATG
>Ga0126314_10001659_pt1 | contig 10789 bp, 9 predicted proteins | sample Plot105B_FD_92535 | JGI IMG/M metagenome (GOLD analysis project Ga0126314, IMG submission 92535) | Serpentine soil microbial communities from UC McLaughlin Reserve, CA, USA - Plot105B | ecosystem: Environmental > Terrestrial > Soil > Grasslands | place: USA: UC McLaughlin Reserve, Lake County... | reverse complement strand
TTCCCCACCAGGAGCACCAGCGCCAGCAGTCCCCACGCGGCCCTCACGAATGGCCCCCCACGGGCGCCGCATCCAGCCCCACCTCGGGCGCGTACCGTCCGCTGACTCCCGGCGTGTCCCGCTTCTCCGCCGCCTCCCGCACGTGCAGCTTGCCGTCCAGCGGCAGCACATCCAGCAACACGTTCAGCGAGCCGTCCTTGTTCACGAACGCGCTGCCCGCCCGCACCCAGATGCTCCCGCCCTTGCCCTCGCGAATGGAGAACACCGCCAGTCGCTTCCCCGCCATCAGCATCTTCCGCCTCCACACTCCACACCGCGCCACCACGGCGCGACCGCCTCGCCGGCTTGACCGCCTGAGGTCGCCACCTGCTTGAGCAGTCGCCGTGCCAGGGCCGTCTCCCTCGGAGGCGTGTCATCACCACCGTGCACGCGTCCGCGAGGTGTCCCACCGCGAGGACGGGCGCCGAGGCTCCAATGGCTTCTCGCGGCGCGAGACCCCGTGGAGGTCCGTGGCGCGCGCGCGACGGGCGGGGACGCGAGAGGCGCTCACATGAGGGAGGGGGGCGCGCGAGTCCTCGCGTCAGCCCATCGCCTGGCGCCGTGAGGGTCCAAGGCGCGCGCGAGTCCTCGCGTCAGCCCCTCGCCTGGCGCCGTGAGGGGTCCAAGGCGCGCGCGAGTCCTCGCGTCAGCCCATCGCCTGGCGCCGTGAGGGGTCCAAGGGGCGCGAGAGTCCTTATGTCGGAGCGTCGCTCGGCGGCGTGATGGTCCGTGGCGCTCGGGAGAAGTGACGCCGTCGGGAATGAACGAACGCCAGGTTTGCTAAGAAGCCCGCCGCCGCATCCCCCGTCGTCTGGAGGTCGCATGAAGGCCGTTGCCGCCGTGCTCGTCCTGCTGCCCTGTCTCGTGCTCGCGCAGGACCGCGACTTCTCCCAGGTGGAGGTGCGCGCCACGCCTGTCGCCGGCAACGTGCACCTGCTCCAGGGCGCAGGTGGCAACATGGCCGTCTCGGTGGGGCCCGACGGCGTGCTCCTGGTGGATGACGACTTCGCGCCGCTCATCGACAAGGTCCGCGCGGCGCTAAAGACCTTGAGCAAGCAGAAGCTCGTCTACGTCCTCAACACGCACGTGCACAGTGACCACACCGGAGGCAACGCGGTGCTCGGGCGCGAGGCGACGCTGGTGGCGCACGAGGCCGTGCGCGCGCGCATGTCGAAGCCGAGGGTCCGCCGGGGCGAGACGCTGCCTCCCGCGCCGGAGCACGCGCGCCCCGTCCTCACCTTCCAGCAGAGCCTCAGCCTCTGGTTCAACGGAGAGGAGGTGCGGATGACGCACCTGCCCTCGGGCCACACGGACGGCGACAGCACGGTGCTCTTCGTGGGCAGCAACGTGCTGCACCTGGGCGACCAGTTCTTCACGGACCGCTTCCCCGTCATCGACCTGGAGGCGGGCGGCAGCGTGGAGGGCTACGTGCGCAACGTGGAGGGCGTGCTCGCGAGCCTGCCGGCCGGCGTGCGCATCATCCCGGGCCACGGCGCGCTGGCGGGACGCGAGGAACTGGAGCGCTTCGTCGGCATGCTGCGCGAGACGACGGCGCTCGTGCGGCGCAAGAAGGTCGCCGGCAAGACGCTGGAGCAGGTGAAGGCCGAGGGCCTGCCGGAGCAGTACCGGAGCTTCGGTGAGAGCCACGTCAAGACGGAGAAGTGGCTGGAGACCGTCTACGCGGGCCTGGGCGTGGTGGGGCAGGGCAAGCGCCCCTGACGTCCCTTCATCCCGCCGGGGCTCCGTGGGAGAGTCCCGCCAAGTCCCGTCGTTCCGAGGTGCCCGCGTGAACCGCTCCGTCCTCACCGCCCTGCTCCTCCTGGGCGCGCCTTCGCTCGCCGCCGCCCCCGCCGCGCCGTCGCCCATCTCCGCGAAGGCCCGCGCCATCCACGAGTCGGCGCTCATCATCGACACGCACGTGGACACGCCCCTGCGCATGCTCAACGAGGGCTTCGACGTGGGCTCCCAGCCGCCCAATGGCCAGGGGCACCTGGACCTGACCCGCGCCCGCGCCGGCAACCTGGGCGCGGCCTTCTTCTCCATCTGGGTGGAGCCCAAGGAGTTCGCGGGCCGCTACACCCACCAGACGCTGCGCATCATCGACTCGGTGCTCAGCGCGGTGGAGAAGCACCCGGACCAGATGGTGCTCGCCCTGTCCTCGAAGGACATCGTCGCCGCGCGAGCCGGCAAGCAGAAGAAGCTCGCCACGCTCATGGGCATCGAAGGTGGCCACTCCATCCAGAATGATTTGGGCGTGCTGCGCGACTTCTACCGCCTGGGCGTGCGCTACATGACGCTCACCTGGTCCAACACCAACGAGTGGGCGGACTCGTCGGGCGATATCCAGGACGCGGCGGTGAAGCACCATGACGGCCTCACCGACTTCGGCCGCGACGTCGTGCGCGAGATGAACCGCCTGGGCATGCTCGTGGACATCTCCCACGTGTCCGACAAGACGTTCTTCGACACGGTGAAGGTGACGCGCGCGCCCGTCATCGCGTCGCACTCGTCCGCCCGCGCGCTCACGGACCATCCGCGCAACATGACGGACGAGATGCTCAAGGCCGTCGCGGCCAACGGCGGCGTCGTCATGGTGAACTTCTTCTCCGCCTTCGTCGACGACACCTACCGCAAGGCCTACGCCGCCATGGCCACCGAGCGGAAGGCCGCCGAGGCCGAGGTGGAGGCGAAGTACAAGGACGCGGACCCCGTCACCCGCTTCCGCGCGGACTCCGAGGTGAGCTGGGCGTGGGCCGCGAAGGTGCCGCGCCCGCCGCTGGAGGCCGTCATCAACCACATCGACCACATCGCCAAGGTGGCCGGCGTGGACCATGTGGGCCTGGGCTCGGACTTCGACGGCATCAACTCCTCGCCCCAAGGGCTCGACTCGGTGGCGGACCTGCCGCGAATCACCGAGGCGCTGGTGGCCCGGGGCTACACCCGCGAGCAGCTCCACAAGATTCTGGGCGGCAACCTGCTGCGCGTCTTCCGGGAGGCAGAGCGCGTCAGCCGCGAGCTGCGCGCCACCCCGAGCGTCCAGCGCTGAAGCCGCTCACAAGGGCAGCCTGGAGCCCCAGGCCCATGGCTGCCCGTCCGCCGGAGATTGCAGGCGCAGCGCGTCTTTTCCGGTACGCCTGCCACCCGCGTCGTCGCGGTGAGGTGTGTTTGCCCCGGGGCTTCCCGCGCGCACTCACGAGACGCTAGCCTCCGCGCCATGGCATCGGGCGTCGTGTTGATTCGGCTGGGGCTCGTCGCCGCCCTGTGCCTGGGCGTGGAGGTACGCGCGGCGGACGGCGGCCCGTGGCTCGCCGTGGCGCGCGTGTCCTCGGAGGAGGACGGCGCCCTGCTGGAGCGCGTGCGAGGCCAGAGCAGCGACCTGCCCGTCGAGCTGCGCGCCATGCCCTGCCCATCCCTGGAGGGCACACCCCAGGACCAGTGGCGCTCCGTCGTCGAGCTGGCGGATGCGCAGCAGGCCCGCGCCGTCCTCTGGTTCCAGCGCTCGGGCACCGAGCTGCGCGTCCACTTCGCGGAGCCCGGCAGTCGCCATCTCTTCGTGCGCGTCGCGCGACTGGAAGGGCAGCCCGGCGCGCTCGAGTGGTCCGCGGGCGCCGAGGCCGTGGCGCTCGTCGTGCGCTCCGCCCTGCGCGCGGTGGAGGCCGGCACGCCCCTGGGAGAAGTCGTCGAAGTCGCGTCCCCTCTGCCCGCGCCCGCCACTCCCGAGACGGAGCGCGAGCCCACGCCCATGCCGCCGGAGCTGTGGTCCATGCCACCGGCCGCCTCGGACTCGGTGCCGCTGCGCTGGCAGGTGATGGTGGGCGGGGTGATGACGCTGGATGGGTATGAGAGCTCGGGCCATCAGGGCCTGCTGCTCGCCTCCGGTTGGGAGTTCCGCACGCTGCGCATCCGCCTCCAGGTCCTCGCGGGCCTGGAGAAGAAGCTCCCGGATGGGCGCACGGACGTGAAGCTGGAGCAGTACGCCGGAGGCCTGTGGCTGGACACCCCGCTCATCGAAGCGGGGAGTCTGCGCTGGGGCGTGGGCGCGGGCCTGGGCCTGCTCATCTTCGGCCGCACCACGGAGTCCTATTTCGGAGGAATCATCGCCGCCAAGCCCCGCTTCACCCCCGCCCTGCTGGCGGGCCCCGACACCTCGCTGCGCTGGCGCTTCTCCCAACTGGTCGCGATGGAGGCCACCGTCGCCGCCGATGCCGTCCTGGGGCGCCCCCGGCTCGGCTACTCCGAGGACGGAAACTTCGTGCCGCGCAATGAGGGCTGGGCGGTACGGCCCCGGTTCACCCTGGCGCTGGTGTTGCTGCCGTGAGTGGAGATGACCCGTTTTCGCCTCGACCTCCCTCCATGGGGGCGATGACGAGCACGGGACGGGAAGTTGTCGGCAGGGCACGTCCTGGAGCGGACCCCCGCATCCAGGCGGCCATCCAGGGACGACGGGAGGCCGCCGAGTCCTTGCTGATGGAGCTGTTGCCGCGCGTGCGCAACCTCGTGCGCTACCTGGTGCATGGGGACGGGGAGGTGGAGGACATCTCGCAGGAGGCGCTCATCGCGCTGTTGCGCGGGCTGTCCACGTACCGGGGCGAGGGGCAGTTCCAGTCCTGGGTGGACCGGGTGGTGGCGCGGACGACGTTCGCCTGGCTGAAGCGCGCTCGGGGCAACGAGGCGCGGCGCGGTGATGACTCCGCGGAGTTGATGGCGGTGCCGTCCGAGGACGCGCCTCCCGACGAGTACGTGCACCGCCGTCGCATGGTGATGCTGCTGGACCGTATCCCCGACGAGCAGCGACATGCGATGGTGTTGCATCATGTGCTCGGCATGAGTGTGCCGGAGGTGTCGGACGAGCTGGGGATTCCCTTCGAGACGATTCGCAGCCGGCTGCGGCTGGGGCGCACCGCGCTCCGCGCGCTGGCGACCGAGGACGGCTCCGTTCCGGATGGAGGTACGGAATGAGCCGGCCCCTGGATGACGAAGGGCTGCCGCCGGGGATGCTCGCGCCGCTGGACGAGGACCCGGGGCCCGCCCGGCGACTGTCCCGGCAGAAGTCCGCGGCGCTGGTGCAGGCCGCCATGCTCGCCGCCCTGGACGCGCCTTCGCCGCCTCCGCGCCCCCGTCGACGGTACGAGTGGTTGATGGGAGGCGCGCTGCTCGTGGTGGGCGCCGCGGCCGTCGCCACCTGGCACCTGTCCCGCCGGAGTGAGCCGGATGCGCCGTCGCTCAGCGCGAATCCCACCGTGGTGGAGCCCGTGCTTCCGGAGCCGGGAGTCGCCCCCGGGGGGAGTGCCGAGGGCGCGCGGGCCAACCCGGAGATGGACGGAGTCCGCGTCGGGCCGACCGTGCCCGAGGACGTCGGTGTCGATGGCTCAAGGGCCGAGCCTGGGCGCGTGGAGGACGCCGCCGCACGGACCGGGGCCGAAGTGCCTGACGTCGACGCGGCTGGGACCGGGCCCGAACTCATCGCGTCGCAACCGTCCGTGAAGCCCCGGGTGGAGCCACGGCTTCCGGGGGCGCCCGCGCCGGAGGACCTGTTGCGCCGGGCCAATGAGCACCGGGCCACGGGGCAGTGGAAGGCCGCGGAGGCGCTCTACCTGCGCGTCATCCGGACCGACCCGAAGGGCATGTCCGCGTATGTGGCACGCGTGGCCTCGGGCTCGCTGCGGCTGGAGCACCTGGGGGATGCACGGGGTGCGCTGCGGCAGTACCAGGAGGCTCAGCGGGGCTGGCCCGGGGGTGTCCTGGAGGAAGAGGCGAGCCACGGTGTCGCGGAGGCCCTGCGGGCCCTGGGCGACAGGGACGGCGAGGCGCGAGCGCTGGAGGCCTTCCTCGCGCGCCATCCCGATTCGCCCCATGGGGTGGCGGCTCGGACCCGACTGAGGGAGATTTCAGGTCGATGACTCGCGCCTTCGCATCGCGGTGGAAGCGTTCTCCTGGCGGCTTCGTCCTGCTGGGCTGGCTGGCGGTGGGTTCCGCGTGCACGGTGAGGGACCCGGTGGCCTTCATCAACACGCCGCACAACGACGCGGGCCCGGTGGCCTCGTCCGACGGTGGACCGACGGGGGAGGCCGAGACTCCCGATGACCAGGCGGCCTTCTGTGCGTCCACGGGGCCGCTCTTGCTCGTGGGTGACACCGTCACGGGCGAGAAGGTGTGCAGCGGCCACCTGGCGGAGCGCGCCTTCCGGTTCGCGCTGTGCTCGTGTGACAGGCTCGCGTTCAGCGCGGCGCTCACCACGGACGCGTTCCGGAGCTCCATGGGCAAGTACGTGCCGGGAGGGCAGGGCGGCTCGGTGGCGACGAATGGTGGCGTCGCGGCCAACGACACGCTGAAGGTGGGGGGTGGGTTCAGCGCGGGCGGCGTGGATGGCATCTCGCTGGGCCGGGGCCTGTCGGTGGGCGGCGGCCTGTACAGCGGAGGTCCGCTCACGGGCAACGTGTCAGCGGAGGTGACGGGCGATGCCTGGGTGCGAGGCAACGTGGGGCTGGCGTCGCTGACGGTGTTGGGCAAGCTGGCCGTGCCCGCCGGCAATGACATGTCTGGCACGGTGACCGCCTCGGAGGTGCTGCGCGAGCCGGTGGAGTCGGTGGCGCCGTGCGCGTGTGATGACGCCTCGCGCGTGGACATCCGCGGCCTCATCGCCAATCACGCCGAGCACAACCACAACGACGCCATCGGTCTGGACGCCTCGTCGCTGGAGGGCTTCAACGGAGAGCGCACGCTGGAGCTGCCGTGCGGGCGCTTCTTCCTGACGGGAATCGAAGGGCAGGGGCGGCTCAACCTCGTCGTGCGCGAGCGCACCGCGCTGTTCGTGCGCGATGACGTCGTCATCGGCGAGCGGCTCTCCGTGGAGGTGGTGCCGCCCGGAGAGCTGGACCTGTTCATCGGTGGTGACGTGACGGTGGCGGGGCAGTTGCTGCTGGGCTCGGTGGATGCGCCGGCTCGCGTCCGCGTGTATTCAGCGGGCGCCGGGACGCTGGGCATCTCCGCGGGCAGTGTCATCGCGGGAAATTTCTACGCGCCCGGCGCCACGATGACGCTCAGTGGGAACGCGGAGGTGTATGGCTCGCTCTTCGTGCGCCACATCGAGGCCTCTGGCGCCTTGGGGCTGCACTATGACGCGGACGTGCTCTCGCTCGGGAGCGCCTGCGGCCTAGCGAAGTGAGGTGCGTGGCACGTCCCCGCGACACCGGGGCGACTTCGCGCACGCACGGGGGTGGACAGGCGCAAGGGGCGTGCACAGGTTAGCGAGCACTCCTTCCTTCCGGCCTGGAGGACCCCCGTGCTCCACCGTCTGTCAGCGCTGCTGGCCCAGTTCCAGGAGGACCGCGAGGCGCTGCTGCGAGGTGTCGGGTGGCCCGTGCTGGTGTGGGACTCGATGCCGCGTCTCCCGCGCGCGGTGTCCCCGGTGGAGGCGCCGACGCTGATGGGCCCGTCGCCGCCGCGTGTCGGGGAGCCCGTTGTCTTCGAGCTGCGGCCGAAGCCGCCGGGAAGTGGTTCCGAGGTGACGGTCGGCCGCAGCCCGGAGTGCGACATCGTCCTGCCGGAGCCCACCGTGTCGCGACAGCACGCGCGATTTCGTCCGGAGCCGCACACGGAGGTGTGGAGCGTGACGGACCTGGAGAGCCACGGCGGTACGTACCAGGAAGGCGTGTTGATTGTGCCGGGTCGCTCCTCTCCGTTGTTCAGTCGGGCGTCGCTGCGGCTGGGGGGCGCGGAGGTGGTTTTCCTCCAGGCGAGTGCCTTCGAGCAGTACGCGCGCTCGTGCGCCGCGGCGCCCCGGGTGCGCTTGACGCGACGGAGGTGACCCCCTAGAAGGGGTGCGCCCTTGGGTGCCCATGTCGGGCTTTCAAGAGGGAAGCCGGTGCGAATCCGGTGCGGTCCCGCCACTGTGATTGGGTAGCCCTGAGGACAGGGCCGGGGACTTCGGTCAGTCGCCACTTCGGCAGCGGCCTCGCGGCGCTCCGGGGGAAGGCGGAAGCCCCCTTCCAGCCAGACGCGCCGTGCGCCTGAGGTTGGAGCCCATCAGCCAGGAGACCTGCCCAGGGGTGCGGACGTGTCGCGTGGCGACACGCTCGGACGGCCTTCTCTCTTCGATGGAGAGAGCGGAAGGCGGAGCATGCGGCGCACCTTCCTCGTCGGGCACCTCGTGTGCCTGGCGCTCAGCCCCCCAGCCCACTCACGCGCCCAGGCGTCGGATGACGCCGGTGTCGGCGTGTCTCCCGTGCAGGCCGACGCAGCTTCGGATGCAATCCCGAGCGAGCTTCCGAAGCCCCCCGCGGACGAGGTGACACCAGAGAGTCCACGCGCGCGCTCCACGGTGGTGCGGGGCAAGTCACCACCGCCTCCTGATTCACCCGAGCGCAGGGACCCGACGGGCGCCATCACCGTCATCGACGCCACCGCTCGCGCGGGCGAGGCACGTGACTCGGCGGAGTTGCTCGTCGGCTCGGTGGGCCTCGCGGTGCAGGACTCGGGAGGCTATGGCCAGAGCAAGAGTCTGGTCGTGCGCGGCGCGGCGTCGAACGGTGTGTTGGTGTTCCTCGATGGAATCCCGCTCAACGGCGCGGGTGGCATGGCGGACCTGTCCCAGGTCCCCGCCGCCTTGGTGGAGCGCTTCGAGGTGCTGCGCGGTGGCGCGGGCGCCCGCTATGGCTCGGGAGGCCTGGGCGGCGCGGTGAACATCGTCACACGCGCGCCTTCCACACACACGCGCGCCAGTGGCGAAGTCACGTACGGAAGCTGGAACACGGCGCTGGGGCACGTGGCCGTCACCGGCCCGCTGCTCGATGGGCAGGGCCTCGTGCTGCTGCACGCGGGACGCTCGGATGGGGACTTCGCCTACGAGTTGGATGAGCTGCCCGCCGTGGACGACAACCCCGTCACCGCCGAGGCCCGCGCGCGCAACGATGCCCAGGGCGGCGGCGTGCTCCTGCGCTATCGGCGCCGACTGCCCGGAGGCTCACGCCTGGATGTGCTCTCCGAGCTGGCCCTGGAGGACCGAGCCATCCCCGGCACGGTGCAGAACCCCCAGTCCGCCGGACGACAGGACCTGGACCGGCTCTCGCTCGGCGTGCGCTGGTCGGGGGCGCTCGGCGGCGCGGGAACGCAGGGCAGTGCGCGCGGCTTCTTCCGGCGCGACGGCCTGGAGGTGACAGGTGGGCTGCTCGGCGCGGGCGGTCCGCAGCGGCACCTCGTGGGCGGCGTGGAGCTGGAGGGACGGCTGCCGCTGGGGAGTGCTCACACGCTGACCACCACCTTGGCCTCCTCCGGTGAGCAGGTCACCGAGGCTCGGGGCTCGCAGTCCGCGGGCTGGTGGCGCGGCAGCGTCATGGCCATGGACGAGTGGGCGCTGTTCGGCGGCGTGCTGGACGTGGTGCCCTCGCTGCGGTTCGAGCGCGTGGGGCCCTACTGGCTCTTTTCTCCGAAGCTCGGCGCCGCGGTGTCGCTGGGCGGTGGCTTCGGTCTGCGCGCCAACGCGGGCCAGTCCCACCGCGCACCCTCGTTCCTGGAGCTGTACATCCGACAGGGCACGCTCCTGCCCAACCCCGGCTTGAAGCCCGAGCGCGCGCTGTACGCGGACGCCGCCCTGGTCTGGGACTCCGAGGAGACTGTCTCCGGAGCGCCCCACTGGAGCGCGACGGCGGGCGGCTTCACGGCGCTGTACGAGAACCTCATCGCCTACGAGCTGTATCCGCCGATGATGGCGCGGCCCTACAACTTCGACGCCGCGCGAGTGTGGGGCGTGGAGCTGGAGGGCGAGGCCCGGCCCTTCTCCTGGCTGTCCGCCAGCGGCAGCTACACCTGGCTGCGCACGCAGAACCGCCTGGGCGACCCGCGCTACTACAACCAGGACCTTCCCTACCGCCCGCGCCACAAGTGGGTGGGCCGCGTGCGCGCTGGCCCCGACTGGCTCAACGCTCGCACCGAGGTGCTCTATCAGGCCTCGCAGCTCGTCAACCGCACCGGCACGCGCGACCTGCCGTCACGCACCCTCTGGAGCGTGGGCGCCTCCAGCACCTTCCTTCACGCTCCGGACGTCACGCTGTCCGTCGAGGTGAAGAACCTCCTCGACTCCCGGGCCCAGGACTTCACCGGCTTCCCGCTGCCAGGGCGCGCGGCCTACGCGACGCTCGCGGTGGCGCTCGACCCGAACCCCGCTTCGCCTCCTTCCTCCGAGGACTCCCATGCCCCGCGCACCCCGTCTCACTGAGTCCACGCCGCTGGCGTTGCTGTCGGTCTGCCTGCTGGCCCTCGTGCTCACCGGCTGTCCGGACGAAGGGGTGGTGTGCACCGCCGGCCTCACCGTCTGCGAGGGCACCTGCGTGGACCTGCGCGGCGACACCGCCCACTGCGGCGCCTGTGGCACCACCTGCTCCTCGGGCGAAGTCTGTCAGGCCAGCGTCTGCGGTTGTCGCGCCGGCACCGAGTCCTGTGGTGGCGCCTGCGTGGACACCGCGACGGACGTGGCCCACTGCGGTGCGTGTGGCTCGGCCTGCGCCGCGGGGCAGGTGTGTGAAGCGGGCACGTGTCGCGAGGGTTGCTCGGAGGGACTCCTGCGCTGCGGTGGCGCGTGCGTGGACGCGCGGAGTGACGTGCTGAACTGCGGCGCGTGCGGCGTCGCGTGCCAGGACGTGCAGTCGTGCCAGGCGGGCCGGTGCTCCTATGACGTGGTGACGGCGTGCTTCACGAATGGACAGCTCGTGGGCATCCAGGCGGGGACGGACCAGCTCGGGCCCCGGCGCGAGTT
>Ga0126314_10001658_pt1 | contig 10792 bp, 7 predicted proteins | sample Plot105B_FD_92535 | JGI IMG/M metagenome (GOLD analysis project Ga0126314, IMG submission 92535) | Serpentine soil microbial communities from UC McLaughlin Reserve, CA, USA - Plot105B | ecosystem: Environmental > Terrestrial > Soil > Grasslands | place: USA: UC McLaughlin Reserve, Lake County... | reverse complement strand
AGTCTTCGAGTATTTCTTTTTCTTCTTCGTTCATTCCAAGAAAATTGGTTCGATCCAGTTTCATAAAAAGTAATTCATTGGACCGAAGTGCTGTTACAAAATAGACAAGGCTTTTTTGTATGCGCAAAAGTTGTAGTAATTGCTCATTACGATTGGCATCATACAACTGCTGCTCTAATAAATTTCTTCTCTGGTTGATTTCTTTCAGGTGGTCCATAAAAAAGAGAGCCAGCGCCTGTTGGAGATGGAGGACGCGCTGAAGCAGCGTGTGGTGGGGCAGGAGGACGCGCTGCGCGCCATCTCCGAGGCGGTGCGCCGGGCGCGCGCGGGCTTGAAGGACCCGAACCGACCCATCGGCTCGTTCCTGTTCCTGGGCCCCACGGGCGTGGGCAAGACGGAGACGGCGCGCGCGTTGGCCGAGTACCTGTTCAACGACGAGGCCGCGATGATTCGCCTGGACATGTCCGAGTTCCAGGAGCGCCACACGGTGAGCCGGCTCATCGGCGCGCCCCCGGGCTACGTGGGCTACGAGGAGGCGGGGCGACTCACGGAGGCGGTGCGTCGCAGGCCGTACTCGGTGCTGCTCTTCGACGAGGTGGAGAAGGCGCACCCGGACGTCTTCAACCTGCTGCTGCAGATGCTCGACGACGGGCGCCTCACGGATTCACGGGGCCGCACGGTGGACTTCAAGAACACGGTCATCATCATGACGTCCAACCTGGGCTCGGAGGCGATGGGTGCCGCGAGGGCGGCGCTCGGCTTCCAGGGCTCGGCGGACGAGGAGCGCACGGGACGGGAGCGGGCCAGCGAGGCGGTGATGAACGCGCTGCGCGGACACTTCCGACCGGAGTTCATCAACCGCATCGACGAAATCATCGTCTTCCACTCGCTCAACCCGGAGCAACTCCGCCGCATCGTCGACACGATGCTGGAGGCCACGCGCCGCAAGCTGCATGGGCAGAACGTGGGCCTGGAGCTGACGGACGCCGCACGCGACGCGCTGGCCGAGCGGGGCTTCGAGCCGCGCTATGGCGCCCGTCCGCTTCGCCGCGTCATCCAACGCGAGCTGGAGACGGAGCTCAGTCGGATGATGCTGCGAGGGGATCTGCGCGAGGGGCAGCGCATCCGCGTCGACTTCCATGACGGGCGCTTCGGCTTCCACGCGGAGCCCGGGGCGCGCGAGGAACCCGCGGAGAAGGCCCCCGAGCCACCGGCGTCGTGAGTGCCTGGCGCTCGCTCAGGGCGCGGCGCGGGTGTTGTCCAGAATCCACGCGAGATAGGGCGCGTGGCCGTCAGCGATGTCGACGCGGAGCACCTCGGGCACCTGGTAAGGGTGCAGCGAGACGATGCGGGCCCGCAGGGCGTCGAAGAGCGCGGCTCTCGTCTTGAAGAGGATGAGCGCCTCCGCGTCGTCCTGCACCTTGCCTTCCCATCGATAGATGGAGCGCAGGCCGGGGAGGATGTTGCCGCAGGCGGCGAGCTGTTCCTCGACGAGCGTCCGCGCCAGCTCCGCGGCCTTGTCGGCGGAGGGCGCGGTGACGAGGACCAGGATGGCGTCAGTCATCGCGCCCGAGTCACCGCGCGGCGCCGCGGATTCCGGCGGGCGGCTGGTGCAGCGTGTCCATCTCCTGCCGCGTGCGTCGCCGGTCCGGCGTGTCCTTGGGCAGCTCCACGAAGGTGCACATCTCGCAGAGGCGGCTGTAGATGCGTTCTCCCACGCGCTCGCGCAAGAGCTCCGCCTCCTTCACCACGGCCTTCGCGTCTTCCGTCGTCCGGTAGCCCGTGGGTCCCATGGGGCGCTGCTTCTTCTCGGGCTCCAGCGAGTAGTTGGTCGCGAACAGCGTGGTGCGGCCCGCGTTGTAGCGGCGGGCGATGAGCTCGTCCAACGTCTCCATCTCGAACGGGCTGCCGCGTCCCTTGCCCAGTTCGTCGATGGCCAGCACCTCCACCTCGGACAGCGGCCCGATGATCTCTCCGCCGCTCTTTCCCTCCTGGAAGCCTCGGCGGATGGTGGCGTAGAGCAGCGAAATCTCCACGTAGCGCGCGCGCACCCCTATCTCGATGACGAGGTGTCCCAGCGTCGCCGCCAGCAGGTGCGTCTTCCCGGTGCCCACCGGGCCGCTCAGGATGAAGCCCTTGGATGTGGCGCCCTTCACGTACTGGTGGCCGAAGTGCATCGCCACCCCACGGCCCCGGTCCTGGGCCTCATTGAAGGCGCGGTAGTTGTCGAAGGACGCGTGCGCCATCACTCCGGGCATCCGCACGTCGTTGAAGATGGCCACCCGCCGCCGTCGACGCGTGCAGGTGCAGGGCTCCATCACCTCGTACTGCTTGGGCCCCACCTTCTTGCTGTAGACGCCCTCGCGCTCCACCAGCACGTGGCCACGCCCGCCGCAGATGGAGCAGTTCTCCGAGCACACGCAGACGCGTGCCTGAGCCTGGTCTCCCTGCCGCTCGATGACATACGTCCGACCGGCACAGACGCGGCACCCGTCCCCAATCGCCTTCGCTCCCACACCCGTCTCGCGCATCGCCATAGCAGACCCCTTCGCCGCCTCCTCGCAAACTGAACGGGCGAGCAGTGGCGTCGCGCCTTCAGACTTCCTTCACGCCCAGTCGCCGTCGCACCGCCGCCACCACGCGGAATCGCCGGGACAGCCGTCGTGCGCGCACCGACATCACCTGCTGTTCAGAACCCACCGAAAGCGCGTTGCGCCACACCTCGCGTCGCTGCCCGAAGGGAAGGGCCCTCAGCAGCGCCAGGAAACTCAAGGCTTCCTGCGCATCGAACGCCGCCGGCTCTCCCGGAATGCTCGCCAGCACCGTGCCGCGCAGCCAGGCCACACGCGGCGCCAGGGCCTGCTCCCGCCCCGCCAGGTCTTCCAGCGCGTCGACGAGCCGGGCGTGTCGGGTCTCCTCCCACGACAGCGCCTTGCGACGTCGCGAGGGAGCTTCGGGGGCCGGTGTCTCACCCGCGCCCGCCGTCAGCGAGCGGTACTTCTTGATCTCCGCGTCCACCTGCCGCCGACACGCGCGCAGGTTGCGCAGCACGGGCTCACCCGGGCGCGCATCCCACAGCGCCTTCTCCGCCGAGCGGGAGATGCCGCGCGCCACCACCTCGAACGGGACGCCTTCCCGCGCCCACGCGGTGAGCAGTTCAGTGTCCAGTGCTGAAAGCATGAGCCCCGCGCCACGCACCGCGAGGAAGTAGTCCTGCACCAGCTCCTCGAAGCTGGCGCTCTCCGGCAACAGACTCATGATCCGACACCCACTCCAAGCAGGGCGGCCGGGCAGACGGCCGTCCGCTCCCCCATACCCGGTGGGTCCGACAAGGCAACCGTCTTGTCATCCTTTTCACAGCAGTTCTGGAAGTTTGCCGGCCTGCTTTCCACTTCTGGAGCGGCCAGCCAGTCAGGGTTGACCCTGCGATTGGAAACCGCGCATAGTGGTTCTCCCCGAATGGAAATTCCCGAAGATTCCCGGCCACTTGCCTGTTTGGTAGGCAACCGGGGACGCCGGTCCCCCCCGCTTAGGAAGACCATGCGCCGTTCGCTCCTCGTCTGCCTCGTCCTCCTGGCCTCGGCCTCCGCCGCTCAGGAGAAGAAAGCGCCGCGTGACGCCGACCTTGGCCAGAAGTCCACCACTGCGTTGGACAAGTCCCTGGCTGGCGACATCACCCGCGAGAAGAAGAAGGAAGAAGTCGCCCCCGCGCTCCAGTACGACCAGTTCCGACTGGGCGTGGAGCTGCAGGTGGCCTCCAAGCGACGCGAGCAGATCGTCTCGCTGAAGAAGATCATCTCCCTGTCGCCGGATCCTCGAGAGGTCCCAAGCCTCTTGTTCCGCCTGGGCGAGTTCTACTGGGAGGAGTCGAAGTTCTACTTCTTCGAGGCCAACCGCAAGGACGACGACCTCATCAAGGCGATGAACCGCAACGACACCGCGGCCCAGCAGCAGGCCAAGGCGGAGAAGGCGGAGTTCGTCGCGAAGCAGAAGGAGTACGGCAAGCTCGCCGTCGAGCAGTACACCAAGATCGTCCAGGAGCACCCCAAGTTCGAGCGCACGGACGAGGTGCTCTTCTTCCTCGGTCAGTACCTGATGGAGGAGGGCCAGGACCGCAAGGCGCTGGTGGCCTTCAAGCGCCTGGTGGAGAAGCACCCGACGTCCAAGTTCATCCCGGACGCGTACTTCGCCTTCGGCGAGTACTACTTCAACAACTCCAAGGGAAAGCGCCCGGAGCTGGAGAAGGCGCTGGTGGCCTACAAGAAGGCCGCCGAGTTCCCGGAGAGCCAGGTGTACGCCTTCGCCCTCTACAAGCAGGGCTGGTGTCACTACAACATGGGGGAGTACGGGGCGGCGAAGGACAAGTTCAAGACGGTGGTGCTGTACGGCGAGCTGGCCGGCGCCAACGCGGTGGAGCGCGACGGCGGCAAGAGCGGCAAGGGCTCGCTGGTGCGTGAGGCCCGGACCGACTACGTGCGTGCCTACGCGCACGAGGGTGACGTGGCGCAGGCGCGCGCGGACTTCGGGAAGGTGGCCTCCAACCCGGAGGACCGCTTCACGATGATGAAGCAGCTCGCCAACATGTACTACGGCGACGGCAAGGACCGCGAAGCGGCCATCACCTTCAACTCCCTCATCAAGGAGAAGCCGCTGTCGCCCGAGGCGCCCGGCTTCCAGGGGAAGATCGTCGACTGCATCCTCCGCATGGGCAACAAGGAGCGCACCGTGGCCCAGGTGCGCCGGCTCGTGAAGATCATGAAGGAGGTGGAGGGCTCCGGCGTCATCAAGGACGACAAGGACAAGAAGCTGCTCGCGGAGGCGAAGGAGCTGTCCGAGCGCACGCTGTCCAACCTCGCCGTCACCTGGCACAACGAGGGCAAGAAGACGCGCAACGAGGAGACGTTCCGCTACGCGGACGCCGTCTACAGCGACTACCTCACGCTCTTCCCGGAGAACCCCAAGGCGTATGACCTGCGCTTCTTCTGGGCGGAGCTCCTCAACGACAACCTGTCGAACTACGAGAAGGCCGCCGCCAACTACACGCTCGTCGTGCTCCAGGACGCCAAGGTGCTGGAGGCCAAGGACGACAAGGGCAAGGCGAAGCCGGGCAAGCCGGGCAAGTGGCTGTCGAACGCGTCCTACAACGCGGTGCTGGCCTACGACGAAGTCGTGAAGGCCGCCGAGTCCCGCGGCGAGGCGAAGAGCGAGTCGGTGGGAACGGACCTCTCCAAGAAGGCCGCCATCCCCACGCTGAAGAAGGCGCTGCTGGACGCGTGCGAGCGCTACCTCAAGTACGTGCCCAAGGGTGAGAAGCGGGTGGAGATCGCCTTCAAGGCGGCGAACATCTACTACCGCCACAACCACTTCGACGAGGCGGTGCTGCGCTTCAGCGAAATCGCACTCGGCTACCCCGAGTACAAGTTCGAGGACGGCTCGCGCGCGGCGGAGATCAGCGCCAACCTCATCCTCGACTCGTACAACCTGCTGCAGGACTTCGCGAAGGTGAACGAGTGGGCGCGGCGCTTCTACGCCAACGACAAGCTGGCCACCGGCAAGTTCCGCGACGACCTGGCCAAGCTGATTGAACAGTCGTCGTTCAAGCTGGTCAGCCAGCTGGAGGAGAAGAAGGAGTTCTCCAAGGCGGCCGAAGCGTACCTCAACTTCGTGCACGACTTCCCGCAGACGGAGATCGCCGACCTGGCGCTCTACAACGCGTCCGTCGACTACTACAAAGCGAAGATGCTGGATAAGACGATTGAGGTCCGCGCCCGGCTCTTCGCCCAGTATCCGCGCTCCAAGTACGTGCCGGACTCCATCTACGCCAACGCGGAGGCGCTGGAGGCCATCGGCGACTTCGAGCAGGCCGCGACGACCTACGAGCTGTACGTGAAGGGCTACGAGCGCAGCGTGTCGGAGAAGGGCGGCGGCAAGGCGCGCCCGAGCAAGTCCAGCAAGAACAAGAAGGGCGGCGGCGACGACAAGCCCGCGGTGCCGCAGAAGTGGGACGAGGCCAAGGCGCAGGTGGCGCTGTTCAACGCGTCCACCTACCGCGAGGGCCTGGGCCAGACGAAGGCGGCGCTGCGCAACCGCGAGCGCTACCTGGAGCTGTGGCCCAAGGCGAAGGACGCGGATGACATCCGCCTGTCCATCATCGACCTGACGGGCAAGAGCGGCGCGGCGATGAAGGCCATCAAGATGCTGGAAGAGTACGAGCGCGACAACATGCGCTCGGCCAGCAAGTTCCTCACCGCCGAGGGGCGGATCATCGAGCTGTACAAGAAGATGAACAAGACCCGCGACGTGGCGCGCATGTACAAGCGCGTGGGCGAGCACTTCGACCAGCTTCCCCGCCGCGTGCAGACCACGCTGGAGAAGCCCGCGCTGGCCACCGCCGCCCAGGGGCAGTTCCTGGGCGTGGAGCTGGACTGGGCGGAGTACAAGCGCCTGAAGCTGTACTGGGGCGCGCCGCCGTCGCCGGACCGCTTCCGCAACAGCATCCAGGACAAGAGCCGCGCGCTGCAGGTGGTGGAGAAGAAGTACGTGCAGACGGTGACGCTGGGTGCCCCGGAGCCGTCGCTCTGCGCGCTCAACCGCATTGGCCTGGCGTACGACCACTTCGCCAACAGCGTCATCAACGCGCCCATGCCGCGCGGCCTGGACGAAGAGGCCCAGCAGGCGCTGCGCGACGAGTTCGCCAATCAGGCCCAGCCGCTCAAGGACAAGGCCACGGAGGCGTTCGCCGCCACGGTGGCCAAGAGCCGCGAGCTGGACGTGTTCAACGCCTGCGCCGCGGAGAGCCTGAAGATGCTGCGCACCACGTATCAGCCGGACCGCTACCCGGAGATGCCGGAGGAGAAGGTCGCGCTGAAGAGCCGCCAGCAGATCATCGGTGGTGACGTGCTCGCCGGCATCCAGGACGTGCCGCCGCCCGCGCCCAAGGCCGTGGCGGAGGCGCAGAATGGCCAGAAGCAGGCGCTGCAGGAGGACCTCACGGACCTCACCGCGCAGCTCCGTTCGCAGACCGAGACCCAGGTGGACACCAAGGCCACCGCCTCCACCCCGGACGGCACCAAGCCCGCCAAGACGGCGGGTGCCGACGAGGAGCCGGAGGACTTCCTCTAATGAACCGGACGACCCGTACCATGCGCCTGTTCCCCCTCCTGGCCGCCGCGTCGCTCATCGCCGCCGGCTGCACCGCGTCCAAGGCCACCGGCCCCGACCCCGTGGCGAAGGCCCCCACGGCGCAGCCGAAGGACGCTCCGCCTCCGCCCATCTCCAACACGGCCAAGGCGCGCTTCGAGGACGCGGTGAAGTCCTTCGACACGCAGAAGAAGGCCAAGGCGTTCGACTACCCGGCGCTGGAGCGCAAGTTCAAGTCCGCGCTGGAGTCGGACACGAACCTCGCCGAGGCCGAGTACAACCTGGGCGTCATCGCCGAGCGCCAGGGCAACATCCCGGAGGCGAAGGCCCGCTACAAGGCGGCGCTCGCCAAGAAGCCCTCGCTGCGCCAGGCGTCGGAGAACCTGGCCGTCATGGAGCAGAACGGCGGCAACGTGGCCGGCGCGGTGGCCCTCTATCAGGAGGTCCTCCAGCGCTACCCGGACGACGCGCAGTCGCGCGCTCGCCTGGCGGAGATCTACCGGCAGCAGAACGACCACGACAAGGCGATGGAGCTGGCCCGCGCCGCGCTGATGAGGGACCCGGCGTCCACCACCGCGCTGAAGGTGATGATCCGCAGCTACCTGGACCGCAAGCAGCTCTCCATGGCGAAGCTGGTGGCGCTGCGCGGCGTGAAGCTGGACGGCGCGGATCCGGAGCTGCACCACTCGGTGGGCCTCATCCTGCTGCGCGAGGGTGATGCCGACGAGGCGCGGCTGTCCTTCAAGAAGGCGCTGGAGGCGCGCGAGGACTACGTCCCGTCGCACGTCGCGCTGGCGCAGCTCTCGCTGGACGCGGAGGACTACCCCGGCGCCGAGGAGCACCTGCGCCGCATCCTCCAGGCCGACGGGAAGAACGCCACCGCGCACCTGAACCTGGGCCTCGCCTACAAGGGCCAGGGTCAGTACGACAAGGCGATGCAGGAGTACGACGAGGCGGAGAAGCTGGACACGGAGCTGGCGGCCGTGCACCTCAACCGCGCCATCCTGCTCCACAAGGTGAAGGACGCTCCGGAGCGCGCCGTGGAGCTGTACAAGAAGTACATCGCCCTGGCGAGCGACGGCGTGGCCCTGTCCGGGGAGGCCCCCGTCTTCGGGCTGCTGCGCGAGGCCGAGGCCATTGTCGGCGCCAAGCGCGAGGCCGTCGCGGCCGAGGAGCAGGCGAAGAAGATGGAGGAGCTGCAGAAGAAGCAGCAGGTCCAGATGCAGGCGGCGGAGAAGAAGCAGCCGCCCGCGCCCAATGGCGCCGTCGTCGCCCCGGCCACCGGCACGGGCTCGACTCCCCAGGCCACTCCGGCGGGGGGCGCCTCGCCCCAGCCGTCCCCGCAGCAGCCTCCGGCGGGCGCGCAGGAACCGAAGAATCCAGGCACGGCGGATCCTTCCGAGCCGGGTGAGCCGGAAGACGACCTGCTGTGAAAGTTGGGATGCCCCCGGGTGCCTTCGCTGTGGCGAGGGCTGGGGGGATGATGCGAACCTTCGCTGCCCGTGCTGATGCGGGCATGCGGCGTGGAACGGGCCCGGCGGGGCCCTTGTGGGAGACAGCGATGCGGAAGGCTCTGATGTTGTGCGCGGTGCTCGCGGTGGCTCCGGCCTTCGCCCAGGATGATGCGGCCAAGCCGGCGGGTGGGGGCGGGGAGGGCAATGTGCGCTACTCCAAGACGACGAACATCGACTTCGAGGACGACACCATCGAAGGCGACCTCACCAAGCCGGACGGCGAGTACATCGACGCGCGCGAGAAGGTGAAGCACTCGAACCTCATCCGCATCCGCGAGGACTTCGAGGACAAGGTGATGCAGTCCGTGGGCGAGCTGTAACAGGCGTCGGTGCGTCGGCGGGAACCTGCCGGCGCGAGCGTTGTCCATAGAGAGAGCATCAACCCTTCGCAGGAGCCCCCATGGCCGTTCCCCTGACACTCAAGGTCTTCAAGGGCGACACGCTGGTCGCCACCAAGGACTACGAGCGCGACATCATCAAGATTGGCCGACTGTCCTCGGCGCACCTGTGCCTGGAGGACGAGAAGGTCAGCCGCATCCACTCCGTCATCGAGGTCGCCGGCGACGGCTCCATGTCCATCATCGACATGGGCAGCGTCGAGGGGACGTACGTCAACAGCAAGCGGGTCAACAAGGGCCTCTTGACGTTCGGTGACGAGATTCGGGTGGGCGCCACCACCATCCGGCTGGAGAACCCCGCCGCCGTCGCGGCCGCCAACCTGTCCGTCGCCGCCGCGAGCACGGACGCCACCACGGAGAAGAACCCCGTGGTGGGCGGCACCAGCGCCGCCACGGGCCTGGCGCAGGCCGCCGCCGCCGAGGCCGCCGAGCAGCCGTCCGTGCCCGCCCCTGTCGCCGCCGCGAGCTCGGGTGCGCTGGACGCCTCCGTCGCCGCCACGCAGAAGAGCCCCATCCTCGCGGCGGAAGAGTCCGCGCCGGCTTCCAAGGCGACGCAGGCCTCGCAAGCTCCGGCCGACGAGGCCGCGCCGCGCGTCCGCACCGTGCGCCGCTCCAAGTCCAGTGGCCCGCAGGGCGTGGCGCTGCGCTTCTCCTGGGGTGACCAGCGGGTGGGCGAGTTCTTCGTCGCTCCTGGCTCCAAGCGCGCCGTGACGGTGGGCACCGCCGCGGGTGTCGACTTCGTCATGGGTGACGCGAAGCTGGGCGCGCCCACCTTCGAGGTGCTGCGCACGGACGGGCAGTCCTTCGTCGTGCGCTTCACGGGGAAGATGAAGGGCGAGCTGGTCCGCAAGGGCGAGACGCAGGAGCTCAAGGCGGTCCTCGAGTCCGGCAAGGCCTCGCACGAGGGTGACGCGTACACGCTCACGCTCGACGCGGAGGACTTCTTCTGGGTGGACCTGGGCGGCGTGACCATGGAGGCGACCTTCCAGGCCGTGCCCAAGCGCGTCGTGGCGCCGCTGGGCGAGTCGCTGGACTACACCGCGCTCAACATCTTCCTGGTGATGTTCTTCGCGGCGACCGCGTTCGTCATCACCGCGATGAACCGCACGGGCGAGGGTGACGAGTACGCGGACGAGCTGTCCGCCAACCAGGCGCGCATCGCCAAGCTCATCATCAAGCCGCCCGAGACGCAGAAGAACAAGTTCCTGGAGCGCCTCAACCAGCAGAAGGAGGCGAAGAAGAGCGGCGAGATGGCGGCCAAGAGCCGCGGCGACGAAGGTCAGATGGGCAAGAAGGACGCGCCCAAGACCAACAACCGCACCGCGCCCAAGGGCGACCCGAACAAGAAGGACGAGGCCCGCGCGCTGACCGCCAAGATTTTCGGCGGCGGCAAGGGCGGCATCTCCACCGTGTTCGGCAGCAAGGGCCTGGGCGGTGACTTGAAGAGCGCCATGGGCAACATGTTCGGCGCCAAGGCGGGCAACTCGGGTGGCTTCGGCGGCCTGGGCCTGCGCGGCTCCGGCGGCGGCGGTGGCGGCACCGGTGACACCGTCGGCATCGGTGGCATCGGCACCAAGGGCCGCGGTGGCGGTACCGGAAGCTACGGCACCGGCGTGGGTGTGCTGGGTGGCAAGTCCAGCGTCGACGTGGGCATCACCTCGTCCGAGCCGGAGGTCATGGGTTCGCTGGACAAGGAGCTCATCCGCAAGGTCATCCACATGAACCGCGGGCAGATCCGCT